>LFRM01337702.1_pt1 | contig 79759 bp, 70 predicted proteins | sample 618341 | NCBI WGS metagenome assembly LFRM01 (sample SAMN03654438, study PRJNA283298) | anaerobic digester metagenome | isolation source: pool of bioreactors CSTR01a, CSTR02a, and CSTR03a thermophilic anaerobic... | place: Denmark: Kgs. Lyngby | collected 2014-05-21 | reverse complement strand
CTAAAAATAATCCATCCGTTTTTTTATTTATTTTAATTGTCTACTTGACAGGGGGCGGTTCACAAACACTCGAGAGCGGCTCTGTTTCATTCTATTTTAATCATCCAATCCGAAACCCATTTAATTGGGTCGGTCAGTTGGTCGGGAAATTTTTCATATTCATTGTACCATTTCTGACATAGGTCTGACGGAGCGTTTCCGTTTTCTGAAAAGTACCGATACAATTTCTGAAAATTCTTATCGACCGTCTTCCACTCTTCTAAGCATTTCTCGGTCATATTATATGCTGCGGTCAGCGAGTTCAAAGATATGCCTAACCTTTCTCTCGATACCCGAGACATTTTAGCATATCCCGACCACAGCCGTGTATTCAAAGATTTTTGCGATACTCTGGAGAACGGTTTCTTGCCGCCAAAAGCAGAAGAAAGTCCCAGAACCATAACGGAGTCCGAGCAGAAGATGCTCGACCGCATTTTTGTGGGTATCACGGCTAAAGAGCTATCGGATGCCGTCAAAGATGCAGCACAGTCTCCCGAAATGAAAGAATTGCTCAAGCTGTCAAGTTACAGTCGATTTATCGAGGAATAACGATGTCAGTAACCATCAAAGGCTTAGACAGTCTAACAAAACGGATTGAACGCATGACGAACAGCCTACAGAGCAAAATTCCGATTTTTCTGGAAAGACTCGCTCAAATCGGAGTAGCTACCGCAGCTGCGAAATTCAGCATGGCTCAATATGACGGCACTAACGATGTAAATGTGACTGCCCACATGGAGGGAGCAAACCGCATCGTTATTACCGCCGCCGGTGAGGCAGTTCTCTTTATTGAGTTCGGTTCAGGTGTAATATACACAGAACAGCATCCGAAAGCGAGTGAAATGGGTGCTATCCGTGGAGGATACGGTCAAGGAAAAGGAAATCAATCCGCATGGGGTTTTTATGGCGAGGCCGGAACGAACGGTCAGTTTGTTAAAACTACTGACAAGGGAGATGTCTATGTAACCCACGGTAATCCACCCGCTCGAGCAATGTATGAGGCTGATAAAGCCATAGTGGCGAGTGTTTTGCAAATAGCAAAAGAAATATTTACCAGCTGAGAAAAGAGAGGTTGTAGCCAGTTACGGTTACAACCTCTCTTTTTGTTAGAATAATTTTTTTCCAGTGCTCATTTTATAGAGTCCGTTGAGGAGCGTTATAAAGAGCATAAACGGAAAGAGAAATATCCAGAAAAACACCTTTAACACTTTCATAGTCAATCCTCCAAATCTTCCTCATCTTCATCACATTCGGTACAATGACCGTCCTCGTTATCGTGTTCCTCACCCGAATGGTCGAACCAGTCCTCATTTTTATCGGCATCGTCCCAGCACGACTTTTTTGGAGTGCCGTTATTGCCAAACAGAAAATCAAATAATCCCATAATACAGCATCACCTTTCTATATGGAGCAGTCGCATCATTTCTTTCTGTGTCTCGTTCTCTTGCTCTGCAATGAAATCCACAAAATCCTTACCATCGCCTTTTGTCTGATATTTGCGGATATATCCGTTATAATCCAGCTTGTAAATCGGCGGAACAATTACCGGTAGATATCCATTTTGAATGAGAGCAAGGTTGCAGAGCAGTCGAGCGGTTCTGCCATTACCATCAACAAACGGATGAATTGTAACGAATTTTAGATGGAGCAGAGCCGCAAATTCAACAGGGTGGTATTTGTCCCGCTCTGATTTTATCCACTGTTCAAGAGCGTTCATATTCTCGGGTAGTTCCTCCGGTAGCGGAAAAACATAATCTGTACCTGACACAAAGATAGGTTGTTTTCTCCATACACCGGCATTATCACTATCGATACCCTGATAGAAAAGACGGTGTAACATCAGAATATTGTCTATCGTAATTGTATCGCTTTTTATGAGCGTGAACATATAATCATATGCTTTACCGTGTCCGATAGCCTCATAGGTATACTTGAGAGGCTTGCCGCCGACCGTCAGACCATCCTCGAGCAATATCTTTGTTTCGCTTTCGGTAAGCGTATTACCCTCAATAGCATTGGATGTCCATGTTGTACCGACTCTATAATAGTCCTGAGTCTGCTTGAGCATATCGCCCTCAAGCGGTCTAAATTTATCAATAGCCTGTTTGTTACTGTCTATGGTATCATACTTTTTCATTGCTTTCCCTCCTCATATTCTATTATATCGCTCGGCTGTAATTTCATTTCCTTACAGATACGGTCGAGTATATCCATACTCACATATTTATGAGCCGAGATTTTTGCGAGTGTTGCGGATGAGATACCGACCTTTTCAGCGAACTGTGTCCGAGTGAGTCCTCTGCGCTGTAGCACATCGAACAGTTTATAGTATTTAATAGCCATAGTCATACCTCCTATGGTTTTATTATATCATATATATTTGCGTTTGTAAAGATGTATTTTAATATTGCATATATTATTTACAGCATATCTAAAAAATCAAGTTACTCGAGATGAACACATGGTAAAAAGGCAAATACAGTCTCGCTTTCGTGGCTCGCTCGCCTCAGTACCGACATCTGCACTCCGGAGCCGCTTGTAACAGAAACACATCACGGTGTAACACATTCATACCGGCATCCGTTACAAAATAATCCTTTAATATTATGTCTGTATGTGTCTGCACTTATCATATCATTCGAAAAAACATATGTAACAGAAGTAACACAAATGCGGAGGTATATAGAGGTATATGCAAACAACCGCAATAATTGTATTTCGTAGCGAGTTGGGGATTTGTTGGGGATTTACCCGACTGAGCAAAAGAAAAACCTCTGCAAACCGCCGAAAACAGCGATATACAGAGGTTTCTTGATATTTTGTTATTATCTCTTGGAGAACTGCGGTGCACGACGTGCGCCCTTGAGACCGTATTTCTTTCTCTCCTTCATTCTCGGGTCTCTGGTGAGGAAGCCCGCCTTCTTGAGAGTGGTACGGATGGACTCGTCATACTGGAGGAGTGCACGGGAAAGGCCGTGGCGGATTGCGCCTGCCTGACCGGTAACTCCGCCGCCCGCTACGCGGCAGACGATGTCGAACTTGTCGAGAGTCTCTGTAAGAGCGAGAGGCTGACGAACGATGAGCTTGAGGGTTTCAAGGCCGAAATAATCGTCGATGTCCCTGTCGTTTATTGTGATTTTGCCTGTGCCGGGATATACGCGAACTCTGGCAACCGATTTCTTTCTTCTGCCGGTTCCGTAGAAATAAGGATTACTTTCGTACATTTAATTTGCCTCCCTTCTTAAAATTCCCTTGTCTGGGGCTTCTGTGCCTCATGCTTGTGCTCTGCACCCGCATAGACATGAAGTCTGGTTAAAGCCTTGCGTCCGATAACCGTGTCGGGAACCATTCCCTTAACGGCCTTTTCAACGGCGAACTCGGGCTTGGTCTTCATAAGAGTGCCGTATTTGACCTCTTTGAGATGGCCGATGTAACCGGTGAAACGATAATACTTTTTCTGTTCGAGCTTCTTGCCTGTAAGAACAACCTTGGCAGCGTTGATGATTATAACGTTGTCGCCGCAGTCCGCATGAGGCGCGAAGGTGGGCTTGTGCTTGCCGCGAAGGAGCGTTGCCGCCTCGACTGCAACAGAGCCGAGAGTTCTGCCTTCCGCGTCAAGAACATACCAGTCGCGGGAGATGTCGCCCGCTTTAGGCATATAAGTTGACATAGCTGTTACCTCCAAATTGATAAATGCGGGATGAATATGGGATATCCCTTGAATGCTTTGATATATTAGCACAAGCCGAAATTTATGTCAACAGCTTTTTCCCGTTTTTTAAACTTTTTCTTTGATAACTCTCTTATGCTCGTTTTTTCTCGTTTTTTCATATCAAATACTCTTTCGCGATTTTTCAAAAAATTTCAGAATCGCGTTGCCAAGTTCGGCACCGTGTGATAGAATAAGCGCTGAAACGGAGGCGAAGGGCGTGCAGGAGCTTTTAGGGCTCATGAGAGCGGCGGCTGAAAAATATGATATGATTGATAACGGCGACCGCATAGCCGTCGGCGTTTCCGGAGGAAAGGATTCACTTGCACTGCTTGTCGGGCTCTGTGAGCTGCGCCGCTTTTACGGCAAAGAGTTTTCCGTAACGGCAATTACCGCGGATATGTGCTTCGGCGGCGTTGAGAGCGATTATTCCTCGATTCAGTCCCTGTGCGACAGCTACGGTATAGAATATGTAATCAAAAGGACGCAGCTCGGTGAGATAATATTTGATGTCCGCCGCGAGGAAAACCCGTGCAGCTTGTGCGCGAGGATGCGCAGGGGAATACTTCATGACTGTGCGAAGGCGGCGGGCTGCAATAAAATAGCGCTCGGTCATCACCTCGACGATGCGGCGGAAACCTTTATGATGAATCTTCTCAACGGCGGACGCGCAGAGTGCTTTGCGCCGGTTACCTACCTTTCGCGCAAGGACATAACAATGATACGCCCCATGATATTTGCACGCGAGGCGCAGGTTGCGGCGGCGGGAAGAAGCAGGGGACTTGTACCTATAAAGAGTAAATGCCCGGCGGACGGCGTAACCAACCGTCAGCGTGCAAAGGAGCTTTTAGCGGAGCTTGACACGCAGTACGGCAAGGTGCCGGAAAAAATAATCGGGGCGCTTGAGCGCGGCGGCATAAACGGTTGGTAAAATCAGCTGTTTTTATTGACATTTTTCGCGCAATGCGGTATGATACATTACAAAGTTAATATATTATCAAGAGTGACTGAGGGAGCGGCCCTGTGAAGTCCGGCAACCTGCCTGTAAGCGTGGTGCCAAATCCGGCGGCATTTTTGCCGAAAGATGATTGTTTTTGTCCGCTCCCGCGAGCGGATTTTTTGATATGTATTGTAAATGAAAGGAAGATATATTTTATGGCAAAACGCTTTTTCACATCCGAATCGGTTACGGAGGGACATCCCGACAAAATCTGCGACCAGATATCCGATGCCGTGCTCGACGCTATTTTTGCATCCGATAAGCAGGCTCGTGTAGCTTGTGAAACCACCTGCACAACCGGAGTTGTTACGGTAATGGGCGAAATAACCACCACAAGCCATGTGGATATTCCTCAAATAGTCCGTAACGTAGTTAACGATATAGGCTTTGACGGTCCCGACAAGGGCTTTGACGGTCACACCTGCGCGGTGTTCACCACAATAGATAAGCAGTCGCCCGACATCGACATGGGGGTTAGCAAATCCCTCGAGGTAAAGGGCGGCGAGGATGACATATACAATCTCAACGGCGCCGGCGACCAGGGCATGATGTTCGGCTTTGCCTGCAACGAAACTCCCGAGCTTATGCCGCTGCCGATATCGCTTGCACATAAGCTTTCAAAGCGTCTTACCGAGGTTCGCAAGAACGGTACGCTTGATTATCTGCTGCCCGACGGCAAATCGCAGGTTACGGTTGAATATGATGACAACGGTAAACCCGTCAGGGTTGAAGCGGTTGTAATTTCCTCGCAGCACAAGGCAGAGGCATCGCTTGAGACTATACGCAGGGATGTCATTGCCGAGGTCATAAAGCCGATAATTCCGGCCGAGCTTCTCGATGATAACACAAAATTCTTCGTCAATCCCACAGGACGCTTTGTTACGGGCGGACCTGCCGGCGACAGCGGACTTACCGGACGTAAAATAATCGTTGACACCTACGGCGGATATTCCCGTCACGGCGGCGGAGCCTTCTCTGGTAAGGACCCGACTAAGGTTGACCGTTCTGCGGCATATGCCGCGCGCTACGTTGCGAAAAACGTTGTCGCTGCCGGTCTTGCAGAGAAGTGCGAGGTTCAGATAGCTTACGCAATCGGTGTTGCGAAGCCCGTCTCCGTCATGGTTGAAACCTTCGGTACTGGTAAAATTTCCGAGGACAAGCTCGGTGATATAATCAACAAGGTGTTTGACCTTCGTCCCGCCGCAATCATTGAATATCTCGGACTTCGCGCCCCGATATACAGGCAGCTTGCCGCCTACGGTCATATGGGCAGAACCGATTTGAATGTTTCGTGGGAGAAAACCGACAGAGCCGACGAGCTGAAGAAGCTCGCCGGAATATAAAAGACATGAAGGGTGCAGTCTGCTGCATAGTCGGCGGAGCGCCGTGTACTCTCAGGTGCGCGGATTTTCCCGAAACTGCCTTTATTACAGCCGCTGATGCCGGACTCCGTCAGCTTCAGGCGGCGGGAATAAAGCCCGACCTTATAATCGGAGATTTCGACTCCCTCGGCTTTGTGCCGCAGGGAGCCGATGTCATTCGTTGCAAGCCTGAAAAGGACGATACCGACACCATGCTTGCGGTCAGGCGCGCCCTGGATGACGGCTATACAGATATCCGCCTGTATGGCTGCTGCGGCGGAAGGCTCGACCATACGCTTGCAAATATCCAGACCTTAGCCTTCATTTCGCACTCGGGCGCATCCGGCACTATGTATGACGGCGGGCTGCGTCTTACCGCTGTAACAAACGGCGAAATCAGGTTTGACAATACGCATACCGGCGTAATTTCGGTGTTCTGTGTGGGCAGCCGGGCGCGCGGAGTGTATCTTGAGGGCTTGAAATACCCGCTTGTTGATGCCCTTTTGACCGATGACATGCCTTTGGGCGTGAGCAATGAATTTACCGGTGAGCCCTCATGTGTGAGGGTGACGGACGGCACACTTCTTGTTGTGTGGAATGAGCCGGGGAGGGGCGAATAATGAAGATAAGCGGAGCGATATTCGACCTTGACGGAACATTGCTTGATTCAATGCATATATGGCGAAATGCCGCGGGAGGTTACCTTGAAAGACACAGTATGCCCGTGGACAGTGCACTTTGGAACCGTATATGCGCAATGAGTCTGAGGCAATCGGCAACCATGTTTCATGAGGAAATGGGGGTCAGCGACACCCCTGAGCAGATAATGAATGACATAAACTCGTCCATTGAGGAGTTTTATTTCAACGTTGCCGCACCCAAGCCGGGTGCAAAGGAGTTTATAGAAAAACTCGGAAATGCCGGAGTAAAAATGTGCATAGCCTCGGCAACCGACAGGTATCTTGTCTGTGCCGCACTTGAGCGCAACGGTATGCTTTCATATTTTGAGGATGTAATCACATGCACAATGGTCGGAGCGGGGAAGGGTAAGCCCGACATTTTTCTGAGGGCGCTTGAAGTGCTGAAAACGCCTAAGGATGAAACCTTTATTTTTGAAGATGCTCTGTATGCCATCAGAACCGCAAAGGCGGCGGGCTTTAAGGTGGCGGCGGTTTATGACCGCTTTTCACATGATGAACAGGATGAGATAAAGAGCCTTGCGGACGTATACGCACCTCTTGTCAGGGATTTTGATTTTTCCTTCTGATGCAGAGCACCGCGGATACGCCGGAACAGGCAAAGCATAATAAGGCAAGTGTTCCCCGGCCGTCGGTGTCGGGGTTTTTGTTTTCCTGAGGCTGTTGCACAGTGCTTTCTTCGCTTGTAACAACCGTGCTTGTTGTTTCCTCATCCGGAGTTTGTGTTGTGTCCGGCTCGGGAGGAGAATCCTCCGCTTCGCCCGGCAGTGCCGAGGAGTCGGCGGAAAGTCCCGCGCGAAAATCAAGAAAATCAAAGCTGTAAAGTGTGTCGGAAGCGAGTGTGAAACGGGTGAAAAATGCCGTATCGCCCTCGTTTTTTAAATATGAGGCGATATATACGGGATATTTTTCTCTCTCAAGCGCTTCAACATAATAAGTGCCTGTGCCCGGAACCGGACAGGCGAAGCAACGGTATGCGTCCGGCAAAACAGGCTGCGGGGAAGCATTGCGTATGCGAAGCGGTGTAACGCCGGGAAGCAGCGCTCCGCTTATAAATCTGCCCTGAAGCACAGCGCGTGAAACACCGGAGACTTCCGCTGTCAGGTCAACCGCCCATTTAGTGCCGTCGGAATATGCGTAAATCTCGCTGCCGCTTTCAAGCTCAATGCTGCCGCCGACAGCTTTGTATGAGCTTCCGTCGGCTCCGCAGCCTATGGCGCTTGCTCCGCGCGCTCCCGTGGCAATAACCCGCGCACCGCCCGATATTTTTACGCTTCCGGTGTGACCCTTATATCCTCCGCCTATACCTGCGCCTCCGTCATACTTGTCGGGGGCTGTGGCAGCTCCTCCGTAGGCCGTTACCGAGCCGCCGAGTACTGTGATGCTTCCGCCCCCGACATAATCGCTGGAGCGGTTGTTGAAGCCGGAGCCTATACCTGCGCCCTGTTTTCCTCCGTAGGCTGTTATATCCGAGTTTTCCAGTATTATCGTGCCGCCGCTGCCTTTCGAGTCGGTGTTGCCTCTGCCTCCGCCGATTCCCGCCGCGGTGTTTCCGCCGTACGAAGTGACGGCACTGGAGGTTATTTTTATAACGCCCTCGTTGCTTCTCCAGAAGCCGGAGCCTATACCGGCAGCCTTATTGCCGCCGTATGCGGTGACAGCTGAGCGAGTAATTGTTATATTGTTTGAAGCTCCCGCTGCACCGCCGCCTATGCCTGCACCGCCCTCACCGGGATTCTCCTCGTCACCTAAGTGGTTTCCTGAAAATGATTTCCTGTCGTTTTCGGCGTATATTGTGCAGTCGGAAAGCTTTATTTCTCCGCCGTTACCGGAGCGCCCGCCTCCGATTCCGGCTCCGCCCGAGCTGCCGTAGGCATATACCGTAAGACCGGATATTGATATATTACCGCTGCTTTTTCCTGCATTTGCACCGATGCCTGCCCCGTCCGCTCCGGCGCGGCAGGTGAGCGTTCCGTTTCCGTGCAGCGAAAGCGAAGCCCCCGGGGCGCACTCTGCCCCCGCGAAGCCCTGCGCTCCGGAAAAGGAGCACTCACCGACAATCTCCGCAACGGCAGAGCCGCCGGAAATGCTCACGGCGGGGGAATTTTCGGCAATGATGTTGATATTGTTAAAAATTATATTTATGCTTGCATCCGAATATACGGACACGGTGTTGGAGGTGTATTTTTCACCGCTTTGAATGATGTTTATTATATCGTTCTGTCCGAGAGCGGATATTTTTTGCTCACCTGATGAATAGTATTTAACAAAATTCCTGCTCTCGTCGGCATATACCGATACCTCTCCCTGCGAGAGGTCTGCCGTTATTTCCTGTCCCGCACAAGCCGTTGTTTTGCAAAAAAGCATGATGAGCAATGCCGCGGATGCGGCGAAAAATCTTTTCATTTCCATTTAAATATCACTATTCCTCCCACAGCGAGCGCTACTCCGACAAGCTTCTTCATTTCAAAACCGACCTTTTCAACCTCAAAGGCGCCGAAAAGCTCGATGAGATATGCTGTTATAAGCTGCGATACGACGATAATCATGACCGCCTTCGCAGGGCCGAGAGATGCTATGCTGCGTATGACCGTGTAGGTTATCGCCGCGCCGAAAACACCGCCGAGAAGCATGTATTTGTGGTCAACGCCGAAAAGCGCCGACAGGCTGTTTTCCCTGAGCGTAAACAAAAAAGCCGCAAAGCACACAAGCAGAGCCGTAAACTGAACGAACACGCTTGATGCCCATACGCCTGCCTGCTTTGACACACCCTCATTAAATACGCCCTGAATGCTCATGAGCGCACCGGAAACAATTGCAATCATAATTCCGACCAAATTCATTACCGCCTTTCAATGAATAATTTTTCCCCGTGCGACGGTTTTATTCGGAAAAGAGCGGTATTTGCAGACATATCAAGCAGTGGTAAAAGTATACAAAATTATTGTAATATTTTGGTATATAATGAATAAATCGGAACACGAATACAAAAATCACTTGATTATTGAAAAATGAATTGTTATAATAACCTGTATAGCGCACCGTTCAAGAACTCAATCATGAAAGGGATAATGGATTCTTATGGACAAGTATTTAATTATCAACGCAGATGATTTCGGAATGTCACACGCGAGCAATGTCGCGGTTATGGATTTGCTTTCAAACGGCTGCATATCGTCATCGACAATAATGGCTCCCTGCCCGTGGGCTTATGAGGCTGCAAAATTTGCCAACAAAAACCCGGAGCTCGGAATAGGTGTTCATCTCACCACAACAAGTGAGTGGGGAACCTATCGCTGGGCGCCCGTAATAGGCACCGGCAACAGCCTTTGCGACGATACCGGAGTTTTCATGTATCATGAGAGCGACGAGTTTGAGGAAGGCGCGGATATCGATGAGATAGAGGCGGAAATCAGAGCGCAGATAGCCAAGCTTAAAACACTCGGCGTCACAAATCCCTCTCACCTCGACAATCACATGGGTTCTCTGTACGGAATCGAGACAGGTAGATTTGAAACCCTTCAGCAGATTTTCGATATCGCTTCGGAGTACAAACTTCCCTTCCGCTTCCCCGGAACCTTTACCGATGAGCAGTTTAAAAACACAATGCTCGGCATAAAGGTTGACCCGGCGCTTGTGAAAGGCCTTTTCGGAAAGTTTACCGCATATGCCAAGGAGCGCGGTGTGGCGATTCCCGATTATCTCATTCCCGGCGAGTGGTCCGGCCCGCAGAGGGATAGCTACGAAAACTATAAAGAGTATATTTATGAGCTTTACAGAAGCTTCCCTGAGGGCGTTGTGGAAACCTACATACATCCCGCTGTTGAGTGTGATGAGCTTAAAGCAATCTCCGGCAACTGGATTACGAGAGTGTGGGAATATGCGCTGTTTAAGGATCCGCAGACCATGCAGCACATCAAGAGTCTCGGCATAAAGCTTATAAGCTACCGCGACCTTGCAAAAATGCGCGGCTGATTGATAAAAATGCCACCCGATGCACATTGTGCACGGGTGGCTTCTTTTTTATCTGAAAAAAACGTTTTACACTCCGCTGAAATCAAAGCAGGGGATATACTGTCCGTCTGCCGATTCAGCCTCCTGAACAAAGCCGTCCTCAATTGATGAATTGAACAGGTATTGCTCCGCACGGTCGTATTCCTCATCGGTAAGACTGCGCGTAAGCTCGGGGAATTTCGCACATTCGGCGGAATTGCACGGTGTATACTGACGCATAAGGCTGAACAAAACATCACCGGGAGAAAACATGCTTGCAATCCTGTCTATTACTCCGAGGGTGTTTTCGACGTTTCCCGGCAACACAAGATGGCGTATAAGCACTCCGCTTTTAAGCATTCCGTCATCATCTGCGACATATTTACCGGTTTGTCTGAACATCTCCTCTATTGCGGCAGCGGCAATCTCCGGATAGTCCGGTGCGGAGGAATATCCGAGAGCCAGGTCCGGGTCGGAGTATTTGAAATCAGGCATATATATCTGTATTTTGCCCTCAAGCATCCTTAGCGATTCAACGCTGTCATATGCTCCTGTATTATATATTACCGGCACGGGCAAGCCGCCCTCAAGCGCCTCGGCTATGCTCCTTGTAAAGTGCGACGGGGTAACAAGGTTTATGTTGTGGGCGCCCTTGTCGATTAGCTCAAAGAATATCTCGCGAAGCCGTTCACAGCTGATTTCCTTGCCCTTCAGACCCGTACTGATTTCACGGTTCTGGCAGAATACGCATTTGAGGTTGCAGCCGCTGAAAAATACCGTTCCGGAGCCGCGTTCGCCGCTTATACAAGGCTCCTCCCAAAGATGGAGCCCGGCACGTGCCGCCCTCGGCAGCACCGGAACGCCGCAAAAGCCCCCGACCCTTTCGGAGCCGGGAGCACTCAGAGGCCTTTTAACGCCGCACCTTCTTGGGCACGCCGTACAAATTATATTATCCATGCTTATGCTGCGGGGGCTGTTGAGGTTGCCGCGGCGGTGGTTGTTGCCGAGGTTTCCCACGGACGCGAAAGATAGTCCAGATGGAGCCAGCCGCCGTCGTCGGTGCCGCTTATGACAATGTGTCCCCATTTGCCGTCATCGCTTATTCTGTCAATATTGACCTTGTCTCCGCCGGATTTTGAAATAAGGATGATGCTTGCGGTGCTCGGCTCGGCTCTGACGTTGAGCGATACACCCGCTTTCAAATTCACGACATATTCTCCGAGCAGCCCGTCGGTTGCCGGCAGTGTAGTGACAGGTACGGTTGTTACGGGAGCGGCGGTAGTTGTCGGGGCTGAGGTGGTTGTGACCTCAGGCTCCTTGGAATGCTTGAGAGTCAGAATGGCAATAAGAGCGATTACCAAAACGAGAAATACAGCCGCAATTACCGGAATTATTTTTTTATCAATTTTATTCATAAGTACTATTTCCCCTTTCAAATAGTGTAGAATATTCCGGAGCTTACTTTTAAGTATACCACTTTGTAATAATCCGGTCAAATATATTTTTGACGCGTGAATGCAACACAAATCACCGGAACGGTGATTTATCATATAATACTCGGGGGAGAGGTAGCTTATGTTTAATAATATTCTTGAGGCAATAGGAAACACACCCTTGGTGCGGCTTAACAGAATGGTTCCGGAGGGCTGCGCGGAGGTGCTTGTGAAATATGAGGGTCTCAACGTCGGCGGCTCCGTAAAAACAAGAACGGCATACAACATGATACTTGAAGGGGAGCGTACCGGAAAAATAAAACCGGATACGATAATTGTTGAGCCTACGAGCGGTAACCAGGGCATAGGTCTTGCTCTTATCGGAGCGGTGAGGGGCTACAAGACGGTTATAATCATGCCCGACTCTGTATCGGTTGAACGCCGCAAGCTCATAGAGCACTACGGTGCGCAGGTGGTATATATCCATGATGACGGCAATATAGGCAAGTGCATAGACGAGTGCCTGAATACGGCACTTCGCATGGCAGCCGAGGATGAGAAGGTATTCGTTCCGCAGCAGTTTGAAAATCCCGCCAATCCCGAGGCGCAGAGAAAATATACCGCGCATGAGATTCTCGAGCAGGCAGGAAGGCCTCTGCACGGCTTTTGCTCGGGTGTCGGCACGGGCGGCACGATATCCGGTATAGGTGAGGTGCTCAAGCAGCACAATCCCGACATGAAAATCTGGGCTGTGGAGCCTGAAAACGCAGCGATACTTGCCGGAGGAAACATAGGCACTCATCTTCAGATGGGAATAGGCGACGGACTTATTCCGGAAAATCTGAACACGGACATATATGATGAAATATGCATAATCACGGACAGTGAGGCGATACAGACCGCGAAGGAGCTCGCCTGCAAGGAGGGGCTTATGTGCGGAATATCCGGCGGAACAAATGTTGCCGCTGCGCTGAAGCTTGCAAGGGTACTCGGCGAGGGGAAGACGGTGGTTACCGTGCTTCCGGATACCGCCGAAAGATATTTCAGCACACCGTTGTTTGACTGAAAAAGCTTGATTGAAAATTAAAAATCCTCCCGAAAAGGGAGGATTTTTTGTTATTGTGCGAGTGCTCTTTCAAGCCATATTGTTCCGATATCCATCGCCTCGTAAAGACTCTTTTTCTCGCTCTTTTTAATGATTCTGTCTTTCGGGCGTACATCGGGGTCGGTGCTCAGCAGCTGAACCGTTACCTTGTCCGCAACCTCAAGGTCATCAACCTTTTTGGAGCTGGAAATAGAGAGCATAACGACATAGCTGTCGGACATATTGCCGTAGTACAGGGTGTTACCGCTTCTGACGAGGGGCTTGCCCTTGTATGTCAGAAAGCCTTCTTCTTTTTTTGCCATGAGTTAATTCTCCGTTCTGATAGGATTGGATTACTTCAAATAGGATTTGAGCAATGCCTGAAGCAGCTCATCGCGGTCGATTCTGCGGATGAGGCTGCGCGCGTTGTTGTGGGTTGTAATGTAGGTGGGATCCTCGGATAAAATATAGCCTACAAGTTGGCTTGTGGGATTATAGCCTTTTTCCACCAGGGAGTTGTATACCGAAACAAGAATCTTTTTCATCTCGGCTTCATTTTCATCCTTAATGGAAAACTGAATTGTTTTATCTGTCATAAACTGCCACCTCCGAATAAGAACATATGTTTTTTACTTGCTTATTATATACCAGATTTTTGAAAAATACAACATATATTACAAAATTTAAAAAACCTGTAACATTTATTGCTCTCTCAGCCTTACGCCGATGTCGTTAAGCTTGAGAAGTATCGCATCCACGCGCTCCTGAATTTCATTCATGCCGAGGCTTCTGTCACGGGCGCCGAAGAAAAATCTGACGGTGATGCTCTTAACTCCGAGCTTTTCAAAGGTGTCGATGAGCTTGATTCCGGTAAGCTCCGGTATTTCAAGCTTGCCCCACGCACTTTCCATATCCGAAAACTTGATTCCGGAGGGCACTATAAGTGAGAGGTCATAGTAGGTGGACTGGTGGGAGGACGGCTCCGAAAAGCTTATCTGATAAGCTTTTGCGTTATCGAAAGCGTTCATATCAAGCTCAAAGCAGACAGCGCTTGCGGTCTTGTCGAGCTTCTGAAGATTTTGCGGGTGCAGCGTGCAGATAACGCCGACGCGTTGCCCCTCGAAGATTATTTCCGCTGTGTTTTTCGGATGCTGCCAGTTGTGCTCGGGGGTGATTTTGCGGAAATCCGGCTTGCCGTGCTTTATCTGCTCGAACAGGCAGCGTATCATACCGAGTGCTTTGAAATAGAGGGCTTTTTCATCACCGTTTTTGTCAAAAAGAACCGCGCCGAGGTGCTTTTGCTCATCGCATACGCCGCTTTCGGTGGTTCCGTTGATTATACGCCCGATTTCAAATATTCCGTAGCTTTCGCCGAAGTCCTTGTTTTCGTATGCCGCACACAGCAGGGTGGGGAGCATGGAGTTGCGAAGCACGCCGTTTTCCGAGCTTTCTATATTAAGCACAGTCACATTGCTTTCAACGTCGATTCCGAGCTTTTTGAATTTTCTGCCGTCACACCAGACATAGGAGTGAACCTCGTGCATGGCGAACTTCTTGACAAGCAAATCCTTTGCCTCATTGTCCTGCGACCTTGCCGCAGAGCTGGCGATGGGCTTGAGGGGGCTTCTCGTCGTGGCAATTTCAAAGTTGTCATAGCCGTAGATTCTGGTTATTTCCTCGATGATGTCTGCCTTGATGGTTACGTCCTTTGTTGCTCTCCATGACGGAACCTTTACAGTGAAAACGTCGTCCGCGAGCACAACATCAAAGCCGAGAGAGGTGAGCGTCTTGCTTATTCTTTCGTCGCTTATGGCGATGCCGGTGTAGCGGTCAATATATTTTTTGTCGAACGTGAGAGTGATTTCGGGATATTTTCTCACATATTCATCTGTGAGAGCAGAGGAGACGAATGCGCCGGAGTCAACCGATTTCACAAGATATACAAATCTCTTTACCGCAAGCATTGTAAGCTCGGGGTCAAGCATCTTTTCGTATCTTGCACTCGAATCGGTTCTGTGACCGAGCCTTGATGAGGTTTTGCGAACGCAGATGCCGTCAAAGTTGGCTGACTCAAGCACAACCGAATCGGTATCTCCGACAATCTCGGAGTCAAGCCCGCCCATTATTCCGGCTATGGCGACAGGCTCGGAGCCGTTGCATATCATCAGCGTGTTTTCGTCAATTTCGCGCTCAACCTTGTCGAGGGTTGTGAACATTCTTTTGCTTTCCGGAGTGGTAACGACAATCTTATCGATTTTTCCGGCGTCAAAAGCATGTGTCGGCTGACCGATTTCAAGCATGATGTAGTTCGTGAGGTCGGCGAGAAGATTTATCGGGCGCATACCGCAGTAATACAGCCTGATTCGGATGTCCGCCGGGCTTACATGTCTTGTAATGCCCGACATTCTGATGCAGGAATATCTGTAAACAAGGTCGGGTCTGCCGATTTCAACCTTGGTGCGCTCGTTTCCGTCATAATCGAGGGAGGCGAGGGTGAGAGGCTTTAGCTCTCTGTCGGTAAGTGCGGCAAATTCGCGCGCAATGCCGTAATGTCCCCAGAGGTCGGGGCGGTTTGTGAGCGATTTGTTGTCAACCTCAAATATCAGGTCATCTATGGGATAGATGGATTTTATATCTGTACCGTTGGGATAATCGCCCTCGATTTGCATAAGTCCGGACTGGTCATCGCTTATTCCCAGCTCCTTCTCGGAGCAGCACATGCCCTCGCTTTCGTAGCCGGCAACCGTAGCCTTGCCGATTTCTCCGGCAACCACTCTGCCGCCCGCCTTTGCAAATGCGACCTTCTGACCGAGCTGCACGTTGGGTGCTCCGCATACGCAGTTGACGATTCTGTCACCTATATCTATTGTAAGAAGATGAAGCTTATTTGATTCGGGATGGTTTTCGAGAGTCTTTATTTCGCCTACAACCACATCCTTCACATCGGCACCCTTTTCGTATATATCCTCAACCTCGGCTGTTGCGAGGGTGAAGCTGTTGATAAGCTTTTTCAGGTCGATTCCGTCAAGGTTGACGTAATCTCTTATCCAGTTCATTGAAACAAACATCTGTCAGTCCTCCTTTTCCGATGTGTTAAAGGTTCTGTCGGTAAACTGCGAAAGTGATTTCAGATTGCAGCTGTTGAATACCCTTATATCCTTTATTCCGTATCGCATCATGGCGAGCCTTGTAAGACCCAGACCGAAGGCAAAGCCGGTGTACTTTTCGGGGTCAACTCCTCCGGCAGTGAGCACGTTCGGATGTATCATACCGCAGGGGCAAAGCTCAAGCCAGCCGGAATCCTTGCAGGAGGGGCAGCCGTCACCGCCGCAGATAAGGCATTGGATATCAAGCTCAAAGCCGGGCTCGACAAAGGGGAAAAATCCGGGGCGCAGACGCACCGTGACATCCCTTTGAAACACCTCGGAGAGCATGGTTTTCATAAAGTAAATGAGGTTGGAGATTGAAATGTCCCTGTCAACCATCATGCCCTCCATCTGGAAGAAGGTGTTTTCGTGACAGGCGTCAATTTTCTCATTGCGGAAGCAGCGGCTGGGGAATACCGCACGCAGGGGAAGCCCCTTTTCAAGGTCGGCGGAATACTTGCGCAGAATAGTGTTCTGTGCTGCCGAGGTATGCGTTTTAAGCAATTGCCCGGTGCTTAAATAATAGGTGTCCTGCATGTCGCGTGCCGGATGATGCTTGGGAATGTTCAGTGCCTCAAAGCAGTTGAAATCGTCTGTGACCTCGGAGTAGTCCTCAACCGAGAAGCCCATGCTTCTGAAAATATCCTCAACCTCACGCTGTACGAGGGTTATCGGATGGTAGGAGCCGGTTTCCGTGTCAATCGGAAAGGATTCATCATATGCCTCCGTCTTATCTATGAGGCGCTGCTCCTCTGCGGCGAGCATTTCCGCAAAGCGCTTCTGAATCGCGTCCTCTATAAACTGCTTTACCTCGTTTATTTTCTGACCGACTTCCTTTTTGCGGTCAGCTTCAACGTTGCGCAGATTAGCCATCTGCTCGGCAATATATCCTTTTTTGCCGAGGAATTCGACTCTCAGCTGTTCAAGCTCCGAGGTAAGCCCGGCCGCGTCTGCCTTTTCTTCAAATAACTTCGTGAGTTTGTCAATTTCAATCAAGATGCTCAGACCTTTCGTAAAAAAATAAAACACCCCGTCCCCGAAAAGAGGGACGAAGTGAAAACTCCGCGGTACCACCCTTGTTTTTGTGCCGGGGCTGTACTCCGGCGCAAACACTTTTTGACTGTATAACGGCAGTCCGCCGTCTTCGGCTACAACAGAAGCTTCACCGGAGCCGCTCGTAAGTGAACTTCGGTATCGGGGCGTTCAGGTGCGCTTTCAGCCGGGGCGCGCCTCTCTTTTTGAAGCTCCTGTGATACCTACTCTCTCAGTCATCGCGTTATCTTTTTGTATTATACCCGTCAGACATTGAAAAGTCAAGGAAATTCTGCTTTTTCGGGAGAGTAAATCGTCATTCGGAGTGCAGGACGCTTGCCTTTTTTTGGAAGATATGTTACAATCGGTAAAACAATTTGCCGCTCTCAGCAAGAAAGGCAGGTAATGTATGGAAAAGCTCAAAGTCGGTATTTTTAACGATTCCTTCCCTCCGGTTATTGACGGAGTGTCACAGGTGCTTGTGAATTACGGAAAAATACTTACCGAAAAGGGCTGTAAGGTCACGGTGGTAACTCCGAGATACAAGGGTGCCGTATATAACTATCCCTATGAGGTTATGACATACACCTCCTTTAACCCCGGTGAGCGCATAGGCTACCGTGTCGGAATCCCCTTCGGACCTAAAAAAATAGCCGAAGCGAGAAATAAAAACTTCGATATCATGCATATACATGCACCGCTTGCCTCGTCTGTCATGGTGCGCAATGTCAACAGAAAATCCGGTGTTCCCGTGGTGCTTACCTATCACAGCAAGTATGACATAGATTTTCTTGAGCGTATGGACAACAAGCTTATTCAGAATGTTGCCGTGAAATTTGTGCGCAGCAACCTGTATGCGGCGGATGAGATATGGGCGGTCAGCTCGGGGTGCGGGGAGTCCCTGCGCCGTATGGGCTATAACGGGGATTTCAGGGTTATGGAAAACGGTACCGATTTCCCGTTCGGCAAGGTTTCCGAAAACGTATCCGGGGCGTTGCGTGAAAAGTATTCGATTGCGGACGATGAAACCGTGTTTCTGTATGTCGGCAGACTGATGTGGTATAAAAACGTAAGGCTGATTACAGATGCGTTGAAAATATGCCGCGACAGGGGACTGAAATTTCGTTTTATAATGGTCGGCGGCGGTTATGACGCAGAGGCGATAAAAGCCCGCTTTAACCAGCTCGGACTTGAAAAAAATGTGATTTATACCGGCCTTATACGCGATCGTGAATACCTGAGAGCTTTCTATTCAATAGCGGATGTGTTTTTGTTCCCCTCAACCTATGACACATCGGGCATCGTAGTTAAGGAGGCGGCGGCGTGCGGCTGTCCGTCGGTAATGGTGAGAGACAGCTGTGCCTCCGAGGGAGCGGTAGACGGAGTGAACGCATACCTTATCAGAGAGGAAGCGGAGGATTTTGCAAGGGTGCTGCTCGGTGCCGCGTCGGACAGAGAAAAGAATATTCTTGTGGGAGAGCAGGCGGCAAAAACGCTGTACCTTCCGTGGGAGGTTGCGGTTGACAGAGCATACACCAGATATCTTGAAATTTTAAAATAACAAAAAATAAAGCTCCGGAGAGCCGTAAGGCTTTCCGGAGCTTTTTCGGTGCTATCTTCCGCAGCCGCAGCCGGGAAGCGAGTCACTTTTGAGGTCGCACTCGTCGGGCGGGAAAAACTCGCTGACGGGGAATTTGATTTTCTTGAAGGCGTCGCAGGGGTCCTCGGTGTCGCAGCAGCATTCCTTGGTGGGTATGCAGAAATCGTACGCGGGAATGAGCATCTGTACATCTCTCTCCATCTGAATGATTGTGAATACGCCGAGAGTTACCGCAACTGCCTTTTCACGGTTCTGAGGGCCGAATTCGCCGTCGAAGCAGCGGCGTATGCAACGCGGGATACACGCACAGTCGGAGTCGGCAAGCACGCAGCAGTCGCAGGGCTTGCAGATTTTTGCATCGAGACATATCGGGTCAACTGTCTGAACCTTGGCCTTGGGGTTGGTGTTGTACTGCGGATACTGGGCATCCGCCTCATCCGGAGAATATTCCGATGAAAATACTTTAACCTTGCCCTCGCTTCCGTAAAGGATGCATTTTTTTGAGAAGGTAACAAAGCCCTCAACGGGAACGGGCGGGGTGCAGCCCGTCATGAACGCGTCAAGCGTTACCTTTACAAAATATGTTACATCTACGGAATAAAACCCTTTGTTGAAGGGAACCTTTTCAACATCCACGAACACGTTGAGAATTTCGCAGCTTCTGCAGCGTACGCTTGAAGCCTGGTCAATTATGTTCTGCGCAGGGTTTGTAAAGCAAACGCGAAGGTCGGCAAAACAATCCTTGTCGGCGCATGAATCATACACTCTCTCGGTGTCGATGCATACTGCTTCCTTTATGCGCTTATTGGCAACATCGGTTGAGCAGCAGCCTCTGGTTTCCGCCATAAATATTCCTCCTGTAAAAGATATTGTTGAAATTCCGAGAAACTTCAATACCATTGTATGGAATATCTTAAAATAGGTTACTCGCGTTGTGCGGCAGTCATATATTTTAGTTCTCCGGCATATCAATTACCATCGGAAAATGATAAACGGGAGGGCTGATTTTGAGAGAGCTGGTTGAAGAACGTGCGGTTGAAATCGGAGAATACATAGTTGATAATAAAGCGACGGTGAGAGCCGCGGCAAAAATATTCGGAATAAGCAAAAGCACGGTGCATAACGATGTGAATTCCCGGCTGCGAAAGGTGAATCCGCAGCTCTACACACAGGTGCGTCACGTGCTTGATGTGAATAAGGAGGAGCGGCACATTCGCGGCGGAATGGCGACGATGGAGAAATATAAGCGGATGAAGGAGCGGTAAAATATTCGCAAATATGATATTGAGTTGCCGTGTGTTTTTTAAAATAGACTTATAAAACTATTGATAAATGCAATGATTTTTGTTTATTGAAACAAAATCGCATTTGTAACATGTGTCTGCGGACAGCGCCGCACGACAATAACACATCTGTTATCCGTGACGGGGAGTGAAGATATGCGAAAATCTGTATTTTCCGTATTAAAATACGCACCGCCGCAGCTGAAATAATAAAAAAATCCCGCTGCATTGCACTTTGCAGCGGGAATTTTTCTGCCTTTAAAAGGGGAAAAAAGGCATTATATTGGCGTAAAATGGAGAACAGTGTTAAACGGGAACTTGTTTTTGATTTATCTCATCTACAAATTACCACAAAATTTTTGTAATTTCAATAGTTTTTCCAAAATGGCAATTGACAAATCTGCAATTTTATTGACAATTTATCTTGAACTTATGAATTATTTATGTTAATATAACCCTGTGAGGTGAATTGTCACGAAATTTTCAGAAAAATTAACTGCGGTACTTTCTCTGACATCCACAAAAAGCGTAACCCTTGCCAAGGCGCTGAATATTGACACAGCGCAGATAAGCCGAATGAAAACCGGTGCGAGGAAGATGCCTTTAAAGCCTTACATAATCAAAGACATCTCCGAATATCTTGCCGGACGCTTCGACAGCGACTATAAATTTTCGGCGCTTTACGAGCTTACCAATGATGTTCGCCTGCAGTCAAATATGAGCGAAACTGCATTGGCGGGTATTATTTACGATTGGCTTATGGCTCCCGACGGCGCACCTGAGAATCAGACCGAAAGATTTATAAGTCAGTTTGGTAATTTCTCATCCCAGAAGCTTCAGGAAATAATAACCAATCCGGAGGACATAAAACCGGCTCTCGGGGCAAGCGAGTTTGCAATTTATTACCAGAATGAGGGTAAGCGTCAGGCGGCGCGTGATTTTATGAACTGCATACTTGCGCTTGAAAAGCCGTGTACGGTGAGGGTATTTACCGATGAGGAAATGTAGTGGATTTCGGAAAACCCGTCCTTTTCGCGTGATTTGGCGGTAAACATAAGAAACATTGCGGGCAGGGGCTGTCGCATACAGCGGGTTCAGCCGCCAATGCAGAATACCGAAAGTGCGTTCCGTGCAATTGAGCGCTGGATGCCGGCTTATATGTCGGGCATGATAAAGACCTTCTACTATCCGTGGACCCGTGACGAGATGCACCGCCGCACGATTGCCGTTGTGCCGGGGTGTATGGCGATGTATTCAGAATCCCTTTACGGACAGAAGGACACGCGTTTGACCTTTCTTACGGTTGAAAGCAGTACGGTTGCGGCAATGGACGAATATTACAGCGGTATTATCGAGAGATGCCGCACAATGGTAAGTATATACGCGCTTGACAATCAGGAAAAGCTGCTTGAACGCTTGAGAGAAATAGCAAAAATACAGGATTCGGGCATTTATAAATCAAGCCGGCTTTCCTCTAATACCCTTCCCTCATCGGCGCTCTCGCACATGCGTACAAGAGCTACCCCTTTCACGCAGGAGCTGCTCGACTGCTATTCAAAAAATGAGCATTACAGAGTAGAGGCTTTGAGAAACAACGTAATAACCGATATAATGTGTCTGCCGTCGTTTGATGATGTTATGAGCGGAAAAGAGTTCGTCCCGGGCACAAAAACCTCATCTCACGACCATCTTTTCTACACTCCGAGTGAATACCGCCTTCATCTTCGCCATATTGTGTGGTATCTTGAAACCTTCCCGAATTACCGTGCAATTTTTATGGACGACCCCGTGCAGAACGATGTTGTTATATACACCAAGGGCGATGAGCACGCGCTTATGATAAAGGAATCCGAGCCGTATACGCTTTTTGAGGTCACAGAACGCGGCTTCGCCTCCTCACTGTGTAACTATCTGCATCACATGGCGTCAACAAAGATACGCGAAAATTCAAGGCAGACCACCATTGATATGCTCCGGCGCGAGGCGGAAAAGGTTGATGCCGCACTCGCCGCGCGCGGAGGAAGATAATTATAATCCGGTATACAGCTTACGAGAGTCATACGGGTTCGTATGGCTCTCGTTTTCGGATTTGACTTCAAAAAATCTTGACTCATTATAAACGGGGTAGTATAATAAAAAATCAAAGTGACAGAAGGTGATTTGGTATGAAATATGTAGTTGTTTTATACGATGGTATGGCGGACTATCCGGTTGACGCGCTCGGCGGCAAAACTCCCATGGAGGTTGCCAAAAAGCCGCTGTTCGACTTTTTGGGCGCACGCTCGGAGGTCGGTCTTGTCAGAACGGTCGCGGACGGGCTCAAGCCCGGAAGCGATATTGCAAATATGAGTGTTCTCGGCTATAACCCGTCGGAATATTACACGGGACGTTCTCCGCTTGAGGCGGTCAGCATAGGAGTGAGCATGCAGCCGACGGATATAATTTTCCGTTGCAACGTAGTTACGCTCTCGCAGGACGAGCCTTATGAAAGCAAAACAATGGTTGACTATTCTGCCGGAGATATTTCCTCGGCCGAGTCTGCCAAAATAATTCAAACCATTCAGGAGCAGCTGGGCAGTGACAGCTTTGCTTTTTATAACGGTGTGAGCTACCGGCATTGCCTTGTATGGCACAACGGAACCCTCGATTTGGGTGATATGACACCGCCGCACGATATTTCGGGGCGCGTTATAGGTGAATATCTTTTAAAAAGCAAGAATGCCGCACCGCTTGTCGATATGATGAAAAAGAGCTGCGAAATACTCAAAAATCACCCGGTAAACCTTGAGCGAATGCGCGAGGGCAAGCGTCCGGCGAATGCGATATGGCTCTGGGGAGAGGGCGTAAAGCCCTCGCTTCCGTCCTTTTCCGATATATACGGGCTCAGAGGAAGCATCATCTCCGCCGTGGATTTGCTGAAAGGTATCGGAAAATGCGCCGGAATGTCGGTGCCTGAGGTTGAGGGTGCAACCGGATACATAGACACAAACTTCACCGGCAAGGCTCAATGCGCACTCGATGAGCTTGAGAGAGGGCAGGATTTGGTATATATTCATCTTGAGGCTCCGGACGAATGCGGTCACCGCAACGAACCCGAAAACAAGGTGCGTTCAATAGAGCTTATAGACGAGAAGGTTCTCGCTGTGCTGCTCAAGGGACTTGAGAAATATGACGATTACAAAATCATGATACTTCCCGACCATCCCACACCGATAAAAACCATGACCCACGCACGCGACCCGGTGCCTTACATTATTTACCGTAAAAAAGCCGAGAGGGCGGGAGTAAAAAGCGTAACCGAGGCAACTGCCGCCGCGACGGGAGTCTTTATAGAGAACGGGCCGTCGATAATGCGGCATTTCATAGAGGATTGAAACGAAAGGATGAAATAAAATGACCTACAACCACATAGAAACAAATTGCGTACAGGCAGGCTATGAGCCGAAAAACGGCGAACCGAGGGTACTGCCGATAATCCAGAGCACAACCTACAAATATGATTCAAGCGAGGAAATGGGGCAGCTTTTCGACCTTGAGAAGACGGGCTATTTTTACACCCGTCTTCAGAACCCCACCAACGATGCAGTTGCCGCAAAAATAGCCGCGCTTGAGGGCGGAGTCGCCGCAGTGCTTACCTCGTCCGGACAGGCGGCATCCTTCTATTCCGTATTCAACATCTGCTCGGCGGGCGACCATGTTGTCAGCTCCGCGGCGATATACGGCGGAACCTTCAATTTGTTTTCCGTAACAATGAAAAAGCTCGGCATCGACTTTACGTTTGTCTCTCCCGACTCCGATGAGGCGGAGCTGAATGCCGCGTTCAGACCCAATACCAAGGCGGTGTTTGCCGAAACACTTTCAAACCCCTCGCTTACCGTGCTCGATATTGAGCTGTTTGCCAAGGCGGCACATGCTCACGGCGTACCGCTTATCGTTGACAACACCTTCCCGACGCCCGTAAACTGCCGTCCGTTTGAGTTCGGAGCGGATATTGTAATTCACTCGACCACCAAGTACATGGACGGTCACGCCACGAGCGTAGGCGGTGTGGTTGTTGACAGCGGAAACTTTGACTGGACGCAGAACGACAAATTCCCCGGACTTACCACTCCCGATGACTCATATCACGGAATCACCTATACAGACTCCTTCGGCAAGGGTGCATATATAATGAAAGCTGTTGTTCAGCTTATGCGCGACCTGGGTTCAATACCTTCTCCGCATAACTCGTTCCTGCTCAATCTCGGGCTTGAAACGCTCTTCCTTCGTGTGCCGAGACATTTTGAAAATGCGCTGAAGGTTGCACAGTACCTTGAGAAAAACGACAAAATAGCATGGATAAACTTCCCGTCGCTTGAGGGCAACAAATATTATGAGCGTGCGCAGAAGTATATGCCCAACGGCACGAGCGGAGTTGTCTCCTTCGGCGTAAAGGGCGGACGCAAGGCGGCTGAGAGATTTATGGACAGCCTGAAGCTTGCCGCAGTCGTTACGCATGTTGCCGATTGCCGCACCTGTGTGCTTCATCCGGCAAGCTCAACTCACCGTCAGCTCACCGATGAGCAGCTTGTTGCGGCGGGAGTCGGACCCGACCTGATTCGCTTCTCCGTCGGAATAGAGAATATCGAGGATATTCTTGCAGATATCGAGCAGGCTCTCGCAAACGTATAAATAAAATGCAAGAATTAACAGCGGACAGGAGATTCCTGCCCGCTGTTCGATTTTGCAAGCCGACCTGCCCGCTGCCGGGACGGTCAGTTGCTTTCGCTGTCCGTCGCAATGACCTCGTTTTCTCTGAAAAGCAGAGAGAGGCACCAGATACCCGCGAGAGCGACGATTGTGTAAACTATTCTGCTTATTACCGCTGCCTGCCCGCCGAAGAGCCATGCAACGACGTCGAATCTGAACAGTCCTATCGCGCCCCAGTTGAGAGCACCGATGATTACGAGAACAAGTGAGATTTTGTCAAGCATATATTTCATCTCCTAATACAACATTGTGTTGCACGAATAGTATCGGCTTAATTTTTTGTGATATTCCGTGAAAAAAAGGAAATTTTTGCAAAATGCTCTTTATTTAATATTCAAAACCTTGTACAATAAAAACATATAAAAATGTGAGGAGCCTTTCAGATGCTTTATTTCGTTCTCGGCAGAGCCGGAAGCGGAAAAACCACATATCTCAACAAGCTTGTCTCGGATTTTGTAAATTCCGCGGGCGAGGATATAACCTTCATAGTGCCGGAGCAGTATTCCTTTGAGACTGAGCGCTCGATGCTTTCGCTGCTCGGCGAGAAAAATGCACAGAGGGTTGATGTGCTCAGCTTCAGCAGGCTTGCGCATACACTTCTTGAGCGCAACGGAAAGGAAGGCGGCAAGGCATATATAGATGACGGTGCCCGCGCAGTGCTGATGAGCCTTGCGCTTGAGGGCGCTGCGGACAGTCTTGAAATATACGCTCGCCACGCGGCAAGTCCGGTGTGCGTCAACGAGCTGCTTAACGCGAGCACCGAGTTTAAGCAGTGCTCGATTTCACCCGTGCAGCTCTCGGACGTTGCCGCCACGCTTGAGGACGGCTTGCTCAGCCGTAAGCTTTCCGAGCTGTCGGTGATAACACAGGCTTATGACGCGTTGGTTTCGCGCAGCTTTTTTGATGAGCGCGACGCGCTGACGCATCTTGCGCAGCTGCTCGGAGAGGAAAAAATATTTGAAGGAAAAATCGTGATGCTTGACGGCTTCCGCGGCTTTACAGCGCAGGAAACCGACGTGCTTGAGCAGATAATGAGGCAGGCGCGCGCCGTATATGTGACGCTGTGCACCGAGACTCTTGATGACCGCTCAGGCGGCACGGGAGTGTTTTCACATATTATATCCACTGCAAATGATTTGATGCTTGCGGCTCGCAAAAACAATGTGCCGGTGGCAAAGCCCGCCATGCTTTCGTCCGCGGCAAAATTCAACAATTTCCCGCCGGAAAGGAAGCGGGCGTATAAGCCGGAGATTGCCGAGCTGGAAGCCGCGCTGTATTGTCCGGAGGCTGCCGTTTACACGCTCCCTGCTCAGGCGGTTACAATCTGTGAAGCGCAGGATATAACGGAGGAATGCGATTTCGTTGCACGTACCGCGAAAAAGCTTGTGCGCGAAACCGGCTGCCGGTTCCGCGATATAGCGGTTATAGAGCGCACGGAGGGAACATATAAGAAATCCATCATTTCCGCTTGTAGGAAATACGGCGTTCCCGTATTTGACGACAGCCGCAGACCTGTCGGGCGTGAGGTGCTTATGCTTCTTGTGCTCGGTGCAATGCGCACGGTGTGCGACGGCTTCAGAACCGAAAACATTCTTCAGATGCTGAAAACCGGGCTTTTCCCGCTTTCGGCAGAGGAGATATGCGAGCTGGAAAACTACATTATTACATGGCGTATAGACGGCGGTGCGTGGTGCTCGCAGTGGCAGATGCACCCTGAGGGCTTCGGTGAGGATTTTACCGATGAAACCCGTCAGCATCTTGAATACATCAACTCACTGCGCACAAGAACGGTGCTTCCGCTGCTGCGCTTGCGTGAAGCGCTGGACGGAGCATCCGGCAAGGAGATATGCGGCGGAGTATATACGTTTTTAAAGGACATAAAAGCCGATGAGGCGCTTTTGCGTCTGGCTGAGGAGCTTTCACAGGAGGGTTTTGAGCAGTATGCGCTCAAGCAGGACAAGATGTGGTCGTTGCTCACTCAGCTGCTTGACAAGTTAGCGTGTGTTCTCGGTGATACAGCCGTAAGCGCCAAGCGCTGGCTTGAGCTTTTTGAAATTCTTTTATCGGTTGAGGACACCGGAAGCATACCTCAGGGACTCGATGAGGTCACGGTGGGCTCGGCGGACAGAATACGTGTGAGTGTTCCTTCCGCGGTGTTTATAGTGGGTGCCAATGACGGTGTATTTCCGCTTTTGCCTGTAAGCTCCGGCGTATTTACGGATTCGGAGCGCCGCATACTCAACGAGAGCGGTCTGAAGGTCACTCGTCCTTGTGAATATAAGGTGGCTGAGGAGCGTTTTATAACCTATTGCGCGCTTACGGCGGCTACGGACAACCTGTATGTTTCATACAGCCTTACGGCGTTTCCGGATGAAAAGCTTGCCCCCTCTGAAATAGTTGCACAGATACGCCGTATTCTTCCGCATTGCCGCAACGTTTATGCCGGTGCACAGCCGCTTGAAGCGATAGAGAGCAGGGAGTCCGCGTTTGAAGCGGCTGCCGGAATCTTCAAATCGGCAACTCCTCTTTCCGATGCGCTTTCCGAATATTTTTCATCCGATGAGGAGTATTCCGGCAAGCTCAGAGCGCTTGAACGAGCCGCAGATAAAAAAGCGTTTGCGTTTGAGTCCTCGGAGGTTGCAAGGCGTCTTTTCGGAGATACCGTGGTGCTTTCGGCAACAAAAACCGAAACCTACGAAAGATGTCCTTTTAAATATTTCTGCCAATACGGCGTGAAGGCAAAGCCGCGCAGAGCGGCACAGCTTGACCCTCTCAATACAGGAACGCTGATTCATTTTGTGCTTGAAAGAGTAGTTTCGGGATATTCCGCCGAAGCTCTTACTGAAATGGACAAAAAGCAGCTTGAGGATATGGTTTCCGGAATAACCTCGGAATATTTAGATGAAAAATTCGGAGGCAGGGACGGTAAATCGTCTCGCTTCATGTTCCTTTATGAACGCCTGAAATCGCAAATCGTAACCGTTATCGAGAGAGTTGTCCGTCAGCTCGGCGACGGAGATTTTCTTCCGGCGGATTTTGAGCTTGAAATCGGCGGCAGGGACGGAATATCGGCATATGCGCTGCCCTTGAAGGACGGCGGAGAAGTTGTTATGCGCGGCTTTGTGGATCGCGTGGATACAATGGAGAAAAACGGAAAAAAATATCTGCGGGTTGTTGACTATAAATCCGGGGTCAAGGAATTTAAACTCAGCGATGTCCTCGGCGGACTTAATATGCAGATGCTTATATATCTTGCCGCTATTGAACAAAACGGCGGCGAGCGCTATGGGCAGATAATACCCGCAGGTGTGCTTTATATACCCGCAAGGCGGGGAAAAATGCTCAATACAAGGGATGCCGATGAGAAAGCATCCGAAAAGAACAGACGCGAAAACTCGAAAATGAGCGGAATGGTTCTGAGAGATGAGGCTGCCGTGCTGGGCATGGAGCGTTCGGGAGCAGGGGAGCATATACCCGCAAAAATCAAAAGCGGAGAGCTGACAGGCTCTTTGTATACTCTTGAGGAATTCGGACGCATAAAAGCGCGTCTGAACGACACTCTCATTTCCATAGGCGAGGAGCTCCATGCCGGTGAAATTCCCGCGGTTCCAACCGCTCAGGGAGCGTGTGAATATTGTGACTACCGCGCAGTTTGCGGCTTTGAGGACGGAGACGAGGTTCGCGAAATCATTTCGTGCAAATATGACGACGCGATAAAAATTCTGAATTCGGGAGGTGTGGACGATGCCGAGAGAGTGGACACCTGAACAGCAAAACGCAATATCCGCTTCCGGCGGAGGTGTTACCGTGTCTGCGGCTGCGGGCTCAGGTAAAACCGCCGTTCTCACCGAACGCGTTGTGCGTCTGCTTGCGGACGAAAACAGCGGCTGTACGGCGGACAGGCTGCTTGTCGTAACCTTTACGAGAGCCGCCGCCGCGGAAATGCGCGAAAGAATATCCGCCCGCCTTTCCGAGGTGGTGAGGGAGAACCCGTCAAACCGTCACGCGGCGCGTCAGCAGATGCTGCTGCCGTCGGCGGAAATATGCACAATCGACAGCTTTTGCGGCAGACTTGTCAAGGAGAATTTTCACCGGCTCGGCGTGCTGCCCGATTTCCGTATGCTTGACTCGGGCGATGCGGCAGTGCTGCGCTTCTCGGCTCTCGGCGATGTAATCGAACGCATGTATTCCGAGGATGAGGACGGAGCCTTTTCACAGCTGTCGGAAATATTTTCGGCTGATAAAAACGATGAAAATCTCGGCAAGGCCATACTTAAGCTTTATGATTATTCCTGCGCTTATCCGGAGCCGGAAAAGCAGCTTGATAAATATTTATCCTTTTATACCGATTTCACTTCACCCGAAAAATCGGTCTGGGGAGAGCAGATTCTCGATACTGTCAGGGAGAGGCTTGCCCGTGCGGTGAGGCTGCTTGAGCTTGCGCGGGAATGTGCATCGGATGACGAAATTCTCAGCGAAACCTATGCCCCGCAGCTCAGCACCGAGATTGTCGGCGTACAGCGACTTCTCGGGCTTGCCTCGGACGGCGGCTGGGACGCCTTGTATTCGGCATTGCTCGGCTTTGATTTCGGCAGGCTCAACGGCAGCGGCGCCGCCGATGCAGACGAAAATATTCGTGAGCGTGCCAAGGCTCTGCGTGATTCGGCAAAGAAAATCATAATAAACAAAAGCAGCTCGGCGGACAAAAGCCTTTATATGCTCATGACAGGTACGTGCCGGGAGTGTGCGCAGGATATTGCTGCGCTGTGTCCGATGGTGAAAAAGCTTATTGAAGCTGTCAAGGCGTTTTCTCAAAGATACGCACAGCTCAAGGGCGAACGCAACGCATATGAATTTTCGGATATCTCGCTTTTTGCCCTGCGTCTGCTTTATGACGAACAGGGCGAAAGGACGCAGCTCGCCTGTGCGCTTTCGGCAAAGTATTCGGCGGTTCTTGTGGACGAATATCAGGATACAAACGAGGCTCAGGATGCGCTTTTTGAAGCGGTTTCGGATTCGGGCAGAAACATTTTCACGGTAGGTGACGTCAAGCAGAGTATATACGGCTTCCGTCAGGCGATGCCGGAAATCTTTCTGCGCCGCAGGGAAAGCTCCGCGAAATATGACGGTGAGCACTTTCCTGCGTATATATCCCTTGACAAAAACTTCAGAAGCAGAAGCGGTGTGACGGATGCGGTAAACTATGTGTTTTCGGCACTTATGAATGAGCGTCTCGGCGGTGTGGACTACTCCGCACAGGGCGAAAAGCTGGTTGCCGCTGCAAGGTATGAGAGGGAAGCTGTCGAGCCTCAGGCGGAGTATCATGTCCTCATTCCGCCGGCAGGCGTAAGAGCCGACAGCGTACAAAGCAGACTGCATGAGGCGGAGTATATCGCCTCTGTTATAAAGGAGACTGTCGAGAGCGGCACGGAGGTTCAATCCGGAGATTGCGTAAGACCCGCGAAATACGGAGACTTTTGCATTCTCCTCAGAAGCCTGAAAACCAAGGGCAGAATATATGCAGAGGCTCTTTCAAAAGCGGGCGTACCGGTGTGCTCTGTGTCGGACGAGGGATTTTTTGATGCAGCGGAGATACGCTTTGTGCTTTCGCTTTTGCGCGTTATCGATAATCCGGCGCGTGATGTTGAGCTGCTTGCGGTTATGCTGTCTCCGATTTTCGGTTTTCCCCCCGATGATATATCCCGTTGCAGGATGAACGGAAAGGGCGGAAATCTGTATTCCGATATTGTGCTCGCGGCATCTGAGGGAGATGAAAAATACGGTGTTTTTTTACGTAAGCTCCGCTATTACCGCAGCCTTGCCTGCGCTCTCGATGTCGGCGACCTGATAACCTCGCTTTATGAGGATACGGGCTTCTGTAAAATAGCCGGGGCGATGAGCCACCCCGCGCAGCGCAGAAAAAATCTTATACGAATGCGTGAATACGCGGATAATTATGAGTCGAAGGGCTCAGGAAGTCTCAGCGGATTTATCCGCTTTACCGATGCGCTCATCGAACGCGGAGCAGAGTCCGCGAGCGGCTCGGGAGCGGTTCTCGGTGATGCGGTAAATATAATGACAATACATAAAAGCAAGGGGCTTGAATTTCCGTTTGTAATAATTGCGGATTGCGCCTCAGGCTTTAAGAATACCGATTTTACGGGTGAACTCGTGCTTGAGCGCAGCATGGGCGCGGGCTTGAAGCGCTGCATACCCGAGGAGATGAAAAAATTCGCCTGCATTTCTCACTCTGCGGCAGCTCAGGCGGCAAAACGCGCACAGCTTTCCGAGGAGCTTAGGGTGCTGTACGTTGCCATGACCAGGGCAAGGGAGCGCATTATTGCGGTTGCGTCAATGAGTGAAAAAGCATTGAAGGACACGGCGCTCGATGTTTCGGCAGGCTTGGGTGTTGAGTCCTCGGATTCGGCTCAAAGCTACGCAAAATGGCTGAGCACAGCTTTTATAAATCATCCGGATGCGTCTGCATTACGTGAGGCGGCGGGTCTTGACCGGATAATACCTAAAGAAAAACTGTCGGGACAGATGAAAATCCGCGTCGAATATGTTTCCGATGAGCCTGCTGCGGAGGTTCCGGCGGAGGAGCCGGAGGTCTTGCCGGAAATGACCGAGGAGGAGGTGACGCGCCGCGAGCTTGAAACGAAGGAGCTTCTCGCGGAGATACGCGCACGCGCCGATTATGTTTATCCGTATTCGGCACTTTTCAGGGTTTCGGCAAAGCGTACGGCATCTCAGGGGGATGAGCGCTTTGACAGCAGTCACTTCGCGTGTGATGTGCCCGCGTTTATGCAAAGCGGAGGACTTACCGCCGCACAAAAGGGCACCGCGGCTCATGCCTTCCTTGAGGTGTGCGATTTTTCGGCGGCGAGACTCGATGCCCGGGCGGAGCTTCGCAGAGCTGTTGAATCCGGCAGACTTACATCCCTTCAGGCGGATTCGATAAACCTGAACAAGCTTGAGAAATTCTTTTCGGGAGAGCTTGTAGGGCGTATGCTTTCCTCGCGGCGCGTTCTGCGCGAATATAAATTCACCATGGGTTTAAGAGCGTCGGAGCTGTATGAGGATATACCCGAAAACTCGGCTGACGAAACCGTTATAGTTCAGGGAAAGCTCGACTGTGCCTTTTTTGAAAACGGCAGTGCGGTGCTTGTCGATTACAAAACCGACCGCGTAAGCAGTCCGCAGGAGCTTATTTCGAGATATTCGCAGCAGCTTGAACTTTACAAAAAAGCTCTTGAGCGCTGTGAGGGCGTGAATGTCAGCGAGGTTTATCTCTATTCCGTGGAGCTCGGAGAGGCAATAAGGCTCGATATACGATAATTTTAAAAAAATTGAAAAAATTCCTTGCATTTTGATGCACACTATGTTAGAATGCATTTTGCTATGTATGTGAATTAAAGAGGTGACAACTAATGAAGGCAGGAATACATCCCGATTATAAGCCCACAGAAATCAAGTGCGCATGCGGCGAGGTTATAGCAACCTCCTCCACAAAAGCGAATATGCGTGTTGATATCTGCTCGAAGTGCCATCCGTTCTTCACCGGTAAGCAGAAGCTTGTCGATACCGGCGGACGTGTTGACAGATTTAACAGGAAATACAACATCGACGCAAACAAATAAGCATTGCAATTACGGGACGACACGGGTTTGCGTGCCGTCCTTTTGCTTCTTTATTCCAGCCGTTCGGAGGTGTGCAATGTCATATTTTACGCTGAAATCCGAGGGATTGCAGGAGTATGTTGTCAAGCGTTCGAGATTTATCGGCCGTGCGCGTCCTGTTGCCTGTGCACAGGAGGCGCTCGACTTTATAGCTGCTGTCAAATCGGAGCATTGGGATGCCACACATAACGTCTGGGCTTATAGTGTCCGGGACGGAAACACGCGGCGCTTTTCCGATGACGGTGAGCCTCAGGGCACGGCGGGAATGCCTGTGCTCGATGTGCTTGTGAAAGAACAGCTTACCGATTGTGTCGTTGTTGTAACGAGATATTTCGGAGGGGTTCTTCTCGGCACGGGCGGACTCGTGAGGGCATATTCGCATTCGGCAAAGCTTGCCGTTGATGCGGCGGAAATCGGCGAGATGCAGCTGTGGTCGGTTATGAATATCGAATGTGATTATAATTTTTACGGTAAGCTTGCCTGCCTGATTCCGGAGCAGGGCGGAGCCGTTGACGACGCACGGTTCGGTGAGAACGTGAGCGTCGTTTTCCGTATACCCTCATTGCAGGAGCAGCGCTTTGAAGCGGTATTGACCGAGGCGTGCTTCGGCAGATATTCGGCACGGAAAACCGGCGAAATTTACGGATTTTAAAAAATTTCATAAATAAATAAAGGACTTTCAAAAAAAAAGACGTATAAGTAATCAGACAACTCAAAGTCGGGAGTGATATTTATTTCTACAATCAGGGAACGCGCACAGCAGCGCGAACGGGACACGCTTTCAAAATATGCCGCGTTAAGCGCCGAGAGCAAGGGCAGGCTTTACGACGAGGAGCCCTGCCCCGTAAGAACACCGTTTCAGCGCGACCGTGACCGTATTCTTCACTCCAATGCCTTCAGAAGACTTAAAGATAAAACGCAGGTTTTTCTTGCCCCGTCGGGCGACCACTACCGAACAAGGCTTACCCATACTCTTGAGGTGTCGCAGATTTCCCGCACCATAGCCCGCGGACTTGACCTGAACGAGGACCTCACCGAGGCAATAGCTCTCGGTCACGACCTCGGTCATACGCCCTTCGGCCATGCGGGGGAGCGGGCGCTCAATTCCGTGTTTCCGGGCGGCTTTGCCCACTATGAGCAAAGTCTGCGCGTGGCAGACGTTCTCGAGCGTTCGGGTCAGGGTCTGAATCTTACTTACGAGGTGCGCGACGGCATACTCTGCCATACAAAGGGTAAGCCGGCGGATACGCTTGAGGGCAGAATAGTCAAGCTTTCCGACAAAATCGCCTATATAAATCACGATATCGACGATGCCATACGTGCCGGAGTCATAGAGGAATCCGATATTCATATAGGTATACGCACCGTGCTCGGGAGCGGCAAGGCGGAGCGGATAAACTCATTTGTGATTTCCGTTATTGAGAACACCACCGATGATGTCCGCATGGGCGAAAAGGAACAGAAGTGCCTTGACGAATTAAATGAATTCATGTTCGCGAACGTATATACAAATCCCGTTTGCAAGGGTGAGGAGAGCAAGGCGATGGCTCTTGTCTGCGCGCTGTATGAGCATTATGCCGCGCATCCGGACGAGCTTCCCGAAATCTTCTCTCAGATATGCCGTAGGGAGGGCGCGCAACGCGCCGCCTGCGACTATATAGCCGGCATGACCGACCACTTTGCACTCAAAGCATATAACGACCTGTTTGTTCCCCGCATGTGGAACGAATAAGGAAATACCTATAAATTATATAAAAGGGGGGATATTATGGCACTTAGCGATGCCTTTTTGCAGGAGCTGCGCGAAAAGGCTGATATTGAAAACATAATATCCTCCTATGTTTCTCTCAGGCGCAGAGGAAAAACCTTTAACGGCCTGTGCCCCTTCCACAACGAAAAGACGCCATCCTTCACAGTGTATCCGGAAACGCAGTCGTTTTACTGCTTCGGCTGCGGAGCGGGAGGCGATGCGATAACCTTTATCCGCCGCATCGAAAACCTTGATTACATAGAGGCTGTCAAGGTTCTCGCCGAGCGAGTGGGAATGAATGTGCCGGAGCAAAACGATTACGACCGCGGCTATTCGGAGCTGCGCCGAAGAGTGTATGAGGCAAACCGTGAGGCGGCAAAATTCTATCACAGCGTGCTCCTTTCGCCTCAGGGACGGGTATGCCTTGAGTATTTTCAAAAAAGAGGCGTAAGCGAGAAGATGCTTACCCGCTTCGGTCTGGGCTGCGCGCCCGACTCTTGGGATGCATTGCTCGGACATCTGACATCATTGGGCTTTAAGCCCGAGGAGCTTGCGGCGGCGAATCTTGTACGAAAAAGCGAGCGCAACAACAGAACTCATTATTTTGACAATTTCCGTAACCGCGTGATGTTTCCGATTATGGATTTACGCGGCAATGTAATCGCCTTCGGAGGCAGGGTGCTCGACGATTCAAAGCCGAAATACGTCAACACCTCAGACACGCCGGTCTACAAAAAGAGTCAGGGGCTTTTTGCTCTGAATCTCGCCAAGAACGGAAACGAGCGCAAGCTCATCCTTGCGGAAGGATATATGGATGTTATAGCCTTGCATCAGGCGGGCTTCACAAACGCCGTTGCAGGTCTGGGAACAGCTCTTACGAAGGAGCAGGCGGGCATCATATCGCGCTATGCGGATGAGGTTGTTCTCTCCTATGACGCCGACGAGGCAGGGCAGGAGGCCACCCGAAAGGCGATAGCCGTGCTTTCGCAGACGGGCTTGAAAATAAAGGTGCTTCGGCTTACCGGCGGCAAGGACCCGGATGAGATAATCCGCAAGCACGGCAAGGAACGTTACCGCTCCCTGCTTGAGGGCGCGGCAAACGATATTGAGTTTAAGCTGCTCGCTCAGCGTGAGCGCTTTGATACCGAAACCTCGGACGGTAAGCTCGGCTTTCTGAAGGCGGCGTCGGAAATACTCGCCTCGTGCGGAGTCCTTGAGCGGGATATTTACGCTACGGCGCTCTCAAATGAGCTGGGGGTTTCAAAAACCTCCATATCGTCGCTTATAGCCGATATTTCAAAGAAGGACATGCGCTCGCGTGAGCGCTCTCAGCTCAAGGTTGAGCAAAAGCATCTTTCCGAAATCGATAAGGATGTCAATCCGCAGCGGAGAAGGCAGCTGCGTGCCGCAAAGGCGGAGGAAATTCTCATTGCAAGTCTGCTTAACAATCCCGATTTTTTCAAAAGCATAGATGCTAAGATAAAGCCGGAGGATTTTGTTACTGACTTCAACTCGCGGGTCTTCACGGTGCTTTCGCAGCGTATAAGGGACGGTAGGGGAACCGACCTTGCATATCTTTCCGGTGACTTTTCACCGGATGAAATGGGCGCAGTGGCGAGAATGCTCTCGCTTATCCCTACTCTGGGCAATACCGTCAAAGAATGTGACGATTGCATAAAAGTGATATCAGAAGAGAAGAATAAAGCGCAAGCTGTAAATCCGGCGGAGCTGGGGGATGAGGAGTTTAAAAAGCTCTTTGAAAGAAAAAACGACCGATAATGAAAGGGAATGAAGGATATGGACAGTAACGAAAAAAGAGCATCCGTAAAAATGCTCATTGAAAAGGGCAAGCAGACGGGTAAACTCACAACACACGAAATAGACGCCGCAATTCTTGAGATGGATTTTGATATTGAGGAGCTTGATAAGCTTTACGATACCATTGAAAGCCAGAACATAGAAATCATTGATGACCTCGGCGAGGAAATGCTCGATACCATGAATTTTGATATCGACATTGCAAAGAGTGTCGATTCAATGGGCGTTGATGCGAAAAACGCCGCAATAGATGACCCGGTTAAGGTATATCTCAAGGAGATAGGCAGAGTTCCGCTGCTTACCCCTGAGGAGGAAATCGACCTTGCCATACGCATTTCGGATGACGACCCCCAGGCAAAGAAGAGGCTTGCAGAGGCAAACCTCAGGCTTGTTGTAAGTATTGCCAAGAGATATGTCGGCAGAGGAATGCAGTTCCTTGACCTGATTCAGGAGGGCAACCTCGGTCTGATAAAGGCAGTTGATAAATTCGACTATACCAAGGGCTTCAAATTCTCCACGTACGCAACGTGGTGGATTCGCCAGGCCATAACCAGAGCCATAGCAGACCAGGCAAGAACAATCAGAATACCGGTGCATATGGTTGAAACCATAAATAAAGTCAAAAAGACAAACAGCCAGCTGCTTCACGAGAACGGAAGAGACCCGACTGCGGAGGAAATAGCCGAAAAGCTTGATATGCAGGTCGACAAGGTGCGTGAAATTCTCCGTGTGGCACAGGAGCCGGTATCGCTTGAAACCCCGATAGGCGAGGAGGAGGACAGCCATCTCGGTGATTTTATTCCCGATGATGACGCACAGGAGCCGGTGGACGCCGCTTCGATGCTGCTTCTCAAGGAGCAGCTCAGCGAAGTGCTCAAAACACTCACTCCCAGAGAAGAAAAGGTGCTTGCACTCCGCTTCGGACTTGAGGACGGTCACCCGAGGACGCTTGAGGAGGTCGGCAAGGAATTCAATGTCACCCGTGAGCGCATCCGTCAGATTGAAGCAAAGGCACTCCGCAAGCTTCGCCATCCCAGCCGCAGCAAAAAGCTCAAGGATTTCCTTGACTGAGTTATCCCGAAAATAAAAACCGAAAAACAAACAGAGGCAAAAGTCTGAAAGATAAATCTTTCAAACGGCAAATTTGTGCTTTGACGGTCAACGACCGTCATTCCATAACGAAGCAGGGCTTCGTTTGCCGAATACCGCCACAAAGTTTGCGGCTCGGCGGAAAGGAATGGTCATAAAAATGAAAACAGCTCTAAAAAAGGCGATATCTCTTGCACTTGCAGTGACAATTATGGTTATTGGTTTTTCATCGGCTTTGTCTGTTTCCGCGTTTGATGATGGCGGACTGAGCTATTCGCTCGCGTCCGACGGTAACTCCTACATACTTATCGGCTGCGACAAGGCGGTTTCGGGAGAGGTTGTAATACCGGATAGTGTATCCGGCAAGCCGGTTAGCTTAATAGACGACGGTGCTTTCAGAGAATGTAATTCCCTGACAGGCGTTGTGGTTCCGGACAGCGTAAAAGAAATAAGCGTCGGAGCCTTTACCGATTGTCCCGCGCTCAGCACTTTAACCTTTGGCGCAGGACTTGAAACCTTTTACGGTGATGTCTTTTATCACTGCGAATCGATTTCGCAAATAAATATTTCTCCTTCAAACGAATTCCTTACGGCTTCTGACGGAATTATATACAATAAGGATAAGACTAATATTTTTGCATGTGCAACCGCAAAATCGGGTGTTGTTACAATCCCCTCAACAGTAAAAGGGATTTTTTATGCGGCTTTTTTGGATTGCAATGATATAACCGCAGTAAATATGAGCGATTCCGTTATATATATGGGTTTATCCGCATTCTCCGGCTGCTCGTCTCTTACAGAGTTCAGATTTCCTAAGAATTTAAATGAGATACCATATTATGTTTTGTCCGATTGCACATCACTTAAATCGGTTACACTTCCGGAAAAAGCAGTTGCGATTTATTCGGGAGCGTTTGAAAATTGTACAGAGCTTGATACCTTTATCGGCGTTTCCGATAAAATCACAATGGTATACAGCAGTGCTTTTACAGGCACTAAATGGCGCAATAATGCACCCGACGGTGTGCTTTATTTCGGTGCTGTTGCATGCGAGTATGTCGGTGAAATACCTGCCGACGGCCATGTTGAAATACGCAACGGTACGAAGATACTCAACTATCAGCTTTTCGAGAACAGGGGCGCGTTGAAAAGCATAACTCTTCCGGGAACACTTGAATTAATAGATGATTATGCGTTTTCGGGAAGCGGACTGAAATCCGTTACAATACCGGCCAGTACATATATTATAGGCTCCTGTGCCTTCTGCGACTGTACCGACCTTGAAACCGTTGTCATGAACGAGGGCACTGAAGCGATTTTCTCCTCGGCATTTGAGGGCTGCACCTCACTGGCAAACATTACAATACCCGACAGCGTTATTTTTATGCAGGAGCAGGTTTTTGACAATACGGCATGGGCGGCTGCTCAGCCCGACGGTATGGTATATGCGGGGCGGTTTCTTTACAAATACAAAGGTACGCTTCCGGCAGGCAGTAATGTTGTTATTCCTGACGGAACGGTGGGAATTTGCGACCGCGCCTTCCTTGACCAGACCGGACTTGCATCCGTTTCAATTCCTCAGGGAGTCATGAGTATAAACAATTACGCTTTTTGCGGCTGTACCTCTCTTACTTCCGTTGTGCTTCCCGAAGGAATAGAGGATATTGACATGGGTGTATTCAGAAATTGCACGTCGCTTACCTCTGTCACTATACCGGCTTCCGTCACTGAAATTTCAAAAGAGGCATTCATGGGCTGCACGGCTCTGACCTCTATAACAATACCCGGAACAGTTGAATATGTATATTCAAAGGCTTTTCAGGGTTGCACATCGCTTCGTGAGGCGGTTATCGAAAAAGGTGTCCTTCACATAAACGGCAGCTTCGGCGATTGCCCGCAGCTTGAGAGCGTAACGCTTCCTTATACATTAAGTTATATTGACATTACAAATGAATTCAAGAATTGTCCGAATGTAAAAATCAAGGGCTATGACAATACACTCGCACAAATAATTGCCGAAGCGAGAGCTATACCCTTCGTCTCACTCGGGGCGGTTCCGGATATATATTCGGGCTTCTTCAATGTTTTCGAGGGCATTATCTTCTGCAATTTCATTGACTGTCCGCTGAGCGCGCTTCTGAGCGTCCTTATAAATTCGCCCGATACAATCAAGGTGTTTGACCGCAACGGCGCGGAAATTACCGATATGAGCCTCACCGCCAAAACCGGTATGACAATTAAGCTGTATATAAACAACAGCCTTTCCGATGAGGTCACGGTGACCGTAAGAGGCGATGTCGACGGGGACGGCGTTATCAGCGCGGCGGATGCGCGTATGGCACTCAGAGCGGCAACAAAGCTTGATGTGCTTCCGGAAGCTTCGGCGATTGCCGCAAGCGTCAACAGCAATGGGGAAATTCCGACCGCGGCGGATGCACGTGCTATTCTCCGCGTGGCAACAAAGCTTGAAAGCTTTGAGACATATAAAGAATACATCTATCTTATGGAAAGCTATAGTGCGGTCATAGTCTGACTGTCGGCGGATAAAAGCAAAATTCATAAAAAAGCGTGCCCGGCTGTGTGCCGGGCATTTTTTTGACCTCTTAGTAAAAGTATAAAAAGGGGAGTGGGGCAAAAAATTCAAAAAACTTAAAAAATATGCAAAAAATGGTTGACATATTGACGGCACCGTCGTATAATATCAATCTGAATTATAATGGAGGTGTGTGCGCCTATGAATTTAAACAAATTTGTAAAAACACACAAAAAACATTATAAAACATTTGGTTATATTTGATAATCTTACCTGTTTTTCGGTGCGTGAGCGGCGAAAAACGATGTCGAATAAAAAAGAACGGAGTGATGTGTCCTATGGTCAATGTGAAACCGGTCAGGCTCGGAAAGAACACGAGAATGAGCTTTGCGGGTATCAATGAGGTAATGGATATGCCAAACCTCATTGAGGTCCAGAAAAACTCGTACAAGTGGTTTCTTGATGTCGGTCTGCGCGAGGTGTTCCGTGACATAGACGAGATTACCGATTACACCGGAAATCTTGTTCTGAGTTTCGTGGATTATCGCATGGATGACGCACCCAAGTACAGCGTTACCGAGTGCAAGGAGAGGGATGCGACATACGCTGCGCCGATGCGCGTTACCGCAAGACTCTACAACAAGGAAACAGGTGACATCAAGGAAAACGAGGTCTATATGGGCGATTTCCCCATAATGACGGACAGCGGAACCTTTGTCATCAACGGCGCGGAGCGTGTCATAATCTCACAGCTCGTCCGTTCACCCGGTATATATTACGGTATGACTCACGACAAGAACGGCAAAAAGCTGTTCACCACCACCGTCATCCCCAACAGAGGCGCGTGGCTTGAGTACGAAACCGATCAAAACGACATTTTTTATGTCAGAATAGACAAAAACAGAAAAATCCCGATAACCACATTTATCCGCGCCCTCGGCTTGAGCTCGAACGCAGATATCTTTGAGTTCTTCGGCGATGATGACCGTATACGCTCCACTCTCGAAAAGGATATCACTCAAAACGCGGAGGAAGCTCTGCTTGAGGTGTATAAAAAGCTTCGTCCCGGCGAGCCTCCCACGCTTGAAACCGCCAAGGCACATCTTGACGGACTGTTCTTTGACGCACACCGCTATGACCTTTCCCGCGTGGGAAGATACAAATATAATAAGAAGCTTGCAATCTCATGGCGTCTTGCCGGCAACACACTCATGTTCCCGATTGCCGACCCGCGCACGGGTGAAATAATTGCAGACGCAGGCGAGAAAATAACCAAGGAAAAGGCCGCAGAAATAGAGAAGGCGGGCGTAAGCGTTGCCGTTCTCGATGTCGAGGGCAGGGAAGTAAAGGTTATTTCCAACGGCATGGTTGAGCCTCTCGATTATGTTTCCGGCTTCACGGCGGACGAGCTTGAGGAAATCGGCATAAACGAAAAGGTTCGTTTCTCGGTTATGTGCGAGATACTCGACAAGTGCGGCGATGACAAAGAGGCGCTTTACGAAGAGATGCGCGACCGTTGCGACGACCTCATTCCCAAGCACATAATAATAGATGACATTTTCGCTTCGATAAACTATCTCAATTGCCTCGGCAATGAAATAGGAAATACCGATGATATAGACCACCTCGGAAACAGACGTATCCGTTCCGTCGGCGAGCTGCTGCAGAACCAGTTCCGCATCGGCTTTACCCGTATGGAGAGAGTGGTTCGCGAGAGAATGACACTTCAGGCGCAGGATGCCGACAAGGCGACACCTCAGGCGCTTATAAACATCCGTCCCGTCGTGGCGGCGATAAAGGAGTTCTTCGGCTCCTCTCCGCTGTCCCAGTTTATGGATCAGACAAACCCGCTTGCGGAGCTGACGCATAAGCGCCGTCTGTCCGCACTCGGCCCCGGAGGTCTTTCAAGAGACCGTGCCGGATTCGAGGTTCGTGACGTTCATTACAGCCACTACGGACGCATGTGCCCGATAGAGACTCCCGAAGGACCCAACATCGGCCTTATATCATATCTTGCAACCTTTGCGAGAATAAACAAATACGGCTTCGTTGAAGCACCCTTCCGCCGCGTTGACAAGGAAACCGGCATAGTGCTTGATGAGGTTGAATACATGACTGCGGACGTCGAGGACGATTACCATGTCGCGCAGGCGAATGAGCCGCTTGATGAAAACGGCAGATTCGCAAACGAAAGAGTTACTGTCCGTTTCCGTGACGAGTTCCGCGAGATATCGCGCGAGCGTGCCGATTACATGGACGTTTCACCCAAGATGGTCGTATCCGTCGCAACCGCGATGATACCCTTCCTTGAGAACGATGACGCCAACCGTGCTCTGATGGGCTCGAACATGCAGAGGCAGGCTGTTCCGCTTCTTAAAACAGAATCCCCGATAGTCGGTACCGGTATGGAATACAAGGCGGCTGTTGATTCGGGAGTTGTTGTGCTTGCAAAGAGTGCAGGTACGGTAACCCATATCAGCGCCGACAAGGTAGTCATAGAAAAGGATGCCGGCGGCACAGAGGAATATCAGATAATCAAATTCATGCGCTCCAACCAGGGCACCTGTGTCAACCAGAGGCCTGTCGTTGTTATAGGCCAGCATGTTGAACCCGATGACGTTATTGCGGATGGTCCCGCAACCAGCCAGGGCGAAATTTCGCTCGGTAAAAACGCTCTCATCGGCTTCATGACATGGGAAGGCTACAACTACGAGGATGCTGTTCTTATCAACGAAAAGATTGTACGTGACGATGTGTACACCTCAATCCATATTGAGGAGCAGCAGACCGAGGCGAGAGACACCAAGCTCGGACCGGAGGACATCACACGCGACATCCCCAATGTCGGTGAAGATGCGCTTGCCAATCTCGACGAGAACGGTATAATCCGCATCGGTGCCGAGGTTCATTCGGGCGATATACTTGTCGGCAAGGTAACACCCAAGGGCGAAACCGAGCTTACCGCCGAGGAGCGTCTGCTCAGAGCGATATTCGGCGAGAAGGCGAGAGAGGTCAGAGACACCTCGCTGCGCGTTCCGCACGGTGCTTACGGTATTGTTGTCAAGGTCGAGGTGTTTACCAGAGCCAACAGTGACGAGCTCAACCCCGGTGTCAACAAGGTTGTCCGCTGCTACATTGCCCAGAAGAGAAAGCTCTCCGTGGGTGATAAAATGGCGGGTCGCCACGGCAACAAGGGTGTTGTTTCACGCATACTTCCCGTTGAGGATATGCCCTTCCTTCCGGACGGCACTCCTCTTGATATAGTTCTTAACCCGTTGGGCGTTCCGTCCCGAATGAATATAGGTCAGGTTCTTGAGGTTCATCTCGGCTATGCCGCGAAGGCTCTCGGCTACAAGGTCATGACCCCTGTATTTGACGGTGCTCACGAAAGCGATATCCGCGAGATGCTCAATGAAGCCGGACTCAGGGAGGACGGAAAGACCATCCTTACCGACGGCAGAACCGGCCAGAAGTTTGACAGCCCGATAACAGTCGGTATAATGTACTTCCTCAAGCTTCTCCATCTCGTTGATGATAAAATTCACGCCCGTTCCACAGGTCCGTATTCCCTCGTTACGCAGCAGCCCCTCGGCGGTAAAGCGCAGTTCGGCGGCCAGCGTTTCGGAGAGATGGAGGTCTGGGCTCTTGAGGCTTACGGCGCGGCGTATACTCTTCAGGAAATACTCACCGTCAAGTCGGATGATGTTGTCGGACGAGTAAAGACTTACGAGTCCATCGTAAAGGGACTCAACGTTCCCAAGCCCGGAGTACCCGAATCCTTCAAGGTTCTTATCAAAGAGCTTCAGTCCCTCGGACTTGATGTCAAGGTGCTTGACAAAAACAACGAGGAAATCGACCTCAAGCAAAACTTTGATGCGGACGATGTAGGACTTCCGGTTTCGGATGACACACTCTTTACCGAAATAAATGACGCGGAGGATGCCGCAGGCTTCGGTATAGAAGAGGCGGACGACGAGGACGAGGGAGACCTTATCGGTCTTGAAGACTTCGACGATGATGAGCTTGATGCCGAGCTTGATGCCGAGGATATCGGTATAGAGCCGGAACCCGAAGAGTCGGATGAAGAGTTTTGATTTTTTCGCCGCATTAAATAACTAAAGGAAGAAGGGCATTTATGGATATACAGGAAGAAAAAGAGTTTGAATTTGAGTCAATAAAGATAGGACTCGCTTCGCCCGACCAGATAAGAGAATGGTCCTGCGGAGAGGTTAAAAAGCCCGAAACCATAAACTACCGTACCCTTAAACCCGAAAGAGACGGCCTTTTCTGCGAAAGGATATTCGGCCCGACCAAGGACTGGGAGTGCCATTGCGGAAAATATAAGCGTATACGCTATAAGGGTAAGGTTTGCGAACGCTGCGGTGTTGAAATTACCAAGGCAAAGGTGCGCCGTGAGCGCATGGGACACATTGAGCTTGCAGCTCCGGTATCCCACATCTGGTATTTCAAGGGTATACCCTCAAGAATGGGGCTTATGCTCGATATATCTCCGCGAGACCTTGAAAAGGTGCTGTATTTCGCAAAATACATCGTTGTCGATCCCGGTGACACACCTCTGGAAAAGCTTCAGATACTCAACGAAAAAGAGTATGCTGATATGGTTGAAAGATATGAGGATTCCTTCAAGGCGGAGATGGGCGCGGAGGCTATAAAAGAGCTTCTTGCCGAAATTGACGTTGATGCTCTGTGTGAGCAGCTTCGCTCCGAGCTTGAGGATGCATCGGGTCAGAAAAAGGCGCGTATACTCAAGCGCCTTGAGGTAGTTGAGGCATTCCGCCAGTCCGGCAACAGACCTGAGTGGATGATTCTCGATGTGGTTCCCGTGATTCCGCCCGATATACGCCCCATGGTACAGCTCGAAGGCGGACGTTTTGCAACCTCCGACCTCAACGACCTTTACCGCAGAGTTATAAACAGAAACAACCGTCTTAAAAGGCTTCTTGAACTCGGTGCTCCCGATATAATCGTCCGCAACGAGAAAAGAATGCTTCAGGAAGCGGTTGATGCACTTATCGACAACGGCAGACGCGGCAGACCCGTAACAGGTCCTAATAACCGCGCTCTCAAATCGCTGTCTGATATGCTTAAAGGTAAGCAGGGACGCTTCCGTCAGAACCTTCTCGGAAAGCGTGTTGACTATTCCGGACGTTCGGTTATAGTCGTAGGTCCCGAACTCAAGCTCTACCAGTGCGGTCTTCCCAAGGAGATGGCACTTGAGCTGTTCAAGCCCTTTGTAATGAAGCGCCTCGTTGAAATAGGGGCAGCCGGCAATATAAAGTCCGCAAGAAAAATGGTTGAGCGCGCACGCACAGAGGTCTGGGATGCACTTGAAATAGTCATCAAGGACCATCCGGTCATGCTCAACCGTGCTCCGACGCTTCACAGACTCGGTATTCAGGCATTTGAGCCGATACTTGTCGAGGGCAGAGCCATAAAGCTCCATCCGCTCGTATGTACCGCCTTCAACGCCGACTTCGACGGTGACCAGATGGCTGTTCACGTACCGCTGTCCGCAGAGGCACAGGCCGAGGCAAGGTTCCTTATGCTTGCAGCCAACAACCTGCTCAAGCCGTCAGACGGAAAGCCCGTAACCGTTCCCACACAGGATATGGTGCTCGGCTCATATTACCTCACCCTTGTCAAGGAAGGCGAGCCCGGTACAGGTAAGGTTTTCCGCGACGTCAACGAAGCTGTTATGGCTTACGAGGAGGGCGATATAGGCCTCCATTCACAGATAAAAATCAGAATGTCAAAGGTGGTTGACGGTGAGAAGATAACCAAGCTTCTCGAAACCACTCTCGGCAAGGTTATATTCAACCAGCCCATTCCTCAGGATCTCGGCTTTGTTGACCGCTCGGATCCCGAAAATCTTTTCGCACTTGAGATAGATTTCATCGTCAACAAGAAGATGCTCGGTAAGATAATCGACCGTTGCATCAAGCTCCACGGCACCTCAATAGCCGCGGAGGTTCTCGACAAAATCAAGGCTCAGGGCTACAAGTATTCCACCAGAAGCGGTATTACCGTTGCCGTATGCGACGCTATAATACCCAAGAGAAAAGCGGAATACCTTGCCGAAACAGAGAGCAAAATAGATAAGATAACCAAAAACTTCATGCGCGGTCTTATAAGCGATTCCGAGCGTTCAAGACTGGTTATCAAGACTTGGGAAGATTGTACGAATAAGGTTTCCTCGGAGCTCACTTCCGGACTTGACAAAAACAATCCTATATGGATGATGGTAAACTCCGGTGCCCGTGGTTCGGAAAGCCAGCTTCGTCAGCTCGCCGGTATGCGCGGACTTATCGCAAACACCGCCGGACGTACGATTGAAATCCCCATCAGAGCAAACTATCGTGAAGGACTTAATGTTATCGAGTACTTCATCTCTTCGCGTGGTGCGCGTAAGGGCCTTGCCGATACCGCACTTCGTACCGCCGACTCCGGTTACCTGACCAGACGTCTTGTCGATGTCTCGCAGGAGGTTATAATCCGTGAGGAGGATTGCGGCTGCACTTCGGGTATCGAGGTTGCCGACATAACCGACGGCAAGCAGATGATTGAAGGCCTTGCAGAGCGTCTTACCGGACGTTTCCTTGTCAATCCCGTTCTTCATCCCGAAACCGGAGAGGTTCTCATGGGAACCGACCGTATGATGACGGATGCCGATGCCGAAAGAATCGTAAACGCGGGAATAACCAAGGTCGAAATACGTTCCCTTCTTACCTGCCAGGCAGAGGAGGGCGTGTGCATACGCTGCTACGGCTCCAACCTTGCAACAGCCGACCCCGTTACCGTGGGTGAGGCAGTCGGAATTATCGCCGCTCAGTCAATAGGCGAGCCCGGTACTCAGCTTACGATGAGAACCTTCCATACCGGCGGTGTAACATCATCGTCCGATATTACGCAGGGTCTTCCCAGAGTTGAGGAGCTTTTCGAGGCAAGAAAGCCGAAATCCCTTGCGATAATAAGCGCCTCCTCCGGTGTCGTTTCATTTGAGGAGATTAAACGCAGCAACCATGTTGTTGTTACAAATCCCGAAGAAGTTCAGAAGTACCTTATCCCTTATGATGCGCGTCTGCGTCCCGAAATAGTTGAGGGGGCATACGTTGAAAAGGGTCAGCTGCTTACGGAAGGCTCCGTAAATCCGCATGATGTTCTTGCGGTTTCGGGTGTCGAGGCGGTTCACAACTACCTCATCCGCGAGGTTCAGAGGGTTTACCGTATGCAGGGCGTTGATATCAACGACAAGCATATAGAAGTTATAGTGCGTCAGATGATGCGCAAGGTTAAAATAACGAATCCCGGCACGACCGACCTTCTTCCCGGAATCTCCATTGAAAAGCGCGAGCTGATATCGGCTAACGAGGCCGCACGCAAGCAGGCGGAGGAAAAGGGTGAGATTTTCGCTCCCGCGGAGTGCACACCCACGCTTCTCGGTATCACCAAGGCATCACTTGCTACGGATTCGTTCCTGTCAGCAGCCTCCTTCCAGGAGACTACAAGAGTTCTTACGGATGCCGCTATCAAGGGCAAATCAGACCCGCTGCTCGGACTCAAGGAGAATGTCATCATAGGCAAGCTGCTCCCGTCCGGCACAGGTATGAAGTGCTACAGCGATGTGGTTGTTATGCCCTCCGAAATAGATACGGAAGCATTTAACCGTATTCCTACGATTTCGCTTTAACAGACAAACCGGCTCTTTGGTCATTTTGACGGTTTTTCACTGAAAATTTTGTTGAAAGTGTTGACAAAAGAGCCGGAAAATGTTAAATTAATCATTGTGCGTTTCGGGGAGCTTGTCTCCTCTTAACCCATATTACAAACAGGAGGTGAAATACTTGCCAACCTTTAATCAACTTGTACGCAGCGGCAGAGAAACGCTCGAAAAGAAGTCGAAGGCTCCTGCTCTCGGTAAGGGACTTAACTCCAAGAAGAATGTCATGACGGATAACAATTCCCCCCAAAAGCGCGGTGTTTGCACAGTCGTTAAGACCGATACACCTAAAAAGCCCAACTCGGCTCTTCGTAAGCTCGCCAGAGTGCGCCTGACAAACGGAATTGAGGTTTCAGCCTATATTCCCGGCGTCGGTCACAATCTCCAGGAGCACAGCGTGGTGCTTATCCGCGGCGGCCGTGTTAAGGACCTTCCCGGTGTGCGTTATCACATCATCCGCGGAACCCTTGATACTCAGGGCGTCAACGGAAGGATGCAGGCCCGTTCAAAGTACGGCGCAAAGCGTCCGAAGACAGCGAAAAAGTAATTTCGCAAACAACCAAGACAATTCTTCTTGCAGGCTGAATTTTATTTCAACCAATGCGGGAGTGTATTATATATACGCTTTGAGCATTGGCGCCACGGGAAGCAAAGTCACTCGAGTACCTATGATATCATAATTATGAAGGAGGGAAGCGAAGTGCCAAGAAGAGGCCAGATAGCAAAACGCGATGTTTTGCCTGATCCGCTTTACAACTCAAAGCTTGTAACAAGGCTTATCAACAACATCATGTATGATGGTAAGAAGGGCGTCGCCCAGAAGATTGTTTATGACGCATTCGACATCATCAGAGAAAAGACCGGCAAGGAACCCCAGGAGGTTTTTGAGGCAGCAATGGAAAACGTTATGCCCCTGCTTGAGGTTAAGGCTCGCCGTGTAGGCGGTGCTACTTACCAGGTCCCCATGGACGTTCGTCCGGAAAGACGTCAGACTCTCGGTCTGCGTTGGATTACCCTTTATTCGCGTCAGCGTTCCGAAAGAACGATGAAGGAAAGACTTGCAAACGAAATACTTGACGCTGTCAACTCGACAGGTTCAGCCTTCAAAAAGAAGGAAGATACCCACAAGATGGCAGAGGCAAACAAGGCGTTTGCACATTTCAGATGGTAAATTAACTAATCAATTTACTCAAGACGGAGGAAATTATGCCGAGGCAGGTACCATTAGAGCTTACCAGAAACATCGGTATCATGGCGCATATCGACGCCGGCAAAACGACCACTACCGAAAGAATCCTGTTTTATACGGGGGTCAATCACAAGATGGGCGAAACGCACGACGGCGCTGCAACCATGGACTGGATGGAGCAGGAGCAGGAGAGAGGAATAACCATCACTTCTGCTGCTACCACATGCTTCTGGAAGAATCACAGAATAAACATTATCGACACTCCCGGCCACGTGGACTTTACCGTTGAGGTTGAGCGCTCTCTTCGAGTACTCGACGGTTCGGTTACCGTTCTGTGTGCCAAGGGTGGTGTTGAGCCGCAGTCAGAGACAGTATGGCGTCAGGCAGACAAATATAAAGTTCCGAGAATGGTGTATGTCAACAAGATGGACATCATGGGCGCGAACTTCTATAATGTTGTCGATATGATGAAGGAACGTCTTAAATGCAATGCGGTTCCCATCCAGCTTCCGATAGGTGCAGAAGCGGATTTTAAGGGCATCATTGACCTTGTGGAGATGAATGCCGACGTGTATTATGACGACAAGGGAATTGATGTGCGTGTGGAGGAAATTCCCGCGGATATGAAGGAGCTTGCCGACAAATACCGTGCAGAGCTGCTTGAGCATGTCGCAGAGCAAGATGAAGAGCTTCTTGAGAAGTACCTGGAAGGCGAAGAGCTTACCACCGACGAGATAAAAGCCTGTATCCGCAAGTCAACCCTTGCGAATCTCATGGTTCCCGTCGTGTGCGGCACCTCTTACAGAAACAAGGGCGTTCAGAAGCTCCTTGACGCTATTGTGGATTATATGCCGGCTCCTACCGACGTTGAGTCCATAAAGGGCGTCAATCCCAAAACAGACGCCGAGGAAGTTCGCCATTCATCGGACTCAGAGCCGTTTTCGGCTCTCGCGTTCAAGATAGCGACCGACCCCTTCGTCGGAAAAATATGCTTTTTCAGAGTGTATTCCGGTAAAGTCGATGCAGGCGCAACGGTTTACAACTCAACAAAGGACAATAACGAGAGAATGGGACGTATCCTTCAGATGCATTCCAATCACAGGCAGGATCTTGAGTGCTGCTACGCCGGTGATATAGCTGCGGCTGTCGGTCTTAAAAACACCACAACGGGCGATACACTGTGCGATGCAAGACATCCGGTCATTCTCGAGTCCATGGAGTTCCCGGAGCCGGTTATAAGAGTTGCCATCGAGCCCAAGACCAAAGCCGGTCAGGAGAAGATGGGCATAGCGCTCCAGAAGCTCTCAGAGGAAGACCCTACCTTCAGGTGCTACACCGATGAGGAAACCGGTCAGACAATAATCGCCGGTATGGGTGAGCTTCATCTGGAAATAATAGTTGACAGAATGCTTCGTGAGTTCAGAGTTGAAGCAAATGTCGGCAAGCCGCAGGTTGCTTACCGCGAAACCATCACCAAGGCTGCAGATGCGGACACCAAGTACGCAAGGCAGACAGGCGGTCACGGTCAGTACGGTCACGTCAAGATTCATATCGAGCCGAATCCCCAGAAGGGCTACGAGTTCGAGAACAAGATTGTCGGCGGCGCAATACCCAAGGAATATATCGGTCCTGCGGAGCAGGGCATAAAGGGCGCAATGCTTTCCGGTGTTCTTGCCGGCTACAACGTTGTTGACACCAAGGTCACTCTTTACGACGGCTCATATCACGAGGTTGACTCCTCGGAGCTTGCGTTCAAAATGGCAGGTTCAATGGCATTCAAAGAAGCAATGCGCAAGGCGGATCCCGTTCTTATGGAGCCCATAATGAAGGTTTCCGTCATAGTTCCCGAGGATTATATCGGTGATGTTATGGGCGACCTTAACTCACGCCGCGGTCTTATCCTCGGTTCGGAAACACGCACGGGTGCAATTCAGATAGATGCTCACGTTCCGCTGTCCTCAATGTTCGGTTATGCTACCGACCTGCGTTCAAAAACACAGGGCAGAGGCCAGTATACCATGGAGCCGAGCCACTATATGCCGGTGCCCAAGAGCATTTCCGAAACAATTATCAGTGACAAAGCGAAAAACAACTGATAATTTGAATAAAACACTTGAAATTCTGCCGAAGACTTGGTAGAATGAGTAGCGTGCAAACAACAAAAACGATCTTAAGGAAAACAAAGGAGGAAAAACAAATGGCAAAAGCAAAATTCGAAAGAACCAAGCCCCATGTAAACATCGGCACCATCGGTCACGTTGACCATGGTAAGACCACCCTTACTGCAGCCATCACAAAGTCTCTCGCGATGAAGGGTCAGGCTCAGTTCGAAGCTTATGATGTGATCGATAAGGCTCCCGAAGAGAGAGCACGTGGTATCACGATCAACACCGCTCACGTTGAGTACGAGACCGATGCCCGTCACTATGCTCATGTTGACTGCCCCGGCCATGCTGACTATATCAAGAACATGATTACCGGTGCTGCACAGATGGACGGCGCTATCCTCGTTATCGCATCCACCGACGGCCCCATGGCTCAGACCAAGGAGCATCTGCTTCTTGCCCGCCAGGTCGGCGTGCCCTACATCATCGTTTTCATGAACAAGGTTGACCAGGTTGACGATCCCGAGCTTCTCGAGCTTGTCGAAATGGAAATCCGTGAGACTCTTGACGAGTATGAGTTCCCCGGCGATGATACACCCATCATCAAGGGTTCAGCTCTCAAGGCTCTTGAGTATGACGGCGGCGACATCAATGCACCCGAGCTTGCTTGCATCTGGGAGCTCATGGACGCTGTTGACTCTTATATTCCCACTCCCGAGCGTAAGGCAGACCTTCCTTTCCTTATGCCTGTTGAAGACGTTTTCACCATCACCGGACGCGGCACCGTTGCTACCGGTAGAGTTGAGCGTGGACAGCTTAAGGTCGGCGAGGAAATAGAAATAGTCGGTCTTTCCGATGAGAAGAAGAAGACCGTCTGCACAGGCGTTGAAATGTTCCATAAGCTCCTCGACTATGCCGAGGCAGGCGACAACATCGGTGCTCTCCTTCGCGGTGTTCAGCGTAACGAAATCGAGCGCGGACAGGTTCTTGCGAAGCCCGGCTCAATTCATCCTCACACCAAGTTCAAGGGTCAGGTTTACGTCCTTAATAAGGACGAAGGCGGACGTCATACTCCGTTCTTCAACAACTATCGTCCTCAGTTCTATTTCAGAACTACTGACGTTACCGGCGTAATCACCCTTCCCGAAGGCGTTGAGATGTGCATGCCCGGCGACAACATCGAGATGGACGTTGAGCTCATCACTCCTATCGCTATTGAAGAGGGTCTTCGTTTTGCTATCCGTGAAGGCGGACGTACTGTCGGTTCAGGCGTCGTTATCGCTATCAACGAATAAGTTTAACCAAAACCAAAGGGTTCGGACGATAAGTCCGAGCCCTTTTTCTTTTTCCTGTCTGATGTTAGATTGTAGCTGTTAGCTGTTGAATGTTGGCTTTTAAATGTTAGATGTTGAATGTTAGCCTGTAGCCAATAGCTATTAGCCCTCAGTCCGCAGCGCTTATGGTTATCGCAAGCCTCCTTTGGCAAAGGAGGTGGCAGTGCGCAAGCACTGACGGAGGATTGTTGCTTGATTGGTTTTTGGGTTTGGTTAATTTTAGGCTTTGCGGTGAGGTTTTTCTACTCGTCAATCCTCAGTCCGCTTCGCGGACTTTCCCTCAGAAACATGGTCGCCTTGCTCGCTTGGAGCGCTTCGCAGTTCTCCCTGTTTCTTCACTCGCGCACCTCGCTGCTTCCGCCTCCGGCGGCGCTTCGGTGCGCTCCCCCTCAGAAACATGGTCGTCTTGCTCGCTTGGAGCGCTTCGCAATTCTCCCTGTTTCTTCACTCGCGCACCTCGCTGCTTCCGCCTCCAGCGGCGCTTCGGTGCGCTCCCCCTCAGAAACATGGTCGCCTTGCTCGCTTGGAGCGCTTCGCAATTCTCCCTGTTTCTTCACTCGCGCACCTCGCTGCTTCCGCCTCCGGCGTCAATTACGCGCAGGACAGCAAAAAGGCTCCTTTAACAAAGGAGCCTTTAATAACAGAAGCAAGACATTCGGTTCACCAAGTGAGCGTTTCATAATAGGGGAAAAACTGCCCCACCTGGTCATAACCCTTGCCGATGCTGTATGCGTATCTTACATTAAAGGTTTCACGGTTGTACGCAAACATCATTATTTCATATTCAGTCCGGTTGCTCTGAATGTCAGAGTACTTAAAATATATGCAGTCGTAGTTTCCTTTTTTGGTTTTTAACATCACGCTTAAATCAAGCTCTTCGATTCTTCTTACCTCATCGAGCAGCGCCTGCTTTGAAGGGAGAGTCCACTCCGCATAAACATTAAACTCGTTGTGCACGGTCTTGGAATAGCAATAATAATAGGTTACGCCGGAGGAACCGATAGGGGGAAGCGTCGGGAAAAGCACGGAAATCAACGGACTGTCCGTTATGCCCGGAACAGGGTCGAACACCAGATAATTTGCCATGTCCGAGGTCATTGAGTTTGCCGGTGAGGCGAAGCCGAAAAGCGACAGGGTAAAAACACTTATAAGAACGGTAAGTACAAGCAGAGCGCACAGCGAATATTTCAGGAGAAGTTTGAATTTCTTCCAAAAAACGAACATGAGCAGGGAAATAAGAATCGGAAGAATAATAAAGAAAGCACCGAGTCCGAGGGCACTTTTTTCAAACACGTTGAAATAATAGAACTGGTTAAAAAAAAGAACCGTGCAGACACCTGAAACAATAAACATTACAGCGTTGATAATAAGCACGAGCCATTTTATGCTTATTCGCTTTTTCGGGGGCTCGGTAGGCTTTTGGGAGACCGGTTTGTTTATTTTGCGATTGATTTCAGCACGTTGAGCCGGGGTAAGCTCCTCGTCTTCATTGATAAATTCAAGTCTTCCGTCCGCCATGTAATCACCTGCACTTTATAGGGTGTATTTATATCATACATATTACCACAAAGAGAGTGAAAAGTCTATATGCAAAAATGAATTGCCAAAAAATTTATCATAAGCGGGACAGGGCATGAATATATTTTACAGACATTGTAAAAACGGAGAGGAGTGCCCTTATGGATTTAAAGCTTTCAAGGGAAGCGGTTTCCTGTGATGTGCTGCTGCACGAGGCCAATGTTGAGCAGTCGGCGGATTTTGAAATCAGCCTTCCCGACTATTTTCCGGAAATAGTCAGAATTCTTAAATGTACGCTTAACTCGAAAATTATTTCGGTTCAGCGCAGCGGTGACCGTGTAACGGCGGACGGTGAGGCATCTGTAAGAATACTTTACGCGTGTGCGGACGGGAAGCTGTCCTGTTTTGAGCAGGTTGCGGCGTTTTCAAAATACTGCGAGGTGAAAAATCTCGAACAGGCGGATTGTGTGAGTGTGCGCGCTAAGACGGAGTATGTGAACTGCCGGGCAATAAGCGGCAGAAAGGCGGAGGCTCACGGAGCGCTTTCACTTTCCTTCAAATGTATAGGACGAAGCAGAAACGAAATAGTGAATTCTGCGCAGGGGGAGGGGGTTCAGCTTCGCAGTGCCGTGGTTGCACGTTCGGAGTTCATCGGCGACTGCGAACGAACCTTTTTTATGAGCGAAACAATTACGGTTGACGAGAGCCGCGAGCGCATAGGCACACTTATAAGAACTGCGGCGTTTGCCACAGCGGATGAAATAAAAATCATTAACAACAAAATAATGATAAAGGGCGAGCTTGCGGTTACGGCGGTATATATAGCCGCCAAGGAGGAGACGGAGGTATGTACGCTTACACATACAATGCCGCTGAATCAGATACTTGAGCTTGAGGGCGTAAACGACAAATGCTCCGGAGAGGTGGAGCTTTCGGTGAGCGCGCTTGATGTTATACCGCGCACAGATGCGGCGGGCGACCTTCGCTTGCTTGATATCAGCGCGAGCATAAGCGCTTTCATGCGAATGTCGGAGCCGAGGGAGACCGGTGTTGTTACCGATGCGTACTCGACAGAGGCGGGGCTTGAGGTTAAAACGGAAAGAGTCGGATTTATAAGGCATACAGGCGGATTTTCCGATACGCTTCTGTGCAAAGAGAATCTTGACGTTTCCGCAACTGGAATATCAAAGATTTATGACCTCTCATGTGACGAGGTGGGCAGGGTGTGCGCCGTGGAAAACGGAGAGGTAAAAATCGGCGGAATACTCAATGTTTCAATGCTTGCGTGCGACACCGAGGGGCAGGTGACCTTCCTTGAGCGTCAGATGAAATATGAGTACACCTGCGATGCGGCGTGCCCGGCGGAGAGCTGTGAATGCTCGGCGAATACGACGGTTACGGCTGTCGGGTTTGTGATAAATTCACGTGATGAGATTGCGGTCAGAGCGGAAATAAAAATATGCGGTGAGCTGTACGCGCGTTTTGCTCATGAGGCGGTTACGCTTATTGAGGAGGGCGAGGGAAGCTGATCGCGCGCAGCGGAGCTTACGGTATATTATCCGGATGTAGGGGAGTCACTCTGGGATATTGCCCGGAGATACAACACCACTGTGGCAGCGATTGCAGACGAAAACAAGCTTGAGGGCGAAACGGTCAGCGAGAGGTGTATGCTTCTCATACCGGGAATGTAAGGAGGGAAAACGAACATGGAAGCAGCGGGGATATATAACGATATCGCATTGAGAACGCAGGGCGATATATACATAGGCGTGGTCGGACCGGTGCGCACGGGTAAATCCACGTTTATAAAGCGCTTTATGGATACTCTTGTAATGCCCAATATTGCAGGCGGCTATAAAAAGGAACGTGCGCAGGATGAGCTGCCTCAGTCCTCTGCGGGACGCACAATAATGACAACGGAGCCTAAGTTTATACCGGAGGAGGCTGTCGGAATAACGCTTCCCGGAAACGCTTCGCTGAAGGTGCGCATGATAGACTGCGTCGGATATATCGTTCCCGGCTCTCTCGGATACATTGAAAACGAGCAGCCGAGAATGGTTATGACACCGTGGTATGATCATGAAATACCCTTTGACACGGCTGCGGAAATAGGCACGCGCAAGGTCATAAGCGAGCATTCCACAATAGGCCTTGTCGTCACCACGGACGGGAGCATAAGCGACATTCCGCGCGAGGAGTACGCAGAGGCGGAAAAACGTGTTATAGATGAGCTCAAGGAGCTTAACAAGCCTTTCGTGGTGCTGCTCAACTGTATGTATCCGCAGACAGGTGCGGCAAAGGAGCTTGCAGCCGAGCTTTCGGGCGCTTACGGTGTGCCGGTTATGCCGGTGAATTGCCTTGAGATGGACGAAACCGAAATAAAGCAGATTCTTTCACAGGTGTTGTTTGAATTTCCCATAAAAGAGGTTTCGGTGGGCTTCCCGGGCTGGATGCGTTCATTGCCGCCGGAGCATTGGCTGAAAAGCTCGGTGTGCAGCGCAGTAAAGGAAGCGGCAAGGGATATGACTCATGTGCGCGATGTCACAGGACTTTGCTCGGGTATTTCGGAGTGTGAGCATGTGGAGAGTTCGACTGTCGCAAGCATGGACCTCGGCAGGGGAACGGCAAGGATAGAAGTGGCAATAAATTGCGGATTATTCTATTCGATACTTGCTCAGGCAACCGGCTTGGATGTCGGAAGCGAGCAGGGGCTTATGGACAGAATGATAGAGCTTTCTCAGATGAAGAAGGAATATGACAGGCTGAAAAACGCACTTGATGAGGTGGAGGCTACTGGCTACGGAATAGTTATGCCTACCATAGATGAGCTTTCGCTTGAGGAGCCGGAGATTGTCAAGCAGGGCGGCAGATACGGTGTCAGGCTGTGCGCCTCGGCACCCTCGATACACATGATGAAGGCCAATATAACCACCGAGGTTGCGCCGATAGTCGGCTCGGAAAGCCAGTCGGAGGAGCTTGTGATGTATCTTCTGAATGAATTTGAGGAGGATCCCTCAAAAATCTGGGACTCAAACATATTCGGCAAATCCCTCAACGAGCTTGTAAACGAAGGGCTGCGCGCCAAGCTTACCCACATGCCGGGAGATGCGAGAATGAAGCTTCAGGAAACACTCGAAAGAGTTATAAACGAGGGCTGCAGCGGTCTTATATGCATTATTCTGTAAGTGCGGCGAAATTCAGGTGCAAAATCAAAAACGACCCCGGAGGTTATTACCTCCGGGGTCGAAATGTTGTTTTCGGTTATTTAAGAAGCTTAGCCGCGCCCTTGTCAAGGAAGACGATAACATCCTTGTGATTCTGAAGAATCGAAGCCGGGCATTTCGGAGACACAGGACCCTCTATCATATCGTAGACTGCCTTTGCCTTGCCCTCGCCGGTTGCGATGAAGACAATCTTCTTCGCTCTCATGATGTCGCCGATGCCCATTGTGAGTGCGTAACGGGGCATTTCATCCTCGGTGTCAAAGTAAATTTTGTTTGACGTGATTGTGCTCTCGGTAAGCTTAACCTTGAACGGACCGTCCGAAAATTCATCGGAGGGCTCGTTGAAGCCGATGTGGCCGTTGGTGCCGATTCCGAGCAGCTGAAGGTCAACTCCTCCGGCTGCAGCCATGGCTTTTTCGTAAGCTTCACATTCCGCGTCGAAATCGTCGGCATTGCCGTTGAGAAGGTGAACGTTTTCCTCAAGAATATCGGTGTGGTCGAAAAGATTGCGGTGCATGAAGGCGTAATAGCTTTCCCTGTGGGTTACGGGAAGGTTGCAGTACTCATCAAGGTTAAAGGTTGTAACCTTTTTAAGTGACACCCTGCCGGCATTGCACTGGTTGCCGATGTAGGTGTACATCGGTATCGGGGTTACGCCCGTAGCGAGTCCGAGCACGCAGTCGGGCTTGTCGAGAATCTGCTGAACGAATACCTCGCCGGCGGCTTCGCCGATTTCCGCAGCTGTCTGATAAATTCTTACATCCATGTTCTATGCCTCATTTCAAAAAATATTTACACACATATAGTATAACAATAAAATTATAAAATCAACCGTAAAAAAGATTTTTTATACGCTGTCCGCACTGTATACGAAAAGCTCAAGCGGAAGGTTGGCGCATGCCGCAGCGGGAAGCTTGGCTCTTTTGGGAGAGTTAAGAGAGAACAGCAGACGCATAGCCTCGTGATGACCGAGCTCCATATCGCATTTTCCGTCGGTGTTTTTTACGCTTACGCCGTTGTCTTTAACCGTTATGCGGATTTTCTCATCGCCCGCGATTCCGTGGATAAAGAGTGAAAAATCGCAGTCGCAAAGAGGCGTTGAAAGTGCCTTGAGCCTGAGGAAGGCCTGTGTTACGTTGCGGAAATTGAATACGGTGTAGCTTTCCGAATGGTGCAGACCGCAGCCCTCGGCATATGCGGAAAAGAAATCAATAGCATCAGTGTCGAACGCGGGTACGGAAAAGGTTATATCATAACGCTCCGAAAAGTCAAATATTGCAATAAGTGCGTTTTTCATATCCTCCGCTGAGAGCATTTTGAATTCGGATATTCCGGAGAAGTCGCCGTTGGCTATAAAATAGCCGCGGAATTCTCCGTTTTCGGTTATCACATGCGGAGTATTGCTCCATGAGCACAGGATGTCAAAGAGCATATCGCGCGGCCTGTCGGCAAACAGCCTTCCGCTGGTGTACAGCTTGAGTATTGCATCAAGATATTCTCCGTCCTCCGCCTTTAGAGGACGTATTTCAAACGTGCTTTCCGCATCCTTGCCGAAGGAGTGATATATGTTTTTGGTGTTCATGTGAAAATCGTAGACAGCGCCGGCGGGTTCATATGAAAAATAGCCGTAGCGCTGACGCTGTCCGCCGAGGAAGGAAAAATCAGCATGCTTCATCTTCATATCCTCAATGCAGAGATTCATGCAGTCAACCATGTAGCCCTTTGAGCGTGCGCTCTGATGTACCGCAACGTTACCTACACCTCCGACAAGAAGCTTTTCTCCGGCAACAGTAAAAACGTTATAAAAAAGACCGACCGCAGCCTTTAACTCACCGTTTGCACGCACAACCATATTCTTTTCGGCGGGAGAATATTTCTCCTTGTACAGCTTGGGCAAAAGCGTGAGAAAGTCAAAGTCATTATCTCGATTGGGCTTGAAGACGTAATTTATCAGCTCCATATATTGCTTGTATTCCGAATTAAATCCGGGACCTTTATATATCTTTTCTTCCATAGCAACCTCCGTTTGCATTTTTATCATAGTACAGTATACCACACGGCATCAGGAATGCAAGGGGTGTTTTCGAGGATTTTTTTCTTGTCATTGCACATGAAACGTGCTATAATTCTAATATTATGGAGTGGTGTGCGTACACACCTGCTGGAGATGAGCCTGAATTGATAATACTCGGAATAGACCCCGGATATGCGATAGTCGGCTACGGAGTGGTTGAATATGTTTCAAACCACTTTCGCGTGCTTGATTACGGTGCCGTTACAACACAGGCGGGTGAACCGTTCAATGAAAGGCTTGAAACGATATATGACGGTGTCTCGCTGCTGATTGAACGCTTTAAGCCGGATGCGGTGTCTATGGAGAAGCTTTTTTTCAACAACAACGCCAAAACAGCCATTGATGTCAGTCAGGCAAGAGGAGTACTTGTGCTGGCGGCGCAAAAAAGTAAAACGGAGCTGTTTGAATACACCCCCCTGCAGGTCAAGCAGAGCGTGGTGGGCTACGGCAGAGCGGAGAAAAAACAGGTTCAGGAGATGACAAGGCTCCTGCTGAATCTTGAAGCGATACCAAAACCAGATGATGCCGCAGACGCGCTTGCAATGGCAATATGCCACGCCCACGCAAGCGGCTCAATGATGGGGAAAATAAATAAATTGTATAAATAATGAGGATGTTGCGGAATGTTTTACAGTGTTACCGGAAACATAATATGCTCAGATGAGAGCAGTGTCGCGCTGGATTGCTCCGGAGTCGGCTTCAGATGCCTGACAACGTTCAACACGCTGCGCAAGCTCGGACCGGCAGGCAGCAAGGTTACGCTTTATACTTATCTGAATGTACGCGAGGATGCGCTTGAGCTGTTCGGCTTTTACGATATTACCGAGCTGGATTGCTTCAAGCTGCTTATCAGTGTTTCGGGAGTCGGACCCAAGGCGGCGCTTGCAATACTTTCGGAGCTTACGCCGGACAGACTTGCTCTTTGTATTGCCTCTGGCGATGTCAAATCGGTCACACGCGCCCAGGGCGTGGGGCCGAAAATAGCTCAGAGGGTCATACTCGAATTAAAGGATAAAATAACCTCCTCCGCCTTTGCCGGAGTGTCCGGAGAGGACATTCTCGCGGCAGGAGCGGCAATGGAGGTCGGAAACTCCGCCGAGGCGGTGAGCGCGTTGGTTGCTCTCGGCTATTCACAGTCGGACGCGTCTGCGGTAATCGGAAGGCTCGACCCGTCCTTGAACGTAGAGGAGCTTGTAAGGCAGGGGCTCAGAGCTGTTGCAAAAAATAATCTGTGATAAGGGGTAGGCGCTATGGACGACTTCAGTAATTTTAATGAACGCATAATCGCTCCCGAACAGACGGGTGCCGATACCGATATTGAGCTTTCCCTGCGACCCAAGGTGCTTTCGGAGTATATAGGCCAGGAAAAGGTAAAAGCTAATCTAAAAGTTTATATAGATGCCGCACGCGGCAGAAACGAAGCGCTTGACCACGTTTTGCTTTACGGCCCTCCCGGACTCGGCAAAACTACTCTTGCCGGAATAATTGCCAATGAGTTAGGCGTACAGCTGCGCGTTACCTCGGGTCCGGCAATTGAAAAGCCGGGTGACCTTGCGGCACTGCTTACGAACCTCAACGAGGGCGATGTGCTTTTTATAGACGAGGTGCACAGGCTTTCAAAAAGTGTCGAGGAGGTTCTGTATCCGGCAATGGAGGACTTCGCTCTCGATATAATTATCGGCAAGGGACCCTCGGCTCGCTCGATACGGCTTGATTTGCCTAAGTTTACCCTTGTGGGTGCAACCACGCGGGCAGGTCAGCTTACAGCCCCGCTGCGTGACCGCTTCGGAGTGATATTCCGCCTTGAGCTGTATACACCCGCGGAGCTTTCCAGAATAGTTGACAGAAGCTCCGGAATTCTCGGAATAGAGATAGATAAGGAAGGCTCCATGGAGATTGCTTCCCGTTCGAGAGGAACACCCCGAATAGCAAACAGACTGCTCAGGCGTTCAAGGGACTTTGCTCAGATAATGGGCACGGGCATCATAACCGGAGACATTGCAAGACACGCTCTTGAGCGCATGGAGATAGACCAGCTCGGTCTTGACCTCGTAGACCGCCTTCTGCTGCGGGCTATGGTGGAAAATTACAACGGAGGCCCCGTGGGGCTTGATACAATTGCCGCCGCAATAGGGGAGGAAGCCATAACCATAGAGGATGTTTACGAGCCTTATCTCATGCAGATAGGCTTTCTCGGCAGAACACCGCGCGGCAGAGTGGTAACACCGGCGGGCTACCGCCATCTCGGGCTTGAGTTTCCGGATTCAGCCCGCGGCGACACACAGCAGAAATTTGACATCTGAATTATACGGAGGGTTTTATAAAAATGGGGAGATTATTCGGAACAGACGGCGCGAGGGGCGTCGCAAACAGTGAGCTTACCTGCGAGCTGTCTATGCAGATAGGCAGAGCGGCTGCTATGGTGCTTTCGGAAACTACGCAGAATACCAGACCGAAGGTAATGATAGGTATGGATACGAGAGCTTCCTCTCAGATGCTTGAGGCGGCAATCTCTGCGGGACTTTGCTCTGTGGGAGCCGATGTGCTTTTACTCGGCGTTATTCCCACTCCGGCGGTTGCGTTTCTGGTTCAGCACTATCAGTACGATGCCGGAATAATGATATCCGCGTCACACAACCCCTGCGAATACAACGGTATAAAAATATTTCAAAGCAACGGCAGAAAGCTTCCCGACGCTCTTGAGGAGAAGATTGAGTCAATAATCCTTGATGCGTCAGCCGTGCCTCCGGTAAAGGTGGGCGGCGATGTCGGCAGGGTGAGCACAACCGAAATGGCGATATTCGATTATATTGAGCATCTCAAATCCACCGCCACAACCACCTTTGAAGATATCAAGGTTGCTGTTGACTGTGCGAACGGAGCTTCAAGTATAACCGCTCCGGAGCTTTTTATGAGCCTCGGCGCAGAATGTCTTTTCATCAGCGCACATCCCAACGGGGTTAATATAAACGACAATTGCGGCTCAACTCATCTTGAAAGACTTCAGGATTTTGTCGTGAGAAACGCCTGTGATATAGGGCTTGCTTTCGACGGCGACGCGGACAGACTTCTCGTTGTCGATTCCCTCGGCAGAGTGGTGGACGGCGATAAAATAATTGCCATTTGCGCAAAGTATATGAAGCAGCATTCGTTGCTCAACAACAATACCGCAGTTGTTACGGTAATGAGCAACATGGGCTTCTTTGAATTTTGCGACAAGAACGGAATCCGTTGCGAAAAGACCAAGGTCGGCGACAGGTACGTGCTTGAAAACATGCTTGAAAACGGCTACAACCTCGGCGGTGAGCAGTCAGGTCATATAATCTTCCTTGACAATGCCACCACAGGCGACGGTCAGCTTTCCGCAATAAAGCTCCTTACGGTTCTCAAGGAAAGCGGCAAGCCTCTCAGCGAGCTTGCCGACGAGATGGAGGTCTTCCCGCAGATACTCAACAACATTCGTGTGTCCGAGTTCGGTAAGGCGCGCTTCGGCAGAGACGACGAAATAAAGCACGCCATAGAATCCGCGCAGGCGGAGCTCGGCTCGGAGGGACGGGTGCTTGTCCGTGTTTCGGGAACAGAGCCGCTTGTACGCGTAATGCTTGAGGGCAGAGATGAAGAGAAAATCAGACGACTCGGTGATGAGCTTGCCGAGGTTGTGAAGGAAAGGCTGTTATAATGCGTGTTTCCGACGGATGGCTCGATTATGAGCTTATAGATTGCTCGGACGGAGAGCGGCTTGAGCGCTGGGGGGATAAAATACTTATCCGTCCGGACCCTCAGGCGATATGGAAAACCTCAAAAACCGACCCTCTTTGGAAGAAGGCGGATGCAAGATATGTCCGCTCGCAGTCCGGCGGCGGAGCATGGGATTTCCGTAAAAGGCTCGACGATGTGTGGAGCATAAGGTATAAGGACTTGACCTTCAACATCAAGCCCATGGGCTTCAAGCATACCGGAATATTTCCCGAGCAGGCGGTCAACTGGGATTATACGCGGCAGGTTATAGCCGCCGCAAACCGTCCGGTAAAGGTGCTGAATCTTTTCGGCTACACCGGAGCCGCAACGGTTGCGGCCTTGAAGGCGGGCGCACAGGTAGTTCATGTCGATGCCTCAAAGGGCATGGTAGCATGGGGTAAGGAAAACGCCGTTGCCTCCGGCGTTGCGGACGGCTCGGTGCGCTGGATAGTCGATGACTGCGTAAAGTTCGTAAACCGCGAGATAAAGCGCGGCAACCGCTACGATATAATTATCATGGACCCGCCGTCGTACGGCAGAGGTCCCGGCGGAGAGGTATGGAAGCTTGAGGATGAGGTTTATTCCTTTGTCGAGCTTTGTTCAAAGGTGCTTTCGGACGACCCGCTTATGGTGCTTTTGAACTCTTATACCGCCGGTCTTTCTCCGGCAGTCATGAGCTACATATTGAATTCGCTTGTGACCCCCTTGTTCGGCGGAAATGCAGATGCTTCCGAAATAGGACTTCCCGTAAAGCGCACGGGGCTGGTGCTCCCGTGCGGTGCGTCGGCAATATGGAGAAAAGCCTGAAAAATCTTTTAAACGGCAAATTTGCGGGATTGCGTTAAAACACCGCGATTTCAGCAGGCCGAAGCCGATGCAAAGCTTGCAGCCAAGCGGAAAAGGATGGCCGTAATAATGAGCGAAAACATTCTGGAATTTAAAAATGTCGTATACCGTTATGAATCCGATGAGGACGGTACAATGCTTCCTCCTGCCGTGAACGGAATTACCCTTGATGTGCATCGGGGTGAATTTCTTGCGGTTTTAGGTCATAACGGCTCTGGAAAATCCACTCTTGCGAAGCTGTCTAACGGTATTCTTGTGCCGGAGAGCGGCAGCGTCAGCGTCAAGGGTATGGATACCTCGGACGAAAAATACGAATACGATATACGCAAAACCGTCGGTATGGTTTTTCAGAATCCCGACAATCAGATAGTTGCAACCATAGTCGAGGAGGATGTGGCGTTCGGTCCGGAAAACCTCGGCGTACCTCCGGAAGAGATACGAAAAAGAGTTGATGATGCGCTCAGGGCGGTCGGAATGTACGAATACCGTATGCATGAGCCGCATAAGCTTTCGGGCGGTCAGAAGCAGCGCGTGGCAATTGCCGGAGTAATAGCCATGCAGACCGAATGTATAGTTCTTGATGAGCCCACAGCGATGCTCGACCCTTCGGGTCGCAGGGAGGTAATGGATGCGGTGAGGCGGCTCAACAGGGAATACGGCATAACCGTGGTGTTCGTTACGCACTTTATGGATGAGGCGGTTTTTGCAGACAGAGTTGCGGTAATAAATGACGGAAGGCTTCTTCTTGAGGGCACACCGCATGAGGTGTTTGCCCGTGAAAAGCTTATAAAGGAAGCGGGACTTGATGTTCCGCAGGCAGCGGCGCTTGCCTCAAGGCTGAAAAGGGCAGGGGTGGCGCTCGATGAAAATATTCTTTCTGTTGACGAGTTTGTCACATCATTCAAGAAATTGTTGAGGAACTGAGCTTAATGGCATTGCTTGAAACAAAAAATTTATCATATCGTTACGGCACGGGGACCCCGTTCGAGGTCGCCGCGCTTGATGATGTCAATATACAGATAGAAAAAGGCGAGCTGCTTGCGATAATCGGGCATACAGGCTCTGGCAAAAGCACGCTTGTTCAACATCTCAACGGACTTTTGAAGCCGCAGCAGGGTCAGGTAATTATTGACGGACAGGATATATGGCAGGATAAGCATACCGTCAGGGCCGCCCGCTTCAAGGTCGGGCTTTGCTTTCAATATCCCGAATATCAGCTTTTTGAGAGCACTGTATACAAGGATATTGCCTTCGGCCCCGTAAATATGGGCTTGAGCGAAGCGGAGGTTGATGAATGTGTAAGAGCCTCGGCTGAATATGTCGGGCTCGCTCCGGAGCAGCTTTCAAAATCTCCGTTTGAGCTTTCGGGAGGCGAGAAGCGCCGTGTCGCAATCGCCGGAGTGATGGCGATGCGTCCGGAAATTCTTGTGCTTGATGAGCCGACGGCGGGGCTTGACCCGAGGGGCAGAGAGCGCTTGATGAGGCTTATATGCAATTACCGCGAAACGACCTCAAATACGGTTGTCATTGTTTCCCACAATATGGATGAGGTTGCCGAATTCGCCACAAGAGTGCTTGTTATGAATAATTCTCGTGTAGCCATGTCCGGAAGTGTCGGAGAGGTCTTTTCAAGGTATTCCGAAATAAGCTCAATGGGCTTGACGGTTCCGCAGATTACGAGTATTTTTGCTTCTCTGCGAAGCTTAGGAATAGAGCTTCCGGATGATGTTTTCACCGTTGAACGAGGCGAGAAAGAGCTGCTTTCTCTTTTGCGAAGGGAGGGAAGGCTTTGATAAAGGACATAACCATAGGTCAATATTTCCCGGGAAAATCCTTTCTGCATTCGCTTGACGCGAGGGACAAGCTTTGCCTGACCTTTGCTTTTATAGTGATGATATTTGTATGCAAAAACTTCTTTTCGCTTGCCGTGATGCTGTTGCTTGCGCTGCTTATGAGCCTTCTTTCGCGTATACCGGCACGCACGATACTTAAAAGCTTCCGTCCGATACTTCCCATAATCATACTTACCTCGGCGCTCCAGCTTTATTACAACGACAGCGGTACGGTGTGGTTTGAATACTGGAAATTCAAGCTCACCTCAGGCGGAGTTTTCACTGCGATTTTCATGGCAGTGAGAATATGCACGCTCATTCTCGTAAGCTCTCTTCTGACGTATACCACTTCTCCCACCTTGCTTACCGATGCCATAGAGCGTCTGCTTTCTCCGCTGAAAATATTCAAGGTGAAGGTTCATACCCTCGCTATGATGATGACAATAGCCCTCCGCTTTATTCCTACCCTGATTGATGAAATAGACCGTATAATGAGCGCTCAGAAGGCGAGGGGAGCCGATTTTGAAACCGGCTCGCTGATTACACGTGCAAGAGCGCTGATTCCGATATTCGTGCCGCTTTTTGTGTCCTCCTTCAAGCGCGCCTATGAACTTGCCTTCGCAATGGAATGCCGCTGCTACAGAGGCGGCGAGGGCAGAACGCGTATGCGGAAAATGAAGTTCTCGTGGAGGGATTATGCCGCAATAGCCTTCTTTTGCGGATGCTTTGCAGCGGTAATATATCTGAACATCTCCTTTGAGCACCTTATCTAAACTCAGACGATGCCGCATAAATCGGTGCGGCTCGGCGGAAAGAAAAGTTTAAAAATGCAGAGAAACATACTTCTGACAATTTCATTTGACGGTTCGGCTTATCACGGCTGGCAGGTGCAGTCAAACGCGTGCACCGTTCAGCAGGTGCTTTGTGACGCGATAAAAAGCGTTACAGGTGCTTTTTGTCCGGTAACGGGCTGCAGCCGCACCGACACGGGAGTCCACGCGAATATGTTCTGCTGCTGCGTAAAAACAGAAAGCGCTATAAGCACGCAGAGCCTTCCGGCAGCGCTCAATGCAAACCTTCCGGACGATATAGTCGTGCTTTCGGCTCGGGAGATGCCTGCTGAATTCCATGCACGATACGATTGCCGCGGCAAGGAGTATGTGTATAAGATATTCAATTCGGAGCTGAGAAGTCCTTTTCTGGTAAACAGAGCCTTGCTTTATAAATATCCGCTCGATGCGGAGTTTCTTGATGTGCAGGCACGTGCGTTTTTGGGCACTCATGATTTCAGCTCCTTTTGCGCTTCGGGAAGCAGCGTGGAAAATAAAATACGCACCGTAAGCCGAGTGGGTGTTGCGCGAGAGGGCGATATTGTTACCTTCACCGTGGCGGCGGACGGATTTTTATACAACATGGTGAGAATAATGGTCGGGACGCTGCTTGACATTTCCTCCGGAAAGCTCGGTGCGGATTCCATACCGTCGGTAATATCCGCATGCAATCGTTCCGCGGCCGGCGTTACCGCTCCGGCGCAGGGTCTTTACCTTAACCGCGTGTTTTATGATTTTAATTTGGGGGAGAGCAACAATGCCGCAGGAAGTCAAAAATAAAAAAAGCGTACGTCGTACGCGAGCCTCAGGAGGCGTCATTCTTGCGAGAATGATAATTGTTGTGCTGCTTATTGTTTCAATGCTTTTCATCGCAATAAGGCTCTTCGGCGGACTTTCTTTTTCCGGAATAGCCGACCGTGTGGCGGCATTTTTCCGCGAGATAGGAAACGATGAGAGCTATCCTTATGATGTTCTTTCATCATCTGTAAAGAGCATAAAGCTTGAGGACAGACAGCTTTTTATACTTTCCGACACCGCGGTTACGGTTCTGGACTCTTCATCGGACGAGCTGTCCGTGATTCAGCATCTCTATGCCTCTCCGGCAATAAAGACCGGTGACGGCAAGGCCATCGTTTATGACCGCAACGGAACCGGCTTTCGTATACAAAGCGCGTATGAAACGCTTCATGAGGATAGCGCCGACGGAAATATTCTGACTGCTGCCATAGGCAAAAAAGGCAATGTGGCGATAGCCTCAAGAACAGAGGGCGCAACGAGTGAGTTGACCGTGTATAACAGGAGATATGAGAAGATTTTTGCGTGGAAGTGCGCATATGAGCACATATCGGATGTTGCGCTTTCCGACAACGGAAAGTATGCGGCAGTCTGCGTTTCGGGAGCCAAAAACGGCGAAATTTACTCTGTTTTGTACATCTTCAATTTTGATATAGCTGAGCCTGTGGCAAAATTCGATTATCCCTCATCCACGCTTATAGATGTGAGCTTTACCGGCAGAAAAAGCCTTTGCATTCTCGCCGATAATGTGCACAGCGTAATAACCGATTTTAAGACACGCACAGATGATGTGACCTTTCTTTCAAGCGAGCTTAATCGTTATTCGGTTTCCGAAAACGGAATGAATGTGCTTGCGCTTTCGATGTTCGGCAGCACCGCGTCAACGCGTCTGGTTGCTCATGATAAGGACGGTGAGCAGCTGTTCGAGCTTACTCTTCCGGACTATATTTCGTCGGTTTCGTGTACGGGGAAGTATGTCTGTGTGTTAGCGGACGGAAAAGTGATTACGTATAACAACAAGGGGGAGGAGATAGGCTCCGCTTGCGTCGATGCCGATTGCTCAGCAATATATGCGGATGATAACTATGTTTACACAAGCTCTCTTGATGAGCTTAACAGATTTTTTACTCTCGGAGACAACAAAAACAAGGAGGCGGAAACAACGCTTCCCGCCCAGACTGTTGAAACAGAGAAATAAATTTTAACAGAATATGAAATTTTTGCGGTGCATTGTGTATTGTGAAATTTTGTGATACAATTATTCATCGAGGAGGTAATATTATGGCTATTGGTTGGTTTGTTGATTTGATTTTATTGGTTATAGCGGTGGCTTTCATAGTTATTGCAGCCAAAAAAGGTTTTGTGCTTTCGCTGCTGGAATGGGTAGGTGTCTTTATAGCTGTTTTCCTTGCCGTAAGATTGAGTGCGCCGGTGGCGGATGTGCTTTATGAATCCTTTGTAAAAACCACCGTTCTTGAAGGCTTGCGTGAAAATCTTCCGCAAAATGTTTCAACCATGGTGATGAGCGAAAAAATTGACGCAATAATGAAAGCGATTCCCGAATTCGTCCTCTCCAGCGGCAAATCTCTCGGCATAGATGCGCAGAGCATAGCAGATTCCGTAAAGTCTACAGGAAGACTTGAGGGCAACACCATTGAGCTTATTGAGCAGAATATAGTCGGCCCTATTGTTACTCAGGTTGTAAAGCTGATTACGGTTCTTGTGCTCATGGTTGTTTTCATAATAATATTCAAGGCTATTGCCGCGGTAATAAACAAAATGATAAAAAAGGTTCCGTTTGTGGGAACAGCGAACATTCTTCTCGGCGGTATAGTCGGAATAGGGAAAGCGGTAATAGTTCTTTGCATAGTCTGCGCTTTACTTCAGTTTTCTGTCAGCGCCTCTGAATCGGATAAAGCCGTTACAGAGACTCCGAGCAAGGCTACGGAGGCTATAATGGATTCAAATATAGTGTCGTTGGTGAATGACTATAACCCAATCATGAAGTTGTTTAAATAATAATTATGCGAGTTTAATATAATTGCTTACACGCTCAAATCGGGAAAGGAATGGTCAATAATGAAAGAGCTTTTTAAGGGGTGCATGACCGTGCCCAATCTTCTCTCGGTAATAAGAATAATACTTATCCCCGTATTTGCGGTGCTTTTCTATAACGATAACTATATCTGGGCGGTCGTTGTGCTGTTTGTCTCCGGCCTGAGCGACTTCTTTGACGGGAAAATAGCGCGCCGCTTCAATCAGGTAAGCGCTCTGGGCAAGATACTTGACCCGGTGGCTGATAAGCTTACGCAGATAACGATAGCGGTTATGCTCTTCTTTGAATTCAGAAGAGCCTCAAGCACGGCGCTCCACGCGTTCAGCTGGGTGTTCCTCTATTTCCTGTTCAAGGAGCTTGTAATGCTTATAGGCGGAGCAATGCTTCTCAAAAAGGGCTTGCGTCCGTCTGCCGCAATCATTTACGGCAAAATCGCAACCTTTGCGTTTTACGGTGTAATGATAATGGTAATGGCGTTCGGACCCGAGGTCGGAGCGTTCAGGGGAATATATGCCATGGGTGAAACGATGATGATGGTGCTTGTGGTCGTAGCTGCGGTTCTCACCACGGTTGCGCTGCTCAGCTATGCACCTGCATCAATCAAGCAATACAAAGAGGGCATAGTTTACATGACTCCGGACGGAAAAACCGATGCGCCCAAGGATATCAACACCGATAAAAAAGAAAAATCAAAAAAGCAGGAGAAATAAATGAGCAGAATGTTATGCAGCCGATGCAAAAAGAGGCCGGCGGTCATTTTCATTTCAAAGGTTGAGGGCGATAAAACCACTCAGGAAGGCCTTTGCATGAAATGCGCCATGGAGATGAATATAGGGCCCATAAAGCAGATGATGGAGAGCATGGGCGTCACCGAGGACGAGCTTGAAGCGGTAAGTGAGCAATTCGGTGATGTTATTGATAACATGGACGGCTTCCAGCCCGGAGGAGCAGGCACCCTGCCTTTCCTTCAGGGAATGATGGGCGAAAACGCCAAAAAGGACGAGGACGGCGATGCAGACTCCGACGGAGACTCGGAAGGCGGCGAGCTTCAGCTTTCCGCCGAGCCGGATGAGCCGGAGGAGGACACGGGTAAGCGCCGTGGGAAAAAGAAGAGGAAGACCAAGCGCAAATTTCTTAATCTTTATTGCACCGACCTTACAGCCAAGGCCCGCGACGGGAAAACCGACCGTATAATCGGCAGGGAAAACGAAATATACCGCGTTACGCAGATTCTTTGCAGACGCTCCAAGAACAACCCCTGCCTTATAGGTGAGCCGGGTGTAGGTAAAACCGCAATAGCCGAAGGTCTTGCGCTTAAAATAGCCTCAGGCGATGTCCCTGCCCGTCTTGCAGACAAGGAGATACATCTTCTCGACCTCACGGCACTTGTTGCCGGCACACAGTTCAGAGGTCAGTTTGAGAGCAGAATAAAAGGGCTTATTGATGAGGTCAAGACGGAAGGAAATATAATTCTGTTCATAGACGAGGTTCACAATCTTGTCGGCACGGGTGACGCAGAAGGCTCAATGAATGCCGCAAACATTCTCAAGCCGGCTCTTTCAAGAGGTGAAATACAGGTAATTGGCGCAACCACCTTTACCGAATACCGCAAGCATATAGAAAAGGATGCCGCACTTGAAAGGCGTTTTCAGCCTGTCAAGGTTGATGAGCCTTCAATAGAGGACACATATAAAATGCTTCTCGGCATCAGGGAATACTATCAGAACTACCATAAGGTTCGCATATCCGATGAGCTTATTTACAAGGCTGTAACGCTTTCGGAGCGCTATATAAACGACCGCTTTCTGCCTGATAAGGCGATAGACTTGCTTGATGAGGCTTGCACCTGCGCGAATCTTCGCAACGCGGCGATAAGCGACTATGAGCTTCTTCTCGGAAACATTGCAGACCTCAAGCAGCAGGAGGAGGATTTGTCCTCCGAGACTGAAAATCCCGATTATGAGGAGATTGCCGGAGTTCGTGCGGAGCTTATTTCCCTTGAGGGAAAGCGGGACGCACTTGCCGCGCTTGCGGATGACTGCGATGTCACCGAGGATGACCTGGCAAAGGTTCTAAATCTCTGGACGGGTATACCGGCGCATAAAATAATAGAGAGCGACCTGAAAAAGCTGTTCGACCTTGAGCAGAGGCTGAAATCGCATATAATAGGGCAGGACAACGCCGTAGAGCTTGTTGCCGCGGCAATACGCCGCAGCCGTGTAAAGATATCTCCGCAGCGCCGACCGGCATCGTTTATATTTGTCGGTCCCACCGGTGTGGGAAAAACCGAGCTTGTCAAGCGTCTTGCAAATGAGCTGTTTGATACACCGGAAACGCTCATACGCCTTGATATGTCCGAGTTTATGGAGAAGCACAGTGTCTCGCGTATAATCGGCTCTCCTCCCGGATATGTCGGCTATGACGAGGCAGGTCAGCTTACCGAAAAGGTAAGACGCAAGCCGTATTCCGTGGTGCTTTTTGACGAAATAGAGAAAGCACATCCCGATGTTCTCAACATTCTGCTCCAGATACTCGATGAGGGCAAGACCAGTGACGCGCAGGGGCGTATCGTCAGCTTTGAAAACACAGTTATAATTATGACCTCCAATGCCGGAAGCAACCAGAAGGAGGGGGCGCTCGGTTTCACAAAAACGAGGAATGAGGCATCCAAGGAAAAGGCACTGAAGGCACTTTCAGACTTTTTGCGTCCGGAGTTTATCGGCAGGGTGGACGAAATAGTTGTGTTTAATGAGCTTACCGCAGAGGACTATGAAAAAATCGCACAGCTTATGCTTGATGAATTTATCGCTCCGCTTAAAGAAAAGCACATAGACCTTGTTATCGGGGACGGAGTCGCAAAGCTGATTTCCGCGGATACCGAAGGCGGGGTCAGGGGTGCGCGCGATTTGAGAAATTCTATCCGACGCAAGGTTGAGGACAAAATCACGGACCTCATAATAAATTCTTCGGAAGGAATTCTGAAAATCGTAAATGTAAGCGTGGACAATAATCAGATAAAGGTTTCAGCAGGTGAGTAAGCGGAAAATTTCCGACAATTCTTTTATAATGTGTGGAAGATTGCTTAGGTTAAGGATTTGTTAACAATTTGTTAACAAATTAAAAACGGGCATCCTGTATAATATCACACAGTTGTATAAGAAGTGTACCGTTTTTTGCCGAAATACTCAGAAACGGTGCAGAATTTCTGTTTTTAAAAAAGCTTATGCTGTTCAGCGGGTTCGGCACAAAAGGGGTGGCGGATATTTTTCCGTCGGCAGCACTGCTAAAGAAAGGATAAGATTTTATGGGTTTGAAGGATGCAGCAGTAAATATTGCTGTAAAAGAGGGTATCAAATATCTGCGTAAGGATTTTGACAACAACTCAATTGCGCTTATCGAAAAAGGCAAAAAGAAATATGCCGACAATGAGCTTTATCTCAGAGCGTTCAACCGTTTGGAGGAGGGTCTGAAAAGACCCGGCAACAAATGGGCGGATTTTATAAAGAGTCTTATAGTTGACACGGACCCCGAGGTTCTTGAGAAGCTCGTAAAACCCATCATAAGCACATTTTTCAAGAGCTATGAGAAGCGTGTCGAGTCGATAGAAAAATACGACTGCAATGTCCCGTGGGCAATCCTTATGGATATAACCACCGCCTGCAACCTCAAGTGCACCGGTTGCTGGGCTTCAGAGTACGACAAGACCAAGCAGCTGACCTACGATGATATCTGCAAGATAATCAGAGAAGGCAAGGAGCTGGGTACATACGCTTATCTCTATACCGGCGGCGAGCCGCTCATGAGAAAGAAGGACCTTATCCGCATCTGCGAAGAAAACCCCGATTGTCTTTTCCTTTCATTCACCAACGGAACCCTTTGCGACGATGCGTTTGCAGATGATGTCCGCAGAGTCGGCAACCTTCTTCTCGCTTTCTCCATTGAAGGCTCGGAGGAGACTACGGATGCCCGCAGAGGCAAGGGTACCTACAAGGCGGTTATCGACGCTATGGCAAGGCTCAAGAGCCGCGGCGTACCGTTCGGAACCTCGCTTTGCTGCACAAAGGAAAACACAGATGTTATCGCATCCGATGAATATGCTGATTTCCTTGTCTCACAGGGTGTTGTCTTTGCATGGTATTTCCTCTATGTTCCCGCGGCATACGGTGCCGGCAGCGAGCTTATGGCGGATGCCCGTCAGAGAGAGCTGCTCTATGACCAGATAAGAAAATGGCGTTTTAAAGAGACTAAGCCTCTCTTTACAATCGATTTCTTTAACGACAGTGAATATGTCGGCGGCTGCATAGCCGGCGGTAAGCAGTATTTCCACATCAGCGCAAACGGCGATTGCGAGCCCTGCGTTTTCGTTCATTATTCAAACGTCAACATCAAGGAAAAATCCTTGCTTGAGGCGCTTCGCAGCCCGCTGTTCATGGCATACAGAGCGCGTCAGCCGTTCAGCGACAACATGCTTCGTCCGTGCCCGGTTATGGATAATCCCGGCGCACTCAAGAAGATGCTTTACGATACAAACGCGAAGTCCACGGCTCTTGAGGGTGCGGAGTCTTACGATGTCCTCTTTAACAAGACTGTTGACGTAGCAAAAATCTGGAAGGAAACTGCCGACAGAATGGCTCAGGAGCACGGTTTCCTCACCAAGAGACTCAGAAGTATCGACCTTTACAGCGATGTTGAGGCAAAGCGTCTGAGAGACTTCAAGGAATTTGAATAATTATTAAAATAAAGCACCGGAATGTCACGGTAGCCCGTGTGCCGGTGCTTGATTTTTTTCTGGAGGTAGGCCCCATTGATAAAGGAAAAGAGGCTCAGCCGGGCGAAAACGGCGGAAAGTGTCGGAATATCATCCCGAAAGGCTCAGGCGCTTATTGACGGTCTGCTTGAGCGCGGTGTGGATGTTCACGGCTTTATGCTTATCCGCCACTCGATGGTTGCCTGTGAGGCGTGGCGCGCACCGGTGTATCCCGAAGCGCCGCACATGGCTTATTCCGTAAGCAAGAGCTTTCTTGCAACCGCGATAGGCTTCGCCCTTGACGAGGGGCTGATGACGGCCGAAACAAAATTTCTTGATATATTTCCCGAATATCGTCCCGCAAAAGGGGATGAGCGCCTTGAAAAGCTCACTGTGCTCGAGCTTGTTGCAATGACGAGCGGCAAGAAGGCGGCAATGACCAACCGCAAGGAGTATGATTGGATACAATCCTATGTCGATTCAAAATGGGAAACAGAGCCGGGTCAGCTCTGGCGTTATATCAATGAAAACTACTATATAGCATCGGCGATGCTCTCCCGCGTGAGCGGTATGTCTGTAACCGAATATCTCACGCCGCGTCTGTATGAGCCTCTCGGAATGGAAATTCCCTTTTGGGAGACTTGCCCGCAGGGCTTTGAATGCGGCGGCTGGGGACTCAGCGTAACCACGGAGGATATAGCAAAGCTTTTACTTTGTTATCATAACAGAGGTGTGTTTGACGGCGTACAGGTCATTCCGGAATCATGGGCGGTTGAGGCCGTAAAAAAGCAGAATGACAACTCACAGACGCAAAGCAAGTCCGACAGTATGGCGGGCTACGGCTACGGCTTCTGGCGCTGCGCGGGTATGGAAAACACCTACCGCTGCGAGGGCGTGTATTCTCAGTATGCTATCTGCTTTGAGGATTATGATGCCTGTCTTGTTATTACCGGTTCACATGCGAATCTTCAGGAAACGCTTGATATAATCTGGCAGTATATGCCGGCTGTGTTTATTGAGGAAGATTCAGAGGCTGAGGGTGCGGCGGTGTCTATACCCGCCAAGCAGCCGCTTGTTTCCGGGAAACGTCCGGAGCTTGAAAAGCAGCTGGACGGAAGAGTGTATTCAATCGGGCGCAAGCTGTTTTTAAACGCAATAGGTCTTCCGGTAAGTGTGCTTCCGATGCCGGCGGTGTTTTTTTCAAAGCAGCGGGGCGGAAATATAACCGATGTGAGCTTCAAGTTCGATGCCGACGGCGTAACCATGAGCTGGAAAGAGGACGGCCCTGCGGAAAATACAATAAGAGCAGCAATGGACGGTTCGTTTGCTCCGGGTGAAATAAGTGTGGGTGAGGTTCGTTTTGAGGTTCGCTCAAGTGCGCGCTGGAATGACGATAACACGCTTGAGATATGTGTAATACCGCTTTCCGCTGTTGCCGAAAGGCATCTGTATTTCACCTTCAAGGGCAACAGAATAAAGCTGTATCCTGATTCGGTGCCCGGAATAGACGAAAAAGCGAAGGTTATGGGCGAAACGCTGAAATGTATTCTTACAGGCAGATATTTCCATACCTGGATTGACATACTGGTTCCTCAGGTGAAAAACATTCTTCAGCCCAAGCATCACGGAAAGATAAAAAAATAAAAAAGGAACGGTCGTGCAGACCGTTCCTTTTTGCTTTGCTTATTCGGGCTTTTCGATGTTGTCGTACAGCTTAACATCATAGGTTTTCGGCACGAAATTCACAGGGCCTCTGTGACCGAATGAGCCGATAAACTCATTGTTATGAATCCGTATATTGTTGTGAGGCGCGTCACCGTGATTGCCTATTGCAGGGGCGAAGCCGTAGCCGTAGAATTTGCAGTTGTATACCTCCATGTCATGGCATACGGTGGAATCGGACGCGAATTTAATCTCGTTTCCGTGCACATCCTCAACCGGTCCGTAGTTGCCTATGATGGAGAAATCGAACTGTATCATCTCGCCCTTCTCGTAATCCGAGGAGTAGGAGCTTTCAAACACGCAGTCATGAATTATTCCGTGCTCGGTGGAGTTGCACTCTATATAGTGCCAGAAGCAGCCGTTGCGGAAGGTGCAGTTGCGTATGGTAATATTTTTCGCGTGGCAGGTGTTCATCATTGTAATGCGCATCTCGATGTCGGCATCTCCGTCAAAGGTCGCGCCGTCAATAACCGCGTCACAGCAGGCGGTGTAGCCGGTTTGCTCCTCGGTTGTATAGCTTGCAAGCAGATATTTCTGCTCCTCGTCTCCGCGCTTGAGCGTTGCGCCCTGCTCGAATTTGAGGGTTTGATGTGAATAAAAAATCAGGCACGCCGTAAGCAGATATACACCCTTCGGGAAAAATATTTCTCCGCCGTCGCGCACGCTGTCGAGTGCGTTTTGCAGCGCAAGAGTGTCGTTTGTCACGCCGTCGCCGGCGGCTCCGAAATCCGTTTTTACGTTTATCATTTGTTTTCCTCTTTTCTGATTTGGATACGGACCTATATTAACAGATGTCGCCCGAAAAATCAATGCCCTGCAAGACTTGACAAAAATACTTATTGTTATATAATAAAAGTCTGTTGCGGCTATCTCTGCTTGAGAAAATTTCCGCGAAAGGATGAAAATAATATGCTCAATACCGAAAAAACAATGGACAAAATCGTTGCCCTGTGCAAGGGCAGAGGCTTCATCTTCCCCGGAAGCGAAATATACGGCGGACTCGCCAACACATGGGATTACGGCCCGCTCGGCACGCGCATGAAAAACAATGTTAAGGATTTGTGGCGCAAGCGCTTCATTCAGGAGCGCATCAACAGCTACGAGCTTGATGCGGACATACTCATGCACCCGCGTGTGTGGGAGGCGTCAGGCCATGTTGCGAGCTTCTCCGACCCGCTGCTCGACTGCAAGGAGTGCAAGATGCGCCACCGTGCGGACAACCTCATTGAGAGCTTCAATCCCGATGCACACCCCGACGCCATGACAAAGCCCGAAATGTTCGAGTACATCAAGGCAAACAATATTACCTGCCCGAACTGCGGCAAATCGAATTTCACCGATATCCGTGAGTTCAACCTCATGTTCCAGACCTTCCGCGGCGTAACCAATGACAGCAAGAGTGTCATATATCTGCGCCCCGAAAACGCTCAGGGCGAGTACGTCAACTTCCTCAATGTTCAGCGTACAATGCGCGCGAAGCTGCCCTTCAGCATCGGTCAGATAGGTAAGGCGTTCCGTAACGAGATAACCCCCGGCAATTTCACCTTCCGCACCATCGAGTTTGAACAGATGGAGTTCCAGACCTTCTGCAAGGAAGGCACCGACAACGAGCTGTATGACTATTTCAAGCAGTTCGGCAAGAAATATTATATGGATCTCGGCATAAAAGAGGAAAATCTCCGCTATCATGACCATGAGAAGCTTGCACATTACGCGAAGGCGGCATGCGATATAGAATTCCTGTTCCCGTTCGGCTGGGGCGAGGTCAACGGCACTCATAACCGTACGGATTTTGACCTTACACGTCATCAGGAATACAGCGGTCAGAAAATCGAATATATGGACCCGAATACAAACGAGAAGTTCGTGCCGTATATAATCGAATCGACCTACGGCCTTGACCGTACCGTGCTTGCGCTTCTGTGCGAAGCATACGATGAGGAGGTTGTCGATGCCGAAAAGGGCGACACCCGCGTTGTGCTTCATCTCAATCCGGCGGTTGCGCCCATAAAGGCGGCGGTGCTTCCTCTTTCAAAGAAGCTCTCCGAGGACGCTCTCAAGGTTTACGACTCGCTTTCAAAGAAGTTTATGGTTGATTTTGACGATGCCGGCTCAATCGGCAAGCGTTACAGAAGACAGGACGAGGTGGGAACCCCGTGGTGCATCACATACGATTTTGAGAGTGTCGATGACGGCTGCGTGACCGTGCGTGAGCGCGACTCCATGGAGCAGGTCCGTCTTCCGATTGACGGTCTTGATTCGTATTTTGCCGATAAGATGTCATTTTAACGGCAAAACACTCAAAGAATCAGCTTCGTGTGTTGGAGAAGTTGTATAAATCACCGAAATATATTTTATTCCCTCAAATGGCTTGCTTTTAAAGGCGGAAGGTTGTAGAATGTATACATAATTCCACTATATAGGGGGGATTTCCGTGAAGGCTCTTGCATATCTTGTACCGAAAATAACGGGGGCAAGTGCGGTCTGTAACGGGAAAGTACCCTGCTCGGGGAGAAGAGCGCTGAACACTCACACCCCGAAAACCGAATATAATACCATCAAAAGGGCGTAGTGCACATACTGCGCCCTTTTTAATTTTTGAAAGGCAGTGGTGAGAATGAAAAAGGTCGCCGTCATCATGGGAAGCGACAGCGATTTCCCTAAGGTCAAGGGTGCTCTTGAGGTGCTGAAAAAATACGGTGTCGGGTTCGAGGCGAGGGTTATGTCCGCCCACCGCACTCCTCTGGAGGCTTCGAAGTTTGCAAAAAATGCGCGTGCCGACGGCTTCGGCGTAATAATCGCAGCGGCGGGAATGGCGGCTCATCTTGCGGGAGCCATTGCGGCAAACACAACACTGCCTGTAATCGGCATTCCGGTAAAATCCTCGGCCTTTGAGGGGCTTGACGCGCTGCTTTCAACCGTTCAGATGCCCTCCGGCATACCGGTAGCAACGGTTGCGGTTGACGGTGCTGCAAATGCCGCTGTTCTTGCGGTGCAGATTCTTGCCGTTGAGGATGCGTCACTTGCAAACGCCCTTGATGCTCAGCGCATAGCCATGGCTCAGGCAATAGCGGAGAAAAACGAGAAGCTTCAGAACGAATTATCAAATATATAAGGAGACAACAAAAATGAAAAAGACTGTTCAGCTTTACGAGGGAAAGGCAAAAAAAGTGTTCGCAACAGATGACGAAAACTATTGCATTGTCGATTATAAGGACGATGCTACGGCATTTAACGGTGTCAAGAAGGGCACGATAGTCGGCAAGGGTGTAATAAACAACCGCGTCACAAACCATCTTATGAAGCTGCTTGAAAAGCAGGGCATTCCCACACATTTTGTTGAGGAGCTTTCCGAGCGCGAGACGCTTGTAAAAAAGGTGAAAATTGTTCCCCTTGAGGTCATAGTCAGAAACATTGCGGCAGGCTCTCTCGCAAAGCGCCTCGGCGTTGATGAGGGTGTTAAGCTCGGCAAAACGGTGCTTGAGTACTGCTACAAGGATGATGCACTCGGTGACCCGATGGTCAACGAATATCACATCGCCGCAATGGGCTGGGCAACCGATGCGGAGGTGAAGCTGATTGCGGATTATTCCCTGAAAATAAACAAAATTCTCTCCGATTATCTTGCCGACCTCAACATAGAGCTTATAGACTTCAAGCTCGAATTCGGCAAGACCTCCGACGGCACCATAGTTCTTGCGGACGAAATTTCTCCCGATACCTGCCGCTTCTGGGATTCCGTAACCGGTGAAAAGCTTGACAAGGATCGTTTTCGCCGCGATCTCGGAGGCGTAGAGGATGCATATAAAGAAATTCTCAAGCGCCTTCTGGGGGAGTGATTTTAATAATATCACGCACATTGCACGTTTTTCGCCGCCGAACTCGCGTACCCTTGTACGCGTCGGACGTCGAGAAAACGCACACTGCACGCAATCTTATTAAAATCCGTTAATGTATTCACGCATAGAACGTTTTTCGCCGCCGAACTCGCGTACCCTTGTACGCGTCGGGCGTC
>LFRM01201170.1_pt1 | contig 80149 bp, 76 predicted proteins | sample 618341 | NCBI WGS metagenome assembly LFRM01 (sample SAMN03654438, study PRJNA283298) | anaerobic digester metagenome | isolation source: pool of bioreactors CSTR01a, CSTR02a, and CSTR03a thermophilic anaerobic... | place: Denmark: Kgs. Lyngby | collected 2014-05-21 | reverse complement strand
TTCAGCTCCCAGGGGGTAACTTGGGTGCAGTATTCAAACCATTCTATTTTTTTGGCATCCATATACCTGTTGAAAATATGCTCACCCAGGGCTTCACGGATTACTGTGTCCTTCTCCAGTTCTTTCATGGCCTCCATGATGTTCTCGGGAAGGTTTTCAATTCCAAGCTCTGCCCTTTCCTCTTCCGTCAATTCATAAATATTGACATCAGTGTAAGGTGGAGGAGTAATCTTGTTTTTTATGCCGTCTAAACCTGCCTTCAGCATAACAGCTGTTGCCAGGTATGGATTGCAGGAAGGATCCGGATTGCGCAACTCCAAGCGGGTTCCTTCGCCTCTCCTTTCAGGGATGCGGATGAGGGGGCTACGGTTCCTGAAAGACCAGGCAATATGTACAGGAGCTTCATACCCTGGAACAAGCCTCTTGTAGGAGTTTACCGTTGGAGAGATTATGGCTGAAAGGGCTTTGGCATGCTTCATCAGCCCTCCGATATAGTAGTAAGCTATTTCACTGAGTTCATGCATTCCGTTCGGGTCATAGAAAGCGTTTTTTTCCCCGATAAAGAGAGATTGATTCATGTGCATCCCGGAACCATTGATACCTTGGATAGGCTTGGGCATAAAAGTTGCATGCAGGTTATGCTGCTGGGCAATTATCCTCACAACAAACTTGAAAGTGGCTATGTTATCGGCTGTATGCAAAGCATCGGCATACTTAAAGTCAATTTCGTGCTGTCCCGGAGCTACTTCATGGTGAGAAGTCTCGATCTGAAAACCCAATTCTTTCAAAGCAAGCACCATATCCCGGCGGGCTTGTTCCCCCCTGTCCACAGGGGATAGGTCAAAATAACCGGCATGGTCGTTGGTATCAAGAGTGGGATAACCGTCTTCCTCTGTTTTAAATAGGAAAAATTCGGCCTCAGGTCCTACGTTCATTGTAAAACCCATTTCTGCCGCTTCTGCCAGGACTTTTTTTAGGATATACCTGGGACAGCCTTTAAAGGGTGTACCATCCGGGTCAAATATGTCACATATTAACCTGGCTACAGGGCAGCCGTTGTTGTTCCAGGGAAAAATAGCAAAAGTGTCAGGGTCAGGCCGAAGATACATATCTGACTCTTCTATTCTTACAAAACCTTCAATGGAGGAACCGTCAAACATTATCTCCCCGTCCAATGCTTTTTCCAGCTGTTCGTAAGTAATGGCAACATTCTTTAATACACCAAAAATATCAGTAAACTGCAGGTGAATAAATTTGACCCCTGCTTTCTCGGCTTTTTCCAAAACATCTTCTTTGCTTAACAATACAGCTCCCTCCCACAGAACGATTAAGCTAACAAAATACGTCCTCATTGGAAGCAGAACAGCTTTCCTGAGGACGCCTTCCTTTATTTTTTCACTTAATTATATCAATTCAAATTAAAATTACAATGTCCTCTCTTTAAATTAATAAAGGGAGACAACTGAAACAAAGACTTTTTTGAGCATGACCAGTAGTGACCCTTTTCCCACTTGTTCAACGGCGACCAGGGGAATACTCTGCAGTTTCTTTCCATCCCGGAAAATCACTGCATTTCCAATTTCCTGTTCTTTTTCAACGGGGGCTTCCACATACTCGGGCAGTTCAATTTGGACCTCCAGTCCTTCGTCTTCACCCTTCGGGATAATTGTCCCAACCCTGTCTTTGGGAATAATTTTTACACTTTCTTTTACGCCCTTGCCAATTTTTACTTCTCCAATCTCCTGACCCCGTTCATAAAACTCCTTATATCCATAGCGGGCAAAACCATACTGTTGTAGGCTCATTGATTGCGTAAAATGTCCCCGGTTTCCTTCCGCTCCCATTACAACGCTGATGAGCATCAGCCCGTCTCTCTCCACTGCGGCAGTTAAGTTTCTCTTGGCTGCATCAGTTGTTCCGGTTTTTAAGCCTTTTGTTCCTTCAAACCACCATAAAAGCTTATTGGTATTGTAAAGGAGGAGTTCAGGTTCCTCTCTGAAAAGGTATTCTTTCATACTGGTCATTTCCAGCAATTGAGGCAGGGTGACGGCATGTCTTGCCATCTGGGCCAGGTCGTAAGGGGTAGTATAGTGATTGTCGTCATGGAGCCCATGGGAGTTTACAAAGTTAGTATTTTGGGCTCCCAGTTCTTTGGCTCTTTCGGTCATCATCCTGGCAAAGGCAGTTTCAGAGCCGGCTATATGCTCCGCTACGGCAACACTGCAGTCGTTGGCGGAACCGACAGCTATGGCGATGAGCATTTCTTTCAATGAAAACTTTTCTCCGGGTTCTAACCAAACCTGTGTTCCCCCGAAACTGCAGGCGTATTCACTGGCAGTTACCTGGTCGTCCAGTGATACCTTACCATCCTGAACAGCCTCAAAGGCCAAAATAAGGGTCATTATTTTTGTCATACTGGCAGGGTACCATTTTTTGTGTGGATTGGACTCATACAAAATTTTCCCCGTTTGGGCTTCTATAAGGATAGCTCCTTCACAGTCTAATTTCAGGTCATTTTCTGCCATTACGACGGGACATATTGACAGGATGATAACAATAACTAAAAGAAAAGCCACCGCCTTTTTGAATTTCATGAAGAATCTCCCCCCGGAAGAGTCTGATGGTTTGTACTTATAACTACATTTATTACCGCAGAGGGAATAATATGACAAAATGTTTTCAGCTGATAATGTCTATAATGAGAGGTTCAGAAGCCGGTCTTTCCCTTCCAATTTGAACGGCGTCCAGTATAATATCAGATGCCTGCTCGCAGGGCGCACCGCTGTTGAAGTGGAGTGTGGCCAGGGGTTCGCCCCTGAAAACAGTGTCTCCAATTTTTTTATGCATTACTATTCCTGCAGAGGGGTCAATTTTATCTTCTTTTCTGCTCCGACCGGCACCTATACAAGCCGCAGCCAAACCCACCTTTTCAGTGTCGAATTTTTGAATATAACCTTCCCGGGGAGAAGTAACTTGAAGAGTCAATTCAGCGTTAGGGAGCAGGGTCGTATCTTCTACTACAGCAGAGTTCCCTCCCTGGGCTTCTATTATTTCACGGAATTTATTCAGGGCAGCTCCGCTTTCCAGGGCTTCCGTTACCTGTTTTACTGCGTTCTTCTGATCTTTCATCCCCTTACCCATCAGCAGCATTTGGGCAGCCAGTTGAATACACAGTTCCTTTAAATCTCCAGGACCGTTGCCCTGGAGGGTTTCCACGGCCTCTTTTACCTCCAGTGAATTACCTATCCCTTTGCCCAGGGGTTGATTGGCCGAAGACAAGACTGCGGCAGTCCTAATTTGCATTGCCCTGCCGATATCCAGCATTAAATTTGCTAATTTCCTGGCCTCTTCCTTGTTTTTCATGAAAGCTCCGCTGCCGACTTTTACGTCCAGTACCAGGGCATCGCAGCCAGCTGCTATTTTTTTGGACATGATACTGCTGGCAATTAACGGGATACTGTCGACAGTTGCAGTAACATCCCTTAAGGCATAAATTTTTTTGTCCGCGGGGACCAGATTTCCCGTCTGGCCTATAAGGGCTGCCCCTGCATTTTTTACCGTTTGGATGAATTCATCAATGGGTAAATCGGTGCGGAAACCTGGAATGCTTTCCAATTTATCTACCGTTCCTCCGGTATGTCCCAACCCCCTCCCTGACATTTTGGCTACAGGCACACCAAGACACGCTACCAGGGGTACCACGATCATCGTAGTCTTGTCTCCTACACCACCTGTGCTGTGCTTATCGACTTTTATTCCAGGTATCTCTGACAGGTCCACCCTGTCCCCGGAATCTGCCATGGCTCGAGTTAAGACAGAGGTTTCACCGGGATTGAGCCCACGAAAAAAAACAGCCATACAAAAGGCGGCCATTTGGTAATCAGGGATTGTGCCTTTTACATACCCGTCAATAAGGAACTGGATTTCTTCCGAAGAAAGCTCCAATCCATTGCGTTTCTTCAATATGATGTCATAGGCCCTCATCTTTTCCTCCTCAGAATAATATCAGTCCGTTAGTACAATCCGGTTGGCAAATGATTCCCCTGCCGGTGGAGGCGGTATTTTCAGAAGATCGGCAATAGTTGCCCCCAGGTCAGCAAATGTTTCTCTTGTTCCCAGGCAGCAGACATTTACGGGCTTACCGTAAATTAAAAGGGGAACATACTCTCGGGTATGGTCTGTACCCGGTGTAGTAGGGTCACAGCCATGGTCTGCGGTAATTACCAGAATGTCGTCTTCACCCAAGGCTGCCATTATTTCCGGGAGCCTGTTATCGAAAGCCTTCAGAGCCCCTGCATAACCTCCGGGATTGTTGCGGTGCCCAAAGAGCATATCAAACTCAACCAGGTTGGAGAAGATTAATCCCTGAAAAGGAGTTTTCAGTAAATTGATTATTTTATTCACGCCGTCTATATTGTCAGCAGTCTTAAGAGAACGGGTTATTCCTTCGCCGGCGAAAATATCGGTGATTTTCCCTACCCCGACAACTTCCATGCCTGATTCGGCAATACTATTTAAGACAGTTTTGGAGGGTGGTTTCACAGAGAAGTCTTTCCGGTTCTTCGTACGTTTGAAGTCTCCCGGTGTACCGATGAAGGGACGTGCTATTACCCTGCCGACAGCATGCTTTCCTGTTAACAGTGCCCTGGCTTTTCTGCATATTTCATACAGTTCCTCCAGGGGAATAACCTCTTCGTGGGCAGCGACCTGAAACACGCTGTCGGCTGATGTATAGACTATTGGATATCCTGTGCGCATGTGTTCTTCCCCGAGCATGGCAATTATTTCGGTTCCTGAAGCCGGTTTGTTCCACAGGACCTTCCGGTTGATGGCAGCTTCAAAGGGTTGAATAATTTCCGGCGGGAATCCGGAAGGGTAAACGGGGAAAGGGTGTTCCAGAATGATTCCGGCAATTTCCCAGTGTCCGGTAGTTGTATCTTTCCCAGCAGATTTTTCGGCAGATTTTCCGAAGGCAGCCAAAGGCTTGTCCACAGGTGATATGCCTTGTATCTCCACCCCTGCGGCATTGGCCAGGCCAAAGGCTTCCAGGTTAGGCAGATTTAACCCTCCCACTGCCTTTGCGGTATTGCTCAAAGTATTGCTTTTCTCATCTCCGTACTTTGCGGCATCAGGAAGGGCGCCGATACCTACGCCGTCCAAGACTATAACAGTAATGCGATTAACCGGCATATTTTGCACCTCCAGTAAATCTACCATTACTATGCCCTTGGATGAGTGGAATCATATATCTGGCGGATTTTATTTGGTGTGAGGTGAGTGTAAATTTGGGTTGTTGAAATATCTGAGTGTCCTAACATTTCCTGGACAGACCGGAGGTCAGCACCATTTTGCAGAAGATGAGTAGCAAAAGTATGCCTCAAAGTGTGAGGCGTTACCTTTTTCTTAATTCCGGAAGCCTGGACGTATTTCTTGATTATTTTCCAGCACCCCTGTCGGGTAAGCCGTTCCCCTCTTTGGTTAAGGAAAACTGCATCTGTTGCATGCTTAATAAAGGTGCCTCTGGCGTGAAAGAGATATTTCTCCATAAAAAAAATACCAATAGAACCCAGGGGCACTATCCGTTCCTTATCACCTTTTCCCAGGCACCGTATATAACCTGAAGAACAGGAAATGTCCTGAAGATTCAAGGATACCAGTTCCGAAACACGTAAACCCGTCCCGTAAAGAACCTCCAGCATAGCTTTGTCCCTTATTCCGCTGGGTGTCATTAAATTTGGTGCTTCTAGGAGTTTATCAATTTCTTTTTTTGTGAGCACAGTTGGAAGACGTCTTCCCAGCTTAGGTGGGTCAACGTCTTGAGCAGGATTATCTTCCTGGATACCTTCAAATAACCGAAACCTGTAAAAAGCTTTAATCGCCGCCAGGTGTCGGGCAATTGTGGCAGGAGTCCTCCCCAGTTTCTGGAGGTAAACAAGGTATTGGAAGATGTCCCTTTTGTTAGCGCAGCTAAAATCCTTACCGCTCTTCTTAAGGAAGAACCCAAAAGACTCTAAATCACAGTTGTAAGAATTTAGTGTATTAATTGATAAGCCTCTCTCTACAGACAGGTAATGCAGAAACCAGTCAATCTCTCTTTTCACCCTTAGAACTCCCTGAAATATGTCTTTGTCTAAATATTTCCTTCTCTATAAGAAATCGTTTTCCTTTTTCCTTCAGATGTTTTTTACACTTCTGGTACTTATTGTTGGGTGATAGTTTTTAGGGTTTCAATAAAGTCTCCCCACCAATGGGCGTCAACCCCTTCCTTTTCAACAGGTGATGCTGCATCTACCCTGAGGGAACCATGGGCATCCCTGTCGTTTTCAGCCGTACCGATACCTCCTTCCCTTCCCATTCCCAGCAGCATACAAACGGTTGCAATAACGACTGCCAGAAGAAGTACGACCAGTACGATTCGAAGTTTTTTTCTCCAATTATTAATTGTCATTACAATCATTTTGCTACACCTCCCCAGACAACTTAATTTCAGAATTGTTCAACTAATTGTATGTCACAAAACAGCTGTTTAGACTTGGTATTAAAGGAGTGCTGTACCTGTCACTTTCGTAAAAAACTGCAAAAAAGTAGGTGAAATGTAAACTTCAATAAACCCTGCTGCTGCTGATACAAGAGCAATAAGAAGCATTACAGCACAATAGGCTCCGAGAAACTTGAAAAGAGGACTGTTTTCATACTTATATCTTCCCCTGACCAGCCAACCGGAGAAGGTCAAGGCAAATGCTGCACCGACAATGAGGGCCGGAATATTGAGTAAACTGGGAGGGAGTATGGCTAATACTGCTATAAGGATTCCCGCTCCCCCTTTTTGCTGTACAAGAAATCCTACGGTAAACCCCATTACAAAACCCCGGGCAAATACAATCAGGAGCACCAGGGGGATACCGATTACCGTAAGCCCCAAAAACCAAATATAAAGGACTATTTTTAGATTATTGAGAACGGCATGCTGAGCTGCTGCACCGGGATCGATATCCCATTCACTTAAACCTTTTAGAAATACGTCCAGGTAGTTTAGGAGTTCTCCTTGCTGACTGGCATTAATATGCTTTACAACATAGCAACCGCAGAAAATGCCGAAAAAGAAGAAGGTAACTACTATAATATAGAGTAATGCGTGTTCCTTGATATGTCTGATTAAAGCACAGTTTCGCCGGTCGATCATCTTCTGCCCCTTTCAATTTCTAAAGGCTTTTCCAAAGTCTCTTATAAGATATATGAAAAGTTTTCCTTTTCTAGACCCTCCTGAGGGCAAGAAAAAACACTCCAATGGAGATGGAGTGTTTGTTTTAGAACTGACTGTTGTATACTGTAGAACTACTTCTTTGAAGGACCTATGACCACGCCTTTGGCATAGGGAAGAGGTTACAGACTGGGCAGGGGACCGCGCTCTAGTTGAGACGCCTTTTTGTATTATGCAGCGGGACTTGTTTTGCATAAGCCTTGCGCGGCTCTGCCGCCGCTAACGGCGTGCAAGCTTGTCCCTAGCGGAATAATACATTCGGGCGTTTCCAATTCTACCATTTTAGCTTGGAGATATCCTGCGCGGATTCCTGGAGTAAAAAAAAGCAATAAAACAGGAATCTTGCCTTCAAGTTAAAACATTCCAAATGGAGTGTTTCCTACTGTTGAAAAATTCTTTTTTATTTTTGGTCCTTGACCCCAAGGAAACCTCCTTCTATTATCCGCTGGGCAATATACTGGGCCGCTAGAATATCCTCTATTGCATTTCCACTGGCTGCCACTACAGAAATGTTCTTATTATGCTTTAGGGCATAGGAGCAAATTCTTTCAATACCTTTTTGGGCCGGTTCACCCGCTTTCATCCGCAGGGTCCTGGCAACAGTAATGGTAAAAACCTCTGCCCCCGCCTGGAAAGCGGCATCAAAGGCTACACCGCCGCTGTTTGTTACTGCAATTACTACCGAATTTTCAAAATCGACCAGGTTTGCCGTCTCTGCACCAATATTAGGTACTATAGCAGATATTTCTGCCCCGGTATTTATGACGGCTTTTTTTACTGAGGAACACCTGGCTTCCCTCAATCTATTATCTCCACTTCTTGGTTCAGAGACTATAATAATCCTGCAGCCTCTTGAAAGGGCGAATTTCCCTGCGGCCGCGCCTATTTTTTCGGGGCATACATAAACAGGAACTTTCAACCCATCCGGGCAGGCACCAAAAACCTTGAGTGCCCCAAACTCCAATGCCGTTTCAAGAGTTGTAGACATATCTATTACGTCCACTATGGCAACTGCATCTCCGTTTTTGGCCGCCCTGACAGCCCCGCTGGCATTGGCCGTTACTGAAACAATGGGAAGAGACATATCTCTCACCACCTATGGTAAAAAGAATCTGGCTGCTGTATAGATACCTACCAGAGTCTTGGCGTCAATAATTTTACCCTGCTCCGCCATTTCCAGGAGCTTTTCCAATCCAATTCTTTCACCGGTCAGGAACTCATCGAAATCAGGCTGGGAATCTACCGGTCTCAGGTCGGTAGCAATGTAAAGGTACATTATTTCATCGCTAAATCCCGGTGTAGTATAAAAAGTCCCTTTATGCTCAAGCCGCCCTGCCCTGTATCCCGTTTCCTCAGCCAGTTCCCTTGCTGCACAGTGCTCAGGCGCCTCACCAGGTTCTAGTTTCCCTGCCGGAATTTCCAGGGTTACCTTATTAATTGGTGCTCTGAACTGTTTTACCAGAATCACAGTGCCATCTTCAAGAATAGGGACGATACTGACAGCACCCGGGTGCTCAACGATCTCCCGTTGGGCTTGTCTCCCGTCGGGAAGTTCCACTATGTCACGTCTTAAGTTAATAGTACGGCCATCATAAATTCTTTCAGAAGAAATAGTGTTTTCCTTTAAGTCAGTTGATTCTTTTCCTCCCAAAATTCAATTTCCCCTCCTGTGGCAATCTTTGCGGCAGTCCTGCCGGCAGATGATGCAGCTAAAAAGAATTCCGGTTCCTCCAAAACTGAACGCCCCATCGTGGTAACCTTAATATGATGAAATTCCAAAAATTCCAGTCCGGGTTTCCCATCTTCCAGTACAATTTTGTGCTTGGATGTGATCCCGCTCTCCTGCATCTGGCGGATAATAAAATTCTGTTTCTTTTCGTCAATTTGCGGGAGGCTCACGTAGACTGGAATAAGTACCGCTTTGGCCAGTGTCGTTCGGGTATGGTGGCTCAAACCAAAATGCCTTTCCCTGGCATCAGCAAAACTCAACCTAAGGACAGCTATTGGACGGCCTTCTAAAGCTTCAGCAGCATGAATGATACCTGCCTGTTCTATGCCTGAGAAGCCCAAAGGCGTTCCGGTTCCAACAATACCCGGCCCCATACCGGCAATGATAACGTCGGCACCAAGTACTGCCCTGGCAGCGGCCAACCCGGAATATATGTTGACTGCCTCAAAGTCACCGCCAAAGGCATGTCCGGCAGTTACAGTTCCATCAATTAATCCTTTTGTTTTCAGCTTTTTCACCAATCTGCTTAGTCCTATAGGTAAGGCTGCTCCATCGGTCATTACATAAACAACTTTTAGATTTTTTTCATAAGATTTTACGGCAGCCGCAGCGGCCGGCAGCATACTGTGAAGGCTGCAGCAAACTACCGGGGTATTGTCGAGGGACCTGAAGTCTTTCATAACATCGTGGTAGGGACTGTCTTGTTCCTCCACAGATAACACCTTAATCTGATTTGGAGTATAGCGGATTTTCATAATATGACCCGGTTCAGCAGCAATTTGCCTGGAATCCACTGGAACTGTTAGGTTTGCCATAACAAAGTGGCTGCCGCCGGTACCCAGATTTAACTCTACTGCAGTGGTGTTCAACAAAACCTTATCGCCGGTAGAGACTGTGCCGGTAATCTCATTAAAATTAACAGCGGGGTAATCATTCCCCGCCACCTCAACAATTACCTGCGTTATGTCCTTAGTTTCTTTGGTTATGCTCTTCACCAGTCCAACAGCGCGACTAATCACCTGGAAGTCCCCCATTCGTCTATCCGGCGGAGAAAAGTAATTTTTTGAATTGTTTCTGTCAGTGAATATTTTTCTGTGTATATATGTAAAAGGACTAGCATTCCCAGGATTATGCTCTTGACCAGGATGGGCAGCAGCAGTACCGATACTATTCCCAGGATAATACCCATTACATTAGAACCTGTGTCGCCCAGCATAACCATGCCTTTAAGGTCATAGGGTAAAAAAGCGAGTACGGCGCCGAATGCCGGTCCCAGGACTAAAATACTGTGAGAACCAAGAAAAAAGGCAGATACCATGAGAAAAAATCCAATGAAGAGAAATGCTTTAGCGGCCCTTCCCGGCCTTAAGTCTGTTAAATTAACGGCATTTGTAAACAAGGCAATCAAAAAGGTATTTACCAAAACCTCTACAATGCCGGAGGAAAAAACGAGACTGAAACCAAATGCTAGGCCCCCGCCCCCGATGGCCTTTAAGCCTCCTGTCGTGCATTTACCTTTTAAGAGCATGGAAATGTGCCCTTTTAGCCCTGTAATTTCACGGGTTCCCAGCAGGTCATCGATAAGACCCAATAATCCCATACCCAGTACAACAGCAACAGAACTCATTATTTCCAGGCGGTAAACCTCAACAAATACAAAGGCAAAAAAATAAGCTCCTGTTACAGAAACAATAATTGATAACCCCGCAGCGGTGGGGATGTCCTTTCCTGCGTAATTCTTCCTAGCAGCACCGCCGGCTACCAGCAAATCGGAAATCTTCGGAGTACCAAACCAGGTCAACAAAAAAGATGCTGTTAACAGTGCGATGACGAGCGGCAAGTACGGCCACCTCCGATATATAACTGGAGAAATACTTTCAATATATGGTAGAATTGTTTGCCCCTATGCACAAATCCTTGAATGTCCTTACCGGTTTCATTATGCTTCATAGAGACAGGTACCTCCAGAATGTGAAAGCCCTTGTTCAGAGCCTTTACAGTCATGCCAACTTCAACCCCAAATCCTTCGGAAAATGGAACCAATTGATCGAAAACTTCCCGAGGCATAGCCCTTTGACCCGACAAGGTACAGTTAACTTCTTTACCGGTAAGAAATTTGACACCGTGCCTTGCCAAACCCTTAACAAGGCCAAAACCCCCTGACTTTTTGCTGGACTTAATTTTAGCTACGGTAATGTCTGTTTTTTGTTTCCGGATGGGGTCAACCAACTTTTCGGCTTCTGAAGCCGTGCTTCCTAAATCTGCATCCAAAAGGACAACAATGTCACCTTTTATCAGTGGTGCCCCCTGGTTGAGTGCGTTACCTTTACCTTTATTGGGACAAATTCTTTTAACTTCTGCACCAGCTGCTGCCGCTGCCTCCAGGGTATTGTCCGATGAACCGTCATCCACCACAATAACCTGGATTACTCCAGGAACATGCAAGGCAGCCGTAACAGTATCGCGGATTTTTTTTTCTTCGTTATAAGCGGGAATTAAAACGGATACGCTGCCCAATCCGGTCCCTCCTTAAGAAAAGATGCTGAGCATCAATTTAATCCTCAAAACCAGCAATCGTGCCAGCTGGTGTGAAGAAGGGGAGACAATAAAAATGACAATTAACGGAATAAGTGCTGCAAGAACAATACCGACAACATGTTTTAAGCGCAGTGAACTTTTATACAGCTTATTAACACCCTTGGCGTCAACAAGAATGGAGCCTATTTTGGTCCTGACTAAAAAAGTGCTGGCCATACCTTTCCGGCCTTTTTCAAGGAAGTCAATTACGTTGGAATGAGTCCCTACAGCAACGATTAACTGAGTTCCTTTCTGGTATGCCAGAAGCATGGCCACGTCTTCACTGGTTCCCGGAGCCCTTACTACGGTACATTCCATACCCAGGTTTTTTACCCTTTCCAATCCCGGTGCCCGGCCATCGGGGTAAGCATGAACTACCAACTCTGCTCCGCATTTCAGTGCCCTATCTGTCACGCTGTCCATATCACCGCAGATTATATCGGGCTTATAACCGGCTTCCAGGAGAGCATCAGCACCTCCGTCAACTCCAATCAAAACAGGTTTTACTTCCTCAATGTAAGACCTGATGGCGCTTAAATCTTCTTTGTAATCGTGCCCTCGCACAACAATTAACGAGTGACGCCCCTCAAAATTAGTATTTAAGTCGGGATTTTCTATTCCTTTGACAATGATATCAATCTCTTTTTCCGCATAATCCAGAGTGTTATAGATAAATTTTTGCACTTCAACTGCATAGTTTTTTTCACTTTCCTTCATTAAATGCCTTATTTCATCTTCTTCTAAAACTTTTCCCTGGCCAATTTTAACATCTTTTAAGAATATGGTCCCTTCTTGAACTGTAATTTCCTGGTTGTCTTTAAGACTCATTATATCTTTGCCAGCGTTGTCAATTAGGATAATTCCTGCTTTTACCAGCGCAAGGGGACCGGGATTAGGATACCTTCCTGAAATAGACCTGCTTGCATTGATGACCATTTTCACTCTTGCGGAAATCAGTGATCGCGCAGATACTTCATCAATGTCTTCATGGTCTATAACAGCTATTTCATTAGGTTTTATCCGCTTAACAAGGTTCTTTGTTCGACTGTCAACTTTAACGGTGCCTCTCATTCTCATATTTACCCCCGTTTGTTAAGATCAGCCTACAAAACCTATTATTATATTTTAACACAAAATCTGTTATTTATGATAAAAACCTGACACTAGGCCAGGTTATACCACTTTTGCGTTCATCCTCAGCTTATCAGCAACCATTGCAATAAACTCACTGTTTGTAGGTTTCCCCCGTTCAATGTTAATTGTATATCCAAAGAACTTGGTCATCATCTCTACATTTCCCCTGTCCCAAGCCAGTTCAATTGCGTGACGGATTGCTCGTTCAACACGGCTGGCTGTGGTCATATACTTTTGAGCAATCATAGGATACAATTCTTTGGTTACCGCACCCAGGAGGCTGACATCATCGATAACAAATAAAATCGCATCCCGAAGATATTGGTAACCTTTAATATGCGCTGGCACACCCATTTGGTGAATAATCCGTGTAACTTCCACATCCATGCTTCTATTTACACGTCCGGGCTGTCCCTGGTAAGTTACGTTTTTTTCCCTGATAGTTGTACCTTCAAAGAGCTGGCGAATCCTTGTACCTAAGACTTCTAAATCAAAGGGTTTAAGGATGTAATAATCAGCTCCCAACTCAATGGACCGTTGAGTTGTGGTTTCTTGTCCCAATGTGGTAAGAATAATTATTTTTGGTCTTTTCTTTAGCTCTAATAAGCTCATGTTTTCCAGTACCCCGATCCCGTCAAGATGGGGCATAATAATATCCAGAACCATTAAATCTATTTCTTTTTCCTGTAATAACTCCAAAGCCTGATTGCCATTGTAAGCTGTTCCCACTAAGGTGAAATCTTCCTGGTTAGACAAGTATTGTTCGAGGATTTCGCAAAATTCCCGGTTATCATCAACAATTGCGATTTTTATTTCCCCCATTTGTAGACCTCCAAATTTAATTTAATTGTAATATTTCGGTTCGACATCGCAAAATAATACTCCTTCAAGTATTTTTTATTAGAGGAAAAGTTTTACTAAGAGACATGGGGCAGCAAATTGGGATAACAACCGACAGAAGATCCGTTATGATCGAATTTTTTGTCAAGCAAACCACATTCTTCAAGCATCCACTCTGCCAGGATACCGTACCCCTTTGTAGGTTCATTGATGAAGACATGTGTTACAGCCCCTACCAATTTGCCATCCTGCAAAATCGGACTCCCGCTCATTCCCTGGATTATACCCCCTGTCTTTTCCAGAAGCTGCCTGTCTGTAATCTTTATGATCAGTCCTTTTCCGCTGAGCTTCTGATGGGGCATAATTCTCAAAATTTCAATATCGAATTCTTCTACGCTGGTGCCGTCTACGACAGTCCGTATTTTGGCCGGGCCACTTTTTACCTGATTGGCAAAGGCCACCGGTATTGGTGTTATTTTTTCCCGGGGCTTAGTGGTCAGGCGGCCAAAAATTCCATAATGGGTGTTCTTTTCGATATCGCCGGTCAGACCCTCTCCGTGCAAAAAAATCCCTATTTTTTCTCCGGGTTTTCCCTTTCGTCCTTGTTCTATACCTTGGACCACGGATTCAACGATCTTTCCGTTTTTGATATCAATCTTTTGCTCACTGTTTCCGTTACTTACAACATGTCCCAAGGCTCCATACCGTTTACTTTTTGGATCATAAAAAGTTAAGGTACCAACGCCGGCAGTATTATCCCTGATCAGCAGCCCAATTCGGTATCTTTGGGTCTGGGAACAAAATTCTGGTTTCACACTGAAGTCATATATTCCATCTGCCCTTTTAACCTTCAATCGGACCTTTTTATTTTTTTCTCCCGAGACATTGATCAGGTCTGCCATTGTTTCCTCTTCGCTTACAGTTTTCCCATTTGCTGCTATTATTATATCCCCAACTTTAATGCCTGTTGATTTTCCGGGATATATATCACCTTTTGCTGTTTTAACAGGTGAATAACCTACTACCAGAATGCCTTTCGACTGGAGCATAACGCCAATGGACTGTCCCCCTGGAACCACTTCGTACTGGGGGACTACATTAACCACCATCTTTTTAACCGGAATAAGTCCAAAAATGCGGAGTTGGACATTTACGGTACCTGTGGTTGCAGCTACCGGCCATTCCCCTTCGTATTTAAATTCTTCTCCATAAAAGGGGGCGCCTTTATAGCTGAGAACAAGCCCCTCTTCCGGAATAACGATAACTTTCATTGCTCTCTGAAGCTTGTACGGGAAGTCAAGGCCCAATTTCAGTTCCTGGCCTACAACCACTTTATGCTCCTCAGGAGATTGGACATAATATAATGTTGCTTGAAAGAGACTAATAAGCAAAAAAATTGACAAAATAATACGTACAGTGTTTTTTCTGCTGGCTGCATTCAATAGTTTCACTCTCCTAGCAAATATTGGTATGATTTCTCTTGTGACGGTTACTGGAAATAAAAATCTAAATTTCTAAATCTGATTGCTGTAAAGGTTTGCTAAAAGGTTGGTGTATAAGTGAGGAATGTTCAGCGGAAAAAAATAACCCCAATCGTACAACTGGGGAATTACCGAGTACGTTATTGGTTTTAAATTAACCCGCAGCGGCTTGTTTTATGCCTCCAAAGGACTGTGGATCAAAGGTTAAGCTTTCCAAAAGGGTGGCAGGCAATGCGGTACAACGGAGTTTTTGAAAAAATTAATAATTGTCAAAAAAACAAATTATGCCCGCTCCTTACGGGCGTCTTCAAGCATCTTTTCAGCATGTTTAATTCCCGTATCTAGTTCTTGACCTCCAAGCATCCTGGCAATTTCTGCCATCCTGTCCTTATATGACAATATCTGAATATCTGAAGTGGTTCTATTGTGGGAGGTTCTTTTTGTAATTAAAAAATGTCTGTCGGCAAAAACCGCAACCTGGGCAGAATGGGTAACACAAATTACCTGCCGGGCAGAAGCCAGTTTAGATATCAGCAGGCCGACTTTTCGTGCGGCCTCACCTCCAATCCCGGTGTCTGCTTCATCAAATACCAGGACGGGAAGGGAATCAACTTCGGCAAGAACACTTTTCAATGACAGCATTAAACGAGACAGCTCGCCCCCGGAGGCTACTTTCTGTAAGGGTTTTAACGGCTCACCCTTATTTGCAGAAAAAACAAACTGGACTTCATCCATACCGTTCTCGGAAAACTCTGCCTTTTGGGAAAAATCCACCTGAAAACGAGAGTCTCTCATTTCCAATTCCTTAAGAATAGCCGAAACCTGTTGGGACAAAAAATCTGCAGTTTCCCTCCTTACTTTTGTTAGAGTCTCTCCTGCTTCCATATATTTATTCATCAGATTATTTTTTTCTTTTTCCATTTCTTCAATTTTGTATTGACTTATGCTCTGATTCTCCAGAGTGGAAGCTATTTCGTCCCGGAACGGTATTAATTCTTCTATTGATTTTTTATATTTGTCCTGCAATTTTCGCAGGAATGTAAGGCGGTCCTGAAGCATTTCAAGTCTTTGAGGATCGCTTTCAACACTATCGGCATAGGTCCTGAAAAAATCGGAAACCTCTTCTATTGAGTACAGGGCATTTTTTATAATTTCTTCTTTTTCACCCAGTAATGGATCAATGGTTTTCATTTTTTCCAGGATTTCTAAAGACCTGCTTACTTTATCGTAGGCAGAGCTTCCCTGGTCAAATCCAAAGAGCAGCCCGTAAATTTCCAGACTGTTTTGGACTAGAGATTCGGCACCGGATAAAATGCGAATTTCTTCCTCCAGATGCTGTTCCTCATCCTTATCCTGTAAATTGGCTTCCACAAGTTCATTTAATTGGTATTCAAGAAAATCCGTTTTTGCCCTTATTTCCTCCTGGCGAAACTTGGCTTCCTCTATTTCCTGTTCCAGTGATGCCAACTTCCTAAAACATTCCCCCGCTGACTTTTTCCATTCTATTAGTCTGTCCCCGCCGAATTGGTCGAGAATGTCCAACTGATTGGAAGGAACAAGAAGACCCCTTTCTTCATTTTGACCATAGATATCGATGAGCAGTGACCCAACTGCCTTAAAAGCGGTGAGGGAAAAAATTTTTTCATTGATCCTACACAGGTTTCTTCCTTCCCGGGATATTTCCCTGGAAAGGGTTAGGATTCCGTCCTCCAAATCAGGAATTGCATACCGGGAAAGTTTTTCATAAAATAAACTATCAATTTCAAAGGCCCCGGTTACGAATCCTTTTTCACAACCGCTTCTGAGTACATCACTGGAAGCCCTGAAGCCAAGAAGCAGCCCTAAGGAGCCTATTATCACCGATTTTCCGGCTCCTGTTTCACCTGTGATTACATTTAAGCCGGGATGGAGCTTTAGAGCCAAATTATCTATAATTGCAATATTTTGTATGAACAGCTCTCTCAGCATCATCAATCCCCCTTACAAGAGCGACCGGAACTTCTCCATTACTTCTCCTACAGCTTCTTTAGGTTTAATAATTACCAGAATAGTATCATCGCCTGCCACTGTGCCTATGATCTCTTTCCAGGTAATATTATCCAGGCACGAAGCAACCGCATGTGCTGTCCCGGGAAGGGTTTTTACCAGTATCAGGTTTTCACTGTCTTCAAAACTGACAACAGAATCTTGAAACATCCTTTCCAAACGGCCAAAAACGTTGGTAACACGGTGTTCCGGGGGTGCGGCATAATTATATTTATTGTTTTTTCCGGGAATTTTTATCAAACCCAATTCTTTAATATCCCGGGAAATGGTAGCCTGCGTAACTTTAAAACCTTTACTTTTAAGTTTATTGGCCAGCTGCAGCTGTGTCTCTATCGGCTCTTCTGCAATAAGTCTCAAAATGGCCCTCTGCCGCTCTGCTTTCAAAAAGGTTCACCTCCTCTGGATTGTCAACAAATATGGCGGGTGATTTTTTCGGTTTGGAAAGGTAATTTCGGCTACATCCCAGAGGTGTTGCGGCAGTTTAGATACCACTTCAGCAACAGCCGCTGCTTCTTCGGTTCCCCCTGTGTGCCCGGTATAAATAACCACTGTAATCAACCCGTTCCTTTCAAGGACAGTCAGAGCCTGCTCAATAGCCGCTTTCGTTGTCCCCGGGAGAGTCACGATGCTGTGTTCTCCTCCGGGAAGGTACCCTAGATTGAACATGCACGCTTTAACCGGCTCCTTAACATGTTTGGTTAGGTTCTCATGTCCCGAATGTATTAAGGAAACCCGTTGTCTGAGCCCAACCTCCTTAAGCCTGTCTCCGGTCCTTTCCAGGGCGGACGGTTGAGTATCAAATCCTATAACCCGCCCTGTGGCACCTACTAATTGCGCCAGAAACAGCGTATCACTACCATTGCCTACTGTTGCATCAATAACAGTATCACCCAAGCAGACAACTTCAGCAATAAATTTATGTGACAGGGTTACTGCGTTACTAAAAAGCCTGGCCATTTCTTTCTCCCTTGTTCAGTTTATTTCTTACAACATCGTAAAAATTCCATTCAGGAAACCTGATTAATTGAGTTCTATAGGGAGCCCGCTCCAGTACAACTTCATCTCCCTTTTGGAGGACAAAACCAACCTGGCCGTCAATTGTTAAGACTACTTCCGAATCGGCTGTCTCCAGAATTAACCTGACTTCTTCCTCAGGAGAAATAACCAACGGTCGTGTATAAAGAGTATGTGGGCATATTGGAGTAATAATGATTACATCGACTTTTGGCGATACAATAGGGCCGCCAGCCGACAAAGAGTACCCGGTAGAACCGGTGGGCGAAGACACAATTATCCCGTCTGCAGGGAAATTATTTACATATTCGCCGGCAACATAAGTCGCCAGCCGAATCATGCGGGAAAAACCCCCTTTTGTAATAACAACATCATTCAAACCGTATGCCACATCAGTTGGCTCACCATTCCGGTAAACGGTAGATTTAATAACCATTCTCTTGTCACAGATGTAATCACCTGCAAGTACTTTTTCCAAGCTGTGATAAATGTTTTTTGGTTCCACAGCAACAAGAAAGCCAAAATTGCCAAGATTTACCCCCAGTATAGGCTTTTCGCTGGCTCCGGCAATCCGGGCAGCATAAAGAAGTGTCCCGTCACCACCAAGGCTAACCAGAAAATCCACGGCCTGGATTAAGTCCTTTTCGCCTAAGCCGCACTCAGGATATCCCACAAGTTCCGCCGTTTCATGAACAAAGTATATTTCAATGTCCCGGCGGCTCAGCCAGTGATACAGTTCCTGACCTGTTTTGATTGCCTGGGGTTTCTCTTCGTTTAGAACTACTCCAATTGCTGCTGCCACACAAAAACCTCCTTTAGAGAAAGCGATACCCCGCTATTATTGTACATAAAGAACCCAGGATAAAAAAGAATAGGGGTTTTTTGAGCCGGTTAATTTTATTGTGAAAGGGTTCCTTGAACGCAGTTTTCATTAACCTGATATTTTTGCGCTCAGGGTCAACAAGCAAAAGGTTGGGATAACGGAAAACAGCAGATATACCGATAAGGTTTTCCCTGTTTTCCCTATAACCCAACCTGGAAGACTGTCCTCCCGCAATTTTTACAAGATAGCGCAGGTGACCCTTTTGAACTTCAAAATCTGCGATAAGGATATCACTATATGTTTTTCCGTCAATAATTGAGCATACTTCAATGCTGCGGTCACAGTCGACTATCTTATATCCCCTTTCCTCCAACAGTTCCAAGGTTTTAAGTTTACTACGCCCAGCACTGTTCAGTTTATTATGTAAAGCAGATGCTTTAAGTCTGCGGTAAAGAAAAACTGTGAGCCCGCTTATTACCAGTACACAAACTATCAGCAAGTCAATCGGCTGCATAAATACACACCCCCGTACTACTTCAACCAATAACCTGCTTTTTCCTTTTTACTGTTTCACCGGAAAAAAAGATATTACCCAAAGGCCGGAGGTGAAAGTCATATTGCACTGGGACATGAAGAACTAAAGTGAACGCCATGCCTCCTCTACCACAGCACGGACATCAATTTCCGAAGTAGACTCTTTTTCGCCTTTTACTGCGTATACAAGGTATTCAATATTCCCTTTTGGCCCCCTGATGGGTGAGTAGGTTAAGCCAGCAATGCTGAAGCCCGTCCTTTGGAGTATAGAGATAGTGCTGTTTATTACTTCAACGTGAACTTCCGGGCTTTTTACGACTCCTTTTTTCCCCACATTTTCCTTCCCGGCTTCGAATTGGGGTTTAATCAGGGCAACAAGTTCGCCCTTTTCTTTCAAAATATTAAAAGCCGGGCCAACAAGCTTTTCCAGCGATATAAAAGAAGCGTCAATTGTAACCAGATCTACCTGTTCTCCAATGTCACCAGGGGTAAGGTACCTAGCGTTATGCCTTTCCATGTTTACGACTCGTGGGTCCCGGCGCAGCTTCCAAGCCAACTGTCCGTAACCCACATCCACGGCAAATACCTTTTTGGCACCCATTTTTAGAGCACAGTCAGTAAAACCACCTGTTGAAGCACCTATATCCACTATATTTTTACCTTCAAAGGATAATCTGAATACTTTCGCAGCTTTTTCAAGTTTGAGCCCACCCCTGCTGACATAAGGAAGTTGTTCTCCAATAATGCGTATTACGGCATCTGCCGCAACAGGAGTGCCCGGTTTAGTCACTTTAATCCCGTTAACAAGGACAGTGCCTTCCATTACTGCTGTTTGAGCCCTTGTCCGGCTTTCAAAAAAACCTTGATTAACTAGGACAATGTCCAGTCTATCCCCTTTTTTTGCCAAGGCGGTCAACTCCTAAGGCACGGATTTCAAGATCCCAGCCTGTCGCTTATAGTATTGACAATTGACTCCACTGTAAGACCAAATTCCTTACGCAATATGTCAGGAGCACCATGCTGGATAAAGCAGTCCGGCAACCCGATTCTTACGACAGACACGTTGTCAATACCATGCTGGGTCAACAGTTCCAGTATTCCGGAGCCAAAACCCCCGCCTAAAACGTTTTCTTCTACAGTCACGATCAGCTTTACCTTACGGGCAGTTTCGATAATCAGTTGGGAGTCCAAAGGCTTAACGAACCTGCAGTTGACAACTCCCGCACTGATTCCTATTCGCGACAATTCATCGCTGGCTGCCAGACCTGTATATACATGGGGGCCAACGGCAAATATAGCCGCATCACTCCCCTGTTTTTCTACAACGGCTTTCCCAATGGGGATAGAAGTAATTTCCTCATCCAGAGGTACTCCTATTCCCTTTCCTCTGGGATAGCGGACAGCTATTGGCCCTTCGTGGTCGAGAGCAGTAGCCAGCATATGCCGGAGTTCATTTTCATCTTTCGGAGTCATTACCACAATATTGGGAATTGGCCTGAGGTAGGACAGATCAAATACTCCCTGGTGAGTTTCCCCGTCTTCTCCCACGATACCTGCTCTGTCCAGGGCAAAAACGACGGGGAGTTTTTGCATGCATACATCATGGATCACCTGGTCATATGCCCTTTGCAAAAAAGTAGAATAAATAGCAACCACAGGTTTTAAGCCCTGGGAAGCCATTCCTGCGGCAACTGTAACGGCGTTTTGCTCTGCAATCCCTACATCATAGTACCTTTCAGGATAGTGTTTTGCAAATAAATCCAACCCTGTCCCCCCGGGCATGGCCGCAGTAATAGCGACAACTTCCGGTCTGTTTTCTGCCAACCTGATTAAAGTGTCAGCAAACACTTTTGTATATGTGGGAGGTCCTTCCTTTTTTGTCGGTTTTCCTGTGTTAACAGCAAAGGAACCAACACCGTGAAACAGGTCAGGTTTTTCTTCCGCCGGAGGATAACCTTTACCTTTTTTGGTAACCAGGTGAACTATTACAGGCCCTTTAAGGGTTTTGGTGCTGGAGAGGACAGATTTTACAGCCTCAAGGTCATGGCCGTCAATAGGTCCCAGGTAGGTAAACCCCAGTTCCTCAAAGATGATGCCCGGTATAATAAGGTACTTTATTCCATCTTTCAGTCTTTCTGCCAACTTGAGGAATCGGTGGCCGTAAGGCAGGCGTTTCATGAAGACTTCCATTTCTTCTTTACTTTTAAAGTAGGCCGGATCAGTTCTTAACCGGCTCAAATACTGGGATAATGCCCCTACGTTCCTGCCAATTGACATCTTATTATCATTGAGGACCACAATAAGGTTGCATCCTAAATCACCGGCATAGTTCAAAGCCTCAAAAGACATTCCTCCGGTCAGTGAGCCGTCTCCGATAACTGCTATAACGTTATAATCCTCACCTTTGTGGTCACGGGCAAGTGCCATTCCCAGGGCAGCAGATATTGAAGTGCTGGAGTGGCCGGTTTCGAAAACATCAAAAATACTCTCTTCCCGCTTTGGAAAACCACTTATGCCGCCGTATTGTCGAAGGGTAGAAAAGGAGTTTTTTCTACCGGTGAGAATTTTATGTGCATAGCACTGGTGGCCAACGTCCCAGATTATTTTATCTTTAGGTGTGTCAAATACACTGTGTAAAGCCAAAGTAAGTTCAACTACTCCCAAACTGGAAGCTAAATGCCCCCCTGTATGAGATACTGTCTCAATTATTAAGTTCCTTAACTCTTGTGCCAGCTGTTTAATTTCCGCGGTGGACAGGTGCCTTAGATCTTTAGGACTGTTCACCTTATCCAAAATAGAGCTCATTTTGTCCTCCCTTTTTTCACTCCACTGCCAAACAGGGTGATTCCAAGTGTTCTTTCTATAACCGCCATGAACATTCCTACCTTTAGTATTATATCGTTGGCATTAGCAATAGCAAAACTTTTTCCAGCAGCCTTTCCACCAACAGTTACAGAAGCAATTGAGGCAGTCATCAAGGTGCTAAAAACCAGCTCCTCCACACCTCCAGAATTTAATATCAGTTCAAAAAGAATAGCAGTACCAATTGCCCCGCTTAAAATACCGCACACGTCTCCAACAACATCATTACAGAAGCTGGAGACACGATCTGCGTTGCGTATTATTTTAACCGCTTGCCTGGCACCAAATGTTCGGGTTGCTGCCTGTGCATGGGCTGGACCTTCACTTGCCGCTGCAGCTGAAACCCCAATAATATCAAAAAACACTCCTATAAGTATAATGATAAATAAAAGAATAAATTTAAAAATAATAGAATGGAGAAAGTCCAACATAAATTGTGACCCTAAATTAAAAATAACGGACAAAACTAATGTCCCAAGTCCTATTAAGATTCCGTTTTTAAGTGCATGGGGCAAGATGTTCCCTTTCAACTTTTACCCTCACTTTTTAGAGAAATAATAGATTTTACCGCACATAGAACGAAAGACGAGGAAGCCTATCCCCGTCTTTAGGATTCTCGTATCCGGGTGGCAGTGAGTCAGGTAAACTTTGCGGCTTAGGTCCAGCAGGGTTTCCCACCTTTCCACTGCCCGTCACCGAAACAGCGGTTTCCCTTTAAGGAAAGGTCTGCTATTGATAGCAGGACTGGATTACCACTTAGCACACACTTTAATCCCTGACACACCTTGCCTTTCGAAGCAAACAGTCTAGGAATTTTCTTCAACAAGTTGCATTTACTCCTAGCCTCTTTTGCAGCAAAGGTTTCAACCAAGACAATCATTGGGTTAGGCCTCTCCCAATAACTGCCTTTTTCTGCGTCTCCGCCAGAGCCGCTCAAGGCAGGCTACACTGTACCCAGCACTATTCCGTACCGAATACAGGTTTACTCCCAAGCCGTAATCAAAATATATGTTTTTGCACCACGCACTTGGGTCTCCACGGGGCTAGGGTCAACGCCTGCATGCCTTTGCAGATCGCCCCAACCCCTTAACTCCCAGCAGCAACCCCCGACTGGGCGTCAGCAGCCACCACCAGGAACTTCATCGATGTGCCCTTTGACGGATTTTTAGGCCCGCCTTCAGAGTAATGAAACTTGACTAGAATACTGCGCCACCCCTATTTACACAGGATATATTATACCATGAAATCGTAAGTTTTTTCAATTGGTGAAAAAACTCCTAAAAGTCCCTTGAAACCAAATAAAGGACAATTTCTTCCAGGGGCTTTGCCCTGTTGCCCAGTGTCCGGACAATTTCTCCAGCTTTTCTACTCTCATCCAGTGCCATTTTTCTTGACTCTTCAAGACCGTAAAGAAGAGGAAAAGTTACCTTTTTTTTGCGTGTATCACTCCCGGTATTTTTGCCCAGTTTGCCGGAATCTCCGGTGATGTCTAAAATATCATCAGTAATCTGAAATGCCAGCCCCAGGTGCCTTGCGTAGTCAGTCAGAGCGTCCATCTGTACGCTGTTCGCACCTGCAAGAATTCCCCCTGTACGGACGGAAGCTACAAAAAGGGCCGCAGTTTTATTTTCATGAATATAATCCAATTCCTCCCTGGAAATGTCTTTTCCCTCTGACTCAATGTCGACCACCTGTCCGCCAACCATTCCAAAAGTACCGGCAGCCTTCGAAACCTCACCAACAACCTGGTTAACTGATTCAGCTGGAAAATATTTTAAGCAATGAGAAAGAACATAAAAGGCATGGGTCAGGAGGGCATCCCCCGCCAGGATAGCCATTGCCTCCCCAAATACCTTATGATTGGTAAGCATCCCCCGCCGGTAATCATCATCATCCATTGCTGGTAGGTCATCATGAATAAGGGAATATGAATGTATCATCTCCAATGCACAGGCTGCAGGGAGGACATCATTACCTTTTCCGCCCACGGCCTCTGCGGAAGCCATTACCAGAATAGGCCGCAGTCTTTTGCCGCCGGCAAAAACGCTGTAGCGCATTGCCTTATGAATGGTCTGCGGTTTAACATCTTCTGCAGGAAGAATTTCATCTAGCGCCGCATCAATTACTGCTTTCTTTTCTGCAAGGTATTCCTTGATATTCAATTAAAATCACCGCCCCGGTTTATTTCCGGCACGGTTTCGCTGATACTGCCGTCCTCTTCTTCAACCAGCTGCCGGATAACTGTTTCAGAATCTTTCAGCTTTGAGTTGCATATTCTTACTAAATAGATGCCTTCTTTGAAACACTCAAGAGCTTCTTCAAGGGGAAGTTGCCCATCTTCCAGCTTTTTAACTCTGTCCTCGAGCTCTTTTAACGCGGCATCGAAACTTAACTCGTTGGTTTCTTTTGTTAATTCTTCTTCCATGCCAAGTCTCCCCTCCTCTTATTAACCTGGCAAATTAGGCTGCCTTTGCGCAAAATCACTTCCACATCATCGCCAACTTCTACAAGTTTTACGTCTCCTATAATTTCGTTATTTTTTCGGCAAATTGCATATCCCCGGGCAAGTATTCTTAGGGGGCTCAGGGCATCCAATTTACCTGCCGCAGCTTCAAACCTGCTTTTATATGAAGTCAGAACCATATTCACGGCGGAGGAGAGCCTCTGTTCATTATAATCCAGGCTAAGCCGGTATTCGTTCAGCAAATTGTCAGGCTTCTGGATCACACGGGAAGAAGTAACCTTGTCCAGCTTGGTCCTGCGCTCGCGAATATGCCTGGCAGTAAGAGCCTTAATCATTCTACTACAGCGTTCCACCGACAAAAGCAGGTCTTTCTTTACAGGCACGGCAATTTCTGCAGCTGCTGAGGGAGTAGGAGCCCGCCTGTCAGCAACAAAATCTACAATTGTAAAGTCAGTTTCATGGCCTACCCCTGTAATTACCGGAATTTCCGAAGCTGCAACTGCACGGGCTACTTCCTCGGAGTTAAACCCCCACAGCTCTTCAATGGAGCCTCCACCTCTAACCAACAGGATTACCTCTGCAGCTCCGTGCTTATTGACGGTATTAAGGGCTTTGACAATTGAACGAGGCGCTTCAGCCCCCTGAACAACTGCAGGGACAAAAAGGATATATATTCCCGGAAAGCGCCTGTTTAATACATTGAGTACATCGCGGATAGCTGCACCTGTAGGAGAGGTAATCACCGCAACTTTAGACGGCACCGGAGGCAGGGGCTTTTTTTTCTGAACGTCGAATAACCCCTCTTCCTGCAGCTTAGCTTTCAGCTGCTCGTAGGCCATATACAGTTCACCGAGTCCGAAGGGGTCCATTTCTTCCACGTAAAGCTGGTACTGCCCCATACGCTCGTAGATAGAGATATACCCCTTGGCTATAACCTCCATACCATCTTCAGGCCGGAACTTAATTTTTGCACCCCGAGACCGGAACATGACACACTTAATAGCTGCATCGCTGTCCTTTAATGTAAAGTAAAGGTGACCGGAGGAATGCATCTTAAAATTGGAAATTTCCCCTTTTATCCAAACATTGGCCAACTTCGTATCCGCTTCTAAAATCGTGCGTATGTAGTTGGTTAATTCGCGGACGGTATAAATTTTCTGTTCTAACACAGTCTTTTTGCAGACTCCAGAGTATTATAAAGCAGCATGGCGATAGTCATAGGTCCCACCCCGCCGGGAACCGGTGTAATCCAGCCGGCCACCTGGGATACACCGGTAAAATCTACATCACCAACCAGTTTTCCGTCGGGCAGTTTGTTTTGGCCAACATCAATGACTGCAGCGCCCGGCTTTACCATATCAGGTTTGATCAAGAAAGGCTTACCTGCAGCAGCAATTAAAATATCAGCTTCTTTAGTATACTCCGAAAGTTCTTTTGTTCTTGAATGACAGATAGATACTGTTGCATTTTCCTGGAGAAGCATCAAGGCCACAGGCTTGCCTACAATGTTGCTGCGTCCGATAACAACGGCTTTTTTCCCTTCAATGGCTATCTCATATTTTTGGAGCATTTTCAGACAACCATAGGGTGTACATGGTTTTACCCCAGGAAGCCCCAATACCAGCTTTCCTACATTTATGGGATGAAAACCGTCCACATCTTTTTCCGGGACTATTGACCTGATTATTTTATCCGAGTCAATATGCTTTGGAAGAGGAAGTTGAACCAGTATCCCATGGACATCCTGGCGGGAATTCAGCCCGGAAATTAGATTTAGCAGCTCACTTTCCGAAGTATCCTCCGGCAGCCTTATTGTTTCTGAAGCTATCCCTACTTCACTGCACGCCTTTTCCTTGCCGCGGACATAAATTTGGGATGCGGGATCATTTCCGACAAGAACCACAGCCAGACCGGGCTTTATATTTTTTTGGGCTAATTCCTCCACCTGTTTCTTTATCTCCTGTCGTATTTCCATTGCCATGGCTTTCCCGTCAATTATCTTTGCACTCATTTAATTTCCCCCCGTTTGAAAAACATTTTTTCCAATACTCTCACTGCCTTATCTCTTTACTGATACCGTCAAGAATGGCATTAACAAAAGAAGCAGCTTTATCGGTACTGTACTTTTTAGCCAGCTCAACGGCTTCATTAATAGAGACTTCGTGTGGTATGTCCGGCTGAGTAGTCATTTCAAATACAGCCAGGCGGAGAATATTCCTGTCGATTGCTGCCAGGCGCTCAATTTTCCATCTTCGTGTATATTTCCCAATCAGCCGGTCTATTTCCTCCCTTTGCCCCCAAGTTCCACTGGCTAAGACCTGAGCGAACTTTCTGCTGTGGGGACCAAGGTTCAGCTCTCCGTAGAAGTTTTCAAAGGCTTCCTGTATATCGGAGCCTCCCATTTCCACCTCATATAAGACCTGCAGGGCCTTTTCCCTTGCAACTCTCCTGCTCAAATATTACACCTCCGACAGATGTTGTCTTTTGTGGCATAATACTACAAGTATATCTATTCTTCAGTATCCTCTTCTAAGGATTCCTTTTCGGCAATTACACCCTGAACGTGGACGTTTGCTTCCTTGACCTGCAAACCGGTCATGTTTTCCACAGACTTTTTGACATTTTCCTGGATTTTAAAAGCTACCTCGGGAATACGAACTCCGAAATTCACGATGACAAAAATATCGATAACCGCCTCTTTTTCATGGACACTAACTTTTACCCCTTTGGCAAAGCTGTTTTTCCCTAAAAGCTGCGCAATACCACCGGCTATGCCGCCGCTCATACCCGCAACTCCTTCAACATTAGTAGTTGCGATGCCGGCAATTACTGCCACCACTTCTTCAGATATTCTCAGGTTTCCGCTTTCTCCAGAGATTTTATTCTCCATATTAAACCCTCCTCCACTTTTCTATATTTTACCCGAATTGCGGAAGGATTGCTGTAGCTAATTCGATTTTAATGGCTTGTTTGTAAAAAACTGAAAACAAACCCGGCTATTTACGCACAGGTAAAGCCGGGTTCCTTTTCTTTACGCGGGTTACTTAAATTCTCTCAGACCATGTAAGTTTCAATAAAGTTGGTAAATACTTCCCCTTTATTAAAGAACGGGTTGTCCAAAACTTTTAAATGGAAAGATGCTGTGGTGCTGACACCTTCAATTTTTAATTCCTGGAGGGAGCGTTTCATCCTCTGTACAGCTTCCTCACGGGTAGGAGCCCAAACAATAAGTTTTGCAATCATGGAATCATAGAAAGGCGGTATGCTGTAACCTGTATATATGGCGGTATCCACACGGACACCGTTCCCTCCGGGGGCATGATAACGGGTTATTGTTCCCGGGCAGGGACGAAATCCCTTTTCCGGATCTTCAGCATTGATTCTGCACTCAATAGCCCAGCCCCTGAATTGAACGTCTTCCTGTTTTAGGCGTAAGGGCTCCCCTGACGCGATTCTAATCTGTTCTTTAATCAGGTCTATTCCGGTAACCATTTCTGTAACCGGGTGTTCTACTTGAATACGTGTATTCATCTCCATAAAGTAGAAATTTTTTTCCTTGTCCAATAAGAATTCTACAGTGCCTGCGCTGCAGTAATTTGCAGCTTTGGCAGCTTTAACGGCACATTCTCCCATTCGCCGGCGCAGATCCGGATCCACTGCAGGAGAAGGTGATTCCTCCAACAGCTTTTGATTCCTGCGCTGCAGAGAACAATCACGTTCTCCCAGGTAGATAATATTGCCAAATTTATCTGCCAGTATTTGAATCTCCACATGTCGTGGTTCCTGAATGAATTTCTCCAGATAGAGGTCGGAATTTCCAAAAGCGGCACCGGCCTCCCCACGTGCAGTCTGATACCCCTTGATTACCTCTTCTTCGTTATAGGCCACACGCATTCCTTTACCGCCGCCTCCGGAAGCAGCCTTGATCATCACAGGATATCCAATCTGCCCTGCCAATGCCGCAGCCTCTGCGGCACTGCCTACCAGTCCCTGGGAACCGGGAACTACAGGAACACCGGCAGAGACCATGGTTTCCCTGGCGGCAGCCTTAGCACCCATGAGCCTGATCGCTTCCGGTGAAGGACCCACAAAAACAAACCCTTCCTGTTCGCACTTTTCGGCAAATACATCATTCTCAGCAAGAAATCCATACCCCGGGTGAATGGCATCAACCCCTTTTGTCTTGGCAGCCATAAGAATATTGTCCATATTCAAATAGCTTTGGGAAGAGGGATTGGGCCCGATGCATACAGCTTCATCAGCAAGTTCAACGTGTAATGCTTCTTTATCACATTGAGAATAGACAGCCACTGTAGCGATTCCTAACTCCTGGCACGCCCTGATAATCCGTACTGCTATCTCACCCCTGTTTGCAATCAGCAGTTTAGAAAACATAATTTACCCTCTCTTTATTTTGAACAGTGGACAGCCATATTCAACAGGCTGCGCATTCTCAACTAGAATTTCAACAACTTCGCCGTCTACATCAGTCTCAATTTCATTCATCAGCTTCATGGCCTCAACAATGCACAGGGTCTGTCCTTTCTTTACCTTTGAACCGACTTCCACAAAAGGCGGTGCATCGGGGGCGGGAGCACGATAGAAGGTACCTACCATAGGGGCTTCTATAACAACAATGTCATCTTCCACTTCCTCTACTGGAGGTTCCCCAGGGGGAGCTTCCACAGCAGGTTTTTCTTCCACGGAAATGTCTATCCCTTTTTCATCTTCAACAGCAACAACTTTTCCTCTCCGTACTACCAGCCGCATACCGTCACCTTCATAGTTAAACTCGGTAGTACCCGTTTCGTTCAGCGCCTTTAAGAGTTCTTTAATATCAGTCAATTTCATACTTTCGTCCTCCTCTTCTATACCAGCGACCTCCTCAAGGACAATATGATCCATGGAGCCAGCCACTTCTTGCTTAGCAGATTCAAACTTAGTTTCACAGGGATTAGAGAAAAATTTTCTGGCTATCTGTGGGAACAGTGCATAGGACAGCACGTCTTCTTCGGAAGATACCATGTCCTTTATTTCTTCCCTGGCTTTCTCCAACCCAGGCTCTAATAGATCTGCCGGTCTTCCCTCGTATATGGGCTCGTCACCCATTATCTTTTCACGTATTTTCTCGTCAATTTTTGCCGGTGGTTTCCCGTAGGCCCCCCTTACGTATGCTTTAACTTCGCCGGGGATAAGCTTATATCTTTCCTTAGTCAAAACGTTTAATACTGCCTGGGTTCCTACTATCTGGCTGGTAGGGGTAACGAGGGGCGGATACCCAAGTTCCTTCCTCACCTTGGGAATCTCTCTCAGTACCTCATTGATCTTTTCTGCAGCGTTCTGTTCCTTAAGCTGGCTCACCAGGTTAGATATCATTCCCCCGGGTACCTGGTGTTCAAAAACCCCCATGTCAGTAATCCGGGTAACCCCTCTCTGGAAACCGTTTTTCTTGCGCAGGTCTTCAAAGTAGCTGGCAACTTCAAACAAGTCGTGTAGATCAAGACCTGTATCATAGCCACTTTCACTCAATGTACGAACGATGGTCTCCACAGGAGGCTGGGAAGAACCGAAGGCCAAAGGAACGGAAGCACAGTCAATATTATCCGCACCTGCTTCAATACCTTTGATGTAGGCCCCAAAAGCCAGCCCACCAACATAATGGCTGTGAAGGTGTATGGGTATGTTCAACTTTTCCTTAAGGAGTTTAACCAGCTTTCCGGCAACATAAGGAGTCAATAAACCAGCCATATCTTTTACACAGAGGGAGTCAACTCCCATCTCCTGGAGCTGCAGTGCTACGTCAACATAATGCTCAATGCTGTGAACAGGGCTTACTGTGTACACAACGGCACCCTGAACATGAGCCCCTTCTCTCTTGGCAACTGTAATTGACTTTTCCATGTTCCGGAGGTCATTGAGGGCATCAAAAATCCGGATAATGTCAATTCCGTTTTCCACGGATTTGGCTACAAAGCTGTCCACCACATCATCAGGGTAATGGGTATAACCTACTAATGCCTGCCCACGCAAAAGCATCTGTAGAGGTGTCCTCTTAAAGTATTTTTTAAGAATACGCAACCTTTCCCAGGGACATTCGTTAAGGTACCTCAGGCAAACATCAAAGGTTGCTCCCCCCCAAACTTCTACAGAGGAATAACCCAGAGAATCAATTCTCTCCAAAATGGGTATCATATCTGCCGTGCTCATTCTTGTTGCCCACAAGCTCTGGTGAGCATCTCTAAGAGTGGTGTCTGTTATACCGATTTTTTTCACTAGAAAAACTCCCCCTTTTATTAAACTCCTGAAAATCTCCTCCCTTGTGGTATCTCAATTACAAATTTCAGGAAAAGATGTATATATTTTTTACCTTGTCGCAGCAAATTAACCCAGGAATATCAGCAACAAGGAATGCGGTGTTGACAGCAGCTAAAATTAAAGGTTGGCATTAAACCAACCTGAAGTACTACGGTTATTATATAAACCTATGTAGGTTTATGCAATATCTTTACAACGTGTATACATAATATTTCAGAATTATATACACTATTTGGGAATTACCACGATGTCTTCCAGCTTATATCCTGTAACACGGGAAATCATATCTGCCACAACTGCTACGTCGCTCTCAACCATCCCGTCCTTTTCCAGAATTGCAGTGGCTGACTCCGGTTGAATAAATAGCGCCGCCTCGTTAAATCCTTTTGCCTTAATAAGTGCCTCCAGCTGCAGTTCTTTGTCCATACGTTCGGAAATTTGAATCAACCTATCCTGTGCTTCCTTGCGCATGCCCGCATCTGAATTGGGATCATTGATTACTTCTTGGAGCAGTTCTACCTGGTGGCCCCGGACCCTTTCCCTGTCCAGGCGGTAATTGGCAAAAAAATCATCATCGGAGCTTGTCTGCTCCCCTTTAATTTCAATAGGAAGTTTTCCAGGGACACTGCTTTTTTCCCCTGTAACGACCGTCCCCTCTTCCTCTTCCTCTGAACCTTCTCCGGGATTTTCTTTGCCGTTAATAATTGTTTCGCCGTGCACAGGGGTTTTATCATCCTTTAGGTTGGGTATTGTCCCATAGATAATAAACCCTATCACCAAGAAAAGGGCTATAATAAACAATGCTACTACTAATGCGGTCCTTCGACTGGTGAAAATCATCACCTCTATCCCTCCTTCCTATTCAATGTTTTTTTGCAGTACGCTTACTTTATGAGCCGGAATATTTAACACGGTTTGGACAGCCCTGGACAAGTTTATCCTGGTTTCAGCATTATCCGCACCTTCGGCAGCAACAAGAACACCGGCAATCTTAGGTTTAATTTCTTTTACAACCACCGGCTGCTGGCCCCCGCCCATATCCGCCGGCTGAGCCAGTACCATCTGGTCACTGTTTGTGGTTTCTGTAGTAATACGGTGGCCCCCGCTGTTATCTTTTTCTTCTATTTTACTTTCGTTAATATTTTCATTTACTGCATAAATATACTCCGGACCGTTTTCCAGGGTTACACTTACCGAAACACTTCCGACCCCTTCAATTGTAGATAGAATTGCCTCCAACCGGTTTTCCATTTCTGTTTCTGCTCGGGCCAGCACGGAAGTACTTTCAGGGTCGGCTGTACTTTCCTGCTCTTTTCCCACTACAGGTAATTCCCCAACCACATCATGGCCCCGTTGGCCGCTGGGAATAAAGCTACTGACAACCAATAGTAAGACACCAATAAGAAATAAAACTATAAGGAGCGGCAGCTTTTTCCTGGAAAAATTAATATACTGGCCAGCTTTTTTTTTCATAACAACAGCACCTCCATCTAATTTTCCAGTTGCACATCAACCTGGTCCAGCTTCAACCCGAAGAAATCCCCAACTATTGACCTGATCCTTTCTCTCAGTTCTTCCCGCTCCTGTTGCCGATTTTTTACAGGATCATATCTGCTGTCCAACTCAATGGAATTGCTATTTTCATGTTTACTTTCCCCTTTTCCAGCAGTATCCCGATCCTTAACATGAGCGGTGATTTTAACTCTTTCAATCCTGCCTTCTTCTGCCAGGGAGATGCCTTCCCCAATTTTTATTTCAACGTCCGCACGGCTCACTTCCGGGGAAAGTCTCACCAGGGCTGCGATCTGCTGTTCCACTTTACTGCGGTACTCGTTAAATATCGATCTCTGAGATTGTGCAGTAATTTCCTGGGCATCCTCAAGAATGGCATTCAGTTCATGGTTTTTTGAGGGATATGACCAGGCCTGAATACTATATCCCGTACCGCTGTCCAAAAAATTCAGGACGGGATTGAGTACGATTACGATTACAAAAAGCCCTAATATAAGCCGGGTATAGCCTTTCATTTTGGTATTTGGAAGGAGCATTTCCAGGAAGGAAGTAAGGATTATTATTGCTGCCAGGTTCCGGACCATTTCTTTTAAGACATCCATTATTATCCCCTCTATATAAAAAGACTACCTCAGCATAACGTTAATATTGCTCAGTCCGATAATTACTGCAATTGCCAGGAAAAACATGAATCCAACTGCTACAACCGAGGCAAATACCAGAGTAAGCATACCTGCCATTGTATCAAGGGCTCCGGCAATTTTGCTATCCCCTATAGGCTGTACCAAAGCTGCCGCCAGCCTGTAGACCAGCACCATGGCTATAATCTTGATCACCGGAAAAACACAAATAATAAACAGGATTACTATTCCTACAACTCCAACAGCATTTTTTATCAACAGTGAAGTACCCAGTACTACTTCCGTGGCATCGGCCAGTATTTTCCCAACCACGGGGACAAATGTCCCTGCCATAAATTTGGCAGTTTTTAACGTCACACTGTCAGCAACGGCACCGGCTATCCCCTGTAAACCTAAAAAACCCACAAAAAGAGTCAGGAAAATACCTAAAGAAGCAACGCTGATTTGTTTCATCAGACCTGCAAGCCGTGAAACGTTAAACCTTTCAGAAATATGGTTTACAATTCCCAGTACTGCTGACAGGTAAATCAGAGGAAACACAAAATTTTTTATCAGTGTTCCTAGAAGGCCCAGTGCAACAATAATAAAAGGATGTAAAATAGCCGCAGAGCTGATACCCCCAATTGCCGCAAGAAGGGTCAACAGGACAGGAAGGAGCGCTTGTACAAAATTCACCATTTGGGTAATTGCCTCACTCCCGATTTTTACAGCAGCAGAAAATGACCCCAGGGCAATAGTAATCAGTACAAGATAGACAACAGTGTAAGCTATTCTACCTGTCGAACCTTCAAAGGCATCAAGAAGGTTATATAGGACGGCAGAGATTACTGCCAGAACTACTAAACGGCCTAAAAGGGAAGAATGGGCAATTAATTCATGAAACAAGTATTCTATTAAGCCTTTTATAAAACCGGCAAAATTAAAGTCAAGATCTCCGCTGCGAATGTCCTCAATCACACTCTCCAGACCAAAATCGGGAATATATGAACCCACATCCTTTTCAATTTCCTCAATAAACTGCTGGAGCTCGGAAAGGTCGAGGCTTTCGAGCTGCCTCTCCAGGTTTGTGGCCGGCAGATCCGTTTCTTCCTGTGCTGGAGCACTAACAGGAAAAAGCAATGTACTAGATATTATTACCAAAAAAATGACTAGTCTTTTCATAAGCAATCTCATGGAAGCAGCCTGGTTATTGTCTCCAGCAAGCCTACCACGATGGGCAGAGCTACTATCAGTACCAGTACCTTGGCTGCAAATTCAACTTTTGACGCTATAGCCGACTCTCCAGCATCCCTGCACACCTGGGCTCCAAAATCACCAATATAGGCAATACCGACAATTTTTAGTATCGTAGTCAAATAAAAGTTGTTTACATCAGCACTGCGGGCTAGATTTTCCAAGACCTGTATAATGCTGGAAACCTTGCCCAGGACAAACAAAAAAATTGTAACGCCTGCGGCAATGCTCAAGAGGACTGCTATTTCCGGTTTCTGCTGTTTAAGCACGGTTAGGAGCGCAACCGATATGAACCCTAAACCTACAACCTGTAATATTTCCATAGCACACCTCTTAGTAAAGTTGGAATACCGTCCTGACAATTGCAAAAAGGTCCTGCAAAATACCGATTACCATTAGGAGGCATACAGCAACACCTGCAAGGGTTGTGAGCTGGGCAAGTTCCTGCTTTCCGAATTCTTTCAAAATACTGTGAAGAACAGCTGTTATTATGCCGATACCAGCAATTTTGAAAATTATATCTACTTCCATTCGGGATTCTCCTTTCTTCTAGTAAAGGATAAACACTACAGCCAATCCAGCTAAAAAACCAACAGTGCGCCACATTCTCTGATTCTTTTCCCGGAGCTTTTCAGCAGAATACAAATGATTGTTCAACTGCTCCTGGGTGAGCTTAAGGTTTTTTATCTGGTCTTCCCTGTCAGATAACCCCAGGTTATTACCAAAATTGCGTAAAATACCCAGGTCGCCGGTAGTGAGACAAGTACTTTCTTTCAATCCGGCTAGACTGTAATCCCAGACCTCTCCGCATATAGGTGCGTTTTCGTGACTTAATTGGGTGCCTACAGATATAAAAAACTCACCAATTTCACCACCAACCCTTTTCCCGACTCTAAAAAGGGCCTCCGGGAGAGGAGTAAGGGTATAGGCAATTTCGGTTTCCAGCATTTTTAAGGCATAAATTAGAGCTTTCAGCTGATCCGGCCTGGAAGCATAGGAATGGGCCATAATCAACCCGGCCATTCCGCAGGACATTATTATCAATAACGAAGCAGTGATTTTTATAATGGGTCTCACCTTCTTTGAAACAAAGATCTTCCTGTAGTCCCATCGATCACTTCTTCCAAAGTACCTACCCCTTGGGACCTCCCAAGAACGACCAGTCGCTCAAACAACTGCATATCCATAATCTCTCCCATTACAGGCCGCCGTTTTATATCTTCCGGGTTGGTTCCGTGAACGGATGTAATCAATTTGATTCCTGCGTTAAGGACTTCTTGAACTGCAGCCACATCTTCCCTTCTCCCGATTTCATCAGTGGCAATTACCTGTGGGGACATGGAACGTACCAGCATATACATTCCTTCCGCTTTGGGACATTTATCCAGGACATCACTTCTAATGCCTATTTCTTTTTGAGGAAGGCCCATGTAACAACTGGCCAACTCCGATCTTTCATCCACTACGCCCACATTGACACCAGGGAAACCAAGCTTGGGTATACCGTTGCTTAACTGCCGGATAATGTCCCTGAGAAGGGTTGTCTTTCCGCACTTTGGCGGTGAAATAATTAGTGTGTGCATAACTGCATTATTCTGCCTGTTAATTATCCAAGGCAGAACTTTATCTGCGCAGCCTTTTACCTCTCTCCCAATTCTGATATTGAGGCAAGATATATTTTTCAGGTTTTTTACTTTTCCCCCTACAACCACAGCTTCTCCTGTAAACCCGATTCTATGGCCCCCGGCAATAGTCACATAGCCGTTGCGCAGTTCTTCCTCAAGGGCGTATACGGAATTGCGGGTAATGCTTTGAAAGACTCTATCAATATCGGTCTTGGTAATGTAATACCCTGCCAGGGGGTCAAAGGTCGGCTCTCCCTTCACCGTTAAGAAACATTCCCGTTGGTCCAGCAAAATGCTTAAAGGCCTGTCCTGTCTCAGGCGCAGTTCCTGTACTTGATTCCTTTGTTCCGGAGCCATTTTCATTAAAAAATCCTTTATAATGGAAGGACAAACAGCAGCCAAAACCGCATCAATGCTGCATTCGGAACTTTTTTCTGTTTCCTTCAGGGATAGAGAGATCATTCTTGTCCCACCTTTCTAGTAATAGATATTATCCATGGCCGGTGATTATGCACAAAAAAAAAGCTGCGGATTTCCGCAGTCCTAACTGTCGACAAACCATATGAATTGCTTCCTTTGCTTTTGCAAACGACTTATGAGCATAAGGTTAAGCTCTTGACAAAGTGGAAGTACAAACTGGAACGGCAACAGCAGAATGGGAGGTAGTTCCAATTTGAGACATTTCAAAACATTTTTTGAAAGCCCGCATGTGTTGTGGAACGGGACTTGTATCGCTTAAGCCCTGCGCGGCTTTGCCGCCGCTAACGGTGTGCGAACTTGTCCGTAAGCGGAATAATACATACGGGCTTATGCAATCAGGTGCGTCAACATTTAAACAAAGCTCTATAGTTCATTGAAGAATTTCTTTATCACCATCCTGAACGTGTTCAGTTTCCAAACTGTCAGGAGTAAAATCATAGTCCCCACTGTTCACAAAAACCACCGAGTCGCAGTTGGGGCAGGTAACCTCGATGGTATCCTCACTATCTAAAATATCCGTGTCAAAGTATACAACTTCATGACACTCGGGACACTCCATTTCAACGTACCCTTCGCCCTCACTCCGATAAATCTCTTCCTCAATATCCATCAGCTCTTCATCAAGGCTGTCAAGATAAACTTCCAAATCCGACTGCCTTCCTTCAAGCCGTTCAACAGCTTCCGCCAGGGACTCTATTGTATCAATAATACCTTTGATAACACGTCCTTCATTAGTTGTAGCGTTCAGGTTGACTCCTTCAACCAATCCCTGCAGGTAAGATACATTTTCTCTAATCGTTTTCAAAATTTAACCTCCCTCAATTTTGAAATTTCCGGTCTGTCAATAGTATGTCCGCCAAAAAGACGGATTAATCTAACTCACGGCAAACCATACCAATTGGCAGCTCGTTTTTGACCAGGGGGCAGTGGCGAAAAACAATAGAAAAAAATCCCGCGTTTTGTGCGGGATTAGGTATCATGGAAACATATAGTAGAAAGGTTCTTTTATCATGAATAAGTCAATTCTTATTCCTTTACCCGTTCCATATACTCGCCGGTTCGGGTATCGATTCTGATTTTATCACCGGCTTCAACAAAAAGGGGTACCTGGACGGTTGCCCCGGTTTCCGTAATTGCACCTTTGGTGCCCCCGGTTGCTGTATCCCCCTTAATACCAGGTTCTGTCTCAACAAGGGTTAGCTCGACAAAGTTGGGCAACTCAACTCCAATTGTTCTGTCCCCGTGGATCAGGACATCAATAACCATATTTTCCTTCAAATATTTTATTCCATCTCCCAGTTGTTCCTTGGAAAGAGCCGCCTGTTCAAAAGTTTCCTCGTCCATGAAATAATATGATTCACCGTCATTATAGAGATACTCCATCTTTCTGTGGTCTAATCTGGCTCTGGGAACCTTCTCCCCTGCCCTGAAAGTCCGTTCAATGGTAGCTCCCGTTTCCAGGTTTTTAAGTTTAGACCTTACAAACGCTGACCCTTTTCCCGGTTTAACATGCATAAATTCTACGACAGACCAAACTTGGCCGTCCAGCTCTATGGTTAAGCCTGTCCTAAAATCATTAGTAGAAATCAATTATTTTTACCTCCTGTTCCTAAGAAGTCAACCCCAACTATTGTAACTTATAAAAGAAATCTTTGGCAATAACTCCAGTTAAGAAACTTCGATGAGCTCTTTTGGAGATTGAGTCAATATTTCACACCCCTTATCTGTTACCAGCACCATGTCTTCAATCCTGACACCGCCCCACCCGTCAATATATATTCCTGGTTCAACAGTAATAACCATTCCCGGCTCCAATATATCCTGGTTTCGGGGATTGACGGAAGGCTTTTCGTGAACTTCCAGCCCTACACCGTGGCCTAAACCGTGCCCGAAATTTTCACCAAAACCATGTCCGGCAATAATATCCCGGGCTAAAGCATCTATCTCACAGCATTTTCTGCCAGGTTCCACAAATCCAAGTGCCTCGGTTTGCGCCTCAAGTACAATATCGTATATTTTCCGCTGTTCCGATGTAGCAGTACCAACTACAACTGTACGGGTAATGTCCGAGCAGTAACCATCCAGAATTGCCCCATAATCCATAACAATTAAATCCCCAGGGCATATTGCCCGGTCTGATGCCGTACCGTGAGGCAGGGCCCCACGAAAACCCGAAGCGATGATGGTGTCAAATGAAGGACCTCCTGCACCCTCTTTCCGCATAAAATACTCCATTTCAGCGGCTAATTCCCTCTCCGTTACCCCAGGCTTGATAAATCCCAGAATGTGCTCAAAAGTTTTGTCAGCTACAGATACAGCATTTTTAACCTTTTCTATTTCAGCGGGGTCTTTATGTTTCCGGAGTTTTTCCACCAGAGAGGAGACCGGAATAAAATCAACCTCCAACTGGGACTTATATTTATGATATTGTTCATAAGTCAGGTGTTGGGATTCAAAACCTAATGTTTGAATTTGTCTCTCTTTCAGCAAATCATTGATTTTTTCCAGAAGACTTGTTTTAAACAATACAATCTGGTAATCTGTTGCTTCACTCTTGGCCTGGTTGAGATAACGAAAATCAGTTACTAATATCTGCTCGTCAGAAGTTATAATGAGACAACCTGACGTTCCCTGAAAGCCGCTGAGATAAACTCGGTTAGAATTACTGCTGATTAGGAGAGCGTCTATTCCCTCTTGGGAAAAATGCTCACGCAGTCTGCTGAGCCTTTTCCTAAACATCTTGTGGGTAACCTCCGGCAGCATTTAAGAGGGCATAAACAGCCATTACGTAGCCGTACTCACCAAACCCGCAAATCTGCCCCGAAACAACGGGAGAGAGAACAGAACGGTGCCTGAATTCTTCCCGGGCATAAATATTGGACATATGAACCTCAACGACAGGTATCCCCGCTGCAGCAAGAGCATCTCTTATGGCATAACTATAATGGGACAGCGCACCGGCATTGATGACAATACCGTCACTTACTGCTGAAGCCTCCTGGATTCTATCTATTATTTCCCCTTCGTGATTTGACTGGAAAAAATCAACTTCTACACCAAACCTGCTTACAGCGGCGTTAATATGGTCATTAATCTCTTGCAGAGAGTTTTCTCCGTAATACTGGGGCTCCCTTTTTCCTAAAAGGTTGAGATTTGGTCCGTTGATAATTGAGACTCTCAATGTAAACTCCCCCTTTAACTGCCGCTGACTGTAATACTGCCAACACGAATAGTCGGTGCACCTTTTCCAACAAAAAACCTCAAATCATTAGCAACACAGTCAACAGACCGGAACAATTCCAGTATATTCCCTGCTATGGCAACCCCCCGCACAGGGGTGGTAAGTTCGCCATTCTCAATAAGCAGTCCGGAAACACCAACGGAAAAATCACCTGAAATCGGATTTGCCGTGTGCATTCCCATTACTTCAGTAATATAAATTCCCTTATGGACATCCTTTAAAAGTTCCGCCTGGGAAACTTTTCCCGGCTCTAAATAAAAATTGGTTGTATCCACTTCAGGAGTCCCTTTATAAGAACTGGACCGTATTCCGTTACCTGTAGAACAACAGCCTTCTTTTGCTGCAGTATATGTATTATACAGATAGTGCTCTAAGACCCCGTTCCTGATTACTGTAGTTGTGCCGGTCTTCACTCCCTCACCGTCAAAGGGAGAAGACATAATTCCTCCCGCCATCCTTCCGTCATCAACAATAGTAATTAATTCTGAAGCCACTTTTTGGCCGATTTTTCCTGCCAACAAAGATTTGTTCTTCTGCACTGCATCAGCGCAAACTGCCGGTGCCAGTATATCCAGAAAATTAGTTACGATATACGGGTCAAACACTGCCACTGTTTTTTGTGTCGGCATGCTTTTTGCTCCTAGCATGCGTACTGCTTTGGCCGCCCCTTCTTCACCGATTTTTCCAGGTTGGACTGCATTATAAGTAACTCCGAACTCGAGTCCAAAACCTGTTTGGGATTCTCCGTTCTCTTCGGCAACAAAATAGGAGGTTGCTCCCGCCAGTGTTCCCGAGTAAGAAACAGCAATACCCCTGGAATTGGCCAGTGCCGAAACATAAACTGCATCCTGGTATGTACAGCTCTCTGTAACTTTTATCCTGGGGTCGTATGCCCTTCCAACCCTTTCTATTTCCTTGGCTATCTCAATTTTTTCTTCCACTGAAACTTCCGAAATCCGCGGGTCATAGACATTCAGAGAAGGATATTCATTTGATGGCCAAGGAAGAATGTTGTATTCGTCTGCAGAGGTTTTTGCGGCATTGTGGAGAGCCTGTTCAATAATCTGTTGGATGCTTTCGTAATTAAGGGCGGTTGTAAAAACAAAACCCATTTTTTTATCTTTAATCAAACGCACAGCCAGACCTGTCTCGTCAGTTACCTTCACTGTCTCAACATCGCCTTCACGAACATTAATATACAGCTGCTTTGAGTGAGAGACGTAGCTTTCAGACAGTTCGGCACCTTTTTTCTGTGCTTCCTCAACAGCCCTAACTGCAATTTCAAGACATTTTTCCTCTGTCATTCCCAGTCCACCCCTCATTCCAAAATCCCGCCTACAACTATTTCCGGTATCCTAACGGTAGGCTGAGCATCACTGACGGGTACTCCCTGCCCGTCCTTTCCACAGGTACCTATACCCCATCCAAGATCGCCGCCCACCATATCTATAATTCTCAGCACCTCAGGTCCGTTTCCGGTAAGGGTTGCCCCTCTTACCGGAGCTGTAACTTTACCGTTTTCAATAAGATAACCTTCCGAGACGTCAAAAACAAAATCACCATTGGTGGTATTAACCTGTCCTCCGCCCATTTTCTTCACAAAGAGTCCCCTTTTGGTTTTGGCTACAATTTCCTGGGGATCATATTCCCCTGGAGCGATATATGTATTGGTCATTCGGGGAATAGGTTTGTGTCTAAAGGATTCCCGCCGCCCGTTTCCGGTTGAAGGTCGTTTGTCCCTCTGGGCTGTAAGGTAATCATACATATATGTTTTCAGGACACCCTTTTCTATCAGCACCTTCTTCTGACTGACTGTACCCTCATCGTCAAAGGAAAATGATCCATATTTATTGGGAACCGTTGCATCGTCCACCACAGTGACCACATCAGAAGCGACTTTTTCACCTGTTTTACCTGCATAGACCGAGAGGCCTTTTTGCACTAAGTCGGCTTCCATCCCATGGCCACATGCTTCATGAATCATGGTACCTCCTGCCTCAGCGGCCATTACAACAGCCATCCTCCCTGCGGGAGCAGGACGGGAATCAAGCATTAGAACTGCCCTGGCAGCCGCATTTCTGCAGATTTCCTCAGGAGTAGTAGAGTTTAAAAAGAATTCAAATCCCGCAGTACCTCCTCCGGATTCAAATCCCGTTTGGATGATGCCCCCGCTGGAAACAACCACGCTGCATATCATGCGGGTGCGTATCCTGGTGCCCTGGACAAACAATCCTTCTGAGTTGACAACAGTAATATCACTGATATTATCACCATAGGCTACAGTCACTTGCCGCACCCTGTTATCGTAAGCCCTGGCAACAGCATTTCCTCTCTCAACCAGGGCAACCTTATCCTCCACCGGAATATCCCCAGGCAAATACTTAACAGGAGATACATCCTTGACCTCTTTTTTGCTCAGACTAATGGTTACATCACTGGACTTTCCACTGTTAACTGCCTTGCTCACTATTACCGCAGCATCAAGAAGACCCTCCAGGGTAACATTGTTGGTATAAGCGTAAGCAGTCCTTTCCTGGAATACTACACGGATCCCGGCTCCGTAATCAATTCCCGAGTGGATTTTTTCAATCTTGTCAGACTCACAGGTTATACCGTTGGCATCTTTTCGCTCAATATAAATATCAGCAAAATCGCCCCCTTTCCCGAGGGCTGCGTACAGTACTTTCTCAAGTTCTCTCTCTGTTAACATTAATTTACCACCCACCACATTCAACCTTATTTTAGTATTTGGCATCCACGGGGAAATATGCTTTCCCTGCCGCAAGTTAAAAACCACCAGCGTTTTTTCCTTCTCCAATAGGTTCTTCCCACTACATGGAAATCCTTCTTTCTGGCAAAATGTTCCTTCGCTTTACGGGCCAGCTCACCCCTTTGCTTTGCCTATTCGGGAAACAAAAAAGACCCGTGAAAGGGTCCCTTTGGCTCCAATATCATTATCAGCAACAGTCTCGATGGTCAATAACCCGTTTTGTCTTTTTTTCGCTCCTGGGAAGTTGATTATACTCAACTATTTCAACATCCATACTTAATCCAATCTTACTCTTAACTTCCATCTCACATATCCTGGCCAAACCGTTACTGCATTTCTCGAAGGGCTGTCTTTCAACACGGAGGACTGCTCTTTCTTTGCCGCTGCTCCGGCTAATCTCAATTTGATACTCACTGCTTAAACCGGAAATACCTTTCAATATATTTTCAATCTCCGCAGGATAAATCTGTACTCCTTTAATTTTAATCATATCATCTGAACGACCGATAATCCGGTCAATCATGGGATACGGACTACCGCAGGAGCACCTTGCGGGGATAATCCTGGTAATATCTCTGGTTCTAAAACGCAATAAGGGCATACCTTCCTTAGTAATCGTTGTAATAACAAGCTCACCTGTGGAACCCCTGGGCAGCGGTTTTCCTGTAACAGGGTCAACTATTTCAAATATTAGGTGGTCATCCCAATAATGGAGACCTGTATGGTGAGGGCAGTCAATTGCGATTCCAGGTCCGTAAATTTCTGTAAGCCCATATATGTCAAACGTTTCAATGCCAATCAATTCTTCAATTCTGGTACGCATTTTTTCCCCCCAGCGCTCTGATCCGAAAACGCCCAGCCTTAAGTGGAGCTTTTCCGTAAGACCACGCCGGTTAGCTTCTTCGGCAAGGAGAAGGGCATAGGATGATGTTCCAATCAGGACTGTAGTCTTTAGGTCAACCATCATTTTCAGCTGCCGGTCTGTATTACCGGGTCCAACAGGGACAGCCATAGCTCCCAACCGTTCTGTACCGGCTTGAAAACCAATACCTGCTGTCCAAAGACCGTACCCCGGGGTGATTTGAATACGGTCACTATCCGTGACTCCAGCCATTTTCAAACAGCGGGCCATCATTTCCGCCCAGGTATTAACATCGTTTCTGGTATAGGGCACCATAACAGGCTGTCCCGTAGTACCGGAAGAAGAATGGACTCTTACCACATCCCTGTCGGGAGCAACCTGAAGTCCCAGGGGATAAGTTTTCCTTAAATCTTCTTTGGTAGTAAACGGGAGCTTGGGCAGGTCTTCAACCCCTTTAATCTCTTCAGGGACAATCCCTAAGGAATTAAACCTTTCCTTGTAGAAAGGGTTACGTGCCATTTTTTTAATCAGTCTGCACAGCAGGACACTGGACTCTTCACTGAACCCCAAAGGGGTTTTTTCTGCATATTTCACTGTCATGGTGTTTCCCTCCCCGAAAAAAACAAAAGCGGCTTGACCCCGAAGGGGCCAGCCGTTGTTATAGTCAGACTGGTCCTAACTCGGCTCAACAAAACTCCTCTAAGCTCAGCTCAACTATTTTTCAGTTACTAAGAAAATATCACAGGTCTCCTCTAAAGTCAACATTAAATGTTAATTATGTCTAAGCAACGCCTATTGATTGGCCATCCTTTCCAGGACTGATTCCAGCTCGGAAAGGGCTTCACCGTATCCAGCCCAGTCACCGTTTTTTTGTCTCTCCTTGGCCTGGCGGAACAATTGATTTGCACGGTTGATAAGTTCATCAAGGCTCTCTAATTCCGGTGCCATGTCCTCATCACCTTTTTCTTCGACACCAGCATCATCTTCGCCATCTCCAGGAGCTCCATCATCTATTAGCCCTGTCCTCGTGTCTTCGCCAGCTGCAAACAATTTTGCCAAAGCTTCACCCAGGGTTTCCGCCCATGCTAGTTCCCCGTTGTGAAACACTATGACGCGTTTAAGGCTGGGTAGTTTATTTTGTTCAGACTGAAGGAATAAAGGTTCCACATAGATTATCCCATCATTTATCGGAATTACCAGCAGGTTTCCTCGAATAACTTCCGAACCCCGCTGACTCCAAAGGCTGATTGCCTGTGATATTTCTGAGTCAGCCTGAATTTCTGCCTCTACTTGGTTTGGCCCGTATACAAGTTCCTGCTTGCTGAACTGGAAGACAATAGCGTCACCATAGTGTTCAGGATCGCACCGGACAGCCAACCAGGCTGCCATGTTGTTCTTTTTGGCAGGTGTGAAGGGCAACATAAGTACAAATTCAGGGTTTTCCCCCTCGCCTGGAAGAGTCATAATAGTATAGTATGGCTGCATTGTTATTGTTTCACCGGCAAAAATTTCCTGAGGAATTGTCCAAACATCCTCCTTGTTGTAAAAGTCCCTTACATCTTCCATATGGTATGTCTTGTAGATCTCTGCCTGGACATTAAATAAATCCTCGGGATAACGCAGGTGCGGTACAAGGCCATCGGGAATCTGTTCCCAGGGTTTGAACAATTTCGGAAATATTCCCGCATAAGACCTGACTATAGGGTCATTTTCCAGGTCTGCATAAAAAGTAACATCCCCGTTATAGGCATCCACAACTACTTTTACACTGTTCCTGATATAATTCCCCATGCCCCCTACCGGGGTAGAGTAGGGAAAATTTCGGGAAGTAGTATAGGCATCCTGTATCCAAAATAATCTGCCGTCGTCAACGACAAGGTAAGGGTCCCTGTCATAAACCAGGAAAGGAGCTATCCGCTGAATACGTTCGTTGATATTTGTCCGGAATATTATCCGGCTGTCATCGGTCAAAGCGTTGGAAATTAACATGCGGTAATCCCCAAACCTTAAAGCAAACAAAGCCCGGGTAAAGATATTGGAAACTGGGATTCCGCCCTTTCCTGTATAGGTAGTACTCACATTGCCCGTAGTTGAAGGGTAATCGAATTCTTCAGTAGTTGTGTTGACAATCACATAATCATCTTCTGCCTGACCAAAATATATTTGCGGTACTTCCACAGTAATATCTTCCGATTCAGGAGGAATATCCTTTACAACATAATGGGGATGCCCTTCTGAAGTTGCACTGGCAACAAAGTTCATTGTCAAACCGTAACCGTGGGTATAGCGAAGCTTTTGGTTTACCCAGGTCTGGGCATTCTGGTCAAGCTGATTTTTGGTTAATTCCCTGGCTGAAATCATAACCTGTCTCAATTGCCCGTTAATGGTGTACCTGTCGATATCCACATCCAAAAAGGAATAATAGGGGCGAATTTCCTGCAGCTGCGTGTTTGCGTTTTGCAGTGGTTCGGGGTCCCACAGGCGGATGTTCTGAATAGTCCCGGGATTCTCCTGGATATCAGCCATATCAAGAGTGGAAGCTTCAAAGGTTTCCAATCTGATTTGATCTATATTATAAGCTTTCCTGGTAAGTTCCATATTGTTTTTGATATAAGGGGATTCAACAGCCAGTTCGTTTGGTTCAACGCGTATCTTTTGAACTGCATATGGAGCAACGTTTCCTAACAAAATGGATACGACTATCAGGGATATAACAGTATATATAACATACCGGAATTTTTTTAGAAAGATGTTAATAAGAACAGCCACAGCCGCTGCTACAGCAATCACTGCCAGCACCCTGTACGCCAGGAGTAGGACATTTACATCTGTATACCCCGGCCCATAAACGACACCCCCGGGCTTGTTCAATAAACCAAAGCCATCCAGGATATAATCAAAAGCCTTTAAGAGAAAGAGAAGTGCCAAAAGGATGGAAAGGTGCACCTTGGGCTGGTTAATCTGATTATCCCGCCAGTTAAGGAATTCCCTTGCTCCGAACAGGAAATAAGAAGCTCCAGCCGCAAATATAGAAAGGAGTATCCCTATGAATAAGAAGGAGTATAACATCCGTAAAAAAGGAAGAGTGAAAATATAAAAAGAGGCATCCAGATTAAAGATAGGCTCTTTTATGCCAAAGGAAGCTTTGTTCAAGAACTGCTGTACCATGAGCCAGTTATTGGAAGCAGCAGAACTAAAAAGTAAAGCGAGAAGTATACTCACAGCGAGAAAAAGTATGTTCAGCTTTTTTGCATCAAAAATTCTATCTGCAACGTACCTTCTAATGGGAATTACATTTTCATCTTCTTCATAGATTTCAGGTTCAGTATGCAGAGACCGCCTGGTGATTCTCAAATTTATATATATGATCAAGAATAGGAATATCCCTGTAATGATTCTCAACCCAAGACTTGAAAGCAAAGATGTTAAAAACACACTCTGGTAGCCTACTTCCCCAAACCAGAACCAATCTGTTATCATGGTGGCAGTAAAGATTAGAATTAGGATTGCTGCCACAACAGCAAAAATTGTTATGTAAATGGTACGCCTCAACTGTGATCCTCCATTCACAATTAATTTTTCAAAAGGAGATAATAAAATGATCCTTGTAAGTGCCTGTTTGCTGGGAATAAATTGTAAGTACAATGGCAAAAACAACCGGCACGACAAAGCCCTAAACTTGGGCAGTAAAATCGTTCCCATATGCCCGGAACAGCTTGGGGGGCTTTCTACTCCCCGGCCTCCTGCACAAATCGTAGGAGGCGATGGCAGTGATGTGCTGGAAGGTAATGCCTGCGTTGTCACTGATAAAGGCTCTGATGTAACTGGACACTTTATTGCCGGGGCGGAAATGGCCCTTAAAATAGCCCGGTTAACAGGCGCCAAAAAAGCCGTCTTAAAAGCAAACAGCCCTTCCTGCGGAGTAAACTGCATTTATGACGGTACTTTTTCCCACTCTAAAAGGTGTGGAAACGGTGTAACAGCAGCGCTTCTCAAGGCATATGGAATAGAACTTATTACAGAAATTGATTTATAGCTTTACCTTATTTTTACACTAATAGCATATTTTATCCTCATTTATTATGAATTCTAGGAAAAACCTCTGTCCCCTCCTAAAAAATTAAATTATCTCAGTTGACAGGAACAAATCCGTTCTGTGGGCGGCAACGATTTAACCGAGGCTTCTAAACACCAGCAAGTGATACGCGAGCTCTCCAAGCGCTAGACACACAAGAGGTACGCTGAGCATTTCAAAATGTTTGCCCTGAGACGCAAAGAACCCCTCTTGCCCACCGCGTGCGAATATCAGCAAAAACTCTTGGCAAGTCCGTATGCAAACCGGGGGCCAGGCAGAACGCCTGTTCCGGCCAATCAAGACAGGATGTCGCTTTTTTGGCCGCTGGATTTGGTCGGAGAACAAGCATCAAGAAAGTGTCCTGCCTACTTCCTGGGCACTGCATGGGGCGGTAAAAGGCACAGCCTGCTATAACGGCTAATTGGTGGTTAATTATTTATCTTGATAAAAAATAAAACAGGGCCGTGAACGGCCCTACAATTCCTGGTACTGATAATTAATATACTCTCTAATTTCCTCAAGAAGCTTTTTATGGTTGGGAATATCGGTGGGGACAGCTATATAGGTAAACCAGCTGTCTTTTTGCCATGCTCTAACAGAATAGCGCTTTGTCACAAAAGATACAACTGAGGCTTCATTAATGGTACTATACTTGTAATTCCCATTGGAAACCCATTTAGCCCAAAACTTTTTCCCTTTGGAAGGGGAGTCAAATTTTACTATTTTCACTGTAATATAGTTGTTCAAATAGCGATATTTGATATTATATCCTTCGCCAAAATTATTTAAAGAAACCCCTGTCACTTCATTGATTTTGTTTTTCTGCAGCTTACCCATGTCGACCAGCTTTAAATCCATCTTCCCGGCATCCTCCAGACTAAAGTTCTCCGGAGGGCTGGTATATGCTGTTGTAGAGCCGGTGCAGCCCGACAGGAAAAAAGCTGCTGTTAACAAAAATATTACGATTGCTAATTTTATTAGACGCATTTTTTCACCTCGGAGCATATAATAACCAAATTGACTCTCAGCAACCATAATTTACTTTTGATATATAATACACTTTTACGGTATACTTTCTTTCATCGAAAAAAGTAAAGTATGGACTTGTTGACTGTTATAACAAATTATCATATAATGTTTAGGTGTAAGAAGCAAAGGGGAGTAGCTCAATTGGTAGAGTAGCGGACTCCAAATCCGTTGGTTGCGGGTTCGATTCCTGTCTCCCCTGCCAGTTAAGTAAAGACCTCGCAAGTTTTGCGGGGTTTTTTTACTACTTTTATAATACCAGAAACCCAAGCTAATTTGGTGGCTAATATTTCAAAAGTACTGAATGATAGTTCTTTTTTACCCAAATCCCTGGTAAATGTTGGTGGAAAATATTGCATAAATCAGCTCTGTTCGGATGCGGCTATAATGGACTACTTTTTCTCAGTCAAGTACCTGAGCAGTGTTGTTCTGGTTGTCCCAGAACACTCGTTTATCCAGGGCCTCAGCAAAAGCCCTGAGTTCCACAAAAGCCTTTCCCTCAATTAGGTACCCTTCCAAATTTAGGCCTTTATATTGTACATCTATAGATTGAAGTTCTCTAGTCACTTTGACCTGCCTAAAATAATTTCCTACCCCTTCTGCTATAGCCCGACCGCACTTAATGTGAAAGTCCAAACTTGTTAATAGTGCTTCTTCCTCCCGGTTTGATAAGAATCCCAGTTCAACTAAAACTGCCGGCATATTGGTCTCCCGAAGCATGTGCAGGTTGCCCTCTTTTACACCGCGGTTGCGCAATCCTGTAGCTGAAACAATTGACCTCTGGATTGACCTAGCCAGGATTTCTCCGCTCCCACCGAAATTATAACAGTACGTCTCTAAGCCATTTGCCCGTGCATTTTCAGCGGAATTACAATGAATGCTGATTAAAATGTCCGGTGCTTTTTGGTTAACATACCTGGTTCGTTCCTCCAATTCCACAGTTATATCATTATCCCTGGTCATGAATACTTGAATATTATCTTTAAAAAAAGCAGCCGCCTGCTTAGCCACATTGAGGTTAACGTTTTTTTCAAGAATGCCTGAAGGTCCAACAGCACCGGGGTCACGGCCCCCATGGCCGGGATCAAGGCACACGCTGTAAACTGCCATTTTACCCTCCCCCCCAATACTTATACTAATAGAGACCATGTTTGTTAAATTATACCATAGTTTCCCTTTTTAGGTATTTATGCCTGCTATCATTAGAATAATACGTTTCTTATCGGGGAAAATATAATTGACCACTCTTAGAAAGGAGTAGAAAAATATGGAACAAAATCAGCAGCATATTCACTGTATTGTAAACAATTGCCATTATTGGACCAACGGCAACAAGTGCGGGGCCAATGAAATACTAGTAACTTCCGATGAATTTGGTTCCCAACAGCCAGACAGGGTTGACGCAACTATGGCCAAACAGCTCCAGCCTACTCCTACACAAGAATGTATGGAAACCTGCTGTAAAACCTTTGTCCCCAAAGGCTCAGATGAAATTTCCGCAGACAGCGTGACCAAAATGTTTTAACAAACTAAAACTTATGAAAAGAGCACCACTTTTTTAGTGATGCTCTTTTTTCCCTTTATCATTTATTCTTGTTTTTCTGCATTTGCAATCTCAATCACTTTTTGGGCTATATTCGGAGGTGCTTCTTCATACTGTGAAAATTTCATGGTAAAGACCCCTCTGCCCTGGGTAATCGATTTGAGGTCAATTGCATATCGATACATTTCTGCAAGGGGAACGTGAGCGCGAATTACCTGTTCTTGCCCAACAGGTTCCATTCCAAGTATTCTTCCACGTTTGCTGTTCAGGTCCCCCATAATATCACCCATAAATCTCTCGGGAACCCTAACCTCAACCTCCATAATAGGCTCCAAGAGCACTGGATTAGCCTGCTCCATTGCTTTTTTGAAAGCCATAGAACCAGCAAGCTTAAATGCAAATTCAGAAGAGTCAACGTTGTGATAAGATCCGTCCACCAATGTTACTTTGACATTAGTAACCGGGTAACCCGCCAAAATCCCTTCTGAAAGAGCTTCCTGGACACCCTTTTCCACGGCTGGGATATACTGCTTGGGAACTGCACCGCCAAAAATTGTTTCCTCAAATTGGAAGTGCTCTTCCGGTAGAGGTTCAACGTCTAGGAATACATGCCCGTACTGGCCGTGACCACCGGTCTGTTTTTTGTATTTGCCTTCCACCTTGGCAACCGAAGACCTAATCGTTTCCCTGTAAGGTACTTTAGGTGTTTCAACTTCAACTTCCACACCATACCTGTCCTTCATTTTGGAAACGGCAACATCAAGCTGCAGTTCACCAACACCTGTAAAAATATTTTGGTTAGTTTCCAAATTCTTTTCCAGACTCAGGGTTGGATCTTCGCTTAGAATTTTGCTCATAGCTGTACCTAGTTTATCTTCATCCCCTTTATTCTTAGGAGCAATAGCCACTGAGAAATTGCTGGGCGGGAATTCTATCCCTTCAAAAATAACTTTTTCACCCTTAACACATAAAGTATCGCCGGTTTCCGTTTCCTGTAGTTTAGGGATAGCTCCAATATCTCCGCAGTTCAGCCGGTCTACACTTTCCTGATATTTGCCCCTAACCACCAAAACCTGTCCGATTTTTTCTTCAATATCTTTATTAGCGTTTAATAAAGGTTTCTCGGCAGTAAGAGCACCTTTGTACACTCTGATGAAACTGAGTTTGCCAACATAAGGGTCCGCAAGAGTCTTAAATACCAGCCCGGCAAAGGGAGCGTCAGGATCCGAATCTTCACCAGCCACTTCGGCGGGGTTGGGCATAAGGTCAACAAAAGCATCCATAAGGGAAGTGACTGCGATATTCTTAATGGCAGAACCACAGAACACAGGGAAGACATTAGCGTTTCTAACCCCAACCCGAAGGCCCTGCTCGATTTCCTCTGCTGTAAGTTCTTCTCCTTCCAGGTACTTCATAAGGAGTTCATCATCGGATTCTGCAACTGCTTCAGCCAGAGCTTCCCGTTCCGCAGCAGCCTGTTCAGCCAAGTCTGCAGGTATATCCTGTTCTTCAACCTTGCCACCGTTAAATATATAGGCTTTTTGCTTTAAGATATCCACTACCCCTTTGAAGCTGTCTTCTTTTCCTATTGGGATCTGCAGGGCAGCAACTTTATTTCCAAAATTCTTTTTAAGCTGATCCAGGGCAGCTTCAAAATTAGCATTTTCCCTGTCCATCTTGTTTACAAAAATTATCCTGGGAAGGTTTTTCTTTTCAGCTAATCCCCAGTAGACTTCGGTCATTACTTCAACACCATCCGGTGCTGACACAAGTACAGCCGCTCCATCTGCTACTCTTAAGGCGCTACGGACATCTGCAGAAAAATCCGCAAAGCCGGGGGTATCTAAAAGGTTTATTTTACAATCCTTCCATTGACAGAAAGCAGCAGTGGTATTTATGGTAATCTGCCTTTTTATTTCTTCCGGGTCATAGTCAGTAGTGGTATTCCCATCTTCTACTCTTCCAACACGTTTTAAGACACCTGTATTTCCTAAAATAGCCTCCACCAGGGAAGTCTTTCCGGCACCACCGTGGGCAATAACAGCTATGTTTCTTATTTTTTCCGTTTCAAATACCTTCAATTTACTTCCTCCTCTTCCTAAGTTACAGGGGTTCCTATTTTTGGAATGCAGCTAAAGCTATTTATTTTAATAGTAAAAGCTACACCAATATCTATTATCTATTAGTCCCCAAAACGTTAAAATCCTTTTCATTCTCAACAAAATTTTTCCTCAGGCAACATTATAACAAATTTACCCTGTTAATTATGCCCAAAATAGGCACAGATATGCTTAACACTCAAAATTGCTTTCTAACCCCCGGCAGACATGCATAGACTTCTTTAGGACATGGTTGAAGGGGCTGAACAGTATTGGCAGTACAGGGGGCTTTCATGCGTGGAGCAGTCGTTCTCATTATTGCAGGCTTCATCAATAAAGTTATTGGATTTCTGTACCGGATATTTGCCGTAAGGGTTGTAGGCCCTGAGGGAATCGGATTGTACGAAATGGTTATTCCCGTTTACAGCCTTATCCTTGTTGTCACTACAGCCGGAATTCCCCTGGCAATATCTAAATATGTCTCGGAGCAGGTTTCTCTGGGAAATATCCGTGAAGCAAGAAAGATTTTTTGGGTGGCATTAGGATTTCTTCTGTGCTCAGGCCTTATCTCAGTGGGAGTACTATGGGCTTTTATTCCCACTTTGGTGGGAGAAATACTCCCAGACCCGCGTGTATATTGGTGCATACTAACCCTTTCCCCTACCCTTTTCTTTACTTCAATATCTTCAGCCTTTAGAGGATATTATCAGGGGCTGCAGAACATGGTTCCACCTGCAATAGGCCAGGTTGTTGAACAGGTTATTCGGGTAACGGTGGGCATATATTTTGCCTCAAAACTACTGCCTTATGGAATTGAGTATTCTGTTGCAGGACTGGCAGCGGGTACAATGCTGGGAGAATTATTAGGCTTATTGGTACTTGCCCTTACCTATGCATCTCACAGGAAAAACCAAAAGAAATTGCTGCCATTAAATTATAGACAAAAATGGAACTCAACAGGAAATATACTCATGAGCCTATTTGCCTTTGCTATTCCGGTATCCCTTTCAAGGCTTATTAACAGCCTTCTTCTGGCTCTCCAGGCCATTGTAATTCCACTACGGCTCCAGGTAGCAGGAAATACTCTCCGGCAGGCAACGGAATTATACGGACAGTTCAGCGGAATAGCCATTTCTCTTTTAGGCCTACCAACAATTATTACCCTATCGCTGGCAACAACCCTGGTACCTGCCACATCAGAGGCTTTGTCAAAAAAAGATTATCACCTTTTAAGGTCCCGGACGGTAAAGGCCCTGCAGTTAAGTTTAATAGTGGGCTTACCTGCAGGTGTTGTTTTTTACCTACTCCCCGAACAGCTTTGCAGCATTATCTTTAATTCGCCTGAATCGGGAATCCCTTTAAGGATACTGGCCATAGGCTGCATATTTCTTTATCTTTCCCAGACCTCCAGTGGTATACTCCAGGGTCTTGGTAAAGTGGGGATTACCCTGCGCAATTCCGCAGCTGGGGCCGCATGCAATATTGCCCTGATATATGTGCTGACTGCTGTCCCCACATACGGAATCAGGGGCACCGCCATTGCAATGGATATCAGTTGGGCTCTGGTAGCGCTCCTTAATCTCTGCTCAGTTTGTTACTTTACAGGGGTTTCCTTTAGTTTCGGCAATTTTGTGGTAGTTCCGCTGGTTGGTTCATTCTTAATGGGAGGAGTTGTTTATTCACTGTTTCAGCTTATTTGGGCCTGGACAGGTGATGTAATAATCACCACAATAGGTTCTTTATTTGCCGGTGGAACAGCATATTTTGTTTACCTTCTGTTTTCAGGAACAATAAAAAAGGACGATCTTTCCAAAATTCCTGGAATAGGCCCTTTTTTGAATTCTATATATTAATCTTCCACCGGGATATTTCCTCAATTATCTCATAGTTGGTAAGATCGAAATGGACAGGAGATATGCTTATAAAGTTGTTTTTTAAAGCAGCAGCATCGGAATCAGGCTGGCACCCCTGGTCATCAATGTGACCAGCAAGCCAAAAGTAAGGCCTACCCCTGGGGTCCTGCCTCCTTTCAACTGAATCCACATATTTTCTACTGCTAAGGCTGGTTATTTGAACCCCTTTTACTTCCTCCCAGGGCACATCAGGAATGTTAACATTCAGAAGGGTATCTGCAGGTATTTTGTTTTGAAAATATATTTCAATCAGCTTCGCTGAGAATTTTACCGCATTGGAAAAATCGGGATAACTATTCTCAGTGTCCAGGGATACAGCCATAGATTTAAAGCCATTTAACGTACCCTCTATAGCTGCTGAAACCGTACCGGAGTAAAGTATGTCCGTTCCCATATTCGCCCCGCAGTTAATCCCCGAGACAATCACATCAGGTGGTTTCTCCATCAGCTCTTCGACTGCCAGTTTGACACAATCTGCCGGTGTACCGGATACTGCCAGGGCAATTTTTTCACAATACCTCATTTTTACTTCCGTGACCCGCAGGGGTTTATGCATAGTAATGCCGTGACCTGTAGCACTTCTCTCCCTCTCGGGAGCAACAACAAATACGTTGTGTTGCTTATTCAGATAGGCTGCCAGAGCCTGAATACCCTCAGCCTGGACACCATCATCATTGGTAATTAAAATACGCATTTTTTCCTCCGAACTATTCAATTTTCCCCAACCTGTCCAGGGGCCAATACCTTATAAACGCTTCCCCCTTGACCTTATCGAGACGCAGCCAGTTATTCCAAAGGTGGCTGTCATAACTGGAATTTCTGTTGTCACCCATTACAAAAAGAGCATCATCGGGAACTTTAACCGGTCCAAAATTATAATCGGGGTCTTCTGCTATATAGTCCTCTTCCAGGGCTTCGCCGTCAATATATACTTTACCGTTTTTTATTTCTACTGTCTCTCCGGGAAGACCTATTACCCGCTTGATAAAATCATCGTCAGTTCCCCCCATATTTACAGGAGCCTCAAAGACAATTATTTCCCCCCGTTCCGGTTCGCGAAAGTGATATACAATTTTATTGACCAGAACTCTGTCTCCTTCTTCAATTGTTGGAAGCATAGACCCGGAAGGAATCATCCGCGCTTCAACCACATAAGCCCTGATAACTAGAGCTAAAATGAAAGCCAGAAGAATAGTGGTAATAGTTTCTTTTAAAATATTTCCGATTTTCCCCATTAATTTTATTTACCTCTTTTCCATCCTGATTTCAACTCTCTGTAAAGGACAGTTCTTAAATTCTACCTGTTACCTTTAATTAAGGAAAAGGCCTCAGCACGGGTAGCAGAATTGGACCGGAATATACCCCGCACTGCAGAAGTCAAAGTCATGGAACCGGGTTTATTAACCCCCCGCATGGTCATGCACATATGCTCTGCCTCAATTACAACCAAGACCCCCTGGGGGGTTAGAATGCGCATAATTGTATCCGCTATTTGACCCGTCAACCTCTCCTGGAGCTGCGGCCTCTTGCTGTACCCTTCAATTACACGAACCAGCTTGCTTAACCCAGTGATTTTCTGATCTGCAGGGATATAGGCAACATGGGCCTTTCCGTAAAAAGGTAGAAGATGATGTTCGCACATAGAATAAAAAGGTATATCTTTAACCAATATCATTTCCTCATGTTTTTCCGTAAAAAAAACCTCGAGCAGTTCGCCGGGGTCCTCTTCCATTCCTTGAAACATTTCTTGGTACATTCGGGCTACTCTGGCAGGAGTGCTGACTAACCCCTCCCGGGAAAGATCCTCTCCTATGCCTTCTAAAATTAATCTGACTCCTTCCTCAATCTTTTCCAGATCCAATGTTATTCCCCCAATTTCATAGCTTACATATTTTCCCTTAATTTTTACCCTTTAAGCTGCTGAATAAACTATCCCTTTAGCATTGACAAAAAACTCCGCTACTTTGTTCCCAAGTCCTGAAAATTAAAACATTAACTTTGCTCCAACCCTTTACAATCAGTACAGTACCCAAAAAACTTCAGCCTATGATTAATAATTTCAAAACCTGTTTTTTCTTCGATACTGGCTTCCAGCCGCTCTAAAAGGTCGGCATCAAATTCTTCCACTTTTCCGCAATTTAAACAGATAAGGTGGTGATGATGGTGTGCCTCAGTATCGTTTAATTCAAACCGGGCTTTGCCGTCCCCAAAGTCCATTTTTTGCAGGACTTCTAAATCAGCCAGTAAATCGAGAGTCCGGTACACTGTGGCTAATCCCACATCCGGGTTGTGTCTTTTTACCATGGAGTACACGTCTTCGGCACTTAAATGGCTGCCTCTGTTGTTCATAAACACCCTTAAAATAACCTGACGTTGAGGTGTAAGTTTGTATTCCCTGTTCTTCAGTTCCAGGCAAATATCTTCAAAAGACTTAGACAAAAGAAACCACCCTTTTTAATAGTACCCTATTTTTCGCCAGATATTTGCCACCTTTCGCACCTACCACCCCAGCGGCAGATATCATTTTCACCAATGGATATACATATGATTTCGCAGAGATTCGGGCACTTTGTACATTCAAAACTGGTTACCTGGTAATTAATATCCGTTACATCAAATCCCCGGAAATTTGTCTGCCCGTTTTCCCTTTCTTGCTTCCTGGCAAGCATAGCTGCGCCAATGGCGCCCATCAAACAATAATCTTTCGGAATAATCACTTCCATGCCCAAAGCCTTTTCCAGGGCTTTCTTCATACCCTCGTTAGCAGCAACACCGCCTTGAAAAGCAACAGGCGGAAGAATTTGCTTGCCTTTTCCCACATTGTTCAGGTAATTTCTTACCAGAGCCTCGCACAAGCCGGCAAGCAAGTCTTCCATTTTATGGCCCATCTGCTGTTTATGAATCATATCAGATTCAGCAAACACAGAGCATCTTCCTGCTATCCTGACAGAGTTTTTCGACTTTAATGCAATTTTCCCAAATTCATTAATTGGGATTCCCAGCCTGGCTGCCTGCTGGTCCAAAAAAGATCCGGTCCCGGCAGCACATACAGTGTTCATAGCAAAATCTGAAACAACGCCATTGCGCAGAATAATTATTTTGGAATCCTGGCCGCCGATTTCAATAATTGTCTGGACACCGGGAACAAGAGTAGACGAAGCTACCGCATGGGCTGTTATTTCGTTTTTTACCACATCAGCACCTACAATCGCGGCAGCCAGTTCCCGGGCACTGCCGGTACTTCCTACGGCATATACTTTTGCTTCCGGCGGCTTTTCCCTGGAAATGAGCCTCAAACCTTCCTGGACTGCCTTGATAGGTTGACCGGCAGTCCTGATATATGCAGATGCAATTACATTATTATCGTCATCAATCAATACGACATCCGTGCTGACAGAACCAACGTCAATCCCCATGTATGTACGCATTCTAACTACATTCCCCCAAGACTTTTTGTTTTTCCCTAAGCAAATCCAAAAAAGCCTCCAGGCGCGTCTGTACGCCGGTTTCCCCAGTCTGTTCATCTATGTGAAGGGTTAATACAGGGATATCATAATCCCTGCTAACCTTAGGCAGAATACTGCGGGCGACAATTTCCGGAATGCAGGTAAAGGGGGCTAACTGTACCACCCCGTCATAATTGTCCTTTCCATAAAGAACAGTTTCCCCAACACTGTTAATACCGTGGCCACCTACCATTTGTTTCAAATAAGGCCTGGCAGCATCTTTAATGTAATCTTCTGCCTTTCTGTCCCAAATGGTATGCCTTACATAGGTTGTCACGTAAATGGAACGGTGAGTAATAACCCCCATTTCCCCAAGGCGCCTTTCAATATCCATATTCATAAATGGTTCAATAACTACATATATTTCCCCAACAATTCCGACCCTGAGGGGTTTTCTAGTCTCATCGCAAGGCACTCTTTCAATCAGTTTTCTTCCTTCTGTTTCAGCTTCAACTACTTCCTTGTAAGTTTCTGCAGAGTCAATATAGCTGACTGCTGTTTCAAAAGCTTTCTGGGTGTCCCCCTTTTTCAATTCATAAGCGCGCCTTTGCGCCACCAGCATGTCAAGGCCATCCAAAGCAGTTAGCATCTTCCAAGCAGTCCGAACCTTTTTCAGGAAACTACCCCATTTTAAATTCCTGGGTTTTAAAAATAAAACGTTGTTGTAAAAATCTTTCAAATTTGCCATAGGAGGGTCAACAACTATAAATTTAAAATCATAACCTATGTCCTTAAGAATTTTTTCGTGAAGGACTCCATAAAACCCTGCCCTGCAAGGACCTATACCACCAGAGGATATTATTACATCAGCGCCTTTTTCAAGTACCTCTACATAAGTACCAGTCAATACCTTAAAGGGCATACAGGCAAATTCAGGTGAATATCTGGCGCCATAGGTAATAGTCTTCTGTGTCAGGCTTGGAGGCACAACAACTTCAAACCCAAGTCCCTCACAAAGATGTTTGAAGCCGATATAAGAGTTTCCCATACGAGGAAATGAAATCTTCACCCCTGCTGCTCCCTCCGATATCTGATCATATCCGTAAAGGCTTCCAACCTTGTAGTAACGCCGCCCTCTCCCGTTTGTTCATCTATCATCAAACTCAAAAACGGGAAGTTTCTTTGTTTACACTCTAATTCAACCAGCTTATCCACCATTGCATCGGGACCGCACGAAAAGGCAGTAACATGAATAATACCGTCAATGTGAGGCTGGTCCAGATAGTGGTAACATGCCCAAACCACTTTATTGCTGAAGTGCCAAAAGAGCTTTTTCTTCAATTTGCCGGAGTATTTCTGGAGCTGGGAATAATCAACCATCTCCATAGTCCAGGTTCTAACCTTATGATTCTCCAGCCATGACATTAAGTTAGCACTTATATAGGGGTCATATATTTGGTAAGGATAGCCAAGAACGGCAATATTTAAATCTGCATCCGGTCGCTCTGAACATGAGCCACTGTTAAATAAATAGTCTATTCCTTCAACAGGATTAAGCTTATTCTGTACCATGATTTTTTCAAATTTTTTCTGTATTGATACCGCTCTCCTATACGCCCGAAAGATCAGCGAGGCAGGCTTTTCAAGCTGTCTCCCGATCTCCCTGCAGGCCTTATACAGGTAATAATGTCCCGATTTCCTGTCCAGGCTGGGAGAAATAATTTTCGGAAGGTTAGGTATTGAAGCTTTAATCATATCCGGCAGCCCCAAAAACTTTGGACAAAATGTAATGTTTTTATCACTATCTACATTAACCATTCGGGGAATAAACAGGTAATCCACTTTATCCTTTAATGCAACTGCATGTCCATGGTAAAGCTTAATAGGTACGCAAGCATCAGTAACAGTTTCCTTTACTCCTTCATCCAATATTTTTTTATTTGTCATTGGGGAAGTCTCTACTTTGCACCCAAGCTCGGAAAAAAAGACTTTCCACATTGGGTAATGAAGATAGTACGTAAGGGTTGTCGGAAAACCAACAATAACCTGTGACACCCCTACCAACCTCCTCTATATCCCTAATGAAAAGATACTAAAAAGAAGCGTAGTAATGTCCTACACTTACTTATATTCTTCGACGTAAAGGTTAATAACCCTTGTTCACAATACACAAAAACTTTCCCGGTGACTTTCCTTCAAGGCCGGTAATAACTCTGTAATATTTTCCACAGACACGCATACAGTTTACTAAAACTTATTGGAGGTGTACCCCTTGGGCAAATCAACGTTAATTTGGGGAAGACCGGTAAGACGAGGTGTTCTTTCTGCTTTATGCGCGGCAATACTGCTAATCCTTATTTCAGCTTTAATCTTTCATTTTACACCCCTATCCGAGTCGCTCCTACCCATTACGTCTCTGCTGATTTTAATAGTGAGCGCATTTCTCGGTAGTTTTGTAGGAGCCAGGGAAGCAGGGATTAGAGGGCTTCTCCATGGCATAATTATTGGAACCATTTTCTTTATTGTAGTTGCACTTGTAAGTACAATTCTGTCACCGGGGAGCTTTGTATTTTTTGTTCTGATTAAAAAGCTTTTGGCATGTCTCATTGCCGGCATCTGCGGAGGTATTGTGGGAGTTTCAATGACCTGATTCCCACGGCAGGAAAGCAGCGTCTTTAAATGGAAAATTGCACAGCAGGGGAGGACAGATATACTTCTGTTTCTCCTTTTTATTTTGAACAATTTCGCCCGTCGAACTACTCGGGAAAACGATTCATCTGGAGGGCACCGATGCACCCGCACAAGCAATACACCGGATCTTTAGTGCTAATACCATCGCTTCGCTTCTGAGATCCTCCGGTAAACCCTTGCGGATGACACTGGTCCCAACCGTTTTCTTCGCTAAGCGTATGTATAATTTCCTTACAGACAAGCTCCCACGCCGTTAACGACGGCAAAGCCGCCCAAGGCTTAACAGAAACAAGTCTATTCCATAATACATACGGGCTTTCGTAATCCCAGTATTGAGAACTTCTTTGCACCGGCAAGGAGCCCACCGGACCTCTAAACGCTAGTACAACCGCCTCGCTTAAGGCCCTTTAGACCCTGAACCCTCCAACCTTTTAGAATAAACGAAATCTTACTTGGCGATATCCCAATGGCCTACGATTTTGTCAATCTTCCATTCCTTGTTTTCCCGAACAACATGAACATTAACTGAAACTTCCCTCTGCTGCCGCTCCAAAGGGTGAAAAGTAACGTCTCCTGAAACCCAGGCTTCATTAGGCTTTTCGGAAAAGTCCTCTACCAAAAAAACTACGTAAAGTCCCTTTAGATTTTTTAACCTTTCTTTTTGAATATCATCAATAATGCCTGCAGCAACCAGTCTTTTCCAATATTTTCTGGTGGTAAGTGTCTCGGCCCGGGCAAAGTCCCCTATACCTATCGCCTCATAGAAATCATCTACTACCTCAACTGCAGGAAGGGTTAAAATACGGGAAATAACCCATGACTCCTTGTCCTTTTCCACATACACAATGCGGTTATCATCAGGAACATTCCTGCGTTCGGAAGTCCAATCCACTTTTCCCATGACCCAGCCTTCTTCCTCTTCCTCATCGATTGACTGCTTCTTCACGATAAACAGAAGAAATTTTAGGGTAGGGTCTTCTGAAATTTTCCTTTCCCAACTCTTTCTAAAGCCCGACTTTTCAATGTAATTCCACATACTTTTCGTAGTTAAGGATTTTACCAGATCCCAATTGTTGCCTTCCAGGGCTTTGTAGTATTGGTATATTGCATCATATGGCGTTTCCGCATATATGGTCACAAATTCCTGCTGGGTTTTTACTGCTTTTCCATTTGTTTCCCCATTGCAGAGCCAGTTATAAAAAAACGCCAGCGCCGCAATGGCCATAACAAGCATAAAAAGTTTTATTCCTCTGGAATGCAAAGGCCAACACCACCATCCATCTCTTTACAATATATTTAGACCTGATAAAAGCATTTATGTCTAAATACAAACAAAAAAGAGAGCCTCATTGCTCTCAATTTCCTAAATAACTCAAATGTATTTGTATCTGGGTTTTTACTGGCGCAGAAGCTTTTTTAATACTTTCCTTAAAACACCAGGCAGTCTGATAAAATAAACGCGCAAGTTTTCCACCCCGCTTTCGATCTCCTATCATTGTATTATTCAGAGGTTGACGGGGTGAATATTTTTTCTCCTGGAAATCGTTTCCTCGATAGATCGGCAGATCCCCTTGGTCTCGCAAATAAGGGGCTCGCAGGGAAGAGAATCAATTATATACTCCCCATAAGCCTTGGAAGTGAGCCTGCTGTCCAGGATTACTACAAAGCCAAAGTCTTCTTCTGTACGAATTAAACGTCCGATTCCCTGGAGCAGCTTCGTTGTACACACAGGAAGAAAAAGCTTGTAAAAAGGATTGTTCCCCATTTCTCTCAGCTTTTCCACTTTGGCTTCGAAAAGGGGTGAATCCGGGACAGGAAAAGGAAGTTTCGTAATAATTACACACTGTAAACAGTCTCCGGGAACATCTATCCCCTCCCAAAAACTTCCTGTCCCCAGGAGGAGTGTCTTTTCTTCCGCCCTTTTGACGGCTTCAACCAGGTGGTACCTATCCCCGTCGATATCATGGGCCAAGACCCTGGTACCTTCCTCCGCAAGAGGCCCCTTTAAAAGTTCGTAAGTCTGGAGCAAATGCCTGTGGGATGTAAAAAGGGCGAGAACGCTGCCGGTACAAATTTTCACTAATTCAGCCACTGCTCCGGCACAGGCTTCAACCCATTCCCTGTCCTTTTCCCAGTTTGGTTGTGGCAGGTCCCCGGCAATAAAAATTTTTGCCTGGCTGCAGTAATCGAAGGGAGGTTGGACACTTTCGTAAAGAAGAACATCTTCCAGTTGGGACAGTCCCAGTTCTTCAGAAAAGTAATCAAAAGAGTTTTGCAGCCGCAGTGTAGCTGAGGTTAGAACGACGCTATCCAAACGAGAATAAAGAATATCTGCTAAGATATTTCCTACGTAAAGAGGGGCAGTCCTGATACTTACACCCGTTTCTTGCTCTTCCAGCCATAACACTTGCTCCTGACTGTCAAATTGGGTAAGCTGTACAAGGTTTTTTCTCACAGAGTCCAGTTCACTGGTTATCATTCTCAGGACATCCCCAGGGAAAAATTCCTCTGTAAGCTCCTCAAAACGTTTAATTTTTTCTTCAATCTCACCAAGACAATTTAGTAATTCCGAACACAAGTCAGTAATAGACTCCATATAAGCATCATGCAGGGGGAATTTAATTCGGACCTGTCTCTTCCCTCCCCACAATTCAGAGTAGAATTCTTCTATTTTACTGAATATCTCTGCCAACAGCCCGTACAGCTGTGAACGGGACTCCATAATTAACTTTTCTTGCTCATCAATCCTTTTCCTGTTTTCTGAGTCTTTGCTAAAAGCCTGTCTCGTAAGGGGGGAGATTTGCCCAAGGAGTTTGTATACTTCCAGAAGCTCTCCCTTTTCCAGACACAGGGAAAAGTGATTCACAGCACTTCCGCTCAGGTTGTGGGCCTCATCGATAATAAGCTTGGAATATTTAGGAAGAATTCCAAATCCCCCTTCAGCGTCAATGAGAAGGAGAGAATGGTTTACCAAAATTATGTTTGCCCGGGCGGCAGCGCTGCGGACTTTCCTCAAAAAACACTCCTGGGCCCAGCTGCACCTTGAACCGTGGCAGGTGGCATCATCAGCAGAAAACTTCCTCCACATTGTTTCCTCAATAGAGGAGAGGTTGAGTTCACTCTTGTCCCCGGTGTCAGTAGTGTTGAGCCACGTTTCCAATTTTTCATGGAATCCCCTGTCTCCCATATCTCCAATGCTTAACTGGTAGTCTGAGTACCATTTTCGCAGGCAGAGGTAGTTGGAACGCCCCTTTATCCTGACAGCATTAAACTTATAAGGCAGCAGGTCCTGGAGCATAGGGATATCGTGGTTCCAGATTTGGTCTTGAAGGTTGATAGTATTAGTACTGATGACGACTTTGGAGTCGTTCTCCGAGGACCAGATTATACTGGGAACCAGATAAGCCAGCGTCTTGCCGGTACCCGTCCCCGCCTCAACCAGTAAAATCCTGTCTTCCTCCAGGGTTTCAGCAACCAACTTGGCCATCTGTATTTGACCGGGACGTACGGCATAAGACAAAAGCCCCTCGGCAAGTACTCCCTGAGAGGCAAAAACTTTGTCAATTTCTTCAAATATCTTCGGAAACTCGGGAACCTTCACACTGTCACCCTTTTTCAAATTTAAAATCCGCTAACCCGTTCTGCTACAGTCCGATAACTAACTCAGAAGGTCAAAGGAAAATCCTCCGTCAAGTTCGCGGAGGATCAAGAAGATTATAAAGGAATGTTTCCGTGCCTCTTCGAGAAATGCTGTCCCCTCTTAGCCTCCAGAGATTCCATACACCTTATCAGCATTATCCTGGTTTCTTTCGGCTCAATAACATCATCCACATACCCCCTGGCAGCAGCAACATAGGGGTGGGCAAACATTTTCTTATATTCTTCAATTTTTTCCGCCCGAGTCCTTTCCGGATTTTCAGATTCTTTGATTTCTTTCCTGAAGATAATATTTGCAGCACCTTCAGGCCCCATGACAGCTACTTCAGCTGTTGGCCAGGCAAAGACCTGGTCCGCACCAAGGGAGCGGGAACACATGGCCAGGTAAGCACCCCCATAAGCTTTTCTTAAAATGATGCTTACTTTGGGGACAGAAGCTTCTGAATAGGCATACAGGAGTTTGGCACCATGGCGTATTATCCCCCCATGTTCCTGCTGTGTACCCGGGAGGAAACCAGGGGTATCAACGAACGTAACCAGGGGGATATTGAATGCGTCACAGAACCGGATAAATCTGGCGGCTTTATCTGAACTGTCAATATCCAGACATCCCGCCAGTTTCTTGGGCTGGTTGCCCACAACACCCACAGTTTTACCTGCCAGCCGCGCAAACCCGGTTACAATATTGGTGGCAAACTCTTCATGGACCTCAAAAAAGGTTCCCTCATCGGCAACATCCCTAATAATTTCCTTAATGTCATAACCTTTATTGGGGTCAGAAGGAATTATGCTGTTCAGCTTGTGACAAACACGTGCAAGTGGGTCGCTACATTCAACTTCCGGTGGCTTTTCCCTGTATGTATTGGGCAGGTATTCCAGCAGTTTTTTAATCTGGTTAAAGCACTCTTCTTCACTGCCCGCCCTAAAATGGGCAACGCCGCTCATCCTGTTGTGGACAGAGGAACCCCCCAATTCCTCATGGGAAATTCTTTCCCCTGTAACCGTCTCAATAACCTGGGGGCCGGTAATGAACATTTGGCTTGTCTTTTCCACCATGAAAACAAAATCCATAAGGGCAGGGGAATAAACTGCTCCACCGGCGCAGGGCCCCATGATAACCGCTATTTGGGGAATAACACCAGAAGCCATGGTATTGCGCCGGAATATTTCCCCGTAACCGTTTAAAGCAGCAATCCCCTCCTGGATTCTTGCACCGCCGGAGTCATTGATTCCGATTACAGGCACTTCTGCGGCTACAGCCAGATCTAAAACTCGGCATATTTTTGCTGCGTGCATTTCTCCCAGGCTCCCGCCCATAACAGTAAAATCCTGGGCAAAGATATAGACCGTGCGGCCATCAATTTTGCCGTATCCGGTTACAACTCCCTCTCCGGGAACCTTGTTTTTTTCCATTCCCAGGTCATGGCATCTGTGTTCAATAAAGGCACCAATTTCCACAAAACTGTCTTCGTCCAAAAGCATATCTATCCTTTCCCGGGCAGTAAATTTCCCTGCTTCATGCTGCTTGGCAACCCGCTTTTCACCGCCTCCTTCAAGGACAGTTTTTCTCTTTTGTGCCAGCTCTTGATATTTGTCAACCAAATGCCACACCTCCCTAATATTTGGTAACTGCAGAAAATTCTTGGCTCAGCTCAGGATGACACGGGAGACCCGCGCTCAGGGTGACGATGTAAAGGTGCATTCAGGATTTTTCAGGAACACCCCGCATCAGGATTACCAAAAACCTGCACTTGCGGTAAAATGCCGTCACTTTGGGTAAACTGCAGCCATTGTAACGCCCTCCAGGGAAAAGTTTTACCAGCTGTTCAAATATTTTACCTGCTGTGGGTCAAGGGTGTCTATCTCAACCCCTAAGGCTTCGAGCCTCAGGCTGGCCACCTGCTGATCCAGTTCGAAAGGAACAGGGTGAACTCCCGGAGGAAGAGTATTACGGCTCAAGTATTCTACACATAAGGCTTGAAGGGCAAAGCTCATATCCATAATCTCCGCAGGGTGTCCGTCTCCTGCTGCCAGGTTAACCAGCCTGCCTTCGGCAAGAAGGTAAAGGGTATTCCCGTTCTTGAGTTTAAATGCTTCTATGCCCGGTTTTATCAAGTTTCGGGAAACGGAAAGAGCTTCTAGGTCCGGTTTGCATATTTCCACATCGAAATGGCCGGCGTTAGCCAAAACCGCTCCGTTTTTCATTCTTTCAAAATGTTCTCCGCGTACTACCCCGAAGTTGCCTGTAACTGTAACGAAATAATCCCCTTTCTCGGCTGCCTTGGCCAGGGGCATAACCTCATGGCCGTCCATAAGAGCTTCGTTGGCTTTGATAGGGTCCACTTCACAGACAATTACCCTGGCTCCCAAACCTTTGGCGCGCATGGCTGTACCTCTTCCGCACCAGCCGTAACCTATTATCACCACACATTTCCCCGCTACAACAAGGTTCGTCGTCCGGTTTATACCGTCCCAGGTAGACTGTCCCGTTCCGTAACGGTTATCAAACAAGTACTTGCAGTTGGCATCGTTTACAGATATCATTGGAAACTCCAGTGCCCCCTCCTTGGCCATAGACCTGAGCCGGGTAACACCGGTTGTTGTCTCTTCACAGCCACCGATAATTTTCTTCACCAGTTCCGGCCTGGTTGCATGGGCAAGAGAAACCAAGTCTCCCCCATCATCAATAATTATCTGGGGTTCCCAGTCTAAAACCATGCTCAGATAGCGTTCATAATCCTGGGGGCTTGAGCCGTGAACAGCAAACACCGTAATGCCGGCCTTGACCATGGCGGCAACAACGTCATCCTGTGTTGAAAGTGGATTACTGGCACAGGCAACCACATTTGCCCCGGCACACTTCAGGGCATGAGCCAGGTAGGCTGTTTTTGCTTCCAGGTGCAGGCACAAACCCAAAGTAAATCCCTTTAGGGGCTTGGTCTGTTCGTACCCGGCAATTAAATAATTTAATACAGGCATGTGGGCGCTGGCCCAATGAATCTTTTTCTCCCCGGAGGGAGCTAGCTCTATGTTTGCAATTTCTGATTTAGGACCCACAAAATGTACCTCCTACGATTATTTTTTGAAATGACTGTAGCCCTTCTTCGGAAGGACATGAAGGCTGTTATTTCTCAGGAGTTTAACCCCTTCTGACTTGTCAACAATTTCACCGACCACAGTTAGTTTTGTACCAGTAGCACTTTCAACAGCTTCCGCAAGGGCATCGGCTTTCCGCGGATCGACTGTTATAACCACCTCGAAGTCTTCACCGCCAAAGAGGCAGTACTCTATGAGATCGGTGTTAGTTTTCTCGGCAACTTCCCGGGTATAGTCGGATACTGGTAGATCTTCAAACTTAAGAATTGCCCCAACGCCGCTGGCATCAGCAATTTCATGTATTTCGCTCCCCAGACCGTCGCTGATGTCGTCTGCCGCAGTAATCCCCCCGCAGGCTGTTCCGGCAGCCATTTCTTCAACCCGGGGATTGGAGTAATAGTGCCTGTCCAAAAGATACTTCTCTCCCTCCTGGGAAATACTGCACCTGCCCAGGACAATATCCAGCCCTGCACGGGAATCTCCTAAAACGTTGGTAACCATAACAAGGTCTCCCGGCCTGGCACCGGAACGGGGAAGATATTTGTCCGGATCCACCAACCCCAGAAGAGCAACATTTAATACTAAATTATCAGGGGAAGTCACTGTGTCCCCCCCTACAATATTTACCCCATAATCCCGGGAACAGGCTTTCATCCCCTCATAAACGCTCTCCACAAAGGAAACTTCCATATCCGGGTGAACACCTATGGAAATGATGGCATGTGTCGGGCGTCCCCCCATGGAAGCGATATCGCTGACATTGGCGGCCATAACACGGTAGCCAATCTGCCTTCCGTTGTCCCCGGATATAATAAAGTGAATATTTTCAATCATCATATCTGTTGTAGCCAACAGTAATTTCCCACTAGGGTGTTTCAAAACAGCGGTATCGTCTCCGATCCCGGCGACAACCGAAGACGGGTCTACCAGTGTATTGTCTTTTATGATATCTATTAGTCCAAACTCTCCGACTTGTCTTACCTTCATATTTTTTTCCTCCAGCGGTATTTAAAGTTAATCATATATAATTTTCCCCACAGGCGCAATACTAACCCCCTGGAGCATTAAATCAATCAAAAAAGTCCTTTGGGGAGAAAAAACAAAGCCTTCATTGGGGCGACTGGCGGATACGTTTTTTTTGAAAGTTATTGCTCCTGCTAAAGGAGGTACGCAGGATCTCCAAGCGCAAAGAGCTCCTCAGCACCCTGCAGGCGAATTGTAAATGATAACTAGAATTCCGAGCAAGTACTGTAGCTCAAAACCGGGAGGTGCACCAACAGAAAAACAAAAAACGCCGGGAAAACCGGCGTTAAAATGCAATAATGGATAAAGAAACTAAATTATTAATCTTAATGAGTGCTGAATTCCGTAATAATGTAATTCTTGTCGTCCATTCCGAGGCGGCATAAATCCTGTTCACCCAGAATCAGATAAGCGACTTCTTCGCCTTCACTCCAGGTAACCAAGTACTGCATACATGAAACCTCCTAAAAGGTATTTTGTATACAATATTCTACTGCAAGAGTAGCACAATGGTTCCTAATAAGCAAGGGAAATACGGAAAAATACCATATTAATTCCCCACCATTTTTTACCTGAAAATAGCGCCACCTGTCCTCTTCTTGTTTTACGCCACAGGTTTGCCGGAAAAACATTCTATCTCCTCTTAGATGACAGGTTAGAACCAGCTTTCCCCCATCCTCAACGGTTAATTCCCCGGCGAGACCACATATTATTCAATGAAAAAAAGATTTTTTCACTATGTTAAATTTCCGGTGTATAATGTACATACATCAAACTATAGGGGCTCTTTTCTTTCCGAAATTTGACTAGTTGAAGGACTTTAATTATAATAGACTTATGATATGCGCCTGTAGCTCAGTTGGATAGAGTAACGGATTCCGAGTCCGGGGGTCGGGAGTTCAAGTCTCCCCAGGCGTACCAGATTTTGAATTGTATTGAGACGAGGTTCTGCCTCGTCTTTTATTTTGCCTGAAAGTAACTACTTATCCCCGGCCGACAAGTTTTTTGGCCCCGCTCATACTGTCTGTAAATAAAAAAACTTCCCCCTATCTTTTGCTGACGGCCTTAATAAGTGTTCTAATAAAATTAAGTCCATGAATACAGAACATAAATCAGGCCCCTTCTTTCCTTCATTGTAAATAATCTCTTCCCAAAATATGCACAATATATTATATCTTCATAATGCTGCAAAAGGATTTTATTGGAGGGATCAATCATTAAGGACAGGATTACAGCAGGGTTTATCGGCGGCATTGCCGGCGGAATTGCAATGAATATAGTTGATTGGACAGCGATACTTTTGGGACTGCACCTTGAACGGTTGTCAGACTGGGCTTCTGTGGTAATTTACGGGCGTCTTCCCGCTAATACTCCAGAAATAGTCTTTGCCCAGCTGGGACAGTTGTTCTTTGCCGGTTTTCTGGGAGTCATTTTTTCCAGTTTGTTACTCAAAACGACGAGCGGCAATTACCTGGTAAAAGGCTGGATCTATGGAATATTTGCCTGGTTTTTCATATATGCAGTTTCCATAGTGTTGGACCTTCCTACCCTCACACAGCACACTTTCGCTGCTGCTGTATCCCACTTCATCTCTGCTTCTGCATACGGGCTGTTTTTAACATACACTTTAAACTGGCTGGATAAAAGAAAAGTGGATATATAATAAGATATATAATAAAATGAAGGGCAGTTTAAAAATCCTGGACCAATAGTAAACCGGAAGGCGCAGGCAGAAAAAAAATGCAGCACCGAAAATAATGCTGCACATCTATTCTAAAAAGCTTCTGTTCCCAAGCTACATACCACGTTCCCTACTGCGGCAGCCGGTTCCAAAACCTAACCATCAGTAAAGCCAAGTATCTTGGATTGCCTAGTGCGTGAAGTAGTAGAACTCTTGTACCGGGCCAAAGTTGTCATTGGGAAGCCAGGCTGATAACCCATACCCTTTGGGGGTAAGTATTTCCCTAACAGGAAATGCGTTTGGTATTAGTATTGTTGAAGCCCCCACTTCTATAAGTGGTAGAGGTTCACTCAGTACCAAATATGCTCCTCAACCAGGCCATAATAGCATCCAGGATTTTTTGCAGAACACCTTTGTTCTCGTTTATTGTATCTTTGACCACATCAAGACCTTTACTTATTTTCTCCAGCTGCCTGCTTATATCATCAATGTTCAAATCCAGCTGGCTTATTTTTTTCATCAAATTAAGGATCTGATCAATTTGTTCATCTGATAGCTTAATATTCAACTCGTTGGCAATATCGATAATCACCTGGCGGATATCCTCAGGAGACTTGATATCTCTTTTTACTATTTCTTCTTTAATATTTTGAACCAGCTTTGCCGCTTCGCTTTGCCCTATTTTTGCCCCAATGTCTCCGGTGACAATTATTTCTTCATTGGCGGCATCCTTAGCAAAACCTGACAGCCGTTGACCCGTTGCCTCTTCAAAAGCCATCATAATCCCGGTAAGTGCAGTCGTTCCCGTTACGTTAAAAGGTGCAGCAACCATTACCTGGGCATCTTCAACCCCCGCTGTTACCAGAGCGTTGGCATACATTTCTTCAGTCACCAGGGTTACATTGCGGGCATCAACCCGAAGTCCTGCACCCTCCGGAAGCAGTTTAACGTACGCCGAAGAAATAGCATGAGTACCTATCTGGTCCCTGGTGGCAATCCCCCTTAAATGCTCTGTTACGTCCTGTATCGTTACTTCAATAATATTAACATCACCCAGAGAAACACCAAATTCCCTCAACATTTCGTCCTGCTGGGCTTTTGAAAGATCTGCACCAAGGCTTACCACATCTGCTTTTCCAGCAAAAGCCGCAGGAGACATGATAGTGACCAGCAAAGTAAGGATGATCAAAACAGCCATGCCTTTTCTCGGTTTCATTTTAGACCTCCTCGTCTTTGGCATACGCACCGTTACTTTAAAGAATATGCTATCCTAAGATTATGCGCAACCAAAAATAACCATTACTAGGAGCTTTCCTTGACAAGGAGACCAGAAAATGGCCAAAGACACGTTTTTGCCGGATTGAGACTGGCATTATATCACTTTCTTAACTTCAGGAAGCCTGATTCCTCTTTTTCCCAGCCTTTACCCGGGCATCTTTGTTTAAAATCATCTTCCTCAGCCTCAGAGATTTAGGTGTTACTTCCAGGAGCTCATCTTCCTTGATAAACTCCATACACTTTTCCAGAGTCATAATCACCGGAGGTGTAAGGGTAAGAGCCTCATCCGCATTGGAAGAACGTGTATTGGTGAGGTGTTTTTTCTTGCAGACATTGACGGTAATATCGACGCTGCGTGAATTTTCCCCAACAATCATTCCTTCGTATACCTCAACTCCCGGACCGATAAATAAGCTGCCCCTCTGCTGTACGTTATAGAGACCGTAAGCTACCGATATTCCTGCTTCCGAAGCTACCAGAGCCCCCCGGGTCCTCACGGGAATATCCCCTTTATAGGGTTCGTAGGTTTCAAAGGTGTGGCTCATGGTGCCGTTCCCTTTGGTCTCAGTAATAAACTCGGAAGCGTAGCCGATAAGCCCCCGGGCAGGGATCAAAAACTGCATATTTGTAGTGCTCCCCTCGCTGCTGCCCATAAAGACCATTTCACCTTTGCGGGTACCAAGGCCTTCAATTACCGTTCCCACATACTCCGAGGGCACCTCTAAAAAGAGCCTTTCCACCGGTTCACATAAAACGCCGTCCACAAATTTGGTTATTACTTCCGGCCTGGTCACGGCAAACTCATACCCTTCCCGGCGCATGGTTTCAATCAGTATGGACAAATGCAGTTCCCCGCGTCCCGATACCTTAAAACAATCCGGTGTTACTTCCTCAACCTGCAGGGAAACGTTGGAGAGAAGTTCCCGTTCCAAACGTTCCCTTAAATGCCTGCTGGTAACATACTCTCCCTCACGTCCCGCCATGGGACTGTCATTCACTACAAAATTCATGGAGAGAGTAGGTTCATCAATGTGGAGCAGGGGTGCCGGGTCGATGACTTCAGGGTCACAAATGGTATCCCCGATGGTTAAATTCTCAATGCCTGATACGGCAGCAATTTCACCTACAGAGGCCCTTTCCACCTCCACTCTCTTTAGACCCTCAAAAACATACAGGCTGCTTATCTTTACCTTTACCTGCTTGTCATAGGGATTGCAGAGGACCACTTCCTCCCCTTTGGAAATGCTGCCCCGGGTTATTTTCCCAACACCGATCCTCCCAATGTAGCTGTCATAATCGATAGAGGAAATGACCAGCTTCAGAGGAGCCGTCTCGTCCCCCTGGGGGACAGGAATTGCCGAAATAATCAAATCCAGCAGGGGTGCCATATCCGTTCCGGCACTGTCCAAGTCGGAACTGGCGTATCCCTTTTTGGCTGAAGCATAAATTACAGGGAATTCCAGCTGCTCATCATCGGCACCTAAATCGATAAACAGGTCCAGTACCTCATCCACTACTTCCAGGGGTCTGGCACCCGGCCGGTCTATTTTGTTGATTACTACAATCGGTTTAAGCCTGGCTTCCAGGGCTTTTTTCAGCACGAAGCGGGTCTGGGGCATAGGCCCTTCAAAGGCATCAACCAGGAGCAACACCCCGTCCACCATATTTACAATGCGCTCTACCTCGCCGCCAAAGTCAGCATGGCCTGGGGTATCAACGATATTTATCTTTGTGCCTTTATACTGGATGCTTGTATTTTTGGACAGAATAGTAATTCCCCGCTCTCGTTCCAGTTCGTTGCTGTCCAGCACCCTGTCGGGCATTACCTGGTTTTTGCGAAAAAAACCGCTCTGCTTCAAGAGCTGGTCCACTAAAGTAGTCTTGCCATGGTCAACATGAGCAATTATGGCTATATTTCTTAAGTTTTGCTGCTTCATTCTAGAAGATCCTTTCCATAAAAGATATACCGCTGTCCAGAGACAGCTATTCTATTATAGCAGGGCTTGCCCACATATTCAAAAACCGCCTTTTTTCAAAGGCGGCTTGGCTCATTTTATTTGAATAGTCTTTATTGGACAATGACACCAGTCTATATATCCATACCGTTTCCCGGTGCCCCTAATGCCTTGAGAATTGACCTGGACATTCTAAACCGGGCAGTTTTTTTGGGATCCACCACCTGGCAGATCTGGAGGTCCCCGCCGGCACTCATTAGCCCAATAGCTTCATCTTTGGAGAGGCCGTATCCTTCCAGAATTTTTACCATGCCGCGGACAGCAGACTGGGCAGCTTCATCCAGTGACATTTCCGAGGCAATTGTATAGACAGCCTCTTCTGTGGTGACCATTGGAAGGGGTAAATCATGTCCTTTGATTACTTCTACGGTTACTGTAACCTCACCGGGCACTTCAACACCACAAACGGACACCTCTCCGTCACCCATAACTGCATGGAGGTCCCCCATTGCCAACAATGCGCCAGGCACATTTACCGGCAGGTATACAGATGCATCTTCAGTAATTACTTTACAGTCCATATTCCCACCGTGGCTTCCCGGTTCACCACAGGGAATGCTTTCCCTGGCAGGGGCCGTCCCGATCACACCGACCATAGGATTAAGTTTGAGCTCAATCTTTTCAGAAAAGATCGCCCTGTTATTTTTTATGGGGACGATACGGATAGAATTTTCCTCGAGCTCATCCCCGATTACACCCATATCAGGACCGGTTACCATTACACCCTGGTCCCCAACTTTTATTGACTGGATTTTCACACAGAGAGCATCACCAGGTTCGGCACCTTTGACAAACACAGGTCCCGTTGCCGGGTTTATCCGGTTCCAATCCAATTCATTAAACGGCGTATCCACTGTTTTAATCTGGTCTTCAAAACAGTCACAGGTCTCAAACACAAGAGTTGAACCGCTTTCAACCCTCATCACCGGCAAATTGTTTGGAGACATGGTGTAAACCATCGTTTCTTTTGACACTCTATACATCCCAATTACCTCCTTTCCGTCTCCGTCTGCTACCTCAAAACAACAAACATGAGAAGGCTTTTACCAGGAAGCAGCAACTCCATCGGTCCTTGGCTCAGATCCGCCGATTAGGACACCGCTTTCAGTTCTCCAAATAATCTGCCCTCGACCGAAACCGCTTGAATCTACATTGTATTGAATGTCATGTCCGGCTTCTTTGAGACAACCGGCAATGTATTTTTTGAATGAATGTTCTATTTCTACGGTTTTACCCTTCTTCCACTGCCATCTTGGGGAATCTAAAGCCGCCTGGGGGTTAAGCCCAAAATCCACGGTATTCATTACAACCTGGACATGCCCCTGGGGCTGCATAAAACCTCCCATTACTCCAAAGGGCCCTACAGCTTGCCCGTCCTTTGTCAGGAACCCGGGGATTATTGTATGGTAAGGTCTCTTTCCTGGCTTAAGGACATTGTCAGAAGAGGGATCCAGGGAAAAATTGTTTCCACGGTTATGCAGGGAGATTCCTGTTCCGGGAACTACCAAACCCGAACCAAAACCCATGTAATTGCTTTGAATGTATGAAACCATATTTCCTTCACCATCGGCGGCTGCCAGGTATACCGTTCCTCCCTTGGGCGGGGTGCCAGGTTCAGGCTGCAATGCCTCTTTTCCGATCAGCCTTCTTCTTTCCTCGGCATAGGCATCTGAGAGAAGATCCTCAACACGGATACTCATATGCGCCGGATCAGCGATATATTTCAAGCCGTCAACAAAGGCCAGTTTCATAGCTTCAATTTGTTTGTGGTATGTTTCCGGAGATTCCTTGAACTCGAAATCAAATCCTTTTAATATGTTTAAGGCCATAAGTGCCACAAGGCCGTGACCGTTAGGGGGTATTTCCCAGACATCATATCCCCTGTAGTTAATACTTATAGGTTCAACCCATTCCGGCTGGAAATTTTCCAGGTCCTTCTTTCTTAAATAACCACCGAATTCCCTGGAAAACCGGTCGATTTTCTCCGCAATATCTCCCCTGTAGAATGACTGGGCTTTAGTTTCTGCAATAGACATTAGGGTTTCCGCATGTCCCTTGGAAGACCAAATCTCTCCCACTTCCGGCGCTCTCCCCTTGGGAGTAAACGTCTCAAACCAGTGCTTAAATTCTGGCCCCTGAAGACTTTTTGTAAAGTTTTTATGGGCTCTCTTCCACAGCAAGGCTACAGTTGGAGAAACAGGAAACCCCTCCTCCGCATACCTAATGGCCGGGTCCAAAACCTCCGTCAGAGGCAGCCTGCCAAAGCGAGAGGACAATTCCTGCCAGGCAGCCGGTGCACCGGGAACAGTTACCGGTATCCACCCGTACTTTGGTATTTCTTTGATACCTAATCCCTCAAGAACATTAAGGGAGAGAGCCTCCGGAGCAGGCCCACTGGAATTTAAGCCGTAAAGTTTCCCCTGGGTCCAAACGAGAGCAAATGCATCGCCGCCAATTCCGTTAGAGGTAGGCTCTACCACCGTAAGACAGGCAGCAGTAGCAACTGCCGCATCAATTGCATTTCCGCCCTTTTTCAAAATATCCAGACCTGCCTGGGCAGCCAATGGCTGGGATGTTGCAACCATTCCATTTCGGGCATATACAGACCTCCGCTGGGAAGAATAGGGATAGTCTGTTAAATCAAATTTCATAAAATGCCCCCCTTTTAGATATATAAAGTGTTTTTTTATGCTCCGGATTTTATTAATTGGATACTGTTCAATTTGCCTGAAAAGCTTTTTCGTTGAAAAACAAGCGGACAGAGACAGCCGGTTTCATTAAAGACGCAGCCTTAATTTTACTATAGTTACTACTACCTGGATGCAATGTTGTTATTTGTTTTCGCCCCGGCAGGCCCCAGCATTTCAATAAATTTTTCCTCATCAAGAATAACAATATTTAAGCCTTCACTGATCATTTGTTCCACTTTCCTGTACTTGGCACTCTTTTCCCCTTTCACCCGGTAATAATCTGTTTCACCCATGATTAGAAAACGCGTCCTTTTGCTCACAGAATTGCTGCAGCAGCCACCGCAGTTTACTACCTTCTGCATGGCTTCCCTTCTGGACATGGTCTTCAGGTTACCGGTGAAAACGCATACCGCCCCGTAGAAAGGGTGCTTGGTATCAAACTCACTCACATCCGGGCAGATATCCTTGGGGTTGGGATACTTGGAGCTGTAACCATAGGCATAGGATTGCCTCGGCCTCCTGATGCAGGCTGTGGTTCCCATGTTGATATCCAGTGTTTCAGCCAGTTCCTCAAGAGTGTGGGCTCTATGCACTTGACAAGCTTTAATTGCAATCGAGGCGCAGGCCAAAGCATCTTCCAAAGCATCGTGGTGCTTAAAGGAAATCCCCAGGTATTCAGCAACCACATTTAGCCTGTGGCTCCTTAATTCTGGCCACGTTCTCCTGGAAATCTGCAGGGTGCAGGAGTAGGGAAAATCAGGACACGGCAGTTCATACTGCAGGAGTACCTCCCTTAAAACGTTCATGTCAAAGGAGGCATTATGGGCTACCAGGTTCCTGCCTTTAATGAGAGGCAGGATTTGGGGCCAAATTTCGTTAAACTCAGGTTCGTGTATTACATCTTTCTCGGTAATGCCGTGAATCCTGGTATTGAAGGAAGAAAAATAAAGATCCTTGGGTCGTACCAATCTGAATTCCTTATGTACTATCTCCCCTAGTTCCACGATTACAATCCCAAGCGCACAAGCACTTCCCAGGGAACAGTTGGCAGTTTCAAAATCAATAGCTACAAAGTTCATCTCGGATGTCCTCTTCCCAGATATAAAATAATGCAGGTGGTGTAACGGTTACCATTATTTATTCTTCACTAACGAAGAATTGCCCTGCCTAATGTTTTATTCAGGACCTTTTCCATTCTAAAAAATTGGGAAAGAATCCACACCTGTCACCCCAAAGCAGCAACACAATTTCGTCCTTGGGCTTTTGCCTTATACAGGGCATCATCTGCCTGTTTTAAAAAATCTTCAAAATCTTCAAAATCGTTTTCATTGTTAGTATCACCAAAAATTGCCGCAACTCCAATGCTTACGGTAAAACTAATTTCATGCTTCCTGTAATTCACCTTTGCCCTAGCCAGATTCTTCCGAAGCTTCTCCGCGGCCTTTTCTGCCTCCTTCAAAGATGTGTTTTTTAGAACCACAACAAATTCTTCTCCCCCTAAACGTCCGGCAATATCGGTTTTCCTGAAACTGGTCTTTATGATGTTCCCTACTTCACGAATCACTTCATCTCCCGCCGCATGTCCAAAAGTATCGTTGATAAATTTGAAATGATCTAGGTCCATCATCAACAAAGATAATTCCTCATTACGTTTTTTGGCCAAAGCAAACTCTTTTTGAGCCAAATTAGTAAATTCTGTTCGATTATAAAGACCGCTTAAGGAATCTGTCGTAGCCAATTCCCTCAGTTTCTCCTGAATTTTCCTTTCCTCTGTAACATCACGGATGGATTTTAGCATTCTAGTGTTTCCCTCGTGAGGGTCACCCAACGGGACTCCCTCAATCTCAAAAAACCGTTCTTCCCCATCGATTATCAATGAAAAATCCCGGGCAATCTCACTCTTAAAAATTTCCAGCAGTTCCGGCTCTTCCTTAAGAACAAGCTCTATGGGATAATTGCCCAATGAAATGTTTAATGTTTCAAAAAACTTCTGAGCAGCCTTATTGTAATCTATTATCTTTTGTCCCGGCCCCAATATCACCATACCGGCATAGTTGTTCTCAAAGACTGTTTCTCGAGCCAGGGTTCTTATTTCCAAAAAATCATATTTTAAAATACCATAACCAATAATGAGCAAGGAAATGGGCATTATCAAAGCGGAATAATCAATGCTCCGCTCCTCATAAGCAAAAAGAACCAGCATTATCCCGATGAGAGGGAGCAAGGAAGCAAAAAAGAAAACCAGAAAGTTGGATTTGCTATGGCCGGACTGATTCTTCAAGTATCCTAAGAAGTAAATGATAATAGTCAAAAGCAAACACAGTATAGTGTATGAAATATTAACATAGTACCAGAAACCCCTTTCCATATACAGGGTATAATATCCAAATAACTGTCTGGCTTCCCAGTTTATATAGAAAAGATGGTGCCAAGGATTGGTGAGTCGCATAAAAAAGGTGATTACAGGCACAAAAAAGAGCAAAAGCGCCATTCGGTTTCTTAGAAAATAGATGGTTTTTGTATGAAGGAGAGCCACCATCAGCCATAGTACAGAAATAAAGGGTAATCCCAGATATTGAAACTGATTCCAAAAAATCATCTCTTGCAAATTGCTGCTGTTGATAATCATTAAATAACCAAACAAATAAACACTGACACATAAAACCAAGGCAGAAAATGCCTTTCGGTAGCTAGTTCTGCCCTTTGAAAAGAAATAGGCGGCAAAAAACTGCGTTACTATAACTGCGAAAACCAGGTAAAGACTAAGTAAAATTTTCAAAGAAAATACCTCGCAGTGTATCCCACAATCTGTGCAAACTCCATAATTTGCAAAAAAGGGGAAGATTTAGTTAGGCGGGAAAGCTAAAAATAAGCATTCCCGCCTTGATTGCATAGTAGCCCAACAGCCACGCTATGTCAAGAGCGCCCGTCCAAGGCTGGCACACCCAGAATCAAGAAACAGGGCAAGAAACATTTGTTCTATTTTCTATAAATTTTGCCTAACCAGGGGACGGTTTCTTCATTTTACGTTCTATAGATCTTATTAGGCTAAGGGAAACAAAGGACGGTTTTTGTTTTACGTCTAGAGATTTTGTTTAGAGATATATCCATCTTTAATCGGGATAGCTGTCTTTATGAATTTCCCTCTAACTCCTTAACAAATAACAATTCCTACAAAGACCACCGAATCGGTTCTTTTTTAACTGTGAATTGTCGAACAGAGAACCGTCCCCCTTTCTACGTTCGAGGGTTAGTAGCTAAATATATGTAGTCCGGTCCTCCTTTTTTGTTGCCTGCTTCCGTAACGCTAACGCTGTAGAACCACTTTCTCAAGGCTTGTTCAAAGGTGTCAGACTTCGCAGCGCTCCAAAAAGAAACAACCCCCGACTTATTCAGGATTTTCAATATATTTCGAATTCCCGCATCACTGTAAAGCTTGTTGTTGTCATCCATAACCACCCAGTCCGGTCCGTTGTCAATATCCAAACAGATCACATCAAATTTTTCTCTGGAATTCTTCATCCATTCAATGAAGTCGGCGTTTACCACTTTTACCTTTGGATTGTCAAGAGCATTTCCGGAATAAGCCGAGAGGTGCGTTCTGTTCCACTCTATAATCTTTTCTTCTATTTCTACTACAGTTATTCTTTTTACCGATGCAAAGCGTAAAGCCTCGCCCAGGGAATAGCCGACCCCCAGACCGCCAATTAAAACCGCTTCCGGGGATTCCGCCGCCTCAATAGCCAATCTAACCAGGAGTTTTTCGGATTCCCCGTTATAAGTGGCCATGAGAAAAGTCCCGTTAAAGATTATTTCATAGTCGCTACCCCTTCTCTGCAGCTGGATCTCTCCATTTTTAGTTACCGCTCGTTCTATCACCGTTGGACACTGGTACATTTGTAACACCTCATAAAACATCATAATAAAACAGGGGACGGTTCTCTGTTCTACGCCCTATAGATCTTATTAACAGTAAATCCGGTTAATCGGGACAGCTGTCTTAATGAACTTCCCTCTAGCCCCTTTACATATTTTAATACCTTGGTCTGGATCCCCGGTTCCTCATTTTGCAGTGCGGCTAATTCAATATTAAATTTATCTAGCACTAGACGCCTTATCTCTTTGTCGGAAATGGTTTTCTTTTCCGGAGTTATTTCTAGGCACTTATCATCATTTACAGCCATGTTAAATTCTTTAAACCTTTTGATAGCCGTGTCCCTATCTTCCGCAAACATTGACAGAGCAAAATCTACATTTACAATCTTTGCTTCTCTAATATACTCCATATAACTACTCCACCTATATAACGTAATGTTATTAACCAGGCCTGCTTTTACCGGATTCTGATGTATGTATCGTAATACTGTTAAAAAGTAAGTATCATCTTCTACTGGTTCACTTTTATATCTATCCTGAAACAAGTGGCCTTTTCTATTATACTGCCAGTTATACCAGTACACATAACTTGCGCC
>LFRM01339118.1_pt1 | contig 83357 bp, 72 predicted proteins | sample 618341 | NCBI WGS metagenome assembly LFRM01 (sample SAMN03654438, study PRJNA283298) | anaerobic digester metagenome | isolation source: pool of bioreactors CSTR01a, CSTR02a, and CSTR03a thermophilic anaerobic... | place: Denmark: Kgs. Lyngby | collected 2014-05-21 | reverse complement strand
TATTTTTATCGGTAAAAATAGTGAAAACCCTTTCTACGAAAGGGTTTTCGGACGAATTGTGGCGGAGAGAGAGGGATTCGAACCCTCGGAACGCTCATCACGTTCACACGATTTCCAGTCGTGCGCCTTAGACCAGCTCAGCCATCTCTCCACGCTTCACATTATTTAACTGTTTTGCTGCATCCCCGGCTAAACCAAGGGCTGCATTAATGCTTACCTGTAATATAATAAGGGATAGACGCCCTTCTGTCAAGGTATTCCAAAATATACCATAGCTATTATTATATGGCTATTTGTTCAGGCAGAGTTCGTTAATCCTGTCGGCAATGTTATCAAGGTGCACAATTTCATCCTGCAGATTGTTGCTTATTACCGCCTTGGGCATTCCGAAAATGACAGAGGAACTTTCGGACTGGGCAATTACATAGCTTCTTTTCTTCTTTGCCTCAGTAATTCCCTCAAGGCCGTCGGAACCCATTCCCGTCATAATTACACACATGGCATTGTCGGCGTAGACCCTGGAGATTGACGACATCAAAAGGCTTGCTGAAGGACAGTAGTGATGATTTACAAAGAGCTCGCGATCGTACAGCGTAACGGTATCCTTCTTTTCAATCATGATGTGTTTTCCGCCGGGGCATATATATGCATGTCCGGGCAGTAACTGTTCACCGTTTTCTGCTTCCTTCACACGCAGCTGTGAAATCTTGTCAAGCCGTTCTGCCAAAGGTTTTGTGAAAGTAGACGGCATATGCTGGGCTATAACAATGCTTGCGGGTATATCGGCTGAAATCCTGGGCAGCATTTTTGCAAGGGCACTCGGGCCGCCCGTGGATATACCAATGCCTATAATGGAAAACTCCCTGTCCCTGACCACCGGGGCCGGACCGGGCTGCGGTTCATAGGCTCCGTCCGGGACGGTTTCTTTTGCTTTCTGAATGAAATCTACGGAAGGCGGCCTGGCAACTTCAATGTAACGGGGTGAATCCTCGTCCTTGGCAGAGTCGGCAATTACATTGATTTTTGCCTCTTTTGCCATCAGTATTTTTTCTATGAGATTGGCTTCGTACAAATTATCCTTGTGTATATAATCAACGGCTCCTTTTTCCAGGGCCTTAAGTGTTTCATAGACGCCGTCATATGTAAGCGAGCTGATCATTATGATAGGGGTTGGACGTTGTTTCATTATCTGTTCAACAGCCTCAATCCCGGATATATCGGGCATGTTAATATCCATTGTAATTACGTCAGGCTTAAGGACAATGGTTTTGCGTATTGCATCCATACCATTCCTGGCAATTCCTATAACCTTGATATCGTCTCTGGCTTCCAGGAGCGTTTTTATTCTGACACGCATAAAGGAAGAATCATCAACAATTAATACTCTTATCATATCCCTATCCCCTGAAAATCAGTAGTGCCACTTTAATTATAATACATTGGCGGGTGGCAAGTAAAGGAAACAAAGCAGTGATAATAATGTTTTAAGTAGTAATATACAAAAATATTGACAATTGTGTTTAACCGGTTGTGAATAATATACAAAATTTTAGACGATATACATCTGCACTTGCCGGTGATAACATTAACGTGGAGGTATCATAAAAATCTGATCTTTTTCCAAAAAAAGCGGGATATTTTTCAAATTAAAAAAACAGGCAGGCAGGTCGTCCTCCTCCTGCTTCTTTGAAGGGAATGAAAATGGAATGAGCTTGGATGTTTTAATAAGAAAGAAGAGAAAAGCGGGACTTTTCAAAAGAATAGGCCAGGCTGTAAAAAGAGACTGGCAATTGTACATACTGCTTCTGCCGGCAATTACTCTTATCTTTATATTCTCTTATCTTCCGTTATACGGCGTTCAAATTGCATTCCGGGACTATAAAGCGGTCTTCGGTATTACCGGAAGCCAATGGGTTGGACTTAAAAACTTTGAGGACTTCTTTAATGCCTACTACTTCAGGCGGCTTTTGTCAAACACGTTTCTCCTGAACCTGTATGCGCTGCTGTGGGGTTTCCCGGTTCCAATTATTATGGCTATCCTGCTTAACCAGGTGGAGTGGCCGCGCTTTAAAAAATTCACACAAACAATTATTTACGTGCCGCATTTTATCTCCACCGTTGTAATGGCAGGTATCCTGTACCTGTTCCTGTCTCCTGACAGCGGTATTGTTAATGTCCTGATTGAATCGCTCGGAGGCAAGCCTATCCATTTCATGATTGAACCGGGATGGTTCCGGACCCTGTTCATAGCCTCGGATGTATGGCAGCATGCAGGATGGAATACTATTCTTTATATTGCTGCATTGACAGGAATAGATCCTGAACTGTATGAAGCGGCAACAATAGACGGGGCGACAAAACTTCAGAAGATCCGGTATATTGATATACCGCACCTTACTCCAATAGTAGTAATGATGTTAATCCTGAGCTGCGGAAGCCTTTTGGTTTCAAACACCGATAAGGCATTACTGATGCAGACCCCGGGAAACATGGTGAAATCCGACATTATCGGTGTGTATGTATACCAGATGGGACTGACGAAGGCACAGTTCTCGTATACGGCAGCCATCGGCCTTTTCATTAACGTTATCAATTTCATCATGATTATAACCGTTAACTGGATATCAAGGAAACTTGGCGAAACAAGCCTGTTTTAGGAGGAAGTGTTGAGATGGCGTACAACGGAGTTAAAGTGAGAAAGAACATCGGAGATTCATTGTTTGATATATTTAATACTATCTTCTGGATTATTGTACTTATTATTATCATATATCCTCTCTGGTTCGTAATTATAGCATCAGTATCGGATCCTGATGCGGTTATTGCGGGAAAAGTGCTGTTGTGGCCGAAGGATTTCTCCCTTATCGGATATGAATCGGTATTCGGTCACAAAGAGCTCCTGGGTTCTTACGCGAACTCCATATACTATACTATTGCGGGTACCGCGCTGAGCGTTGCCGTAACGATGATGGCGGCATATGCCCTGAGCAGGAATTTCTCCGGCAGGAAATTCGTGAATTTCATTTTCGTCTTTACAATGTTCTTCTCAGGAGGATTGATTCCGCAGTTCATAATGAACAGGAGACTGGGCCTGTACGATACCAGGCTTCTGCTGATTATTATCAACTGTGTTTCGGTATGGAACCTGATGGTGGCAAGAACCTACATTAAAATGAATGTTCCGAATGAATTGCATGAAGCCGCGATTATTGACGGCGCAACCCACTTCAGGTATTTCATCCACGTGGTATTGCCTCTGTCGGGTACGATAATTGCAGTATTGTGCGTATACTACGGTGTTGCAAGATGGAACGACTATTTTACAGCGCTGGTTTATATAAGGGACCGGGCAAAACTGCCGCTGCAGACAATTCTTCGTGAAGCGGTTGCAACGCTCACCACCAGTACTTCCACCGATGCTTTCTTCTCGGCATACGAGGGGGATGTCAAAGGAATGACCGAGGCCATACGTAAGGCATTGGTTGCAAAATACTGCGCTATTGTTATATCAACGGTTCCTGCCGTCGTACTGTACATATTCATGCAGAATTACTTTGTAAAGGGAGTAATGCTCGGTTCGCTGAAAGGCTGACGGGCTGTTCCGAATTGTTCGGAACCCTTAATTGGCATTGACCCGCCGATGAAGCGGTGTAAATAATTATTATAGTGATAGAAAGGAGATGCAAGAATGAAAAAAGCATTAATAGTGCTGCTGATCGCGGTTATGGTGCTTTCTGCTGCATGTACACCCGTAATTCAGCCGAGCGGAGACGGCAAAGAGGGTGACGGGGCACCCGCAACCGCACCGGCACAAAGCAAAGACGGGAAAATCAGCGACAAAAAAATTACATTGCGCGCATTCCAGTACGTACTGGAAAACCAGCAGGTAGACTTTGATAATATGTGGTTTTACAAGGAACTGGAGGAAAAGACAAACATACATATCGAATGGGAACTTGTCAAGGATGGGGACTGGAACACCAAGCTAAACCTTATGTTTGCCTCCGGGGAATGGCCGGATATGATCCTTCGCGGAGACATCGACATCGAAGAGTATGGTGTAAACCAGAAAATCCTTGTACCGCTTGATGACTACATTGAGCAGTACATGCCCAACTATCACAGCCGCCTGTATTTGAACGACGCAAACGTATCAATCCCGGCATCCGACGGTAAAATGTACTATATCGGCAACCTGACCGCCCAGAACATCAATCACGAAAGCCACTGGTTCATAAACAAGACATGGCTTGATAAACTGAACCTTGAAATTCCGAAAACAGTGGACGAACTCACGAACGTTCTTAGGGCTTTCCGCGACAATGACATGAACGGAAACGGCGAAAAGGACGAAATTCCGATGAGTGCCGGCGGTCTCACCAACCACATCCAGGGTGTTTACACCTACTTTTCACAGTTTGGCGTGCCGCTGCAGTATTTCGTATACGGATGCATTGATGACAACAACAAGGTTGTTTTCCCAGGCTATATGCCAGGATTCCGTGATGCATGCGAATGGCTGAACCTGTGCTATAAGGAAGGCCTGCTCGACCCCGAGGCAATTACCCAGGACTCGAACGTCTGGGGTACAAAGATGAATGCAGGAAGGGTTGGTTATACAACTTATCTGCGCCTTATCAACACTGCCCTGACACCTGATACTGCCGCAAACTACGTTTCAATACTTCCTCCTGCAAGCAAACATGGTGCCAAGGTTGCAAGAATTCTTGAAGTCCCTTCAATTGGCGCCGCACTGACCGTTGCAAACAAGCACATCCCCGAAACACTCATGTGGCTTGATGCACAGCTCGAAACAGAAACAATGATGGTATCCTATAACGGACCACTGAGAGAAGGCGGCCCGATTGAACCCACCATGAAGATAAATGACGCAGGGAAATACGAAATACTCTACGTTCCTGAAAACAATGAGCTTTACAATTATATTCCAGTATATCACGCACAGTTCTTCGCACCCGGAGATTATTACTTCAAGATATACGAAATGCCCCCGCACCGGGTGGAGAGGTTTGAATACAGCAAAGAGTATGAAGCAGCCGGAGTACTTGAGAAAAACTCATACGTTTACCTGCAGAGGCTTGTAAAGATACCTAACGATGAATCAATCGAGATCTCACGTTTGTATAACGAAATTGACAAGTTTATGCAGGAATCCATTACCAACTTCATTACAAACGGAGTAACAGACAGCGTCTGGCAGGAATTCCTGAATACAGCCAAAGCAGTCGGTGTGGATCGTTATATCGAGATCTACCAGAAAGCGTATGATAATTACCTTCTTGCTAACAAATAGAAAAATATGATAAAATTAATGTACAGGAAGGAAAATCCAGAATAGCTTTACCATTTGATTTGTATCAGGTTTGATTTCATATATGAGACCGCAGCACGGGCTTCTGTTCTGCGGTTTCATTATCTTGATGCAGAATGCATTATGTATAATAAGGTGCAGGAGTGCAAAATGAAAAAGATTTTTTTCCGATCCATTATGTTACGCTATATTGTTTCATATGTGGCTGTCATGGCTGTACTTTTCATTGGTGTGGGGATTTATGTAAATAACAGCTATGCGTCGGCCATCCGTGCCAGGATTGTGGAGGAAAACACAAACCGTCTCAGTGCCCTTAGAATTCAGCATGAAGAGAAATTGTCCTCGCTGATTAACATAGCGAACCAGATAAGCCTTTCTCCGTATATAACTCCGTTCAAGCTGAAAGAGAACGCATTGAAGGCATATTACCTTAAGGAGCATCTGCATTCATATAATGCAGACAGTTTTTATGATCAGCTTTACATAGTATTTCATGATGATGACTACCTGTATTCTTCAAATACATCCATATCGCTGGATATATATACCGAGAAGCTGATGTATTATGAAGGGATTACGCCCGACTTTCTGACCAGCCTGTTACGAAAAAACGACGGTGAAATATGCATACTGCCAAGTACGAGCGTACGCAGCGTTCTGACAAGCGATACCAATAAAAACATGGTTACGGTTATTATACCCCTGCGGCTAAGCGGCAGGTACATTGTAGGCAATGCCGTATTCCTGATTCACGACAATTCATACCAGCGCATGTTTAACGACGAAATACACCAGGTCCGTAACATGTACATTTTCTCCGGGGAGAGCCTGATTTCAGCAAAACGGCCTATAGACGTACCCGATGAGGTTATTCTGAAAGAAATCTCGGGAGTGGAAGGCTCAATCAACAGGAACATTACCTTGCCCGACGGGCGTAAGTATATACTTTTTGCCCAGCGCGGAAGTCTTTTGGATTTGTGCTATGTTTCACTTATTCCGCAGGAAACGTTACAGATGCAGACGGCAAGATCCCGGCTTGCCTTTTCCCTGTTCCTGCTGCTGTTAACCGTACCCTGCGGTCTGCTTACAGTTTATTTCGCCAACAGGCATGTAAGGCCTATAAAGGAAATACAGAAAAGTATCGGTGATGAGATAACTTCAGGGGATGGGTTCAGCGCAATCAAGAAAGGCATAGAAACGCTGAAGGGTCAGAATATGGCTTTGCACATCCGGCTTGATGAAAGCAAGGAGGTCTGCAGGGCAGACTTCGTGAGGAAGTTTGTAAAATGCCGGTTTCCCAGCCGCGAACAGGCGGTTAATGCGGCGTCAAGCCTTGGTATGGATATAGATCGGGAATTTTACTGCGTTGCACTGATATCTGCTTTGCCGCCTGAAAAAAAGGGACTGGAATTGCTGCATGCCCTGTTCGCCGATAATGAAGATGTACACGGATACGGCATGGAGATCCTGGAACAGGAACAATACCTGTTTGTGCTGTTCTCCGACAGCGAGGAAACCATAGAAACCTGGATAAACAGGGCAAAGATTACGCTTTCCGCGCTTGATAACGAAGTTGTTATTGCCGTAAGCAGTTTTCATTCTGATTTTTCAGAAGCCACAAATGCCTACTTCGAAGCAAGCACTGCCTATGACAACCGTTTTGTCATGGGAAATGAGCATGTGTTATGGTTTTCGGATGTCAGCTCTGCGGCAAAGGATATCGAACCGTTTACCGAAAACTATCTTGACGGTTTCAGAAGGGCACTTTATGCCGGTGATGCAAATGCACTGCACGACAGGATTGATGAACTGTTTCAGATTCTTAAAACTAAAAAATTCTCCCTGTTTGCATTCCGTATCATCTACAATGAAATGATCAGCATGCTTTTGAACAAGTATTTAAGCTATGACGGGGTTTCGGAACAGTCAACCAAGTATTACGATATTTTCGAGCTGTCGCGGTGCAGAAGAATTTCAGACCTTACAGAAATCCTGCGCCAATTGTGCAATGATATCCTGGTGAAGGAAGAACAAAACCTGCCTGATGAAGATCCAGTCATCGGCAAGGTAATTGATTATATACGCGAAAACTACACCGATCCGGGGCTCAGTATGGGAACCATAGCCAGTATGCACGGCATGAGCGCCGCAAACCTGTCGTTGAAATATAAAGAGCAGACAGGAATGTATCCGTCTGAGTATCTGCTGCTGTTGCGGATGGAAAAGGCAAAGGAGCTTCTTTCGGAAACAGATATGTCCATCCAGGATATAGGGACTACGGTAGGGTATTATGATTCTTCCAGCTTTATCCGCAGGTTCAAGCAGCATATGGGGGTAACTCCCGCGAAATACAGGACGCTTATGAAAAATGTTACGTAGTAATTGTAAAAATTTCGGTTTCCCCGTTCTTTACGGCGGAAATCATGTCATGTACATCCTTAAGCCGTCTTTTGAGCTGTATTCCTGAAATCCTGCTCATCCCGTCCGAGTGGGTGTCGGAACCTGCAACCTTTGCCAGTTTATACATATCCGCGTATTTGTCGGCACATTGGTTCTCAAAATCGGTGTTGCCTTCGTTTATTGTTTCAACGGCATCCACCTTGCGGGGTATAAGCCTTATCTTCGGTATATAGAAAGCCTCCCGGAAAGGATGGGCGTGAACAATAAACCCGCCGTCGCTGCGCACAAGATCGCAGTAATCATTTACACTCAGACTCAGAAGCTCGGGATGGTCCAACAGCCATTCCTTGTCAAGTCCGAAAGTGAGCAGATCCATGCCCCTGCTTGAATACTCCCAGCCGAAAAACACATCAAGGCCTATTTTTCTGCCTTCTTCCAAAGCAATTTCATATCCCCTGCAATAGAGCTCAATCCTGGTTTCCCATGGAAGGTTTGCCGGAACGGTTGTATTTCCGTTTAAAAAGTGATCGGTTACGCATATCCCGGTTAAGCCCAGCCCTTTATAATACCGTACAAGGTCTTCCGGAGATATGATACTGCACTTGCTTGCCACGGATGTATGCGTATGAATGTCATACCTGAATAACTGCATAATAACAGACTCCCCTGTAGTTTATTTAAAGCACCACCTGTAATTCTACCACCGGTTACGGTGTTAAACAAGGGAACATATTTGCAGATTGTCCTGAAATAATTTATAAACTGTTAAAATTTTTAAACCGGTGTGTTATTATTTTCGAATAATTTTTTAAGTATACATAATATAATATATTTTTCATTCTATTTCATTTATTAAAGGGCAGGGTATAATGAAGCAAAAAACACAACAGTATTTGAAACAAGCCGGGCACTTTGCAGGGCTATGCTTTTGTGCCGTTTTTCGGCTGTGCCGGGTTTAAATAACGGTACATGAGGCTGCATGTAAGTAATTACAAATTGATTGGATAAAAGGAAATACCATTAATTTAATACAGGAGATTTGCCATGTTGGATTTGCATGCACATATACTGCCTTTTACGGATGACGGAGCAAGGGACTTTGAAATGGCGCTGGACATGCTCCGGATGGCAGAAGCTGACGGAATAACACATATCGTTGCAACGCCCCATTATATCTGCGGCGCCAACAGGTACAGCGAGGAGCTGTTGTTTGGTGTTTACAACAGGATAAATGAAATAATCGCAGATAACGGGATAAATATTGCTGTTCTGCCTGGGAACGAGGTATTCCTTGACGAATATTCGCTGGAACACCTGAAGGCGGGAAAGTGTATGACACTCGCCCGTTCAAGATATGTGCTGGTGGAGTTTTCGCTCAATGGCATGCCGCGGAATGCCGAAACCCTGTTATGCGGCCTGTTGGACTCAGGATATGTTCCGGTAATAGCCCACGCAGAGAGGTATCCCGAGGTGATTGAAAACACCGGTTTGCTTTATGAGTTTACAGGTATGGGATGCGTGATCCAGGTAAACAGTACATCCATCACAGGGCTTATGGGCAGAAAGGTAATGAAAACAGCTATGAACCTGGTTTCAGAAAACATAGCAGCGGTTGTTGCGTCGGATTGCCATTCGAACATGAGACGTTCTCCCGTACTCAGCCAGGCATACAGGATTATATCGGCGCATTACGGCGTCAAAAAGGTCGAACAGCTGTTTAAAATCAACCCGGCAAGAATAATTGAAAACAAGGATATTGCCAGGGTTGAAGAAATTGTACATAAGGGCCGGTTCAGGCATTTTGATTTGTTCAACTTTCACTTCAGGTAAAAGGAGAAACAGGTATGCAGAATGGGATGAAAGAAGACCTGATGGAAATTGATCTGAGGGAGATTATCCGTATTATATTCCGTCAATGGTGGGTTGTCGGGGTATTTTTCCTGATATCTGTAACTGCTTCATTTGTTTTGTCATTCTATGTCCTTCAGCCCGTATATAAAGCCGAGGCGACGCTCTTTGTAGGGAAAGAAGGGAGCAAGACGGGAGGTATAGAGCTTGGTGAGATTCAGCTCAACGACAAGCTTGTTCTTGACTACCGTGAAATAATAAAAAGCCGCCTTGCTGCAAGGGAAATAATCGAGAAACTGAACCTTGACATGAGCATTGAGGCGTTCCAGGAGTGCGTTACCGTTACAACGGTAAACAACTCGAGGCTGATAAAAATAGCTTTCTTAAGTTCCGATCCCCGGCTGGCTATGGATGTGGCCAATGCCTTGTCCGAGTTTATTATAAAAAAAGCAGAAGATATAGTGGATGTTAAGAATGTCCAGGTTATAGACGCTGCAGAGTTCCCTTCCCGGCCGATAAAGCCGAACAAGAAAATGAACCTTGCCATTGCAGGCGTTGTCGGAATCATGGCTGGAATAGGGGTTATACTGATAATTGAATACCTGGACTCAACGCTTAAGAACAGTGAAGATGTAGAACGGTACCTGGGCTTTAATGTAATCGGCGAGATTCCAAAATTTGAAGGAGAAAAAAGGAATCACAGGAAAAAGAGGAATAGCGTTGACAGCCTTTCCTTTGAAAGGGGCAAACTCAGCAGCAACCTGATTTCATTCCATGATCCGAAGGCACGTGCCTCGGAAGCATACCGTGCATTAAGAACAAATATAGGATTTTTGGGTGTTGACAGGCAGATTAAGTCGATTGTTGTAACCAGCCCCGACCAGGCGGAAGGCAAAAGCACGACCTGTGCAAACATTGCAATCAGCATGGCCCAGACAGATAAAAAGGTTCTGCTCCTGGAATGCGATCTGCGCAAGCCCAAAATCCATAAATACTTCGGAGTGGAGAACGATAAGGGTCTTACCGACGTAATTGTAAACAATATGGAATATGAGGCGGTAACCAGGAAGATTGACCAAATTAAAAACCTGTACGTCATTACCTGCGGACCGATACCGCCAAACCCTGCAGAAATCCTTGAATCTGCAAAAATGAATGATTTGATAAACAGGCTGAAAGACAGCTTTGATATGGTTATTCTTGATTCTCCGCCCGTAAGTGAACTTACCGACGCGGCAATTGTTTCGAAAAATGCCGACGGGGTGATCCTCGTAATAGCATCGGGAGAATCAAACATTGATATGGCACGGCATGCGAAAAGTGCTCTTGAAAACGTGAAGGCAAGGGTTCTGGGTGTTGTGCTGACAAAACTGGACAGGAGTTCAGGAAGCTACCACTATTACAGATACAGGAATTACTACTATTACAGATAGACCTGAAAACTTTTGAAAGCCCTGCAACAGCTTTTGCAGGAAGTGTACACCTTACCGTATCCTTTACTCAGAAGAAGCAGGAGAGTTATCTCCCTGCTTTCTTTTGTATTCGCTCGGCGAGCAGCCCTCCACTTTCCTGAATACCTTGCTGAAATAAAAGGCGTTGTCAAAACCGAGCACTCCGGCCACTTCATAAACTTTCATATTTTTTTCGGTCATTAATTCCTTTGCTTTCTGAATCTTTACCTGGTTTACGTATTCAATAAAGCCGCAGTCGGAGTATTTTTTGAACAAATAGCTCAGGTAATTCGGGCTGATTCCGATAGCTGCCGCCACTTCATTCAGGGTAAGTTTCTCGGTATAACGGTTTCTTATATATTTTTTTGCGTTTAAAACAATCTGGTTTTTGTAATCCTTCTTTTTCGAGACAAAGTATGCGCATAAACCTTCGAACAGGGTATTAAGCCATTGCAGTACCTGTTCAGTGGAGTTCAATGTAAAGAGGCACCGGTAACCCTGGGGATTATCCCTGAAAATGTCCGAAACAAGCTCTTCACCATTCGGGAGCAGCGAAATCGACAGGTAAAGAATATTGCTTGCTGCATCCAGTGCCTGCAGAAAATACAAAGGATTTTCCCTGAACAGTTCCTGGATTGACGAAAAAACATTTCTCAAATGATGAGGATCGTACTCTTCGTATGCCGATACTATATCATTTTTAAATATGGAGATATTGAAAATATTCCTTGTCGGTTCCTTTATATCCTGTTCATCGTAAAAGCACAGCGGCATGCCGGGAGAGGACATGCTGAAAATTTGCCTGGCATCCTGGAACGAGGCGGAAAGATCCGTCGGGTTTTCAACCAGGCGCCCGACCGAGCCGTGTATTGAAGCACCGTAGTAGTTCCTGAGCATTTCAGCCGTGTTTTCGACCGAGTTGCGGATTAGACTGGTATAACCCGGCAGGCTGTCTTCAGGAATAAGAAAGATTATTGAAAAATGCCGGATGTCAAGGGCGGTAATATAGCAGTTTATATATTTCGGCAAAAGGGTTTTCACCATCTGAAGCGTACCTGAAAAGAAATTAAGCTGCCGGTTCGCGTCCATCGTATCGGATTTCGGGTTTGTTATTTCCATGTATGAAGCAAGATAGCCGGCCGCTTCAAAATTTAGGGAAAGAGTCTGGGCCTGCAGTCGGAACTGTTCTTCGTTTTCAAAAAGGTTATGCAGAAGCATTATAAAGAAACGCTCGTGGAATAAAAGGTTTTCAGCCGGAACAGACGGTACCTGGTATTGGGAGCTTCGCGTTATTTCGTCCAGGATTACGAGGGCATTTTGTATGCTCGACCTGAGACTTTCCTCGGTCAGTTCATATTTCACCAGGTATTCTATTGCATGCAGGGACAAAGCCTCTTTTGCCAGGTGAAATTCCTCGTAGCTTGTAAGGACAATAAACAGGGGCAGGCGCCCGTATTTCTGCTGGCATTGCCGCATCAGCTCAAGGCCGTCCATGATAGGCATTTTTATGTCGGTTATTACGATATGCGGAGAATGTTTTTCAATGAGTTTCAGGGCCTCTCTTCCATTGGAGGCTGTCCCGCATATCTCAATGCCGAGACCTGAAAGACCTGCCCGGTCCAGCATGGATTTAACCCCTATCTGTACCAACGGCTCATCATCTGCTATCAATAAGCGAATCATCGGCGGTAATCCTTTCCGTGTTGATTTTATAAAAAGCCTTGATTTCAATAAGCCGGGTTAAAAGCCTGTACATCCTCCTCCTGGTATGGACACTGCAGCATCAGCGGTTATATCTTATATATCGGCTGAAATCTATGGGCTCTCCTGCCGTTCCTCCGGGCACGGCCTGACGGGGAGGATTATTGTAACTGTTGTGAAGCTGCCTATTTTGCTTTTAATTGATAATCCGTACCTGTCGCCGAATTCAAGCTGAATCCTGTTATGTACGTTTGAAATCCCGATCTTCCTGAAGAATCTTGATTCACTGCCCGTTTTTTCTGACAACAGCATTCTGCCCATTTCTTCATCCATGCCTACACCGTCATCGGTAATATCAATCTGCAGGTCGCCCGATTCATTTCTGAACACATGGATTGTTATTGTCCCTGCAGAGCCTTTTGGTTCGATGCCGTGGAAAATGGCATTCTCAACAATGGGCTGCAGTGTAAACCTTAAAATACCGCAGTTAAGGAGCTCTTCGCTGTCGACTTTTACATCAATGCTTATCGTACCGCCGTAGCGGTACTTCATAATCGTGTAGTAATCCATCAGCAGGCTCAGTTCCTCCGAAAGAGGAACGAACTGTTTTGTACCCTTTGAAATATTTTTCAGAAGTCTTGACAGGGCAGTTGCCATTTCTGCGATACCCGGAGCATTTTGCATGGCTGCCATCCATTTTATCGACATAAGGGTATTGTAAAGAAAATGCGGATTGATCTGGCTCTGCAGCACCTGGTACTCGTAGTCCCTTTTCTGTTTTTCCATTTCAAGCCTGCTGTTCATTAAATTATTTATGCTTTCAGACAGTTTATTTATACCCCTGCCTATTTCCCCGAATTCATTGTCCCACTCGATTGCAAGATCCCTTGAAAAATCACCGTTTGCGATCTTCGCCATTCTCCCCTGCAGTTTGATAATCGGAGTGTTCACCATTTTATTCAGGAGGAGCGACATAATGAAACCGGCAAGGACAATAACCAGGCAGATGATCGCGATAATTGCCATGAAGAACTGTGTTTGTGAAAAAAGCTCCTTCGCGTTAATCTGCTGGGTTATATAACAGCCGGGAGTATTAAGGGGGCATGTAACATAATACAGGTTTTTTTCGTGCCCTATGCAGACCATTGTATCTTCATAAAGCGTAGTAATTTCTCCGTCGTCATTCCGGGTGAAAATCTCCGGCATGTATTCGGCGGGTATGAACGAACCGTCCCTGTATAAATAAGTATTCTGCGACAGGGTCAGGTATACCGACTCCCCGTCACCGTGGTGGTACTTGTCAATGGCATCGGAAAAAAGATTGGGGGATATGCATATAAACACCCACCCTGTAATGGTGGAATCGTAAAGACTGTATATCGGCCGGATCAGCGGAAGAATGGTCAGCTTGTTCCTGATTTTGAAAGGATCGTATACAAACCCCATGTCAAAGGTATAGGGTTTGCTTTTCAATGCGGGCTCAAAATAGTCCAGGCTGTCAACAACGTCAAAAACATTTGCAACGCCGGAATGGCGTATCAGAACAACCTGGATAAACTCCCTCCTGTTGCTTGCAACCAGTACCCTCTGGATATATTCCGACGAATCATTTGTGTTATACTGCTCGTTCAGGTTCTCGTAAATGGTTATTTTCTGCTTTGCCGTTTTTGAACCGTACATCGAGAATTCGCCGATGCTGCTGTTGGCCTGGCACCATTCGGCCAGCGAGAATATGTTTTTCAGGTCGCTGTTTATGGTATCAGCTATAACCTGCAGGCTCAATTCGGATGAATGAATCAGGTTATTCCGCAGATAATCACGGTATACCGTGTAACTGATAACCGCAATAAATGATGATAAAATGAATGAAAACAGGAGAGTTGAAAAAATTATTCTGCCCTTAATGGTTCTAATCAGCGGCTTCATTTACTTTAACCCCAATAATCCCCTCTTTATTAAATCAGGCCTGGAAAAGGTTCCGCATTACTTTAAAAAATATTATATCACAGGAAAAATGTTATTTTAATGAAATCATAATATATTATATGTTTTGTTAAAATATTACATGATTATAAACCGGTTTCCGCATTTTTTGCTTCAAGTCGCGGAATAAAGAAATGAAAATGTAAAATATGCCATTCACTTGAACGTGTTAATATTTTATATTGAAATTAAACATTAATCATCCCGGCTTGATCATAATTAATCCAACTTCATAAAAAATTTTATCAGGAGGAGTATTTATGAGAAGAAAAATTTTGGTTCTTCTGCTATGCATTAGTATGGCGGCGGCAATGTTTGCCGGATGCTCGCCGCAGGGCGGGTCACAAACACCAACTCCAACAACCCCGCCTTCAGGTGGAAGCACCCAGACATCTGAAGACAAGGTTACGCTGAAGTGGGCGCTTTGGGATTATGAATCCACTCCGTACTGGGGTGCATTGATTGAAGAGTACAAGAAAGTAAAGCCAAACGTAACCATCGAGTATACAGACCTGGGCTCGACCGACTATATGACCGTTCTTGCGGCTGAATTGTCAGGCAGCGGCAGTGAGTTCGATGTAGTAACCATAAAGGATGTTCCCGGCTATGCCACACTGGTTCAGAAGAATACCCTTGAACCGCTGGACTCCTATATCAAGGCTGCAGGTATTGATCTGTCACAGTATGGCGGTATAACCGACCAGGTGACGGTGGACGGAAAACTGTATGAACTGCCATTCAGAAGTGACTTCTGGGTAATATTCTACAACAAGGATATCTTCGACCGCGCAGGTGTTGAATACCCTACAAACGACATGACATTTGAAGAATATGATGCTCTTGCAAGGAGAGTAACCGATACCACGTTCGGCTCCGAAGTATACGGTGCACACTACCATACATGGAGGAGCGCCGTTCAGTTGTTCGGAATCCTTGACGGCAAGCATTCAATACTTGATTCGGATTACTCATTCTTCGAGCCCTATTACGAGATGGTGCTGAACCAGATGAGGGACGGGGTTGCAATGTCATATACCGACGTAAGCACTGAAGGGCTGCACTACTCGGCGGCTTTTGCAAACGGCAATGTTGCAATGCTGAACATGGGTTCATGGTTTATTGCAACCCTGATTAGCAGTCTTGAAAGAGGGGATTATGATCCCGAGCTGTGCGGCAACTGGGGTATAGTCAAATATCCTCATGCCGAAGGCGTTGAACCGGGTTCAACCCTCGGAACAATCACGGGACTGTCGGTAACCGCTGTTTCGAAGAATAAACAGGAAGCCTTTGAATTTGTAAAATGGGTAAGCGGTCCGGAAGGTGCTGCAGTTATGGCAAGAACGGGGAATTTCCCTGCACTTTCAACCGAAGAGGTTAAATCCATTATAGCAAGTCTCGACGGTTTCCCGAAAGATGAACAAAGCAAGGAAGCCCTTGAAGTTTCAAACCTCTACCTTGAAGTTCCGTATGCACCGAATGTATCGGAGATAAATGCCATTCTTGATACATACCACAAAATGATTATGAGCGGTGAAATTTCAATTAAGGACGGTATTGCCGCAATGAATGAAGAGGTTGCAAAACTGAAGTAACAGAACTGAAACCGGACATGAAATTCCCGAACGGAAAGTAACTGGTAAGCAACAGGATAAGCCGGTGCAACAGCCGGCTTTATCCTTAAAAAGCTGTCTGAGAGGAGTATTGGTATGGCCGCGGGAAAACCTGACAAGTCGGAATTGGATAAAGGCAGGAAAAAGAGGGCTTTTAAAAAGAACCTGGTGGCATATTCATTTATAGCACCCAATTTTATCGGATTTGCGGTATTTACCCTTGTACCCATTACTTTTGCATTTCTTTTGGCCTTCCTTGAGTGGGACGGGAATAACCCTGTAAAGTTTGTGGGCCTTGAAAACTTCAAGGCTCTCGTGAAAGACAAGTTTTTTATCGCATCATTGAAGAACACCATTATCTACAGTATCGGAACAGTACCGCTCACCCTTGTTTCGTCCCTGGGGCTGGCGCTTATCCTGAACAGGGAAATAAAAGGCCGTGCCTTTTTCAGGACGCTGGGCTTTTTCCCGTATGTAGCTTCACTGGTTGCGGTAACCTCGGTTTGGACAATGTTTTTCCATTCTTCAAAAGGACCTGTAAACGCAGTTCTTTATTATGTGTTTAGAGTGCCGAAGGAAAATCTCCCGAACTGGTTTACAGGCAGCCTGGTGCTCCTGATGCTGATACTGTTCAGCGTCTGGAGATTCATGGGATATTACATGGTAATGTTCCTGGCGGGTTTGCAGACCATTCCGCGGGAACTGTATGAAGCCGGTACAATTGACGGTGCGAACGCATGGCAAAGGTTCCGTTTTATAACGCTGCCCGGATTAAGACCCACAACATTTCTTGTTTCGGTCATGCTTACCATAAACTGTTTCAAAATATACGACATAGCTGTAATGCTTGCAGGCGGCAGCACGAACACGTTATCGGTATCATCAATGGTTCTTGTATACTATATATACCAGAATGCCTTCAACTTCTGGAAACTCGGATATTCCAGCGCCGTTGCGATGGTTCTCTTTGTCCTGGTCCTTGCGGTAACTCTTATCCAGTTTAAAGGACAGTCGAAATATGCAAACGAATAATAGACGAGGGGTATTGTTATGAATTCAGTCAAAGCCATGAGAATTCTGTCTAAGAGTATACTTTATCTGCTTCTTGCGATTATGACCGTGCTCATGATACTGCCGTTCCTGTGGATGCTCTCTTCATCCGTGAAACTGGACAGGGAAGTATTTAACATGAACCCCTTCGTATGGATTCCGGAAAAACCCAGGTGGCAGAACTATGTAGACATCTGGACAAAGGTTCCGTTTTTTAAATACGTTCAGAATACAGTCTTTTTAACCATCGTTGTAACATGCCTGCAGATTCTGACCAGCAGCTTTGCAGCCTATGCCTTTGCAAAACTGGATTTTAAGTTTAAAGACAGGCTGTTTTTCGCATACATAGCCACAATTGCGATGCCATGGCAGGTTTACATGGTTCCCCAGTTTCTTATGATGAGGAGCTTCGGGCTTAACGACAGGCTGCTTGCAATTATTTGCCTTCAGGCTTTTTCGGCTTTCGGCGTGTTTCTTATGAGACAGTTTTACCTGAGTATTCCCGACTCCTTATGTGAGGCGGCAAGGATCGACGGGATGAGTGAATACGGTATTTATGCAAGAATAATGCTTCCGCTGTCCAAGCCCGCAATTGCAACATTAACCATCTTCACCTTTGTGGCTACGTGGAATGATTACCTTGGGCCGTTGATTTACCTGAAATCACAGGACAAAAAAACAATACAGCTTGGGCTGAAAATGTTTATCAACCAGTATTCATCGGAATACGGTCTTATAATGGCAGGCTCGGTAATGTCATTAATTCCTGTAATTATTGTGTTCCTATGCCTGCAGAAATATTTCGTTGAAGGAATCGCCTCCACCGGTATAAAGGGATAGACGCATTATACTGTTAATTATTTATTCTTAATGTTATAATAATGTGCGGGTATATGTTTATAATGCGGCTGGAGGGGTTAAATGAAACTGTCGGTTTCAACTGTCAAGGTCAGGCTTGTGATTATTTGCATACTTATTGGTACAATACCCGCCATTATTGTAGGTGTTTTTTCTACGTACAGCGGTTCCAAATCTGTGCAGGACAAGGTGAATGAAGGCAATATGAGAAACCTTGTCCAGGTACAGATGTCTGTGGAACAGCTGTTATATACGGCAGACCATATAATGACCCAGTTTATTGAGACCCCTGTGGTAAAAGCCAGCCTGCATGTGGACATGCAGGGCGAGAATTTCCTTATTTTCAATACCGTGGAAGACGCCATCAACAATCTTCCCACATACAGCCTCGGGGCAAGTGAAATCTGTTTTGTAAACCTTGACAGGGGATGGGTTATTGATAACAGCGGCATATTTGATCTTGAAGACTACCGGGACAGGTCCTACGTGGAAGAATTGATAAAAAAACCCGGGACATCATTCTGGATTGACGAGCTCAGCATAGATCCGCAAGGCAATGCGGCCGGGGAAGGCGTACTGGACAGTGTTTGCCTTCTGAAAAAATGGCCGCTGTTTGCCGCTGAACCGTCATGCGTTGCTATTATGAAAATTCCTTACAGCCAGTTTGCTAACCTGATCTCTGAAAATAAAGCCCTTGGGGATGTTATGGTAATAAGTGAGGACGGGTACGTGGTTGCCCATAACAATAAGGATGAACTGGGCAAAAACTACGGCAGCGTCGCTTATTACCTGAAAGCCAGGGAACAGCCGGGGGACAGGGGAAGATTCACAATTAAGATGGATAACGTTGATTACAGCATAAACTATCTGACCTCTTCATACAACAACTGGACATATCTTTCGGTAACGTCAATTGAGGATATATCCAAGGATTCAAGGGCAATCGGCTGGTTCACTTTTATTGCCTGCCTTATGGTAATACTGGTGGTCAATGTGGCGGCATTCATAATTTCAAGCAGGTTTTACAGGCCCATCCAGAAACTTTATAACATGGTGGTTAGGGTGCCCGCCCGTAAAGAGCCGTCTAAAAGACGTGATGAATTCGGTCTTATTGAAGAACGCATAAATTACCTGATGAAGGACAATTTCAGGCTGAACAGGCAGTTGTCCATTCAGTATGACCAGCTGAAGGAGTATTTCATACTCCAGCTTGTGCTGCGCGGTCTGGACAGGGAAGTTATTGAATCAAGGCTGAAATTATACGGTTTTCCTGTTCTGACCGAACCGGTATGTGTACTTGTTGCGAGAATTGATACTTTTGAAGGTACCATTTACAAGAGCGAAGACAAGGATCTGATGCTCTTTGCAATCAACAATATTGTCGGAGAGATCCTTGAGGACATTATAGTTTTAAAGCCGATTGTCGTGGAAGAGTACCAGGTTACAATAATAAAAACAGGCAGCGACAAAATCGAGGAAATGAGAGAGTGTGCTTTTGCGGCAACCGAAAAAATCCAGGGCACGGTTAAGCAGACCCTTAAGATTTCAGTAAGTATTGGTATCAGCCAGCCGGTTTTAAGCTACAATGACATAAACAGGGGATACTGTGAATGCATTGAGGCTTTGAAACATCAGATAAGTCTCGGCTACGGCGCCATAATATTCTATAATGATGTGCAGAATCTTGGCGGACTGAAACCGGTATTCCCCGAAAAACTTGAGGAGGAGCTGCTGGATGCCGTGAAAACGTGTTCGTACAAAAAGGCAAATGAACTGCTGCACCAGTTTATTAACAGGATTTTCATGGTTGAAGCATCAAGGCATGAATACCAGTCCTCGCTTGTACGCCTGCTTACCGATCTTCTGCAGGTTCTGAAGGATTCGGGGCAGTCCTATGACGCAATCGTAAAAGAGGGTGAATCTGTTTATGAGCAGCTGTTCAGGCTGAAAACCGCCGGAGAGATAGAAAAATGGTTCTCGGCTGAAGTAATCAAACCCATAATAGATAATATTGCACTTTCTGAAAAAAACCAGTACAGGAAGATAGTTGAGCAGGTACTGAATATAATACACGAAGAGTTCCATACCGAGCTTACTCTTGAGGACTGCGCCGCAAGGCTGAACTATCATCCCAGCTATATAAGGAGAATACTTAAAAACGAATCGGGCATTGTTTTCAGTGAATATCTCGCACAGTACCGGATTGACATGGCCAAAAAGTGGCTGGCCGAAACAGACATGAAAATAGCGGACATTGCAGAAAAACTAAAATACCGGAACTCGGAAAACTTTATCAGGTTCTTCAAGAAGTATACCGGCATGACTCCGGGCAAATACAGGAAAATGAGCAAATAAGGAAAACTTAGGCTATCGGGTGTTAAAAAAACACCCTTATATTTTTTGTCGCTAAAATGACTATTTCATGTAATTTCCTTTTTTCTTGCATGTCAGAGTATATCGAAACACTGATGCATAAAGGTTTTGCACAATAAATGTTCTCAGAGCACATGATTTTGTTCACATTGCACAGGTTTAGTGTCTATAGTGACTATGGAATCTAACTCACTGTGATTGTAAAATATAATTGTGTTTCCCCTAAAAACAAACAGAGAATGATGTCGGATAACAACAAAATTTTTCATTTGATTGGGAGGAGATTTACCTTGAATGGGGCTCAAGCAGTAAGAAAAAAGAAGAGTCAAGCAGTACTGACAACAATACGCAAGGACATCTGGCTGTACATAATGTTAATTCCCGGAGTCCTGCATTACCTTATTTTCAAGTATCTGCCCATGTGGGGTATACTTATTGCCTTCAAGGATTTTAATGCATACCTGGGGTTCTTTGACAGTCCTTGGGTGGGGTTCAAGCATTTTGCCGATTTCTTTTCAAACCCCGACTTTAAACGGTTATTGGCAAATACCCTTACAATTTCTTTTTACAACCTAATTTTCGGTTTTCCTGCACCGGTAATTATGGCGCTTATGCTTAATGAAATCCGGAAGGAATGGTATAAGAGATCTATCCAGACCCTTGTTTATATACCGCACTTTATATCCTGGGTTATAATCGCGAGCCTTACCTATACCATGTTCAACTCGGGGGGGGTTGTGAACAGGTACCTGATGCAGATGGGGCGTGATACTGCAGTACCGTTCCTTACAAGCGAAAGCACCTTCAGGGGTATGATAATAGGCCAGACAATCTGGAAGGAAACAGGTTTTGGAACGATCATTTATCTGGCTGCGCTTTCGGGTGTTGATCCGCAGCTTTATGAAGCGGCCATTATCGACGGTGCGAACAGGTTCAAACAGCTATGGTACATTACACTGCCGTCCATCAAAAGTACGGTTGTTACATTACTGATATTAAGACTGGGACACATCCTTGACAACGGATTTGACCAGATATTCCTGATGAGCAACTCATTAAACAGGAAAGTATCGGAAGTGTTTGATGTTTATGTATATACAATAGGTATTACAAGAGGCGCATTCAGTTATTCAACCGCTGTAGGTTTGTTTAAAGGTGTTATAGGCATTATACTTATTTATTCGGCCAACTGGCTCGCCAAGAAGGTCGGAGAATCCGGACTGTTTTAAGTTTACTATTAATACCGTTTGAGGGTGATTGCAGATGAAATATAAAAGATCTTTGCTTTCTGTTCTTTTTGATGTTTTTAACTATACATTTTTAGGACTGTTTGCAAGTACGGCGATACTCCCGTTCCTGTACGTCCTGGCATGTTCATTTTCCACAGAAAAGGAAATAGTGGAAAGGCCGTTTTACATTATACCGAGAAAAATATCCTTGTCAGCATATGAATACATATTTTCATCGCCGACCCTGCCAAGAGCTTTTCTTATATCAATATTCGTTACGCTGGCGGGAGCTTCAATAGCCATGTTCTTTACCCTTACTTTGGCTTATCCGCTTTCAAAGAAGTACCTTGTAGGAAGAAATGTACTGCTTGCATTAATTTCATTTACACTGGTATTCGGCGGCGGAATGATTCCCACATTCCTCGTAATCAAAAGCCTTGGCTTTCTGAACAAGTTCTGGGCACTGTTGCTGCCGGGAGCCATAAGCACGTGGAACCTGCTTGTTATTAAGAACTTCTTCCAGGAGATTCCGCAGGAGATGGAAGACTCGGCGAGGGTTGACGGATGCAGTGCAATAGGTACGTTCCTGAAAATTGTTCTTCCGCTTTCAATGCCGGTTATAGCAACGTTCACGCTGTTCTATGCCGTTGGCTACTGGAATGACTACAGGAGCTCGCTCCTTTACATGACCGACAACAAGAAATGGCCGCTGCAGCTTGTGCTGCGCCAGATTGTACTTATGGCGGCAGGTAACGTGGATGGGGCTACATTTGACGAGGCATATACCCAGCCCCCGTTGGAAGGGTCTAAGAATGCAGTTATTATTTTCGGTACCGTTCCGATCCTGCTTGTATATCCGTTCTTACAGAAACACTTTGTTAAAGGTATCATGATTGGTGCCATTAAGGGCTAAAATACGTTAAAATTCAGTGCTGCAAAACTGCAGCACTGTAAAATAAAATTATCTGAAAGGAAAGGGTTGAGAAAATGAAAAAATTGAGCATCTTGTGTATTGTGTTGGCAGTTCTGTTTGCTTTGTCAGCATGTACGCCCACAACAGGCGGTGGACCAAGTGCTGAACCAACAAAAGCGGCTCAGGGGGACACAAAAACAAACGAACCAACTACAGCGCCAGCTAAGAAGAAAGAGATAAGCATTCTGGCGATCACCTTTACAGGTACTCCAATTGCTGAAAACGAACCGGCTGTTCTGGCACTGGAGGAACTTACAGGCTACGATATCAAGCTTGAATTCCTTCTGAACTCAGCTTATGAAGATCAGCTTAACACAAGAATGGCTGCAGGAAACCTGCCCGCACTGGTAGCAATTACAGGCAAGACAGCCAGTGTTATCAGCTACTGCCGTGCAGGAGCTTTCTGGGACATTACCGATGAATACAAGAAATACCCGAATCTTGCCAAGGCTAATGAAATCGTTATGAACAACATTTCAATCGACGGAAGGATTTACGGTATTTACAGGGCAAGACCCCTGGGAAGAAACGGTATATCCTACAGAAGAGACTGGCTGGAGAATGTAGGACTTGAAGAACCAAAGACAATGGATGATCTCTATAATGTACTGTATGCATTCACCTATAACGATCCTGACAGAAACGGCAAGGATGATACATACGGTATGACATGGTGTAAATGGTTTGGTCCCCTGGATCAGATATCCGTTGCCCTTGGTGCACCGAACAAATGGAAGGTCGAAAACGACGGATCCTTTACACCTGACTTTGATACACCCGAGTACATGGAAGCCATGAAGTATATGAGAAAACTGTACCAGGAAGGCTTAATAAACAAGGACTATGCAGCCCTTGAAACATCAGACTGGACAAAGGATTTCCAGAACAGCAAATCCGGCGTTCATATTGACGTTAGTGACCAGGCATGGCGCTACCAGAAGAAGTTCTCGGAAGAAATGGGTATGCCTGACGATATCGTATGGGTAATGGGTATGCCTGAAGGACCTTATGGAAAGAGAATCCTGCCGACATCAGGACATGCAGGCTTCGTAGCTATAAGCAAGGACGGAGCTCCAAAGGAAGAGGACATGAGAGACGCTCTGAATTTCCTCGACATCTGCAATACCAAGGAAGGTCAGAACATTCTTAACTACGGTGTTGAAGGAGTTCACTACGACCTGAATGAAAAGGGAGAACTGAAGAGAAGAACTTTTGGTCAGGACCCGATGGAAGGATTTAACCAGTTTATGACCAACGTTATAGACGGATTGCTGCTGCAGGAGGCTATGCAGCCTGTACAGAAGCGTCGCGAAGAAGTTATCCTTGAGAATATTCCTTACTGTATTGCAAACCCTGCAGAGCCGCTGACCTCTAACACCTATGCACAGAAGGGCGCTCAGCTTGATCAGATGATTTCTGACGCAAGGAACCAGTTCATAGCCGGCCAGATCGACGAAGCAGGATTCAAGGCAGTTGTTGCAGACTGGTATGCTCAGGGCGGCAGACAGATTTGTGAAGAATACGCTGCAGCTTACAAAGCAGCCAGCAAATAATAGTAATAAACATCCAATATGTAGAATAAGAACAGTTGAATTGAGTTGAAACAAGGCCTTGGCAGATAAGATTATACCCCACAAATCCCAAAAATCTGCCAAGGCTTTTTTTATAACCGTGCCAAACCGGCACGTTTTTGTTTTATAAAGCGTGTAATGAAATTTATTCCGTTGCTTAAATTTAAGTATTATAATACAATATGATATTGACGACAAAATTACTCTGTTTTCTTTTGTCCTTCGGCAGAATAATGTTTTAAACATGAATGGGAACGTGGTCCGGAACGATTATATCGCGGGGTGAGAAATATGCCGGCCGGCAGAAACAAAAAAGCAGTGTTCTTCATGGTTATTGTGCTGATTTTGCTGCAGGTTTTGCTGTCAGGATGCGAAGATATTAACATATCCGGAGATCCTGGTACGGTTTCCGGGGATGATGCAAAATTCCGGGATGATACAAAACCGGTTGAAATGAAGATTGTCCTGGGTTATGCCGAGGAACCTCCTTCAAGGGACAACCTTGTAATCCGTGAACTCAACAAACTGGCAAATGCAAATATCATGATTGAATGGACACCCATGGTCTCGTACAATGACAAGTTCAATGTGCTGATGGCTTCGAACAATATGCCCGATGTGATCCTGGTACCCGATGTCAAGAACTCTACCTTTGTCCATGCCGTAAATGCGGGGATGTTTTGGGAACTGACCAGCCGTATACAGGAGTTCTCCGAACTGAAGGAGATAAACCCTGTATTGCTGAAAAATGCTCTGGTTAACGGAAAACTGTACATGCTGCCCCGTGAAAGGGAGTTAAAGAGAAAAATGGTGATATACAGGGCTGACTGGGCCAGGGAAGCAGGACTTGAACCGCCGGATACGATCGACGGTATATATAATATGGCCAGGGCCTTTGCAGAGGGCGATTTTGACCGGAATTCCGAGAAGGATACGATAGGTTTCGCCCTTGGAACGGTGAATAATGAAATTGACTGTTTTGATGCCCTTGTTGTGGCTTTCGGCGGATTCAACAGGTGGGGAATCAGGGACAAAAGGATAATTCCGTCCTTTATGACTGATGAATACCTGCAGACAATGAAATGGCTCAGGAAAATGTACCGGGAGAACCTGATCAGCCCTGACTTTGCGATAACCAAGACAACCCAGATTATACCCGACCTTGTTGACAAGGAGAAAACGGGACTTTGGCTTGGTTACAGGCTGCCCGGTCTTTCAGATCCAGTAATAAAGGCAAAACAGAAAGAGGATCCGACCGTGAAAAGGGAGGATGTTTTCGAGTTTGCCTTTCTGAAGGATTTTAACGGAAATGAAAAGATAGCTGCCGAAACAGGGATTTCAGGGGGATTTGCCTTTCCTAAGAAATCTGTGACCACAGAAGAGCGTTTGGATGATTTGCTTGCGGTATTTAACGTTATTCAGAGCAGGGAAGGTCAGATACTTCTGAACAACGGGGTGCCGGATGTTCATTTTGACCTGGTAGACGGCAAATATGCAAAAGCAAAGGATCCTGAAGTTTTTAACAGAGAGGTAAGTCCGGTAGGCCAGCTTGGAACAAGCGGCATGAAGGCATATATCATTGCTGACGATGAAATTTCGATAAGGCTTAATATCGCCAGAAGAACCTTTAACAGCGACGGTATGATTTTCGATGTTACCGCAACCTTGTCGTCAAATTCATTCAGCTCGAATTACACAACACTGCTGAAAATAATAAGCGATGCCCAGTTTAAGTTTATAATGGGCGAAATTGATGAAGATGAATGGAATGCAGCCATAGAAGAATGGCTTGAAGCGGGCGGAAGCGCTGCAATAGATGAATTCACCGCAGCATACTATGAAAAAGTGAATTGATGGCTGAATTCCGCTGAAAATTTCCTTCTGCTGTACGATATCCTGTAAAGTTTCTGGTCAGACGGGGCGAAATTACCCCATCTGTTGTTCTGCGAAAAAATCTTCTGCCGTATCAAACTTGTTTTGACAAAATACGTATACTTAATATGGAAGAAATGCATAAATTCATGTTATAATATTATAGCGACTGCATTTGCGCAATCAGCTACTGCTAAGACAGCTGTTGTATTTTCAGGATTGGATGATTGAGGGAGCAGATATGACATTACCGCTTGTCAGCATAATAGTTCCTGTATATAACTCTGAAGAAACGCTGGCCAGGTGTATAAACAGTATCCTGGATCAGCAGTACCGGAATATTGAAGTAATTCTTGTCAATGACGGCAGTACTGACAACAGTCTTAATATATGCAGGGAATTCGCCGAAACAGATTCCCGGATAATTGTTATAGACAAGGAGAATACCGGGGTGTCAGACACCCGCAACAGGGGAATTGCCCAGGCAACCGGAAAATATCTGCATTTTGTCGACAGTGATGACTGGATCGCTGAAAACGCTGTAAAAGTTTTGGTTGACAGAATGCAGGAAACAGGCTGCGATTTGGTTATATCCGGTTTCTACAGGGTTATAAACGGGAAGAAATCTGAAAAAAGCCATATTACAGGCAACAGGGTCATGAGCAAAAAGGAATTTATCACCCATATGATGAAGGCACCTGCAAATTTCTACTATGGCGTAATGTGGAACAAGCTGTACCGCACAGATATCATAAGGACGCACGGGATAACCTGCTGCAACGAACTGGAATGGTGTGAGGATTTCCTTTTCAACCTTGACTATATAAGGTATGCACAGACCATTGCCACAATAAATACCCCAACTTATTACTATGTTAAAACAAAGGGCAGCCTTGTGGAGAAACAGTGCACGCTGAAAAATATTATCAACATGAAAATCAGGCTCTTTGAATCGTACAAGGATTTGTTTGAAAGCATGGAAATATACGAAGAAAACAGGGCACAGGTGAATAAATTCCTGGTTTCCTATGCAAAGGACGGCGGGCTGAATTATTTCGATACATATTTCCTTGAAAACTGGAAGAACCTGATTAAAAAAAGGAAGAGCAGTTAACCTTTTCGCACTCGGATATCTGCCATGAAAGGCGGTGAGTATTTCACCGCCCGGATATCAGGTATCCTGTTCCTGTTTTATATACACGTTTATTATTTCGCCGAAAAACATCCTGTGATAGTCCTTTTTGGGGTAGTGTTCATCTATTTCGGGATCGAGGAAGTTTACAGGATTAAAATCATCAAAGTATATTTTTTTGCATTCCAGCACAAGCCTTGCTTCGCTGAAGAAAACCGAACCGTTTTCGGTTTCTGCGGCAGTCAGGCCGGTTTCCTTTGCCTTGTCACAGTCTCTCCCCGAATGAGTACCGCAGAATGTTAATGCTTTTTTATACTCACCGGTGAAAAACGATAGTGTAAAGGTATCTGCCTTTTCGATAAACTTATAGGTGTAGCGGCCCGGTCTTATTACGCAAAAGGCTATGTCCTTGTTCCAAAGCACTCCAACGCCGCCCCAGCTTGCGGTCATTGTATTATAGGAATCAAGGCTGCCTGCGGTTACCAGCATCCAGTCCTCTCCCAAAGCCCTGAATGGATTGTCTTTTATATCCTTCGGCAGTATCTTTTTGAACTTGTCAGCCATTATAAAAACCTCCCGTAGAAGTTGTTAATTATATATTACCACACCGGTACTGCTTTTAAAATATTGTCATACCTTTGTCTTCAGGTTCGATGCTTTCACTGCATTTTGCCTTTTACCAGCGTCACGGAATTATCAGGACCTGGTTCGGATTGAAAAATAACAGTGGAAGACAGTCATATATTACCGAAAATTATGGCAGGATAATATGAAATTATGCTATATTAAGTCTTATAAACCATAAAACGGGCATTAATTATTGCTGATAAACAGAATTAACCACTTGAATATGGAATTTTGCATGTGAAAGGAAAGGGTATTTATGGATTCGGACGCATTGCAGGTTGTTAAAAACGACAGGTTTGCCAGGCTTATCGGAGCCGAGATTATAAAGGCTGAGCCCGGGTATGCCCTGGTTGAGATGAAAATCACCGACAATCACATGAACGGGTTGAACATGGTCCAGGGCGGTGCCATTTTTACGCTGGCCGATTACGCTTTTGCGGTGGCATCGAATAACAGCGGAAACATTACAATAGGCGTCAATGCAAACATATCATACCTGAAATCCCCAACGGGTTCGCGCCTTACCGCCGAGGCAAGAGAAATATATTCGGGGAGGAAAATCAGCCATTACATCGCGGAAGTTTATGATGAAAACGGTGAATTGGCCGCCATGGTCAAAACAACAGGGTACAGGAAGAAATAATCTGCTTGACAGCGTCTTGAAAAATAACGTACTATAATAGAGATGTAACGCGTTACATCAGTTTTTCCCTGCTGTTTGCATACCAGGCCAGAAATACAGAAAGAACAAGAGGATTCGGTATGAAAAAGGTGAAAGTTTCAATTAGGGATATAGCTAAAGAATGCAATGTTTCTGTTGCCACCGTTTCAAGGGTTCTTAACAACAGCGGTGCCGTGAAGGAGGAAACGAGAAGGCTTGTTCAGAGCGTTATAGAAAGATACAATTACAGGCCCAATGAACTTGCAAGGGGGCTTTTTACCCAGCGCACCAAGTCCATAGGAGTAATTCTTCCTGAAATTACAAGCCATTTCTTTGCAAAGGTTTTTCTTGAAATTGAAAAGGCATCGATAGAGTATGAGCAGACCGTCTTTTTGTGCAATACCCTAAGCGATAATGCACTCCAGGATTTTTATACATTAAGGCTCAGCGAAAAGCAGGTGGACGGCCTTCTTCTTCTGGGAGGGCGCGTAAACGAAACAAAAACCAATGTGCAGTATGTAAAGCTGCTTAAAGATTACATATTCCCCACTCCCGTTGTTATAATCAACGGAAAACTTGACGGTTACTACGACAGATGTGCATCGGTAAGTTCTGATGAGCATGAAGCCATGTTCCAGGCACTTGATTACCTGACGGGCCTCGGACACCGCAAAATCGGTTTTTTAGGCGGCAAAAGGGGCATCATGTCAACCGACATCAAGCTGAAAGCCCTGGATGAAGCTAAAAGCTCCTTTGACTATGAAATGAGGGAGGAATGGATCAAGTTAAGCAGTTATACATATCAGGGCGGTGTTAATGCAATGAATGAGCTCCTGAAGGAAAAGGAACTGCCCACGGCAATAATTTCTATAAATGATGAGGTTGCTGCCGGGGTAATAAATACATGCATTTCAAAAGGGATAAAAGTACCCGGGGATTTTTCGGTTTTAGGGTTTGACGACAGCTCCATATCAACCATTACAATGCCCGGAATAACAACACTGGCCCATCCTTATGAAGAGTTAGGTTCAATAGCAGTGAATTTTTTGAATAATATGATTAACGAAAAACCCCTGAAGGATGTAACCAATATCAGTCTTAAAATGAGTCTTGTCGAGAGGGAATCCTGCGCGGCACCGCGCAGAAGCATCCGTTCATGGAAGTAATTTTCCTGTTATCAGCTTCATATTTTTAAGGTATTGTTTCTGTCCAGGTAACCCGTTACACCGGAATTTCCGGTGTTTTTTCATTTTTTAATGTTATGTTTTTGTGAATAATTACATATATTTTGAATTTTTTTAACATTTATGCTTGACATATTGCATAAACAGGATTACAATATAATTGTAACCGGTTACAATTCATAATCCGAGGGTTTGATATGAAAGGTAAAATCAGAAACATAGTTAAAAAGCGGACTCTGTTGTTCATGTGCATACCGGCCATAGTTTTCTTCTTTATATTTTCCTATCTTCCGATGCCAGGTGTATGGCTTGCCTTTGTACGTTTCAACTACCGGGACGGAATATTCGGAAGCCCGTTCGTAGGACTTGAGAATTTCCGGTTCCTGATACTGTCAAGACAGCTCTGGAATTTAACAAGGAATACAATACTTTATAATGTTGCTTTTATTATAACAGGGAATATTCTTCAGATTACCGTGGCTATACTGTTTAACGAGATGGCGGGCAGAAGGCTGAGAATATACAAGAAAGTATCGCAAAGTATTATGTTTCTGCCCTATTTTATTTCAGCAGTTGTTATAGGTGTATTTGCCTATAATTTACTTAATGTTCAGACAGGTTTTATAAACTCAATTCTGAAACAGGCAGGCCGCAGCACTGTCAATTTTTATTCAATCCCTGGGCTGTGGCCTTTTATAATAGTTCTCGCATACCTCTGGCAATCCACCGGATATGGTTCCATCGTGTATTTCGCCGCCATCATGGGCATTGACTCCGAGATGATGGAAGCAAGCGAGATTGACGGGGCAAATGCGTTTCAGCGTATCCGTTACATAATCCTTCCCTGCCTGAAGCCCACTTTTGTCATTCTGCTGCTTTTCGCACTGGGCGGTATTATGAAAGGCAACTTCGGGCTGTTTTATAACCTGACTGGAGCCAATAACATGGCGCTTTTTGAAACAACCGATATTATTGAAACCTTTGTATTCCGATCGCTGAACGTAAACTTCAACTTCTCGATGGGCAGCGCGGTAGGCTTGTATCAGTCATTGTTCGGTTTTGTTCTTGTAATGACCGTTAATACAATAGTCAAAAAAATCGAGCCCGATTATTCATTGTTTTAGGGGGGCTTTGTAAATGCAGAACAATACAAATAATGAATTTGTTCCAAACGTTGATATAACCAAATCACAGGGTTCACAGAAAGTTATTGACAAATCCCAGAGGCTCATCCAGGTTATAGGAGTTGTTTTTACCGGGTTTATCAGCCTTCTGTGCATACTTCCCTTTGTCCTGATAATTTCTGCTTCGTTTACCGAAGAGCGGAGCATTACCCTTTACGGGTTTTCCCTCATACCGCGTTCGGTAAGCCTTGACGCGTACAATTTAATTCTCCGTAATCCCAGGCAGGTGCTTGGTTCTTACGGCGTGACCATCGGAATGACATTAATCGGAACGATGGTGGGGCTTTTTATTATAGCCATGACGGGCTATGCGCTGCAAAGACCCGATTTCCCGCTCAGGAATGCAATATCGTTTTACATATATTTCACCACGCTGTTTTCAGGCGGATTAATTCCCTTTTACATGATGATCACGCAGACCCTGAAACTCAAGGATAACTATCTTGCCGTACTTCTGCCGCTGCTGATGTCACCGTGGCTGATAATACTCATGAAGAACTTTTTGAAATCCATTCCCCATTCCATAACCGAATCGGCTACAATTGACGGGGCAGGTGATTTCTATATATTCTTAAAAATAATTTTTCCTACGGCAAAACCCGCCCTGGCTACCGTCGGTCTGTTCCTGGCACTGACATACTGGAACGAATGGTATAACTCCATGCTGTTTCTGTCGAGCAAGGTCACTTACAGGCCGCTTCAGCTTTTCCTGTACAACACTATAAATGAAGCAAGGTACATCAGGGACTCTGCAGCAGCAGCGAATATCCCGGCAATTGATATTCCCATGGAATCAATGAAAATGGCAACGGCGGTAATTGCCACAGGCCCGATTATTTTCGCCTATCCCTTTGTACAGAAGTACTTTATACAGGGAATTACCGTTGGCGCGGTAAAAGGTTAGCATTCTAATAACCTGTAGGTTATTAAATCAATATTTCATTGTAAAAAGGGGGACTTACTATGAAAAGTAATCTCACACGGTACCTGACGCTCTTTTTGGCACTTGTACTGACTTTAACACTCGCGGCATGCGGGAAGACAGGTGATACAGGAGGACCGTCAAAGGAAGGGGACAAAGCCGGTGATATAGACATTTCGGAATTTGTTACTATATCACATCTGTCCCTGGGAGACAAACCTAGCAACGGACAGTATGAAGCAGTAAAAGCAGAATGGGACAAGTACCTGAAAGAGAAACTGAATTGTGCTCTTGAAGTTCAATACATCGGATGGACAGACTACATGACCCAGTATAACCTGCTGCTTGCCACCGGTGAAGGCCTTGACCTGATTAACACCGCTTCCGACTGGCTTGAAATGTGGCCTAATGCCCAAAGAGGAGCATTCCTTGAATTAAACGATCTTCTGCCGAAATATGCTCCTATCACCTGGGAGACCGTTCCTGAATCAAGCTGGGCTGAAGTAACCTTCAAGGGAGACATTATAGCCATCCCCGAGGATATGTATTCACAGTGGATTAACCATGGATACATGTACAGAGGCGACTGGGCAAGGGAAATCGGAATTACCAAGCCCATAAGATCATGGGAGGAGTTCCAGGTTTATCTGCAGGGTGTTAAGGATCTCTACGGCGATCAGGGTGTTATCCCCTTTGATATCGCAGGTGCATCAAACATGAAACAGCTCTATGACGGCTGGACAATCTCGAAGTCTTCACTTATCTGCATAGACCCTGTTCCCGACGGGCTTGCTTTTGGAAAATCCGACGACGAATGGTGGGAGGTAAGATCCCGTTACTATCCTCTTGATGACGGAACCGACTTGCTCCTTGATTTTGCCAAGGAAATGAAGGAATGGGGAGACGCAGGTTACTGGAGAGAAGACGTGCTGAACAATACCGCCGACAGCTGGGTTCAGTTCAAGGCAGGTCTGAACGGAACACGCCAGCACCATACACAAACATATGTATACGCCTATAAGGAACTTGAAAGAGAAATACCCGGTGCCGATCTCCAGTTCTTCCCGTGGTGTGAGGAAAGCAAGAACCTGACAAAAATGTCCATAACCCATGGCGCAACTGCAGTTGGTGCAAAATGCAAGAATCCTGAAAGAGCGCTTATGGTTTATGACCTGATCCGTAACGACGAGACCATGTACAAACTTTTCAACTGGGGTCTTGAAGGCGTTCAGTACGTTATTAACGACAAGGGTCAGAGAGATCTGCCCGAAGGGTATATTACGGACCAGCACAGCTTTTCATCCAACTTCTGGGGCGGACGCATGGACAAGTTTGAGCTGAAATACCCGAATGCAACCATGGTAGACAACTGGGAAGAAATCTACAACAATTTTGAATCATATGCGAAACCCTACAGGTATGGCCGTTTCGTATTCGACAAGTCACCTGTTGAAAGCGAACTGGCAGCATTAAGCGACGTTGTAAACAGGCACCTCCCTGCAATCTGCGTAGGAAAGGCCGGAGATCCTGTTGCAGCAGTTGAAGCTTTCCGCAGAGAATTAAAGATGGCCGGCTATGACAAGGTGCTTGAAGAAGTACAGCGCCAGCTGACAGAATTCAAAAATTCTCTGTAATAAAATTCCCTCCAATTAAAGATAAATAAAAGGCAGGCTGCATGAAGGCAGCCTGCCGATATAAAGGAATTGGGTGTGTATGAATAAGAATATTATGCATAAAACCATTGATTTGTGCCTTGACTGGAAGTTTAAAGAAGGTGAAGAGCAGTATGCCTGGTACAAGGGCTTTGATGACAGCTCGTGGCGTACTGTTAATATACCCCATGACTGGGCCGTGGAGCATCCCTTTTCGGTCTCGCATTCGAGCGGGACGGGATATCTGCCGGGCGGTACGGGCTTTTACAGGAAATCTTTCCACCTGCCCGCAGAATGCAGCAAGATGCGCGTATTTGTAGTTTTTGACGGAGTATACAACAACAGCATGGTTTGGTGCAACAGCTATTATCTTGGGAAAAGACCGAACGGATACACTCAGTTTATTTATGATATAACAGATTTCGTGTGTTTCGGGGATACCCCCAACGTGCTGACAGTAAAGGTAGATCACAGGTATGTTGCCGATTCAAGGTGGTATACCGGTTCGGGTATTTACCGGAAGGTTACGCTGGTACTTAAAAATGATATTTATGTTCCGGTAAACGGGATGTTTATTTCAACAAGAAGTGCAGATACGGGCAGTGCATGCCTCGATATACAAACAACATTAAGAAATTCTGCCGGCGAAGATGCCTGCGTTACGGTGTGTCACACGCTTTATGCCGGGGACAGGCCTGCCGCTTCGGCCGAAAAGAGCGTTACCGTCGGCGGTGAAAGTGAAATTAATGATTCTCAGGCGCTTTACGTTGATTCGCCCCGGTTATGGTCACCGGAAAACCCATTTCTTTATACCTGCATAACCGAGATAAAAAAAGACGGGGAAGTAATTGACCGGACAGAAACAATAACCGGGATCAGGACCTTTTATTTTTGCCCGGACAAGGGTTTCTTCCTTAACGGGAAAAATATGAAACTGAAGGGAGTCTGCGTGCACCATGACGCGGGATGCCTTGGTGCTGCAGTAAGGAAAAAAGTATGGGAAAGAAGACTTCGGGCGCTGAAAGAGATGGGGTGTAATGCAATCCGCATGAGTCACAATCCCCATATGCCCGAGCTGTATGATTTATGTGATGAGTTGGGTTTTGTCGTGATGGACGAAGCCTTTGATGAATGGGAAGGGGTTAAAAACAAGTGGGTTAACGGCCACAATGTTTATCCGCCCGCTCATTACGGGTACTATGAGGATTTTCCGGCCTGGCACGAGGCCGACCTTACCCAGATGATTCTGCGGGACAGGAATCACCCGTCCGTTATATTGTGGAGTATAGGAAACGAAATTGATTATCCGAACGACCCGTACTGTCATCCCCTGTTTAAACTGGTAGAGGGAAACAATGACAAGAACAAGCCTGTAAATGAAAGACTCTATGACCCGAACAGGCCGAATGCTGAACGGCTTGTCAAAATTGCAAAAAGGCTGGTATCAATTGTTAAGAAACTGGATTTAACAAGGCCTGTGACAGCGGCATTGGCTTTTCCGGAACTGTCGAATGTCACCGGGCTTGCTGATTGCCTTGACGTTGTCGGATATAATTATAAAGAGCATTTGTATGATGAAGATCATAAAAAGTATCCCGGAAAGATTATTTATGGTGCCGAGAATTCAAAGGGACTTGAAGAATGGGAATACGTTGTCGGGAATGATTTCATATCCGGACAGTTTCTCTGGACGGGAGTCGACTTTTTAGGCGAAACGCAGGGCTGGCCGTGCCATGGCTCCGAATCGGGGCTATTGGATGTAGCAGGATTTGAAAAACCCGATTACTATTTCCGGCAGAGTTTATGGTCGGACAAACCTATGATACGGATTTTTACCACCCTTAAACAGGAAAGGTTCGAGAGATTTGATTATAAAAACAACAAGGAACTGGCCCCGTTATGGAATTACCGTGAGGGGGAAATGGTCCAGGTGGTTTGTTTCACAAACTGCACCAAAGCGGAGTTGCTTGTAAACAACAAGTCCTGCGGCATTAAGCGGGCTGAGGACTGTGCCGGAGGCTATCTGGCCTGGTTTGTGCCTTTTGAAAAAGGCGAGATCAGGGCGGTTGGAATCAATGGCAACGGTGAAAAGGTGGAAAGTGTGCTGAAAACAACAGGTGAGCCCAGTGAAATAAGGCTTGAATGCACCGATGAATATTTATCGGCCGATGGCAGGGATATAACCCATGTAATTGCAGAGATTACAGATTCGGACGGAAATCCCGTATGCACTGCCGATAACGAAATCCGGGTAACCGTTGAAGGCGAAGGCTCGCTTTTAGGTCTTGAAAGCGGGAACCTGTGGGACACAACACCTTACACAGAAACTTTCAGGCGTGCACATAACGGAAGGCTTTTAATTTACGTTGAAGCGGGCAGAAAAGAAGGAACCGTTAAGATTACAGCCAGTGCTGACGGCCTGAAAACTGCCGAAATAACAATTCCGTGCAGGTGATAATTTTTCATGTAATCTTATATTGCTTAATGTTCTTTTTGATCGGGCTTTCTGAAAAAGTCCAACCCCTGGAAAGATAATTCTTTAATTTCCGAAATAATATGGCTGTTATCCATTTGGGATAGCAGCCATTCTTGTTATATTACGTAATAAACATACCAGTCTCCGTTCAGTTTTTGCTTTTAAGCTCCCTGCAGAATAAACCGCGTGTTTATTACATGTTTCCCTTTTTCCATGCCATGGGTGAGAACAGAACAAGCATCGGAAGGAATTCAAGCCTTCCGGCTATCATGTCAAAGCAGAAGACAAGCTTGCTGAACGGAGAAAAACCTGAAAAGTTCCCCATCGGGCCGACAAGTCCCAAACCCGGTCCGATATTTGAAAGTGTTGCTATAACCGATGTAACTGATGTTATCAAATCTTTTCCGTTTATGGATATCAGTAATGTGGAAACAACAAATACAGCCGAATATATGAAAAAATAAGTCAATATCCCGGTCAGTGTTTCTTCATCATTTACCCTGTGGTTTGTTTTTACAGTATGAACGGCCCGCGGGTGTATGATTCTTGCAATTTCACGTCTTACTGTCTTAAAAAGAAGCAGGATGCGTATGCATTTAATACCGCCGCCCGTTGAACCTGCACATGCGCCGAAAAGCATAAGTACAACCAGGATTACTTTGCTGAATGCAGGCCAAAGATTGAAATCAGTTGTTGAATATCCGGTTGTTGTGATTATGGTTCCAACCTGGAAAGAAGAATGCCTCAGGCTCTGACCGAACGTGAATAACCCGTTCTTGCAAAGGTCGGCAGTTATCAGTGCTATTGAAACAATAATGGTTCCGATATAGAAAATAAATTCCTCATCCTTCAGGAGACTGCGCCTGTCACCTTTTATTAACCGGTAATACAGGCCGAAATTCACACCAAAAAGTATGGTGAATACGGTTATTATTATTTCTATATATACATTTCCGTAAGAGCCCACGCTTAGGTTCCTGTTCGAAAAACCGCCCGTGCCGGCAGAACCGAATGCATGGATAATGGAATCATACAGCGGCATACCGGCAATCAGAAGGAAAATTATCTGGATTGCCGTCATAACGGTATATATTGTGTATAATATCTTGGCGGTCTGACCCAGTTTTGGAACCAGTTTTTCGGTACTGGGACCGGTGGATTCGGCTTTCATTATATGGAGGGAGCCGACCCCTATGGAAGGCAGCACCGCTAATGTAAGGACCAGGACTCCCATGCCGCCCATCCAGTGAGTGAAGCTTCTCCAGAAAAGAATCCCCCTCGGAAGGCTTTCAATTTCCTGTAAAATCGTGGAACCTGTTGTTGTAAAGCCCGAAACGGTTTCAAAGAATGCGTCAATGAATGAAGGTATTGCGCCGCTTATAATAAACGGAACTGAACCGAAAAGGGATATCACGATCCAGCTTAAGGCTACAACAGCAAAACCGTCCCGTGCATAAAAATTCCGGTTTTTAATGGGTATCCTGTACAGAATAAACCCGGCAGCAACCGATACCAGGATGGAAACAACAAAGGACATCGCATCACCCTGGCCGTATATCAGGCTGACGATGAGAGGCAGTACCATGCACAGTCCTTCTGTCATTATAACAATACCAAGGCTCTTTAAAACCATTCTGGTATTCAAGAAACTTATACCTCCGCAGAAATAATGTCGTTCAGGTCAAATACCTGCCTGTTCTTTGCTATCAGGATTATACTGTCGCCCAGCCTTATTAAATCGTTACCATGAGGGATAATAATTTCGTTTTTCCTCACAATAACTGCAACAAGAACATCATGCGGTATATTAAGGTGTTTAAGCGGAATGCCCAGAAAGCCAGCAGGTTCGCTGATGGTGAACTCTATTGCTTCTGCCTGGTTGTTTACAATCTTGTAAAGGGATTTAATCGGGTTTCCAAGGGCATTTTTCAGGCCTCTGACAAACAGCAGTATAAGGTTGGTAGTGGTCTGACCCGGATTAACAACGCTGTCAATACCGGAATTTTTAATTAAGTGAAGATAGTTATTCCTGCTTATTTTTGCTATTACTTTAGGCACACCTGCCTGTTTTGCCAGAAGTGACAGCATGAAGTTCTCCTCGTCGTGCCCGGTAAGAGACACAAATGCCCCCATTTCACTGAGATTTTCAGAATAAAGCAAAGTGTCGTCGGTTCCGTCGCCGTGAATAATCAGTGCCTCGGGCAGGAGCTCCGACAGGGTGAGACACCGGTCATGATCAGACTCTATAATTTTAAACTTCATGCCTGAGCCTTCAAGAGATTTGGCAAGATAGTACGCGATTCTGCCGCCGCCGACCAGCATTACACTCTTGATTTTCTGGACATAGAGGCCGATTTTTCTGCAAAATTTGGTCACACTTGAAGGCCTCCCGACAACATATATTATGTCATTGGTATTTACCTGGAAATCTCCCCTCGGAATAATTGCTTCGTTTCCCCTGAGAACAGCTCCGATCAGTATGGACGGCAGGATATGGGCTGATATATCCCTTACTTTCATACCTGAAATGGGCATGTTTTCGGTAACCCTGATTTCAACCATTTCAACCTGGCCTTTTGCAAATGTTTCGATGTTTACAGCCTGGGGAAACCTCAGGATTCTTGCTATTTCATTTGCAGCAGCCTTTTCAGGGTTTATTACCATATCCAGTTCCAGTTCATTTTTCAGCATGGACAGTTCATCGGCATATTCAGGATCCCTGATACGTGCAATTGTATGAGCTGCACCAAGTTTTTTGCCGGTAAGGCAGCAGACCATATTCATCTCATCACTGGCTGTTGCAGCTATCAAAACATCGGTATTGTCAATACCGGCTTCGAACAGCACCTTTGCGCTTACCCCGTTTCCCCTGATGCATAAAACGTCAAGATTTTCATTGGCCTTTCTGAGTGCTTCCGGATCTTTATCTATGACAGTTACGTCATTATCTTCCTTTGATAACTGTTCGGCAAGACTATAACCCACTTTGCCGTCGCCGATTATTATGACTTTCATCAGAAACCTCCCGGCACGGTACAGTTGATTGCTGTACCAGTAATTGGCCATTTATAAATATTTATATACTATTCAAATTATATACCAGCATATTGCAATTATCAAACTTAATCGCAGGCAAAATAAGGGAATTTAAAGGTTTAAACAGTATATTCGGTAATTTGTTGCCTGTTTTCTAAAATAATGTGCAGTATAAGCTGGGCTGAATGTTCACATAATATTAATGTTTCAAAGTTGGAGGTGTTAAAATGATAGGAACTGTAAAATGGTTTAATGCTGAAAAAGGATTTGGGTTTATTGAGCGTGAAGGTGGAGAGGATGTTTTCGTCCACTACTCGGCAATAAAGGTAGACGGTTATAAGACCCTTGATGAGGGTCAGCGGGTCCAGTTTGACATAGAACACGGTCAACGGGGGCCGCAGGCGGTTAACGTAATACCTTTTTAGGTATATTCTGACCCGGTACCGAAGCAATTATGCAAAACCATGAAAATTTCCCGGTGCGTCGCTGTTACAGGCGCACCTTTATTATATTGCACCGAGTGAAACGTTTTTATTTCCTGCGTTATGCGATCCAATCCGTTATTGCTTTTTCCTGCGGGAACCGATTTTGGCGGCTCATTGATTTCAATAAACCGGATGGGTATAATATTGGTATGCGGTGCAAAAATCTTAAAATAAATCCACAAAAGGGCAGTATGCGATGAAAGTGAAAAGCTTTTTTAAATACGTGGAAATACAGACGAAAGCAGCAAGCATGATTCCTTTCGCAGCCGGAACTGTTTATGCCTGTTACAGGTTCCGGAGCTTTAACCTGAAAAACTTTGCGTTAATGCTTGTATCGCTGTTGACCTTTGATATGGCAACAACGGCAATAAATAATTATATTGATTATAAAACCGCAAGGAAAAAGTCAGGTTACGGGTTTGAAAAGCATAATGCCATAGTCCGTGACAATATAAAGGAGCGGGAAGCACTCGCGGTTATATTTATACTTGTATCCATAGCGGTAATTGCAGGGTTTATGCTTTTTTTAAATACCAATATAACGGTACTGATCCTCGGAATGGTTTCCTTTGCCGTGGGCGTCCTGTACACTGCAGGACCGGTTCCGATTTCAAGAATACCCCTCGGAGAAGTATTTTCAGGGTTCTTTATGGGGTTCATAATACCTTTTCTGTCCTTTTATATCCATGTGGCTGATAAACAGGTATTAACCGTGGCAATACAGGACGGCATCCTTGACATAAAAATGAATCTAAGCGAGACAGCCGCAGTATTCATTTACTCCGTGCCCGCCGTTGCGGGAATTGCAAATATAATGCTTGCAAACAATATCTGCGATATTGAGGATGATTTGGAAAACAAAAGATACACCCTTCCGATATACATCGGGAAAGAAAAGGCACTCGTTGTTTTCCGGGCCCTTTACTATCTCTCATATATAGCTGTGCTTATTGCCGTAATTGCAGGCATTCTTCCCGTTATATCACTGGCTTTTGCTGCGACTTTGCTCCTTGTGCGAAAAAATATCAACAAATTTATGGAGATACAGACGAAAAAAGATACCTTTTCCTTATCGGTTGAAAATTTTGCCGTTATGAACATAACCCTTCTTTCAAGTGTTGCGGCTGCAATTATTTTCAGGGCTGTTTTCACGGGCTGATACCCGGACAAGTTTTGAAAAGTTCCTGACAAATTATGATTAGTTGTTGACATTTACATTATATAAAATGGAGATGATAAAGCAGATTGTTTTATAATTAATTATCATTCAGGGAGGGTTATTATGGGAGATAAGCCTGTTTATCTGGACCCAAGCTATTCCTTTGAGGAGCGTGCAAAAGATCTTGTATCCAGGATGACAACCGAAGAAAAGGTTTCACAGATGCTTCATAATTCACCGGCAATTGAAAGGCTCGGCATACCGGCATATAACTGGTGGAATGAGGCACTCCACGGCGTAGCGCGTGCCGGAACCGCCACGATGTTCCCGCAGGCCATAGGGATGGCTGCAACATTTGATGAAGAACTTATTTATAAAACGGCGGATGTTATTTCAACCGAAGGAAGGGCAAAGTACCATGCCAATTCGAAAAAGGGCGACAGGGGCATTTACAAGGGGTTAACCTTCTGGTCGCCGAATATTAATATATTCAGGGATCCAAGATGGGGCCGCGGCCAGGAAACCTACGGGGAGGATCCGTATCTTACCACCCGGCTTGGTGTGGCGTTTGTAAAAGGTATACAGGGCAATGACCCGAAATACCTTAAAGCTGCGGCATGTGCAAAGCATTATGCCGTACACAGCGGGCCTGAAGCCTTAAGGCATGAGTTTGACGCAGTGGCATCAAAGAAGGATATGTACGAGACATATCTGCCTGCTTTTAAGGCCCTGGTGCAGGAAGCAAAAGTTGAATCGGTGATGGGGGCCTACAACCGCACAAACGGTGAGCCCTGCTGCGGAAGCAAAACCCTGCTTACAGACATTTTAAGGGGAGAGTGGGGGTTTAAAGGACATGTTGTGTCGGACTGCTGGGCAATATCCGACTTCCATCTGAAGCATCATGTAACAAGAACCGCACCCGAATCGGTTGCGCTTGCAGTGCGGAACGGATGCGACCTGAACTGCGGAAACCTTTTCGGAAACCTTCTGATTGCCCTGAAGGAAGGCTTAATCACCGAAGAGGAGATAGACAAGGCCGTAACAAGGCTGATGGTTACGAGGATGAAACTGGGCATGTTCGATCCTGACGACCAGGTACCGTACACATCCATTCCATATGATGTTGTTGACTGCAAAGAGCATAACGAACTTGCCCTTGAAGTGGCAAAGAAATCAATAGTTCTCCTGAAGAATGACGGAATACTGCCTCTTGACAAGAAAAAGATAAGGTCCATTGCCGTTATCGGTCCTAATGCAGACAGCAGGCAGGCCCTGGTGGGTAACTATGAAGGAACCGCTTCCGAGTATGTAACAGTGCTTGAAGGCATAAGGGAAGTAGTCGGCGACGATGTGAGGATCTATTATTCGATCGGCTGCCATTTATACAAGGACAGGTACCAGGATCTTGGCGAGCCTGACGACAGGCTGGCAGAGGCCGTTATCTGCGCTGAAAACGCCGATGTTGTTGTTCTTTGCCTTGGGCTTGATTCAACCATTGAAGGCGAAGAAATGCACCAGAGTAATGTTTACGGTTCGGGTGACAAGTATGACCTCAATCTGCCCGGTCAGCAGCAGAAGCTGATGGAAGCAGTATATGCAACAGGCAAACCCGTTATTCTTGTACTGCTGACAGGAAGTGCCCTGTCGGTAACCTGGGCCGATGAACATGTTCCCGCGATACTTAATGCATGGTATCCCGGAGCACTGGGCGGCAGAGCGGTGGCTTCGGTTCTGTTTGGAGAGACAAACCCGTCAGGAAGGCTTCCCGTTACTTTCTACCGCACAACCGAAGAGCTTCCTGAATTCACCGACTATTCAATGGAGAACCGTACCTACAGGTTCATGAAGAACGAAGCGCTGTATCCCTTCGGCTTCGGCCTGAGTTATGCACAGTTTGAATACAGCGATCTGAAACTTTCAAAGGATAAAATAAAGGCCGGTGAAGGCTTTACCGTTTCGGTCAGGGTGACACATACGGGTAAACTTGCCGGCGACGAAGTGGCACAGGTTTACATCAAGGATGTGGAAGCGAGCTGGAGAGTTCCGAACTGGCAGCTTTCAGGGATAAAGAGGATAAAACTTGAAAGCGGGGAATCCCGTGAAATAACCTTTGAAATACTTCCCGAACAGCTTGCCGTTGTAAATGACGACGGGCAAAGCGTTATAGAGCCCGGCGATTTTGAAATATATGTCGGCGGTTCGCAGCCCGATCCGAGAAGCATCAGGCTTACCGGCAAAGCTCCGCTTAAGGCTGTACTGAAAGTCGAATAGAATTTTCATGCCTTAAATTTACAATCATCTTGTCCCCTGCCTTGTTTTAATATAGAATGAGGTAGGGGTTGTTTTATTTATGTATATTGAAAATCTTGTGGAAATGGATATGTTTCCGGGATCATTCCCTGTAAGGATTGTCTATAACAGGGATAAGGAATTTACGTACCCTTCTCATTGGCATAATGCCATTGAAATAGCCGTTGCTGCAAAAAAAAACTCTGATATTGTTATAAATGACCAGGTATACTCCTTGGATGAAGGCGACATTGTTTTTATTTCGGGCGGGGATATTCACAGCTATCCCGTATCTTCGGGCAGCGAACGTATTTTTATTATTTTTGACCTTCACCATATAAACAGCAGCAATATCTTTATTGAGGATATTCCTTACATATCAAAAACCATCCTGATTAAAAAGGAAAAGAATAAAAAACTCCATTCCCGTATTTTCAGCCTCGTGGAAAAAATACTTGAAGAAGCGTCCAACATAGGGCTGGGATCAAAGTTTGCCCTTTTGGCGGCGATATATGAAATCCTCGCGGTAATAGTGAAGGAGGCCAACGGCGCAGTGGAGCTGAAAAGTACATACAGAAAGGACATGCTGTACAGGATAGGCCAGGTCGTGGAGTACATGGAGAACAATTACACCGATCAGATAAATTTGAAAGAGACGGCTGGAAAATTCGGGTTCAGCGAGCATTACCTGTCCAGGTTGTTCAGCAGGGTGCTCGGCATACCGTTCAGGCAGTATCTTAACAAAATCAGAATAAAACATGCTGCAGAAAGAATTATACTGAACAGGGAGAGTATTTCAAACATTGCATTTGACTGTGGTTTTAACAGTATTTCAACCTTTAACAGGACTTTTCGCGAGATAAAAGGCTGCTCTCCCATGCAGTACCGGAAGATGCAGTGGAATCATGTCAGCGGTGAAAGCGGGGCTGAAGATACCGATGAAATGCAATAATATAACGTACCATGAAGGAAAAGTAAGCAGGGAGGACAGGTACAGGGTTTTGGGTCAGAAAGGGCTTGTTGTCTGGCTGACCGGGCTTTCTGCCTCCGGGAAATCAACCATTGCCGTTGAGGCCGAGAAAATCCTGAACAGCATGGGAAAAGCCGTATACCGCCTTGACGGGGATAATATAAGGTTCGGTCTTAACAGCGACCTGGGCTTTTCTGAACGGGACAGGTTCGAGAATATCCGCAGGATAGCCGAAGTATGCGCATTATTCCGGGATGCTGGCCTTATTGTCATCGCTTCATTCATTTCACCGCTCGTGGGTATGAGGCAATTGGCCAGGGAAAAAAACAGTGAAAACTTCATCGAGGTTTACGTCAGGGCCGACGTGGAGACCTGCATGAAAAGGGATCCGAAAGGTTTGTACCGCAGGGCTTTAAGCGGCGAAATAAAGGATTTTACCGGTATTTCGGCACCGTACGAGGAGCCGGCAAACCCCGAACTCATCCTGGACACACAGAACAACTCGCTTGGTGAGTGCGTGCAGCTGTTGGTTGATAAAATTCTTGAAATGTCGGCTCTAAAGGATTAAATGAGTGCTTCCCGGCATCCGGGGATGACCCCGGAAATCCGAACCGGCCCTGTATCAGGGAAGATCGGGTTTTATGAATTTAACTCCCTTTTCTATTACTTCGATGTTAATTTCCTTTAGCCTGAAAAGCTCACCGTCGGCGTTTACATGCACCGGCGACGGGCACGTCATTCTAACCGAACGGCAGCGTTTTACCGCAACACCCTTCATTTTCGTATGTTCTCCCTTTATAAACCTTGGGAAAAAACGGAGTATTTTAAGCCGTGTCCGGCCGTCTATAAGGCAGATATCAAGAAACCCGTCATCGGGCACAGCCGTAGGCACAGGCATCATCCCGCCACCGTAATACTTACCGTTTGCAAATGCGGATAACAGTACACTTGGCATGTATATTTCCTCGCCGTCGATATAAAAGGTTGCCTCGTAGTTTTTCAGCCTAATCAGCGACATAAGGATTCCGCCGATATAGGCAATCTTCCCTTTTATAAGCGGCAGTCGTTTAAGATACTGGGTATTTGCAACCACATCGGCGTCAAACCCGGCAGAGGCTATGTTCAGAAAATACATGTCGTTCATTTTGCATAAATCCACCGGTACCGGCTCTGCATTTATAATATTGCAGAGTATTAACATGGTATCTTTCTCGGAGCAGAAACTTTTCAGAAAATCGTTTCCTGTTCCCGAAGGCACATTTCCAAGAGCGGCATCGCTGCCTGCAACACCCTGCAAAACCTCGTTCAGTGTGCCGTCCCCGCCGACGGCGTATACCCTGAGGTTCCTGTATTGCTTAACATATTCCCGCGCTATTTCGGTCGCGTGCCTCGGCGCCTTTGTTATTTCAATTTTATAGGAAAGGGAATTGCTTTCCATCAGTTCCTTTATATCCGGAACGATTTTCAGTGTTTTTCCTTTTCCGGCTGCCGGATTTACAATAAATAAATGGTCCATCTCCGTAATCCCTTGTGTTCTGAAAATTTTACTGAAATTATGCCGGTGATTTCAGCAATAAGTATTATTATACAGTTAAATCGACATTCCTCAATAATTCATAACCCTATTTTATTTTCACGTGCGTAGTAAAACAGGTACTGCTGGGCAATTCCTGAAAACTCCCCGAAATAATTACGGGCAAAGGCCCGTATTGTGTTTACATCTGTTTCTTTTTCAAAATACAGTGTTTCAATTACGCGTTTAACCCACCTGTCTATCGGGAAGGCATTCCTGTCAAGGCCGCTGTAGAGAAGGATACAGTCTGCAACCTTTTCACCTATGCCGGTAAAGGAAAGAAGCAGTTCCCTTGCATTTCCGGCAGGAAGTTTCTTCAGTTCGTCAAGGAGGGAGGGCTGTTCCATCAGTCTTTGCGCAGTGGACATTATATATCTGCACCGGTATCCTCCCCGGCATATGTTCAAATCGTCAAGGGTTGACCCGGCAATCGACGAAGGCTCCGGGAAAGTGTATTTTCCGTATTCCCCGGGGATTTTACTGCCGTAATGACTGCTTAATGTTTCAATTATTTTCTTAATCCTTGGTATTCCGTTATTCTGGGATATTATGAACGAAAGGATCACTTCCCACAGGTCCTGGCGCAAAAGCCGTATTCCATATCCGAAAGAAACGGCTTTTTCAAGGTGTTCATCCTTCCGTGAAAGGATCTTTTTAACTGCACCGTAATCGGTGTCAAGATCGAAATAGGGTACCCATTTTTCAACAAACTCATCTTCGGTCATGTCAAAAAAAGTACATATTTCGCCGTCCCATTCAAGCCTTACCAGCCTGCCGAGGGCAACACCCGACCAGGTACACCCTCCATCATGATTCCAGCGGAAACACTGTCCGCACAGGAAGGTATGGGCGGGATCAAAATCATTTATCCTGACCTTAAGACTATTGCCGGGTTTGGAAACTATACGATACATTTAAATGCTCCCGTGCCTGAAAAATGCTCTTTCTATCGAGTATAACACCTGAACTTGTTTTACACAATAATTCATAATATATCTTTTTTCCTGAACTAATGGTAAAATGAAACATATGGTTTATTAATACTGCTGCCAAAAGCAATATTCGGCGCAAAAGGTCCGCATTTTAAAATAGCTTGTGAAAGGTGGTATTATTTTGAAGGAACGCATATATACGATACCGGTGAGCGAAGCATTCGAGGTGGATTCGGAGTGCCCCATGTGCATTCTTGAAAGAAGGGTTGAAAACGATGCCATAGAATATACCCTGGGACCATCGATGATGGAACCCGACAGGCGTATTGAAACCAATGAAAAGGGATTCTGCAGCCACCATTTTACAAAGCTGTACAACACGCAGGAAAACCGGCTTCCTTTAGGGCTTATAATAGATACGCACCTGATGGAACAGAACGGTATTTTACATAAAATGTATGAAAAAGCCCAGGCCGGGCTCAAAAAAGAAGCCGAAACCGGCGCAATCGAAAAGCTGGCACAGGGGTTCAGGAGCAAGGATCAGTCGGCTGTTTTTGTACAGTCGATGATAGATAAGCTCAATGAGCTTGAAAAAAGCTGCACAATCTGTGAGAAGATTAATTTTAACATGGATAAGTTCACCGATGTTATTCTGTATCTTTTCTTCAAAGAACCCGAGTTCCGGGAGCGTTTCGAATCAAAGAAGGGTTTTTGCCTGCCGCATTTGAAAATGCTTTTGGAGGGTTCAATGAAATACCTGAACAGAAAACAGCGCAGCGAATTTGTAATGGCGTTAATGTCCCTGGAGTTGACTCACCTGGACAGAATAAAGGAGGAAGTCAACTGGTTCACGAAGAAGTTTGATTACAGGAACCAGGATGCACCGTGGAAAAACTCGCGGGATGCAATTCCAAGGAGTATTGAAAAAATTTGCGGTCCCTGTGAACTTAACAGGTAATGCCGCTTAATGGCCGTCAATACAAACAGACTGGAGTGATACGATGAAAAAGGAACGATATGGTTTTGAAGACCTTGTTGAAATTATGAAAACGCTTAGAAGCCCGAACGGGTGCCCATGGGACAGGGAACAGGATCACGAATCCCTGAAGAAATACTTAATCGAGGAAACCTACGAGGTCATTGAGGCGATAGATTTAAAAAGCCCCGGGAAACTCTGCGAGGAGCTCGGGGACGTGCTGCTGCAGGTTGTTTTCCATGCGGCAATAGCCGAGGAGAACGGCCGGTTTACCATTTACGACGTTATTGACGGTATCAGCAGGAAGATGGTCCACAGGCACGAGCATGTGTTCGGCAAGGCACACGCTGAAACAAGCGACGATGTTCTTGAGCTGTGGGATAAGATTAAAAAACAGGAAAAGGGAGCAAAATCCCAGACCGAGATCATGAAGGATGTTCCGGTAGTGCTTCCGGCCCTGATGAGGAGCTATAAAGTGCAGGAGAAGGCCGCGAAGGTGGGTTTTGACTGGGATGATATTGAAGATGCATGGAAAAAGGTATATGAAGAGATGGAGGAGCTCTACGAGGTTTACAAAAGCGGCGATTTGGAAAAAACCGAGGAAGAGCTTGGTGATCTTCTGTTCGCCGTGGTGAACGTTTCAAGGTTTTTAAAGATTCAGCCAGAGCTCGCATTAACCAAAACAATAAACAAGTTTATAAAGAGGTTTGAATATATTGAAACAACAAGCGCTGATAACGGCAAAAAACTTACCGACATGACGCTTGAAGAAATGGATGCCTTATGGGATAAGGCAAAAGAACTATACAGAAGAGGGGAAAACAATGAGGATAGATAAATTTCTGAAGGTAAGCCGGGTTATAAAAAGAAGGACCCTGGCGCAGGAGGCATGCGAAAAACAGAAAGTGAGCATTAACGGCAAAATCGCGAAACCCGGTTCCGACGTTAAGGAAGGCGATATTGTTGAAATCCGTTTTGGCGAGAATATAACCCGGTTTCGCGTGAAAAAGGTTGCCGAACATGTTTCAAAGGAAGAAGCATCTGAAATGATAGAAATTCTCTGATGAAAAGCCCGGTCGGAACCGGGCTTTTTTAAACTGCCTGTTAACTGAAGTTATTATTAAAACCGGCATTATTTTCGGCATCGTCATCGGGATCGCCGTATGAAGCAGTATTCTGCGCCGAGTATACAAGGTCTTCATAGAAAGCAATGCGGGTGGTGTAATAATACGGCATTGACCAGAGAAAACCTATGTAAAAACCGGGGAAGATGGACAGGAGGAACCATCCTAAGAAACTCAAATCCTGTATGAACAGGGTCATTTTATTGCCGTACATCATTGCCTTGCTTCTGCGGATGGCCTCGGATGCTGAAATCTCCGGGTTATCATACAGTATCAGCATTGCCTGTGAATAGCGGTAGGATGCTACGATTCCCGGTATAACAAAGAGAAGTGACCACAGGAAAACATATAATGCTGAAAGCCAGTATACGGCAAGGACCTTGCCAAACATATTGAACCCCGAAAAGAGGTTTTCAAGCCGGGTATCGTTTTCCCTGTAAAACTTGAGGAATACTATGTAAAGTCCGAATTCCAGCGGCGGAACCAGGAGTATTGTTCCGATTATGGGAATCATCCCGCATCCCATTGCCAGAAGAAGGTAGACAATCATAGCAAGAACAGCCGAACCCCATCGCCCCGTCAGCGCCATTCTTGCCCTGAATTTTAACTCAGGCCGGGTGACTGTTGGATGAAAACGTCCGGGCGTGTAATCCATAAAAAAGACCCCCTTAGTATTTGAAATAGTCTTGATTCTCTTATTATAATAATAAACTAAAATCTATCAAATTGTAAGCTCGTCTTTGTAATTTTCTGATAATGGCTAAATAAAAACTGAAATTTGCATATTAACCGATTCAGCATCATAAAATTTCATTGCATGGACTAATTTTCATTACACCTGCCTGAATATATAAGTGGTGGTGGTGGAAAACATGGGCGAAGAAAAAAAGAGTGACCGTGAACATCAGAATATCATTCTTAAGGACAGGAGGAAGTTATTGATTACCGGTGTACATAACGTGGAGAGCTTCAACGAGGAGAGCATAGTGGTCGATACCCAGCTGGGGCTTGTGGTTGTGCGCGGAATTGATATGCATATCAATAAGCTGGATGTTGAAAGCGCGGCCCTTGATGTTGAAGGTGAGATAGGGCTTATTGAGTATCTCGATAATACCGTGCCGCAGCGCAAAGGCGGATTTTTCTCAGGTCTTTTCAAGTAGGTATGGTAATGTATGAGAGAGGAAATCAATGTTTTTTTAAGCGCCTTATGTGTCGGTGTTACCACGGGTTTCATATACGACCTGTTAAGGATGAAGAGAAGAGCAATAAAAACGCGGAGAATTTTCATCGGTGTTGAAGATGTTTTGTTCTGGGTAATCGCTGCACTGCTTACTTTTGCTGCGGCGTATATCAGCAACCAGGGGGAAATCAGGTTTTATTTTTTTATGGCAATGGTTCTGGGTATAAGCATATATTTCTGGCTTTTTTCACGCTGGATTACCCAAATTATCACGTTTACGGTTAATACAGTTGTATGGCCCTTTGCAAAGCTGTACTGCCTTCTAAAACCGCCCGCGAAGCGGTTTGCTGCCCTGGTTGGAAAGGGCACGCAAAAAACGGTAAAAAAGCTCCATGTATACCGCCTTAAAACCGGCCTCAGGTTCAGGTCCTTCCGAAATATCATGCGCAAGATTTAGCCTAAACCGGAAACATATTCGTGGCAAAGTATATCACCAACGTCAGTGTAACTGATGACATGATCGTGGACATCATTACCACCTGCGATGCAAAATCCGGGTGGTTTTTAAATTCCACACTGATTAACGCAGTATTGACGGCTGTGGGTAATCCCGAAGAAATAACCAGGACCTGTGCCATGACTCCCTTAATGCCGAAAAGCAAAACAAGCAGCAGTGCAATTATCGGTCCGCATATAAGACGCGAAAATACCGAAAGATAAACCTTGGGATCCCTGAGCCGGAATTTCGTGTGGGAAAGCTGAACGCCCAAAGTCAGCAATGCGATGGCAACAAGACCGTTTCTTGCATAATTGAAAGCAGGCCAAAGGGGAAACTGCGTCAGGTCATAGGGCAGTAGTTTCAGCAGGAAGGCTGCAACTACAAAATAGGGAGCGGGCAGCTTCAGGGCCTTTTTGAATGCGGCGGCTGTTCCTCCCGAAGCCTTGCTTGCATTGAACACACCGATATTGTTTGTAGTTACGTTCTGAACAATCAGTACAATTACCTGTACCGTCAGGGCAAAATCAAGATAAGGGGTTTCCCCATTTACAACGAAAGGCTTGTTCGAATATATCAGGGTTATAAGCGGAACGCCGAAATTGCCTGAATTGTAAAACATTAACGAATTCACAAAAGCATTGGTCAATCCGGTATCAAAACGCATTATTTTACCTACCAGGTTTCCCAGGCACCAGTTGGTTATAAGGATAAGAATGACTATTGCAAGTGCCTTCAGCATATCCAGGGGTATTTTTGTCGAATATATGTTGGCAAATACAAAAGCAGGCACAAGAAAGTACAGGTTTACCTTTGAAAGGGTTGACACATCAAGGTGAAATTTTCTGTCAATCAAAACGCCAATACTAATCAGGGCAAATATCGGAATGAGGTTATTGGTTAAAATAAACAGGAAAACTCGCATATTTCTCTCCGTCTTTCCAGCAACTGCAGATTTTTGTGAAGTTAATACTTGTTCCATTAATAAGTATTATTTCAAACCAGACAAGACAAAATACCTGATAAGGGTTATGCCATAATGCCTGCTGTAAGACATTATTATAATTGCTATTGCCATTACATGCAAGATAAACTTAATAATAAGCAGTTTAAAACTCCATGTTCCCGAATGTTCACGTAAAGCATTGCAAAACCTTATAAAATCCGGAATAATACCTGAAACGGAGGTTTTATGAAGGTGCGTCAGGGCAGGAAAAAAACAGGAGGAAGCAATAATGCTTGTATATTGAACTTCTGCTTTTTTATGGTACAATATAATTAAGGCGTATTGTTGCTTCGTGCAGCAGTGTTCGGAATTATGTTCCTTTTACGGAAGACAGGGTTGATTATATGCAAAAGAGAAAGAAGCTGAATGTTGTTTTACTGGTTATAATGTCAGGCCTCCTTGTATATTTTGCAATTACCTTCTCAAAGCAGCAGGAAGAAATCAACATGATTGAGAATCAAATGAAGGTCCTGAAGGATAGAATTGAAAAAGAGAAGGCTGTTCAGGAGGAGCTTCTTGAGCAGCAAAACATTATTGAAACCGATGAGTTCATAGAAAAGATCGCCAGGGAAAAACTTGGCATGGTAAAAGAAGGGGAAAGAATCTACGTCGACATGGATTAGAAACAGAACCCTATCTTCCGGCATGTGCTCTCTGCTCTTCATGGTTTAAATTCAAATATACATTTTCAAATTATTTTTCAGCGGTTTGTATTCCTTGATATACAGTAACAGGTATTTGCAGTATGCGGGATTAGTCACCGCGCCTTCAGCAGTTTACCCTGAAATAAAAAGATGCTGTTTTTGGCTGGTGGTTGTGTAGTTTTACCAAATCCATTATAATTGAAATACGGTTGAATATGTTTAATTAGCAGTACTAATTCATGGGTATTATAAATTACAGGGTGGATACAGCAGTAAAAGGATGTGAACCGGAGGAGATAAACATGGAACTTAATGAATGGCTGAATCATAAACTGCCGGAAATAGCGGATAACCTGGAACAGATAAACAGGACCCACTTTATTAACGAGAAAACCATAGGCTTTGCCGGCAAGGAACAGGTGTACCAGGTCTTAAGACGGCTCCGTTCGGCGCTTTTTCCCGGTGTTTTCGAAAAATACCCGATAGATGAATCGAGCATAAACATTATCATCGGGAACAACATACGAAGGGCTGCCCTGGAACTGAAAAGCCTTATCGAGAGATGCCTGATCAACGAATGCGATATAAAGGAAAAACAGCAGGGAACCTGCAGCAAATGCATAGAAAGAGCCAATGAAATTACGATAGACCTTTTGGAGAAATTACCAAAAATCAGGGAATTGCTGCATAAGGACATAGAAGCGGCGTACAGGGGGGATCCTGCTGCCAAAAGCAGTGAGGAAATCCTTCTCAGCTACCCGTCAATAGAGGCGCTGAGCGTACACAGGATCGCCCATGAGCTTTACAGGCACAATGTGCCGATAATACCAAGGATTATGTCCGAATACGCCCATACAAGAACGGGAATTGACATACATCCCGGAGCCTCAATAGGCGAATATTTTTTCATTGACCATGGCACAGGCGTTGTAATAGGCGAGACATGCGTTATAGGGAACAATGTCAAGATATACCAGGGCGTAACCCTTGGCGCAAAGAGTTTTCCCGTTGATGAAAAGGGGAACCTCGTAAAAGGCATCAAACGGCATCCCAATATTGAGGATAATGTTGTTATTTACGCAGGGGCGACAATACTGGGCGGTGACACTGTGATCGGTCATGACTCGGTCATTGGCGGCAACGTCTGGTTGACGCGTTCTGTTCCGCCTTACAGCATAGTACATAATGCTCAGCCGTCGCCGGTCATAAAAAACGGAAAGTAGTGAAACATTGCTGTTTTATGAGAATGAAAGCAATTTTGCATAAAAACCAGGCATGCTTATATGAATGACAAAAAGGAGAGATTATAGTGAAGCTGTATAATACGCTGACAAAAAGAAAAGAAGAGTTTGTTCCGCTGAAACCCGGAGAAGTAACAATGTACAGCTGCGGGCCTACGGTCTATAATTACTTTCATATAGGAAACGCGCGTCCCTTCGTTGTATTTGACGTATTAAGACGCTTCCTTGAATACCGGGGATACAAGGTAAGGTTTGTTCAAAACTTCACCGACATAGACGACAAAATGATCAGGCGTGCAAATGAGGAAGGCAAAACCGTTTCAGAAATAGCCGACAGGTATATTAAAGAATATTACATTGATGCCCGCGGCCTCGGGATAAAGGAACCTACAATAGCCCCAAGGGCTACCGAAAACATCGATGCCATTATTGACATGATAAAGACCCTTGTTGACAAGGGCTATGCTTATGAAACAGGCGGCGATGTGTATTTCAAGACGTCAATGTTTGAAGAATACGGCAAACTGTCGGGCCATAAACTGGAAGACCTTGAAGCAGGGGCAAGAATCGGGGTTGACGAAAGAAAGGAAAACGCGATGGATTTTGCGCTGTGGAAAGCCCAGAAGCCCGGTGAACCTGCATGGGACAGCCCGTGGGGCAAGGGCAGGCCGGGCTGGCATATTGAATGCTCCGCGATGGCCAACCGCTTCCTGGGCGAAACAATAGATATACACAGCGGCGGACAGGACCTGATATTCCCGCACCATGAGAATGAGATAGCCCAGAGCGAAGCCTGCAACGGCAAGGTATTTGCGAGATACTGGCTGCATAACGGTTTTATTAACATAAACAACGAGAAAATGTCAAAATCCAGGGGAAACTTCTTCACCGTAAGGGATATTGCAAAGCATTATGACTATGAAGTAATCCGTTACTTTTTGCTTTCAGCCCATTACAGAAGCCCGATCAATTTCAGCGATGAGATGCTCGAGCAGGCTCAGAGCGCCCTGAACAGGATATATGAATGCCGGGACAACCTTAACTTCCTGCTGTCAAATGCGAAAAAAGATACATTTGAAGAGGATATCTACCAGGGTCTTGCAGTTTATCGCGACAGGTTCATAGAGGCAATGGAGGATGACCTGAATACGGCCGATGGCCTGGCTGCGATTTTTGAGCTGGTAAGGGAAATAAACACCCGGATTACGGCAGATTCTGACGTCGGAAAAAAGACAATATCAGCTTCCCTTGATCTTTTGAATGAACTGACAGGGGTTCTTGGAATTATGAGAAAGGAACAGGACGTGGAGCTGGATGATGATATCAGGGCATTGATTGAAGAGCGCCAGAAAGCCCGGGCAGAGAAAGATTTCAGGCGTGCCGACGAGATTCGCGACAGGCTCAGGGAAATGGGCATAGAACTGCAGGATACAACGCAGGGTGTTAAGGTGATTAAGAGATAGAAAAATCTGCATAAATAAAGGTGCTGCTCTTAAGGGGCAGCACCTTTGTTATATTTCTCAGCCGGTTCAGCGGATCTTGTACCTCTTCAGCCTGTCGTCAAGTTCAAAAACAAGGGATTCAAGATGCTTGGATGTTTCCTGCAGTTCGTCAAAAGCTTTCATCTGGGAATCGGTTGTGGCCGACATTTCCTGGCTGGCTGCGGCTGTTTCCTGGGAAACCGATGAAATATGTTCAATTGAGCGAATTACTTCGTCCTTGTCCTCCTGCATCTTGTTGACAGATTCATTAACGCTTCTGAACTTGTCCACTATGGAGTAAATGGCGTTTGCAATATCACAGAACGCCTGCTTTGTCTGCTCAACCGACAGGTTCTGTTCCTCGGATGTTTTTCTCAGGTCTTCCATAACCTCAATGGCTGTTTTTGTCTCTTCACCGATGCTTTCAACAAGGTTTGCAATTTCAAGGTTTGATTGCCTGCTCTGATCAGCCAGTTTTCTGACTTCGTCGGCAACAACTGCAAATCCGAGCCCGGCTTCGCCTGCTCTTGCGGCTTCAATTGCCGCGTTCAGGGCAAGGAGGTTTGTCTGTTCGGTAATGTTTTCTATTGATTCGGTAAACGAAGTGATTTGCTGGATTGTTTTCATTAACTTCTCAACAACTGCAAAAATCTTTTCGGAGGCTTCAAAGTTCTTTTCGGATTTTTCCCTCAGGGATTGAACTGCCTTAACCCCCGCTGTGTTGACCTGTGTGATTTTATCTGTTTCAACTATTACTTCATTCGACCTGTTGTATACCGAGTTTATCTGCCCTGCCAGTTTTTCAACCGCCAGAACGCCTTTTTGGGCTTCTTCAGCCTGGCTTGAGGCGCCTTTAGCTATTTCGCTGCTGGTTTGGGCAATTAACTGTATAGCTTCGGTTGCATTTTTTGAAACCGTATTAACTGTATATGATGAGCTCCTGATGGAAAGTGCGAGCTGGAAAAAGCCATCTATGAGATTCCTGATATCGCTGAGTATCGAGTTCACCGTTGAAGCAACGGGACCGAGAACACCGTACTCCTTCGGGGTTATCAGAACCGAAAAATCTCCGTCTTTTATCTTCTGCATTTCCGCGGTAAACCTGTTTCCGAGTTTTTTTACTTCAATCTCAAACATTATTTTTATAAAATTTGCTTCAAGGAAGGCAAATACACCCAAAATGGCAAATATTGAAGCGTTTCTTGTATTGAGACTTATTAATACGCCGATACCCAATCCTACGACTGTTGAAATAATAATTGCCAGCTGAGCCATATTCATTTTCTTCTTTTTATCGCTGCTACGCATATGTACCCTCCTACAGTAAATAAACATTCTTTATATAATTGTCGGCAACAACTATATTATAAATTACCGGAAAACAATAATAATTGCAGTTTAATTATACTATACCAGAATGCGATGAGTAAAGCGGTTCAGAATACTCAGGCGGCGGTTTGCCGCCTGACGGCAGTATCGTGCAATGAACCGGGACAGCAGCTGCATTTGCAGAAGCCGGCGGGTATCAGCCCGCACAAGCCTGAACCGGGAGATATTCATCTTATGACAGGTCTGCTATGATCCCTCAATGTCTTCGATCGGAATATTTCTTGTATGGGTGGTGTGAACCCATTCCTTTTTGCCCGAATCCTTAATCCCCGCAATTGTTACAGGAAGCCATGTCAGGCAGTAGAACGGATAGAAAATGAAGCCTGCAAGAATCCGGATATCCCATTTTTTATCAAACAGGACAACCAACGGACCAAAGGATATCTGGACCAGGACAATAAGCGACCAGACTTCGGACGGAAAAGAATACCCGATTATGTAGAACGGCATTGAAGGGAATGCCGATTCCGACCATGAAATTAATACAGCCAGACCGAAGAAGATGAAATGGATGGGCAGTATAAGATATATACAGCCGTCGAAGGCGATAAGGTTGGCTTCTGTGAATGATTTCTTCAAAAGTTTTGCCAGGTACCTTTTCGCACAGTCGGTATGCCCCTGCATCCAGCGTTTGCGCTGTCTCCACGACTGAATGAAAGTCAGGGGCTTTTCATCATAAACAACGGCTTTTTTGCAAAACGCAACTTTCCTGTTGTTCAGGATAAGTTTCATTGTAAATTCCAGGTCCTCGGTAAGACAGGTGGCTCCCCATCCTAATTCCCTCAGAACCGATGTGCGTATGCAAAACCCTGTACCGCATAAACCGCAGGACAAGCCTAAGTTATACCTGGTCTGCTGAAAGATCCTGTTCGACAGCCAGAAAGCTATTGAATAAGACAGCGAAATCCATGAGTCGAACGGGTTCTTGCTGTCAATATAACCCTGGATGACCTCGTGCCCGTTATTAAGCATCCTGTTCATTTCAAGAAGGTAAGTGCCGGACACCACATTATCCGCATCAAAAACACATACGGCGTCATATTGCTCGTTCAGGGCAAATATTCTTGCAAATGCCCAGTCCAGGGCATAGCCCTTGCCCCTTTCGTTTTCATTATTCCGTACAAGTACCCGGGTTCCTGCTTTTTTGGCTTCATACCCGGTATTGTCACTGCAATTGTCGCATATAACGTAAATATCAAACAGATCCTTCGGGTATTGCTGCCTTTTAAGGCTTTCAACCATGCTTCGGATAACTTTTTCCTCGTTGTGGGCGGGAATAACCACGGCAAACCTGTGATAACGGAATTCTCCGTTCTTTTCCGCATCCTGTTCCGGAAGCGGGATCCAGCCTGAGATCATGATTATCATGTAATATACGCTTAATATAAATAATATTAACTGAACAATATAAGAAAAAGAGAATAAAAATAAATGGATGAAAATTTCCATATATTCCTCCGTCAGTCCTTCATATGTCTACAGGATTATTTTCTGCATGAATAGTAAAAATATAATTGGTAAAACAAACATAAACCAAAAAGAACGGGGATGATGAGCGGGCACGATTGCAGCAGCCCGACCCGTGGGAATGGCCTGACGGACATCCGTATAATACCGGAAGCATTATGTCCTGTAATCAACAGCAAGGGTAACCGCTACAGTTACCCTTGCCGGTTTTATCCATAAGTTATATTCTGCGGGGAAGTGTAAGCGGTGAAAAATTACCGTCAAATTCGTAGGTTTTTCCTGCCTCCGCGTTGAAGCAGGTTCCCAGTTTTCCATAGCGGAGACGGCAGACCGAGCTCACTTTTGCATGGATCCTTACATGTGTAAGTATATTCTCCTTCCATTCAAGATCCACGACAAAGCCGCCCCGTGCGCAGAGACCCTTTACCCTGCCGGATTTCCATGCTTTCGGCAGCGCAGGAAGCAGCTCTGTTTCCGAGCGATGGCTCTGGATAAGCATTTCTGCTACGCACGCGGTAAACCCGGTATTTCCGTCAAGCTCGTATACATCGGCAAAGGACGGGGCGCCGCGTGTCGGCGGATGTTTCACCATAAGGTTGTTGTTGGTCAGTTTCATTTGAAGGGTCTGGATATGTTCAAATGCCCATTCCGCATCTTTCAGCCTCGCGGAGTACAGCATGAGCATGCAGCGTGCCCATCCGGTATCCTCCCAGTTCTCCGGCGGATTCATTCTTCTTTTGATTGTTACCCTTGCTGCTTCAGCCAGTTCGGGAGTTTTTTCAACATCTATCAGGCTGAACGGATACAGTGCCAGAAGATGGCTTGTATGCCTGTGCTGGGGATCCTTTTCTTCAAAATCATGACTCCATTCCTTCAGTTCACCGTTCTTTCCAACCTGGAACGGTGGAAGGGCATTTATTGCATTCTTCACCCGCAGGCACAGCTCATCCGAAACCTTCAAGATTTCTGACGCTTCCAGGAATATATCAAACAGTTCGCGTATAACGGCAATTTCATAAAAGGGGCCTAACGAGGCACTGTAAGGCTTCCCGTCAACACAGAAATGGTTTTCGGGGGATATTGACGGCCCTGAAGTTAAAAAACCTGAAGCGGGATCGGTGAAGATATAGTCAATAAAAAACAGGACTGCTTCGCGGATTACAGGGTAAGCGTGGTTTTTCAGAAATTCATATGAACGGTTAAAAAGATAGTGCTCCCACATATGGGTGGCAATCCAGGCACCGCCGGTAGGGCACGGGCTTAAATTAACATGCCAGTACGGATCGGTGAATCCCCATGCATTCGATACCAGTTCGGCTACCCAGCCGTTCAGTCCGTAAAACAGTTTTGCCGTTTCCCTGCCCGACGGAACCAGTTTTTCTTCAATCCATCTGAACAACGGCACATGACATTCCGCAAGGTTTGTAACCTCACAGGGCCAGTAATTCATCTGCGTGTTTATGTCCAGGTGCATATCGCACGTCCAGCCGATGCGGCATGCCACAGAGTCGTTCCATACTCCCTGGAGATGCGCGGGGAGCGGTGAATTGCTTCGGGAGCTGGAAATAAGAAGGTATCTGCCATACTGGAACATCAGTGCGGTAAGATATGGGCTGTAATAACCATTTCTGACCTTATCCAGCAGGATGTCGGCAGGAATGTTTTCGGTTTCTCCAAGATACAGTTCAACGCGGTCGAAAAGTGACCTGAAGTCCGCAATATGCTCTTTGAGCAGTTTCTCATAGGGGTATCTTAAGGCATCGTCAATCCTATTCCTGCATTTTTCAAAGGCGTCTTCCTGGTTGAACAGGGTTTCAACGGCCAGGTACAGTATAACCTGTTCCGCATTATTAATAATGATGTCCGTGCCGCTTGATTCCATTGTCCCGCCGGTAGGTACGGCGCGTAAACGGGAGAAAAAGCCGACGCCTGTTTTCCCGTCGCTGTGTTTCTCCTCGTAGGCATAGCCTGAAAGAACAAGGTCCATGTTCTCATCGGTACCTGCAGTAAACGGGTTGTCTCCCCCGTCAATCGAAACCGTAAGATCCAGGTTGCCGCTGTCTGATTCCAGTTTTATTACCATTACCTGGTGCGGGTTTGAAACAAAGGCCGTATATGAATAAAACGAATTTCCCTTTCTGTATGAAACACTGGAGACTGCCGAGTTAAGGCACAGGCTCCGCTGATAATCGGATATATCTTTGAAATCATGGCCGATATTCAGCCTGATGCGGCCCAGCGGCAGGTTTGTACCGTAATTGGTCCGCTTTCCGACAAACCTTTTCAGTAAGTCATTGGCAAGCCCGTAATCATTATTAAGCAGGGCCTCGCGGGCTTTGTAAAAATGCACGGAAGGGTTTCCACTGACATGTGTGTGGCCTTCCTCCCCTGAAAAACATGTTATTTCAGAAAGGTCAATTATTTCGGTGCAGGGATTTCCGTAAATCATTGCACCGATACGGCCGTTGCCCAGAGGAAGTGCTTCACTCCAGCAGGATGCAGGCTGTCTGTACCAGAGTTTCAGGGCTTGATTTCCAATCATAAAATCCTTGTCCATTTTATCCTCCGTCAAACTTTTTATATAAAATTTAAAAGGGCTCATTACGGCATGTTTCTTTAAAATTCTGCTGAAACAGTCCTGTTCGGGGTGCCGTTCACCTGTTTTGCAGGCACGACACTTCCCGGTCAAACCATGTTATAATATCATCCCTCAAATCCAAAATCGAATCATCCAGCGGTATGCGAAGGCCGCGGCAGCCGCCGTCACAACGGCCAATTTCTCTTTTTCTTCCGCATCCATATCCTTTTGCAATAAGATCCTGAAGAACCGGGGCGAATGTTTTGATAATGCCGGTGTATTCCTGTGTTTTTTTCGGTTTCACATTAATATGGTAACCATTGTTCAGAGAGGCGTTAATTCCCCATAAATCCTTTCGCCTGTACCGATACTTTATATAAATATGGAACCCTTTTACCTCTACGGCGCAGTCAAGTCCCATTCCGGTATACCGTTCATGCAGTTCAAGGACAAAAGCCTGCACTTCCGGGGACAGCGGCCTGACAGTATCCTTTACAATGGAAAACACATCGGGTTCATCCTTTTTCAGTACCCTGTAATCACAGCGCAAAAAAACGTCCTGGTTGACAAGTGTACCATGATCTGTTTCAGCGATTGCCATGACCTTCAGTCCTGTCAGCATTGCAGGATCATCCGGGTATGAAATCTTAACAGTCCTGGTACCTGGCAGGTTCTGCTTTTTGTCATGTAAATCAATACCGTCGATACAAATGCCGCAATCGGCCAGAAACCTGAGGCATTCAAGATTTTTGGCAACAGACAGTTTTTTGTTGAACAGGGCATTTCCACTGGCAAGAAATTGCGCATCTTTATCAGGTATACCGTGATACCCCATGTTCATCAACATCGTACTTACATTGTGCAGGAACGGGTAATATACCGAAAGGGAAATACGGTTTTCAAATTCATGGGGAACCTTTTTACCGGTATCATAGGCATCGCCTTTGGCATATAAAGCATCAAAGAGCTGCACAAGAAAGCCTCGGAAAGCCAGGACGCCTTTGCGTATGTCTTCTTCAGCAAAAGCATTCGTATATGCGGGATCTATCTCATAATCTTCCTGCGTCACGGGTACCATGATTTCCTTCAGGTATTCTGCCACATCCCTGAGTGTTTTTCTCATTTGCTTCACCTCGTGCAGACTCATCATCCAGGTATACCTGCATTCTGACTTGTTCCTTTATCATAATAATACATTTTTCAGAAGTTAGTATATTTCTTTCAGGTTACAATATCCTTCCGATATTTCAATTGCCGGTTCACTGCAAAAAAACGTGAAAACCTGTAAATCCCTCATATTTCAATCAAAGATTTCAGTTTCCCGCCACGGCATAACAACAGCAGTAAAAAGGCCCCGGCCGGTTTCTGCTTATCGGATTCCGGGTTGTACGGTATTCGGAAAAACCAGCTCGAAAATTGCATCTCTAACAAGAACAATTGTTCTAATATAACATTATATGAGAATACTGTCAAATACCAAAAAACCGGCGCAACTTATTCCCTGCCCGGGGAAAAGCTGTAAGCTGAGTTTCGGGAGGGTGGGTCAAATGCACTGGATAAACCGCTTTTACTTATCTGATTAAGTCCTGGAATCCGCATAGCTTTGCCGGTGTTTAAGGACAGCATTTTCAGCGCTTCCGGACCATCCGCATGGTAAAAAAGAATAAATGTTACCGTGACAAAGGGCTTGACAAAAGTAAACATCCTACGTAGTATGTATAATGAAGGTGATTATAATGAAAGTTGCAGCAATTTATACAAGCACCACTCCTGAATTGATTCAGATGGTGGATGCATATCTTCAGAAACATTTCGAGGGAGAAGAACTGACTATAATGAAATACAGTGATCCAGGCATCCTGAAGGAAGCAATCGAAAGCGGATATGTCACGCCAGGCTGCGCGAGGCGGCTTATGGATTTGTACGAAAAAGCATGTGCCGACGGGGCGCAGATCCTTTTTAATATCTGTTCGTCGGTCGGTGATGTGGCTAAACTCGCGAAACCCCTGTATGAAATGACAGGAGTCAAATTCGTCCGAATTGATGAAGATATGGCAAAAGCTGCTGTTGAAGCGGGACCCCGGATTGGGGTTTTAGCCACCCTTCCCACCACCCTCGAACCTACAAAGCGCCTGATCCGGGAGTGCGCCGACAGGACCGGCAAAAAAATTGAGATAATTGATGCCCTCGCGGAAGGTGCTTTCGGGCTCGACCAGGAGCAGTTCAGGGAAAAACTGATTCAGACAGCCGAAAAGATTAAGGACCGGATAGATGTGCTTGTTCTTGCGCAGGGGTCGATGGCTTATGCCGAGGAGGCAGTTTCACGGGCACTGGGAGTTCAAGTTTTCTCAAGCATTAAATACGGTACCGCCGCGGTGAAGAAAGCCGCCGAAAGTCTTGGTGATTTGCAATGAAACTGGTAAACAGCGTCTGCACGAATCTTTTCTTCCCGGAATCCCGGAAAAGCATCGGTTATTTTCACGAAATGGCGCGGTTCCTGTCCGGAAAAGGGATTGACTTTATTGAATTTTATCACGATGGCGCCGAGCGTGGGAAAGTGGGCAGCATTCTTTCCGACACCGGGCTTAAAGGTGTGTATATTGCGGTAATCCCGTCCAAGGAGAAAAAACTGTATCTCTGCGATGAGGATGAAGGGCTTAGAAACGAAGCTGTAAAGCTTTTCATGTCGTGTATTGATGAAGCGCAGGATAACGGTATATGCGAGGTAATGATCAATTCAGGCAGGATGGGAAAAAGTGAGGAAGCCGGCCTTAAAAATCTTGCAGAATCGGTTGAGAAACTGTTTAACCACATCGAAAGAAAAAACTACGGCGTAAAACTGCTGATGGAACCGTGCGACAGCAGGATTGACGCCTTTCATCTTATAGGGCCTTACCGCCGCACTTATGATTTTGTAAAGAGCATGCATGAAAAAGGGATGCCGCTGGAACTGACAATGGATACGGCCCATACCGCAGAGGAAGGCGAAGACTTTCTGGAGGCATTGACTGCGGTGAAGCAGTTCTGCAGCCAGATTCACTTTGCCAACTGCTATATCAGGGACCCGGCCGATGAGTTTTATGGGGACAGGCATCTGGGCTTCGAGTTTCCCGATACCGAATGGACTTATGAGGCACTGGCCGGTTTGTTTTATGAACTTGAAAAGCTGTATGCCGGGGATGAACCTTTAAGGATTGGTCTTGAGGTATTATGCCGGACCGGTAATCCCTATGCATACTTTGAAGATACATGGAACAGTCTGTCGTTTCTGCACAGGAACAGACAAAGATAACCCGATGCCGGCTGTTTGATGAAGGCAGGATTTTACAATGTTTGGGGGATAAAAATGACAACAGGTGAACTGAAGCAAATGGCAGACAGGCTCCGGCTGGATGTGGTTGAAACCATCCATTATGTTGAGGACGGTCATCCGGGACCCTGCATGTCCATAGCCGAGATAATTACAGTGCTGTATTTCAGCGAAATGAATATCCATCCTGAAGAGCCGCGATGGCCTTTACGCGACAGGTGCATCCTTTCAAAGGGGCATGCCTGCCCGATTCAATACGCGGCAATGGCCAGAAGGGGATATTTCAGCCCTGATGAGCTGAAGAAACTGCGGAAGCTGGAAGGGATTCTGCAGGGGCATCCGGACATGAATAAAACACCAGGTATAGACTCTGTTTCAGGATCCCTTGGCAACGGCGTCGGCATTGGGCTGGGCATTGCGCTGGGATGCAGAATGCAGGGCATTGATAATTATGTTTATGTTATCATCGGTGACGGGGAACAGCAGGAAGGTGTTGTATGGGAAGCTGCAATGGCTGCTGCAAAGCATAACGCCGGAAACCTGATTGTGCTTGCCGACTGCAACAATAACCAGTCCGGCGGCAAGGTAACCGAGCTTAGTTCTCTTTATCCTGCCCACGAAAAATGGGGTTCCTTCCATTGGCATGTCCAGGTAATTGACGGGCATGACGTTGATGCAATAAAGAATGCCATAGCAAACGCAAAAGCCGTTAAGGACAGGCCTTCGTACATTGAATGCAGAACTGTTAAGGGCAGGAATATTCCGTACATGGAGAACAACAATGCATGGCATAAAAGGGTTCCGACAGCTAAAGAGGTTGAAATTGCAAGAAAACACCTGGGAGGTACTGTATGAAAACAAAAAGCACACGTGAAGCTGCAATGCGCGCAATTATCGAAACGGCGGAACAGGATGAGCGTATAGTTGTCGTATCTCCCGATTCGGTTCTGGCAGCAAGGGCGGTACCGTTCCTCGAAAGGTTTCCGGACAGGCTGATAGAAGTAGGAATTGCGGAACAGAATGCCGTACTTGTTGCGGCAGGGCTTGCGACTACCGGAATGAAACCCGTGGTCATATCTTATGCGGGTTTTCTTACCATGCGGGCATGTGAGCAAATCCGCACCTTTGTTGCATATCCCGGGCTGAATGTGAAATTCATCGGCCTGAACGGGGGTATGCTCGGCGGCGAACGAGAGGGGGTCACGCACCAGTTTTATGAAGATGTAGGGATTCTTCGGTCAATGCCGGGCGTAAGCATTATCACCCCTGCTGATGCAGGGCAGGCATACAAGGCTGCAAAATCCATGCTGCTCAGGGAAGGACCCTGTTACCTGCGTTTGGGCAGCGGCCGGGAACCTGAAGTGTTTGCCGACGAAACGCCTTTTGAATTCGGGAAGATCAGGGTTGTTAAACATTATGGCGACGATGTGGCAATATTTGCGTCCGGGTTTATTATGAACAGGGCGCTGGAGTCGCTGGAACATCTGAAGGCAGAGGGAATTAACGGGCTGCTTGCCGACGTTTCAACAGTCAAGCCCATTGACAGCGAAGCTGTTGTTGAAATACTCAAAAGAACAAACTGTGCAGTTGCTGTTGAGGATCACAATATTTACGGGGGTATGTCATCGGCCATCAGTGAAATATCGTCCCTTTATCATCCCTGCCGCGTGATACGGCTCGGGCTGAATGACATATACCCGCGCAGCGGTCATGCCGACGAGCTTTTGGATGCCTATGGCCTGTCGGTTAAGTCAATAATCGATGGAGCAAAAAAGGCAATGAATATATGAACGGGTGGTTATTATGACAGAGACTGATGCAAAAAAAGGGGAGAAACTCCTCGATCCCATGGATAACAGGTCTGTTGTGGATCGGATTATCGCAAGAATCACGAACGCGATTATCAGCGGAGAGCTCCTTCCCGGGCAGAAAATACCAACCGAAAGCGAACTGTGCGAATCAATGCATGTGGGACGAAATTCGGTGCGTGAGGCAATAAAGGTTCTTGTGGCAATGGGCGTGCTTTATATAAAAAGGGCAGAGGGTACCTTTGTTGCTGAAGGTTTTTCGGACAGGATGCTGGATCCTATGGTGTACGGCTTAATACTTGAAGGCGGAAACACCCGGTATTTGATCGAGCTCAGAAGAATGCTTGATGTAGGTGTTTTAAACCTTGCGATTCAGAATGCGACCGACGAGGACATTGAAAAACTGAAACAGTCCTTTGCCGGGTTCTGCGAAACGGTTCGCGACAACCCGTCCATTGATGAAATACTGGACGCAGACATCAAGTTCCACCGCACTCTCGAAAAGGCTGTGCACAATCCGCTGGTGGAGAAGATATGCAATGTAGTGGAGAGGCTGTCAAGAGCAACACGTGCCCGGGCAACAGAGCAGTTTTTGTCAAAGAAGGAACTGGACCGGATCTGCGAGCTGCATCAGCGCATTATTGATGCCCTTGAAAACAGGGACGAGGCTGCGGTATCCGGTATTATAGACGATCATTACCAGTACTGGAAGGACGAAGTCAGGTAAGGCCTGTATAATTAATGAATCATTCTAAATAACGGGGGGCGGAATTATGGGATATTTCAGGCGGGTGTCGGAACTTACTCCGACACGTTTATGGGTGAACAATGTAACCCGGGAACAGGCAAGGAAGGGTATTGAAGCCGGGGCTGTCGGCTGTACCCAGAATCCTTCGTATGTATCAAAAATGCTGCAGTTTGATCCCGACTTATGCAGGAGCTTGTTTGACAAATGGATAGAAACCGAAGATGATGACAATGAAGTTCTGATACAGGTCCAGGCCGAGCTGGTCGGCCTTATTGCAGAAGAGTTTTTGCCGCTGTATGAAGAATCCTGCGGTAAGCTGGGGTATGTAACAATCCAGGGCGATCCCTTCAATGAAACAACCGAATCCATACTGCGCCAGGCTGAGATTGCAAGGCAATACGGTCCTAACATCATGATAAAAATACCGGTTGTACCCGAGGGCATCAGGGCAGTTTCGGTGCTTGCGCGCGAAGGTATCCCGTTGTGCCTGACCGAGGTTTTTGTGCTGCGCCAGGCTGCAGACATTTGTCAAGCACTGCTTGATGCAACAGCCGGAAAACCAATGCCTGTCGCATATCTTGCGCATATTGCGGGCATATACGACGAGTACCTGGGGTATTATGTGAGGGATAACAATGTTGATATTCTGCCTGATGTCTTGTGGCATGCCGGAATTACGGCCGCGAAAAAGGTATACGCGGTGATAAAGGAAAGAAGATACCCGGTTGAGTTTTTGGGCGGAGGAGTAAGGGGAATTCATCATTTTACAGAAATGGTCGGTGCCGAAGCGTCTGTTACCGTTAACTGGGCAGGAATGGGCGAAACCCTTGATGCTTCCGATACCCCTGTAATACAGCGCTTTTTCATGCCAACACCGCATACTGTCATTGATCAGCTGATTGAAAAACTGCCCGATTTCAGGAAAGGCTATTTTGAAAATGAAATAACACCGGAAGAATTTGAGTCGTTTGGCCCGGTAGCACTGTTCAGAAGCACTTTTGAAAAAGGATGGAAGGAAGCACGCGAAGCCATTGCCAAAAGACGTTCGGAATTAAAAAACGGAGGTAAGGTATGCTGATTAACACCGAAAATTCACGTTATGCAAAAACATACCCGCTTGGGTGGGACGCTGTAACCTGGACAGGCGGCATATGGGCCGATGTATTTAAAACCTGTTCTGAGAAAACAATTCCCCATATACGTGAAATGTTTGAGAACGGGGATATAAGCCATGTTGTGGAAAACTTCAGAATAGCGGCACGGGAAAAAAAGGGATCTTTCCGCGGAACCCCCTTCGGTGACGGCGACTTTTACAAGTGGATGGAGGGGGCAATTTATGTAGCCTGCAAAAACAATGATGCCGGGCTTATGGAAGCAATTGACGGATATATTGACCTGATCGGCCGGGCCCAGCTTAAAGACGGGTATATCTCCACCAAGCAGATAATCGGGGAGCTGAATAACGAAAATGTTTCCCGCCTTGGCGACATAAACGACTTTGAAGTGTATAATTTCGGCCATTTGTTTACCACGGCCTGCATCCACAAACGCCTTACAGGAAAAGACAGCTTAATGAATATTGCCGTTAAAGCCGCAGGCTACCTTGAGAAAACATACCGGGAGGCAGCAATGACGGGTGAGGTAAAAACGGCGGTCTGCCCTTCCCATTACATGGGACTTATTGAAATGTACCGCACAACGGGGCAGCAGCGTTTTCTTGACCTTGCCCGGCTTTCAGTAACTCTCAGGGATTCGGTGAAAAACGGCACCGATGACAACCAGGACAGGATACCCTTAAAGAAGCACGAGAAAATAGTGGGACATGCGGTGCGTTCAAACTACCTGTATGCCGGTGTGGCAGACTTATATGCCGAAACGGGCGACACCGAATACCTGGATATGCTTCACAGGGTATGGAAGAACCTTGTGGAACAGAAGATATACCTGACCGGAGGCTGCGGAGCACTGTACAACGGGGTCTCGCCCTACGGGAATTTCTGGATTGACCAGAAGGTGCACCAGGCCTATGGCCACGAGTATCAGCTTCCCAACATCACTGCCTATAATGAAACCTGTGCGTCTGTCGGCAGCGTGCTGTGGGCTTACAGGATGTTTGCAATCGAGCCTCAGGCGCATTACTTTGACATCATAGAAAAAACAATGCTTAACGTGAACCTCGCTGCGGTTAGCCTGAACGGGGATAAGTTTTTCTACGAGAATATGCAGAGAAGGGCACGGGAACTTCCTTTCGAATTGTGCTGGCCCCTGGAAAGAAAAGAGTATATATCAAGTTTCTGCTGTCCCCCGAATCTTGCAAGGCTTTTGTCCGAAACATCGGAATACGCGTATTCGTTATCCGAAGATACGGTGTGGCTGGGAATGTACGGCGAAAACGAAGCCAAGGTCGGGCTGAAAAACGGTGCGTCATTTACCCTGATACAGAAAACCCGGTACCCGTACAGCGGCAGGATACACTTTTCATTCAGGGATACGAATGATATACCCTTCAAGCTGAACGTACGAATACCAGACTGGGCCGAAGAAGGGCATATATCGGTAAACGGCAGCGTCATAAAGGAAATCACGGAAAAGGATTCATCAACATATTTTACGGTGGAAATTAATGAACCGTCGAAGACAGATATAACGGTTTACTTCGACATGCCTGTCCGCCTTACGACAGCCCATCCCCTTGTTGAATCCAATACAGGCCAGGCAGCGGTTGAAAGAGGGCCCCTTGTATACTGCGTTGAGTCGCAGGACACGGAGCTTGAAACCCTTGACGATTTGATACTGAAGCCCGACGGGGAATACAGGCCTGTGGAATATGAAATTGCGGGCAGAAGGATGACAGCCCTTGAAGGGGAAGCCTGGCGGATTAAAAGGGATTCATACGATCCAGGGAAATTATACCAGCCACTGAGGTTTAAAGGGCTGGAGCAGGTGCCTGTTCGCTTGATCCCGTACTTCGCATGGGATAACAGGGGGTTTGGCGAGATGAAAATATGGCTGCCCGTTGCATTCGGATAGTTTCATAACACATCCTGGGAATTGAGTGATTTCAGCAACAGGCCGGGTGGATTAGCCACCCGGCCTGTTATTAATTTCAGGGCTTTCTCCGTGTATTGGCAAAAGGCCGGGTACAGCCCCGGCAGCAGGCGCAGGTACAACCTGCTCCTGCAAATTTGCGGGAAATATTTAATTTCATTCACTGGCTGGGAATGATATAATTTTGTGGGGTACTAATATTCTGGAGGATTTTATGGGGAAACCGTACATTAACAATGCTGTTATCGGAAATGGCAGCATGCTTGGCTGCGTTTCGGAAACTGGCGAACTGATAAGGCTTTACTGGCCTGAGATAGATTTTCCTCAGCATGTTGAAAAAATTCTTGTCGGTTTTTTTGACAAAAACACTCCAAACAGTACAATGTGGCTGAGCGAAGGCAACCATGAGGTATTCCAGTCATATATCGAAGACACGAATATACTGCAGACAGTTGTTAACATAAACAGGCTATCAATACAGGTTATACAGACAGATTTCTGCGTTCCGGGCCAGGATATACTGATCCGCCGGTATGGTATAAGGAACACGGGCAACAGCAGCCTTCACCTGTGCATGGGGCTTGCCTCCCACATCATTTCCCACGCTTTTGATATGGGCAATACCCTGTTCGATTTCGGGCTGGACGCCCTTGTACATTACAGGCATGACAGCTGTTGGGCCATTGCGTCGGATGTTGAGGTGAAGGAGTTTCAGATAGGGAATAACCCGTTCCGTGCCGTATGGGAGGGAAAACTGAACGGCATCGACAGTATAGGCATGTCGCCCGATGGCGCGTTACTGTGGGATTTCGGCAATATTTCCCCCCAGGAAGAGAAGTTCATAACCCTTTACATGGTGTTTGCAAACAGCATGAACCTTTTGAAAAGTTTGGCGCGAAAGGCCAGGAACACGAAGTATGAGCATTTTCTGAACATCACGACGGAGTACTGGACGAAGTATTTAAGGGATTGTGTTAATGTCAGAAGCGGCAGTGACAAAGCCGACAAAATATACCGCAGGTCCCTTCTTCTGTTCAGGCTGATGACCGATATAAACACGGGGGCAATCTTAGCGTCGCCCGAAATTGACGAATATTTTACCCAGTGCGGAAGGTATGCCTATTGCTGGGGAAGGGATGCGGCATTCATTACTACCGCCCTTAACGAAGCAGGGCTGTACAGGGACTCCGAGAGGTTTTATGACTGGGCTGTACGGGTGCAGGACAGTGAAGGGTTCTGGCATCAGCGCTATCATGTCAACGGAAACCTTGCCCCGTCATGGGGAATACAGATAGACGAAACAGGTTCAATACTGTTCGGTATGTGGAAGCACTTCCTGTATACGAAAAATGTGAGTTTCCTCGAAAAGGTCTGGCCCTCGGTTCTAAAGGCAGCTGCTTTTCTTGAAAAGTTCATTGACAGTGATACGGGACTTCCGCTTCCAAGTTTTGACCTTTGGGAGGAAAGGATGGGCGAGCATACCTATTCCACGGCGGCGGTTATTGCCGGGTTTTATGCTGCAGCAAGCATAGCCGGGTATTTGGGTATTTCCGGGGAAATAAAAGGCCGCTGGCTGAGGATTGCCGATAAAATGAAAAAATCTCTTGAGGATAACCTCACCGACAAGGAATCGGGTGTATTCACAAGAAGCGTACGTACAAAGCTGAATCCATGGGGAAACGAGCCTTCCCCCGATACCGTGGTTATCGGGGTGAACTCCAAGGGATATACAAGGGAAGTCTCTGCAATGGATGACAGGATTGACATAAGCCTTCTCGGCCCATCGGTACCCTTTGATATTTACCAGCCTGATCATCCGCTTATCCGCAATACGGCTGAAAAAATAGAAAGAACCCTTTACTGTGAAAAGGCCGGCGGAATATACCGCTATCATGATGATAAATACGCAGGCGGAAACCCGTGGGTGGTTTCAACCCTCTGGCTTGCACTGTATCATATAAAAGCAGGCAACATCGGTAAGGCAAGGGAGTACTTCCACTGGAGCGTAAAATGCGCGACAGGTCTGGATTTTCTGCCAGAACAGGCTGATAAAAACGACGGGAAACCATGCTGGGTCATACCTTTAACCTGGTCCCATGCCATGTTTGTGCTGGTAATGAAAGCGCTTCTTAAAAACGGGGGCATTGGGAATCCAGGCGACACTGTATAAGGAACATGCCGGCATTCGGAATAAATTTGAAGACGGCTTATGGATAAAGAACGTGGTATATTGGATTTATGAAATCCTGGCCATCCCCGTGCTTTCGGGACGGTACGCTGCAGTACCGATGCATGGGAGAAGATAAAAAAACATCATGTAATTCATTAACCAGGTCGAATGGCGGTAAAATCTGTTAATATTTATTTAATCATTAATGAGCAAGGTGGGTAAGTTATTGTGAAGTCGAAAACCAGGTTTGTTTGTTCGGAGTGCGGTTATGAAACCCGGAAATGGCTGGGGAAATGCCCTGCCTGTTTGCAGTGGAACACTTTTACTGAGGAAATTGTTGAAGCAGCCGCGGATAGTGCTCCAAGAGCATCCCTGCCAAAGGCAATACCCCTTAACGAGGTGTCGAAGGAATCGGAGCGAAGGGCGCAAACCGGGATACAGGAGCTGGACAGGGTATTGGGCGGTGGAATTGTTGACGGTTCCCTGGTCCTGGTAGGCGGCGACCCGGGTATCGGGAAATCCACGCTGCTGCTGCAGATATGCGGCGTGTTGTCTGAAAATATAAAAATACTTTATGTTTCAGGCGAAGAATCGGTAAAACAGATAAAAATCAGGGCCGAAAGGCTCTCTGTAAATAACGGGAATATATTGATGGTTTCAGAAACAAACTTTGAAAATATAAATGGGCTGATTGAGGAAATAAAGCCCCAGGTGGTTATCCTTGATTCGATCCAGACCGTTTACAGTGAACAGCTTACTTCAGCGCCCGGAAGCGTAAGCCAGGTCCGGGAAGTGACAGGGCACCTGATGAGGATTGCGAAAGGCCAGGGCATAACGGTTTTTATCGTGGGCCATGTTACGAAAGAAGGTGCAATCGCGGGACCGAGGGTTTTGGAGCATATGGTCGACACCGTTCTGTATTTTGAAGGTGAAAGGCATCAGAATTACAGGATTCTCAGGGCGGTTAAAAACCGTTTCGGCTCAACAAACGAAATAGGCCTGTTTGAGATGACGCAGCACGGGCTGAAGGAAGTAAATAATCCTTCGGGTTTGTTCCTGGACTGCCGCGCGAAGGATCAGCCCGGGTCGGTAATTGTCGCAAGCCTCGAAGGGACAAGGCCGATGCTGCTTGAAGTCCAGGCACTCGTAACTCCGACCAGTTTCGGGATTGCCCGGCGCATGGCTACGGGGATTGACTATAACAGGCTGACCATGCTGCTGGCCGTACTGGAAAAAAAGGTAGGAATGCAGTTGTTTAACCACGATGCATATGTGAACGTTGTAGGGGGAATACGCATTGATGAGCCTGCCTGTGACCTGGGTGTAATTGCAAGTGTTGCAGGGAGTTTTAAAAACCAACCTGTTGATCCCGACATTGTGATAATCGGGGAAGTGGGGCTTACCGGCGAGGTTCGGCCGGTGAACCAGGTGGATAAAAGGATTATTGAGGCAAAACGGCTCGGGTTTAAAAAGTGCCTGGTACCGTCGGGGAATAAAAGCAGTTCAACAGCAAATATTGACGGGATTGAACTGCTGTATGCCGGCACGGTGGAGGAGGCGCTCGCATTCCTGTTTTGATATACCGGGATTAAAATTTAATATCAGGCTATTGTATGAAGATTCTTCCCGGGGCATGATGTTTTTGAATTTGCAGACAATTTAAAATACACGGGTATGAATCATGCGGGTATAAAAAATGATTAAGGCGTATCCTTTTAATAAAAAGATGTCTGAAAGCAAAGCAGGCGTTTTATACAGAATCTTTCATTCAGCCCTGGATACAGTAACAGAACAGAAAGCTGCATCTAATCAAAAGGGGCTGTCTCTGCCGGGTTTTGAGACAGCCCTTTTTTATTCTATAAATATTGATTAATTACAAGGAAAATATCGGTTCAGATTTTACTGATTCGATTATTTCAGATGCTTTCGAAACCTGCTCCTCGCTGCCCGAAACTGCGATATAGCAGCTTCCTTCGGCGCCGCACACGCCTCCGGCCGCAATAAGGTGCGCCGATGCACCGGTCATTATACCGATTGCATCCAGTTCGGTAACTATGTTCCCGGTAACGGGCATAAGCCTTGGTCCTATTGCATTCGGCGAGTTCATTATTGCTGCCAGTTCGTCAATGTTTTGGTACACTCTTTTTTCAAGACCTACGGGTATATATAAAACAGCCCGTCTGCCGATAACCGCGGACATTATTGCCTGGATTGTGCCGCCCTTCGGATGCCCGATAAGCACTCCGGCTTTTCTGTTAACCGGATCAACTGCATTTGCACCCTTGATGATTATGTCGCCTTTATCAAGGTCATCCGCGACATCAAAGACGGTTTTTCCTTTCTGATAAACACCCTTTTGAATAACCACATCGCCTGGGAATTCAGTATTCCCGCCGTCAGGTTTGAAACCGGGCGGAAATGTAACACCGCGGTAAAAGCCTTTCGCCGAAAAATCCCCGGCTGCACCTGCGCAATTCAGCAGTTCCCGGGCAATATAACCGTTAGTTGTGCCTGCGACTATAACAACCGTCCGTTCCTTTAAGGCTGCCTGTACTTCAGGAATACATGCAAAGGACTTTGCAATCAGTTTTTTCCCTGCAGCCGGTGTCAATAGAAATTGCTTTGTAATTAAATCATTATGCATACAATCATCCTATCTCAAGCTGTATTTCCCTAAAAGTTTCATCCTTTTAAGTTCCTTAATTATTATATCATACAGGTTTAAGTCGAGGGTGTTGCATATTGAAGCAAGGTAGAAAAGGTTGCGGCCGATGTCTTTTTCAAGCAGATCCCGACAATTCTCGCAAAGCGAGCCTTCAAGGTGGGTCTGCATATGGGACTGCATCTCTTCAAGGGTGTCGGTCATTTTGGGCACATCCTGTTTATCAGCGCTGATGCGTATGCAGCCGCATTGTGTTACTGCCTTTGACAGCGTTCTGGATACCCTTGCGCATGAGTCGGTCATTTTTGTCATGGAGTCAAGTATGCTTTTATTGCGGATAAGAAGATCCTGACAGGAGTATTGAAACTCATCGAGTAGGGTGTTTTTCAGCCTTGTCACCTTTTATACACCTCATTTCCCTGCAACACGGATAAAAACTGTACATGTCCTTTACTAATATTATAAATTTTTTCCATCGGGTTTGTCAAACAGAAAAGACTGAACCAAAGCCTGCTTTTATCGCAGGTTTTAACATATTATGCCATAATACAGCGACGTTTCCGTTGTATCTGCACATATAAATAATAACCTTCAGGCTTCTGATTTTGACAATTGTACAAGCTTGTAGTATACTAAAAATTGACACTCTCTAAGGGCCGATGCTTTTTCAGAACGGCTGCAGGAGTATGGCAGTAAAATTTTAAAAAACTGAATGCTGTATATTGGCCGCCGGAAAATCAGTACCGCTGAAGTTTTGGAGCTTCGAAGCAGCGCTCCCTGGGGAGACAGCAGGCTGTGGGCGGGAGGAAGCAGGGGTTTCCTTTATCTTCAGGGTGAGAGTGTTCAAAAGGGCATTGCATGATTAATCACATTATAAATAGATCTCCTGACAGTGAAGTATTTCGCTTGCATACGTATCCGTCATTTTTCGGACAATGTGTACACGAGATAAGAATATGGGGTATGGATGCTGGAAAAGGAGTGTAAACATGTATCATGTATGAAGTTGGCGACAAGATAGTATACCCGATGTACGGAGCCGGAGTTATTGAATCCATCGAGGAAAAGGAAATCTTAGGTGAGAAGAAGAAGTACTATGTTATGAAAATGCCCTTTGGAGAAATGAGACTGATGATTCCTATAAACAAGGCCAACAGTATCGGAATCAGATCCGTTGTTGACAAATCTGTTGCAGACAGGGTTCTCAGTTCCCTGGAGGACCGGAATATTGAGCAGACTTCAAACTGGAACAGGCGATACCGCGAAAACATGATCAAGATTAAAAGCGGAAATGTATTTGATGTGGCTGATGTTGTAAAAGCCCTGACCATCCGTGACAGGCAGAGGGGTTTGTCCACAGGGGAGCGGAAAATGCTTAACAATGCCAAGAGGATACTGATCAGCGAACTGGTTTTTGCAGAGAATATGGAACCTGATGAAGTGGAGGACCTGATAAATTACAGGATCAGGGCTTAAGCTGGCAGCAGAAGCTGAACATATATATTATACATGTTTATTATGTCAGGAGTCGGTCTGATGCTGGAAAAATCTCTTAAGTGTGCTTTTGCCGTGGTCGGCGGCATAACCGGTTATACTGTTACACGGTTTGTGTTTTTGAGAACCGGTTTCAACCTGTATTCATTTGCCGGTATATGCATCATTGCGATTGTTTCATTAACATTCGGTGCCCTTATGCTGATAGTGGGAGGTAAAACAGTCAGCTTTGCTGTTGTATCGGTTGAAAAGATAGAAAAAATCCTGCTGTCCCTTTCGTTGTACGAGCTTATGATTTGCGCAGGCGGGCTGATAGCCGGGCTTATTATTGCAAATCTTCTCTCTGTCGCCTTTATGAGAATTCAGATTATCGGAATTCCGCTGACAATAATCACCAATATCCTGTTCGGCAGTTTAGGTGTTTTTCTGGCCTTGTCCAAGAGAAACGAGAATATACTGGAAGATAAGAAAAGGCAGAGTTTTTCAAGAAAAGTACTTGATACAAGTGTCATAATAGACGGCAGGATCCTGGATATTTGCCGTACAGGGTTTATGGAAGGCGAGCTCATAATCCCCGATTTCGTACTTGAGGAATTAAGGCACCTTGCAGATTCGCAGGATGATTTGGTCAGAGCAAAGGGACGCCGCGGTCTGGACGTCCTGAACAGCCTTAAGAATGATTCGCGGATTCCCGTGAAGGTTCAAAAGACAAAGTATGATTCCTCCATCGAGGTGGATGAACGCCTGATGCAGTTTGCGAAGGATGAAAAGGCATGCATCATCACGAATGACTATAATCTTAACAAGGTTGCATCCATATCAGGTATCTCGATACTGAACATAAACGATCTGTCCAATGCGCTGAAACCTCTTGCGGTATCGGGCGAAGAGATGACTGTGAAAATAGTTAAGGAAGGAAAGGAAAACGGGCAGGGTGTAGGGTACCTGGACGACGGAACGATGGTTGTTGTTGAAGGAGCTTGCAAGTACAAGGGCTGCGAAGTTGATGTAATAGTAACCAGCGTACTTCAGACATCGGCAGGAAGAATGATATTTGCGAAATTCAAGACGGCTGACTGACCGTTTGCCGGATAAAAACAAAGAAAAGGTAGTATAGATGGGAAACAGGTATAATAAGGTTTCGGCTGTAATTGTGGCAGCAGGCAAGGGAACCCGGATGAAAACCGAAATAAACAAGCAGTACCTGCTGCTTGGCAATAAGCCGGTTCTTGCTCATACAATAGAAGCCTTTGAAAATTCGGGCTGCATATCTGAAATAATCGTTGTTATTAATGAAAATGATAACGATTTTTTTATTGATTTGGTTCAAAAGCCTTACAGTTTCAAAAAAATAATTGCTGTCGCCAAAGGCGGCGAAGACAGGCAGCAGTCGGTGTTTAACGGGCTTTGCCATGTAAGCCCTGATTCGGATATCGTTGTGGTTCACGACGGTGCAAGGCCTTTTGTGACAGGAGACATAATACAGAGGTCCGTTGATGTTGCAGCCCATGACGGAGCGGCCTGTGTCGGCGTACCGGTCAAGGATACGATAAAGAAGGTAAAAGAGAATCTCATCGTGGAGTATACACCCGACCGCTCTTTTCTGTGGACCATACAGACCCCTCAGTCATTCCGCAGGGAAATCCTTTTGGAGGCGCATAACCGTGCGGCTCTTAACGGTTTCCGCGGCACCGATGATTCTGTTCTCGCAGAAAGGCTGGGGTACAGGGTGCGTATGGTCATGGGCAGCTATACCAATATAAAAATAACCACCGCCGAGGACCTTTCAGTTGCGGAAACTATTTTAAAGCACTTCTTCCATCGCGGCGATTAGTTTTTCGTTCTGTTCCTGTGTTCCAACGGTTATTCTGACCCAGTTTCCCATAAACGGGCGGATTATAATGCCCTTGCGTAAGAGCCTGTTGAACAATTCCGTGGATGCAAGATTTGTTTCCACCCATACAAAGTTTGCGTGGGACTTGACATAACGGATGTTTAACCTGTCAAAGGCACTGTACAGGAAATTCAGGCCCTTCTTTGTCTCTTTGACCGTATTATCCACGAAATCCTGGTCATCGAGGGCGGCAACTGCTGCTGCCTGCGCGAACGTGTTTACGTTAAACGGCGGGCGTATACGGTTGAGGTACGAAATAAACTCGTCTGACGCCATACCATAGCCAACGCGCAGCGAAGCAAGACCATAAGCCTTTGAAAATGTGCGCAGGATAATCAGGTTCGGATATTTCTGAAGCAGCGGCAATGTTTCGGGATAATTTTCGCCCGTTGCATACTCGTAATATGCTTCGTCAAGTACTATTGCTATATTTCCGGGTATCGACTCCAAAAAGTCATTCAGGTCCCGGGTTGTGACAATTGTACCTGTCGGGTTGTTCGGATTGCATATCCATATGATTTTTGTCCTGCCTGTAACAGCCTTTTTCATGGCTTCAAGATCATGGGTATGATCTTTTAACGGAACTGCTACGGGTTTTGCACCCGACATCTGTACAGCGGTATAATACCAGGTGAAGGAAGGCTCGGCATATATCGATTCATCCCCCGGGTTTAATAAAACCTGGGCAATAAATGTTATAATCTCGTTAGACCCTGCCCCGAAAATGTACTGTTCGGGTTTCAGGCCATGCTTTTCGGCAAGTTTTTCACGAAGAACCGTGGTATTCCCGTCAGGATACAGCGGAATATCGGAAATAACGTCCTTCAATGCTTTCTCAACTTTCCTGGAAAAGCCGAACGGGTTTTCATTCGACGCGAGTTTAATAACCTCGCTGAGACCAAGTTCCCTCTGAACATCGCTTATAGGTTTTCCCGGAACGTACGGGGAAATATCTTTCAGGACATCCCTGTAGGGCAAAGACATGAACATCATCCTTTCTTGATTCTGTTAATTGCATCAGGATAAGGTCAAAGAATGATCTTCTCCGTGATAATTATATAATATTTTATTAGAAAAAACAGGAACAGGCAAGTAATAGCAATGCAACGGAATAAAAAGTTTCCGCGCATTGCATGATAGCTTTTCTATAAAGGTCAACTGTTTGGAGATATCGTGTAAATTCTCGGAAACTTTCAGCGGAGTGCAGCTTAGAGATGTGCGGTCAGAGCGAGGAACAGCAAGCCGACTGTTTGAGCAAAAATGCTACTTGCTAAGTTTTTCTAAAGCATTTTTGCGAGTTTCGGCTTGCCCGAGCTGAACCGCACAGCTCTTGCAAACGCAGCTGCTGTTTCCGAGAATTTACACGATATCTTTGCCTTCATGTTTTTGAGATATCATGCGAATGCCCGGAAACAGTCGCTTCATTTTCAAAATATTTCCCGTAAGACAAGAAGGCTTCGCTGTGCGGCATATTTTACTGGAAACTTTATTGGGATTCATGTTATACTATCAATATTAATAAAATTAACAAATTTACTGCTTAAATTTAAAAAAATTTCTATATCTATATTAACAAACTATGAAGTTTGGTATAATACGATAGAGGGTTTAGATACAACGGTATTTATTCCGGCCTTTTTATGGAATACTGTACATACTGTCATTCCGGACCCGAACAGTTTAAGAGCTGCAAATGGGATATGTTCTATTCCCTGTTATGTCGCTTACTTAAAATAAACCAGCTAATTTTAATATTTAACAATTCTGCCTGCACGCACAGGCTAAAATAAGGGGGAATTGGTATGAAGGAATACAGCGTAGACAAAATACGCAATGTTTGCCTGCTCGGCCATGGAGGGGTGGGCAAGACAACACTGGCAGAGTCGATGCTTTTTAACGCCAAGGCAATCGACAGGTTTGGCAGTGTTGTCAGCGGAAATACAGTCATGGACTATGATCCTGAAGAAATTAAACGTCAGATAACTACCAATACATCATTGGCGCATTTGGAGTGGAAGGGCCATAAGGTTAATATTATTGACACTCCAGGTTATTTTGATTTTGTTGGTGAAATGAAGCAGGGAATACGCGTAGCTGATGGGGTTGTTATACTGGCAAGCGCCAAGGACGGCGTACAGGTCGGAACTGAAAAGGCATGGGATGAAGCATCGGCATTGGGGCTTCCCAAACTGTTCTTTATCAGCAAAATTGATGAAGAGCACTCCGACTATTATAAAGTTTTTGAACAGCTGCAGGAGAAATTCGGAAAAAGTGTTATTGCATATGAATTGCCCATCATGGAAAATGGGGCTATGGCAGGGATTGTTAATGTAGCAACCATGAAAGCAATCCGCTTTAAAGGTAATGATTTGGTTGAATCGGATATACCTGCCGATATGTCAGATACCGTTGAAAAATATCGTGAAGGTGTTTTGGAGGCTGTTGCCGAGACCGATGAAGAGCTCCTGGACAAGTATTTCTCAGGGGAAACCTTTACACAGGACGAGATTTTAAAGGGGTTGCAGGCAGGAATTAAAACCGGTGATATTGCACCTGTATTCTGCGGTTCGGCAATTAATCATGCCGGTGTGAAACTGCTGCTGGATGCAATAGTCAATTATGTACCGGCTTTTAGTGAAAGAGGAAAGGTAACGGCCAAAAAACCCAACAGCGATGATACTATAGAGCTTTCCACAAGCAATGACGAAGCATTGTCAGTTCTGGTTTTCAAGACCATGGTGGATCCGTTTGTAGGAAAGATTTCATACGTTAAGGTAATGTCAGGGGTCCTGAAATCAGACTCAACAGTTTACAATGTCAAAAAGGACAAGACCGAAAAAATTTCCCAGCTGTTTATTCTCAAGGGCAAACAGCAGATAAATACCGACAAGCTGGTTACAGGCGATATCGGAGCCGTTGCAAAACTTACGGTTACCGCAACAAATGATACCCTCTGCACAAAGGAAAAGCCCGTGATATTGCCTGAAATTACATTCCCTCAGCCCATGCTGTCAATGGCTGTTATGCCCAAGACAAAGGGCGACGAGGAAAAGATAAGTGCCGGTCTTACACGCCTGATGGAAGAGGATCAAACCTTCAAGGTTGAACTGAATAACGAGACCAAGCAAACCATTATTTCTGGTATCGGAGATCAGCACCTTGACCTGATTCTCAGCAAACTAAAATCAAAGTTCAAGGTTGAAGTTGACCTGACCAGGCCGAAGGTAGCATATCGTGAGACAATCAGGAAAAAGGTCAAGGTAGAAGGTAAGCATAAGAAACAGTCCGGCGGACACGGCCAGTTCGGGGATGTGTGGATTGAATTTGAACCCGGTCCGACAGAGGATCTGGTATTCGAGGAAAAGATTTTCGGCGGTGCCGTTCCGAAACAGTACTTCCCTGCAGTTGAAAAAGGACTCAGGGAAAGCATCCAGAAAGGCGTTCTTGCCGGTTACCCTGTAGTGAACCTCAAGGCAACACTGGTTGACGGTAAGTATCACCCTGTTGATTCCTCTGAAATGGCATTCAAGATCGCAGCGAGCCTTGCATACAAGGAAGGATTGCCGCAGGCAGGCCCTGTTCTCCTCGAACCCATTTCCCATGTTGAGGTTATTGTTCCGGACAGCTATATGGGAGATATAATCGGTGACCTGAACAAACGCAGGGGACGTATTCTTGGAATGAATCCATGCGGGCACGGTATGCAGCAGGTTGTGGCTGAAGTACCCGAGGCGGAAATGTTCGGATATGCCACAGACTTAAGATCACTTACGCAGGACAGGGGTTCATTTACAATCAGGTTTGAAAGATATGAAGAAGCTCCTGCAAACGTAGCTGAAAAGGTTATTGAAGAAGCCAAACGTGAAAGAGAAGCTGAAGAATAAATATAAATGCGCGAAAAAGGCTGTAACATCTGTTACAGCCTTTTTCTGATCATAACGGTTCCTTGTGAATCTGTAAGCATGGCGGCTAAAACCAAAGTTCATCCCTGTTCCTGTATGTTACGGATACACCGGGAATTCATCCTTTATTCTCTGCAGATGATGAGAATATCGCTTGATTTTCCTCGTTGTGGTCTTTTCAAATTCACTTTCACGTATACTGATGAAACGAATATGCTTGTATAACGGTAATCTGCGGTTTACACTCCTTATTACTTCCCTGAACAGTTTTCTGATCTCCTCGGTAATTTCCTCGGTGTCAATTTTCAGGTTCACATTTTTCAGTTTTTCCCGTATGGCGTCAAGGTTTGGGAAGATCTGTGCCTTTACATGGGTTTCCCCGGATTTTTCGTCAAGCTCACCGTAGACAATGCATTCACCTACAAAGGGACTGTCTTTTATATAGCTTTCAAGCTCTTCGGGGAAAATGTTTTTCCCGTTCTTTGTGACAATTACGTTCTTAAGCCGGCCTGTAATATATAGAAAACCCCGTCTGTCGATTCGGCCCAGGTCTCCCGTGTGAAACCATCCGTCAACAAGCACGCGCTGTGTTTCCTTTATATTCTTGAAATAGCCCTTCATTACGTTTGCGCCTTTTACAATTATCTCACCGATTCCCTTTTTGTCAGGATTGTGGATTTTCATCTCCACACCCGGGATTGCAATTCCGGCAGAGTCGTCACGAAAAGCGTTGTCTCGGTTTCCGGCCACAAGAGGAGAGCATTCTGTAAGGCCGTACCCCTGCAGTACCGAGAATCCCCACTTCCGGAATCCCCTCGATATGGAAGGATCGATGGCAGCGGCCCCGGTAATGAACAAACGAAGTTTTCCACCGAAGTTCTGGTGGATTTTATCAAATAGCCTGCGGCGTATATCAACTCCCAGGACGTTGTATAAAAATCCGCTGATGACCTGTCCCATCACCAGTTTTCTCTTCATTCCCTTTTCCTTTTCGGCCTGTGACCAGACTTTCCTGTACACATTTTCCAGCAGCAGCGGTACGGTGACTAAAATAGTCGGGGTGTATTCCTTCATATTCCTGGGAATATGCCTGAGCCCGTCGCTGAAGGCTATGGATGCACCGCTGTAGATAATGGTAAGGAATCCGAGCGTACATTCATAGGTATGATGCAGTGGGAGCACGGAAAGCACCCTGTCCTCCGGTGTTACTTTAACCGTTGCAGATACGCCTGTAATAACCGTACAGATATTCCTGTGGGATAGCAATACCCCCTTTGCAAAGCCGGTAGTGCCCGAAGTAAAAAGTAGAATCACGGCATCGTCCGGGTCTATGGCGATTGAATCAAATTGATTCCCGCCCCCGGACAGGATCCTTTCTCCCTTTGCAATAAGCTCGGCGAAAGATATTGCCCATTCCTCGGAAGTATCATCCATGCAAATCCAGTGTACGACTTCGGGAAACAAATCCTTAATCTCTTTCACTGCGTCCATATGCCGCCCCGAGAAAACCACTGCTTCCGCCCGGGACTCCCTGAGCAGGTTCTGAATATCATGAACCGGTAATTCTTTATCCAAAGGCACAATGGTACCAACTCCGTTAACCACTGCCAGATAGGTTACACACCATTCGTACCGGTTTTCACCAATCAAAGCTATGGACTTTCCTTTCAATCCCATGTTTAAAAGAGCTGTACCGAATGCTTTAACATGATTTCCAAAAGTATTGTATGTGATTTCAGACATAACCCCGTCTGTATTCCTGAAAACAAATGCCGGACGATCGCCTAACAGGGCAACGCTTTGGGCAAGCATGTCCTTCAAATCGCGTACCGGTCTTACTGAATACAGCTTTTTATTGTTCATTCGGTAACCTCCTGATAATCATTGTTCTTTTAATTATAGCATTGTACATGTAAAAATAAATCACTATTTTACTGTGTATTTTTACCATTAAAATGCTGCCGGTAAACATAATTTTAAAACCCGGCCTGAATATCTGCATCAATCAGGACTTTTGGCTGAGAGTATAAAGGGAACAAAAAAATACCAGCATTCGTCAAAAAGGATAAAGAAAGAAAAGGCGGGATTTTATAAGGAGGGATAAAAATGAAAAGAACGAAAAGGATTATGGCGGTTTTCCTTGCGCTCGTCTTAACAGCGGGCATAATGGCGGGCTGTTCTGCAAAAAAGACTGACACTGCTACCG
>LFRM01326885.1_pt1 | contig 85102 bp, 78 predicted proteins | sample 618341 | NCBI WGS metagenome assembly LFRM01 (sample SAMN03654438, study PRJNA283298) | anaerobic digester metagenome | isolation source: pool of bioreactors CSTR01a, CSTR02a, and CSTR03a thermophilic anaerobic... | place: Denmark: Kgs. Lyngby | collected 2014-05-21 | reverse complement strand
CTCCAAATGATCCCCTGAATTTAGATTTTGTTGCAGCATGTTTCAAAAGGAGAAACCCCTGTTCTTTCCCCTTTAGGCTCCCCAGCTTGAGAGCCATCATGGCTTCGGCAAAAAAACCGCAGCACCGGCTTGAGCTGGCCGCCCTCGGGCTGGAGGCGGAGGCCCTGACCCGCAAAACAGAAGTCATTGCCAGCCAGGGCTATAAAAGGTGCGCAAGAATATTATCTTTGACGAAGGCAGCAGCAGTGAAAAACTGGAGGCGCTGCTGAAAGCCTTGGTTAAAGAAGGGATTTTGTGCTGATGAAAAAATTTTGTATTCAGCGAAAAAAAAACCTGGCCACCGGCCTTCTTACCGCGGCGGCCGACTTGGGCGCTGAGGCTGCTGCCTTCGCCTTTGATGAAAAGATGGCTCGGGCCCTTCTGGAATACGGCCCGGCAAAGGTCTACATCATCGACGGAACAGACCGTCCCGAAAGCTATGCCCGAGCAATGGCTGATTTTTTGCTGGAGATGGCGCGGACCTGTTCCTGGTGGGGTCCACGCCCGTGGGTCGGGAGCTGGCCGCTTCCGTGGCTGCGTATGCCGATGCCGCCATGATCAGCGATGCCCATAATATTGCCCTGGTGGACGGCAGTTTTATCGTCGAGCTAACCATATACAGCGGCCTTGTGTGCCGGCAGGAAAAGCTGAGGGGCTTCGGCGTGGTGACGGCAGGACGGGGGTTGGCGGCAGCGGAAGCCGCAGGCGCAAAGGGCAGCGTGGAGAGAATATCCTTAGAGCCCGATAAGCGCGTAACGGTGATCAAAGAAGAACCCGTCGAGAAGACCGGTGTAGATTTGAGCGCTGCGTGCAGGGTGGTGGGCATCGGCATGGGAGCGCAGGAGGCGGATGTGGAGACGGCCCGGGAAATAGCCAGGCTTATGGGGGCGGAACTGGCCTGCAGCCGGGGCGTCGCGGAACAGCGCCACTGGCTGCCTTTGGAACGCTATGTGGGCATCTCCGGTGCGGTTATCAGTCCCGATCTCTATTTCACCCTGGCCATTTCGGGACAGATTCAGCATATATATGGGTGCCGGGACAGCAGGATCATTGTGGCCATAAACAAGGATGAAACCGCCCCTATTTTCAGGGCGGCGGACTACGGGATTGTCGGCGACATCCACGAGTACATGCCCCTGCTGATCGAGGCCTTGAAGGCGATGCAGGCGGACAATTAGCGGCCCAAACAAGATTATTTCTCTTGACATTGGCTGGAATTCTGGTAAAATCAATTCTGTAGTTCTTTCAGATTAGTTCAGGAAAAGCCTGTGAACGGGAGAGTATCTTTTGCTGGAGGCCCAGCGAGCCGGAGTTGGTGGGAGTCCGGTCCGGAAGGCAAAAGGGAAGCGCACCCGGGAGGCGGCGGCTGAAGCCGGTTATCCGGTGGGTAGGTCGCCCCGGTTCCTACCGTTACCAGGGGCCGCCCAAAGGCGGCGGCGCAAAGTGGGTTGGCCGGAAGGTCAGCCAACAAAGGTGGTACCGCGAGACCTCTCGTCCTTTATTGGATGAGAGGTCTTTTAAATGAAGGAGGAAAAAAGAACAATGGTTGATGTGGCCGTACTGGGAGCAACGGGATATACCGGGATGGAGTTGATTCGCCTGCTGCACGGGCACCCGGAAGTAAGGCTCTCCTTTCTCAGCTCGGAGAGTTCCGCCGGCCTCTCCTTGGCCCAGGTGCACCCCCAGTTCCTGAAGCTGGTGGAGCAGGTGCTCCAGCCCCTGGAGGTGGAGGCGATTCCCGAGACGGTGAAGCTGGTCTTCTGCGCCCTGCCCCACGGCAGTTCGGCGAAGGTGGTTCCGGCCCTCCTTTCCCGCAGCCTGCGGGTAGTTGACTTGAGCGCCGATTTTCGCCTGAAGGACGCCTCCCTGTATGACCGCTGGTACAACCGCTCCTGCCCGGCGCCGGAACTGCTTCCCGAAGCGGTCTACGGCTTGCCCGAACTCTATGCCGGGCCCATTGCCGCGGCGCGCCTGGTAGCCAACCCCGGCTGCTTCCCCACCAGCGTGCTCCTGGCCCTGGCGCCCCTGGCCCGGGCCGGGCTGGTGGACTGGGAGACGGTGATCATCGACTCCAAAACCGGCGTCTCCGGGGCGGGACGCTCTCCAAAGCAGGAGTTTCATTTTCCGGAGTGCACCGAGAACTTTAAGGCTTACCGGGTGGCCCGCCACCAGCATACCCCGGAGATGGAGCAGGAGCTTTCCCGCCTGGCCGGGGAGCAGGTCAGGGTAACCTTTACACCTCACCTGGCTCCCATGAGCAGGGGCATCCTCTCCACCATCTACCTGAAGCTGAAGCCGCGGGAGCGGCGCTCTCTTGAGGAGCTGTACGCCCTTTACCGGGAGTTTTACCGAAGCTGCCCCTTTATCCGCCTGCTGCCGGAGCAGCAGCTGCCGGAGACCCGCCGCGTGCGGTGCAGCAACTATTGTGATCTGTCCCTGCGCCTGGATGAGCGCACCGGCCGGATCATTGTTCTCTCGGCCATCGACAACCTGACCAAGGGAGCCTCGGGGCAGGCGATTCAGAATATGAATATCATGCTGGGTTTCCCCGAAACCATGGGGCTAAACTTCAGCAGCGGACTGTAAGCGAGGTGCAAAGAATGCAGACGGGAAACTGGGAAAAGATAGAAGATGGCGGCATCACCGCGGTGGCCGGGATCAAGGCTGCCGGGGTCCACTGCGGGCTAAAAAAGGAGCAAAAGGATCTGGCCGTGATCTACAGCGCCTATCCCGCGGCGGCGGCGGGGGCTTTTACCCGCAACCTGGTTCAGGCGGCGCCCGTGCAGCTGTGCCGCCGGCACCTGGACCAGTCCGTGCAGGCCCTAGTGGTGAACAGCGGGAACGCCAACGCCTGCACCGGGCGGCAGGGCTGGGAGAACGCCCTGGAGATGGCCGGCCTGGCGGCGGAGGCATTAAAGCTCTCCCCGGAGCAGGTCCTGGTTTGCTCCACGGGAGTGATCGGCCGGCAACTGCCCATGGAGAAGATCAGAGCCGGCATTAAGGCGGCCGTCTCCGCCCTTAGCTCCGGGGAAGAAGGCGCCCTGGACGCCGCCGAGGCGATCATGACCACCGATACCACCATCAAGCAGGTGGCCTACCGGGGAATCCTGCCCGGGGGAGAGTTCCACCTGGCAGGGATGGCCAAGGGGGCGGGGATGATCTGCCCGGACATGGCCACCATGCTGGCCTTCCTCTTTACCGACCTCTCTCTCCCGGCGGATCTCCTGCGGAGGCTCTTCCGGCAGGCAGTGGACCGCTCCTTTAACCTGATTACCATCGACGGGGACACCTCCACCAACGATACCGCCTTAATCCTGGCCAACGGGGCTTCGGGGGTGGAGATCCTTCCCGGCGGTCCCGAAGAGCGGCTTTTTGCCGCGATGCTGGAGCAGGCCTGCCGGGAGCTGGCGTTGAAAATTGTCCAGGACGGTGAAGGCGTGACCAAGGTGATTGAGCTGACCATCAACGGGGCCCCCGACGGCCCTTCCGCCCGGAAGCTGGCCCGCTCGGTGCTGAACTCCCCCCTGGTGAAGACCGCCTTTTACGGGGAGGATGCCAACTGGGGCCGGATCATGGCCGCCCTGGGATATGCCGGGGTTGAATTTGACCCCCGCCGGGTGGATATCTACTTGGGCCCGGTACAGGTGGCCGCCGCCGGCGAGGCCCTTCCGTTCAGCGAAAAAGAGGCCAAAAAGGTTTTGAGCCAGAATCTAGTCCCCGTAAGGGTAGAACTAAATTCCGGTGAAGAGCAGCTTACCGCCTGGGGCACCGATTTGAGTCATGAATATGTCTCTATAAACAGCGACTACCGCAGCTGACCGGAGGAAAGGAGTTAACCATGGATACCGCTTATATGAATGGATTGATTGCCAAAGCTCAGGTCCTGGTGGAGGCCCTTCCCTATATCCGCGCCTTTTCCGGCAAGTTCTTTGTGGTCAAGTACGGGGGGCACGCCATGATCAACGAAGAACTGAAAGCTTCGGTGATCCTGGATATCGTCCTCATGAAATTTATCGGCATCAAGCCGATCCTGGTTCACGGAGGCGGCAACGAGATCAACGAGGTGATGGAGCGGCTGGGGAAGAAGCCCCGCTTTGTAAACGGCCTGCGCGTTACCGACCAGGAGACCATGGAGATCGTGGAGATGGTCCTCATGGGCAAGGTCAACCGGCAGATAGTTAGCCTGGTGAACCGGTATGGCGGGAAGGCCGTCGGCTTGAGCGGCAAGGACGCCAACCTGCTCCAGGCCCGCCGCCGGCCGCCGGAGGAAGTGGACGGGGAGAAGGTAGACCTGGGCCTGGTGGGCGAGATCACCAGGGTTAACACGGAGTTGCTGCATATTATCAGCGACAACAGCTATATTCCCGTGGTTTCCTCCATCGCCGTGGGGCCCGGCGGGGAGAGCCTCAACATCAATGCCGACCACGTGGCCGGCAAGCTGGCCACCGCCCTGCAGGCGGAGAAGCTTATCGTCCTTACCGACGTGGAGGGGATTTATGACCGCAGGTCATCGGAAGAGGAATTTGTCTCCCGCATCCGGGCGAAGGAGGCCCGAGAATGGATCGCCTCCGGCCGGATCAGCGGGGGGATGATCCCCAAGGTGGAGGCCTGCCTGGAGGCGGTGAGCTCCGGGGTTTCCCGGGCTCATATCCTGGACGGCCGGACGCCCCACTCGCTGCTGCTGGAGATCTTTACCGACCGGGGTATCGGGACCATGGTTACCAACTAGGGGGAGTGATTCTGCTGATGAAGATACAGGAACTGGAGGCCAACTACATCATCAACACCTACAACCGCAAGCCGGGACAGAACCTGCTCCTGGTCAAGGGGGAAGGAGCCCGGGTGTGGGATGACGGGGGGCGCTGCTACCTGGACCTGGTCAGCGGCCTGGCCGTGAACATCCTGGGGCACTGCCACCCGGCGGTGGTGGCGGCGGTGAAAGAGCAGGTTTCCCGCCTGATTCATGCCTCCAACCTCTACTATACGGAGCCCCAGGCTCTTCTGGCCCGGACCCTGGTGGAGCACTCTCCGGGGGACCAGGTCTTTTTCTGCAACAGCGGCGCCGAGGCCAACGAGGCCGCCTTTAAGCTGGCCCGCAAGTACCGGCCGGGGCGGTACAAGATCATCACCGCCCAGCGTTCCTTTCACGGGCGCACCCTGGCGGCCATTACCGCTACGGGGCAGCCCAAGTACCAGCAAGGCCTGGAGCCCCTGGTCCCCGGCTTTAGCTACGCTGAATTCAACAACCTGGACTCCTTCCGCCGGCTGGTGGACGAGGAGACGGCGGCCATCCTTATCGAGCCCGTCCAGGGGGAGGGGGGCGTCTACGTGGCGGAGGAAGCCTTTCTAAAGGGGCTCCGCCGGTTGTGCGACGACGAGGGCATTTTGCTTATCTATGACGAAGTGCAGTGCGGCATGGGACGCACCGGCCGCCTCTGGGCCTTTGAGAACTGGGGCGTCCCGCCGGACCTGCTCACCGTGGCCAAGGGCCTGGGCGGGGGGCTGCCCATCGGGGCGCTGCTGGCCAAGAGAGAGGTGGCGGCCGCTTTTCATCCGGGCGACCATGCCTCCACCTTCGGCGGCAACCCGGTGGTCTGCCGGGCCGCCCTGGCCGTTATGGATACCCTGCTGGCGGAGGGCTTCCTGGAAGAGGTGCGCCGGAAAGGAGAACTCTGGCTGGGATGCTTGAAGCGTCTGCAGGAATCTTACCCGGGCCTGGTCCAGGAGGTGCGCGGACTGGGCCTGATGAACGGGCTGGAGTTAACCAGGCCCCTGGCTTCCGAGATTCAGCAGCGGTGCCAGGGGAGAGGCTTGCTGATCAATGCCATCGGGGAGAAGGTCTTGCGCTTCCTGCCGCCCCTGGTGATCAGCGCGGAAGAGCTGCAGGAAGCCTTTGCCATCCTGGAGCAGGTCATCGCCGGGTTGGAAGAGGCCGCCGGTGGAGAAAATTCCTAAGAGGAGGCGGTAAAAGTGGCCGGTTTTTACGGGAGGGACTTTCTTACCCTGGCCGATTGGTCCGGGGAGCAGATCCGCCGGATCCTGAAGCTGGCTGCGGAATTGAAGGGCAAGCTAAAGCAGGGGCAGGAGCACCGGCTCCTGGAGGGGAAGACCCTGGCCATGATCTTTGAAAAATCCTCCACCCGGACAAGGGTCTCCTTCGAAGTGGGGATGTGGCAGCTGGGCGGGAAAGCTCTCTTTCTAAATCCCCAGGACCTGCAGATGGGCCGGGGCGAGCCGATCAAGGATACCGCCCGGGTCCTCTCCCGTTACGTGGATGCCATTATGATCCGGGCCCGGAAGCATGAAACGGTGGAAGAGCTGGCCCGGGAGGCAACGGTGCCGGTAATCAACGGGCTTACCGACCGCTATCACCCCTGCCAGGTGTTGGCGGACCTGCTTACCATCCAGGAGCGCTGCCGGAACCTGCGGGAGGTTAAACTGGCCTACGTAGGCGACGGCAACAACGTGGCCAACTCCCTGCTCATCGGCGGCGCCAAGATGGGCATGAAGGTGGCGGTGGCCACCCCGCCGGAGTACGCGCCGCGCCGGGAGGTGGTCCGCCTGGCCAAAAAAGCGGCCAAGGAAAGCGGCGGCCAGGTTATCCTGACCAGCGATCCCCGGGAGGCCGTTTCCGGAGCCCACGTTCTTTATACCGATGTCTGGGTCAGCATGGGGCATGAAGACGAGGCCCCCTTGCGGCGCCGGATCATGAAGCCGTACCAGCTCAACAAGGCCCTGGTTAACCGGGCCGAGGTGGGAGCCATGGTGCTGCACTGCCTGCCCGCCCACCGGGGGGAGGAGATTACCGACCAGGTTTTTGAGGAGCATGCCGGGGAGATCATGGACCAGGCGGAGAACCGGCTGCACGTGCAGAAAGCGCTGCTGGTCCTGCTGTTGACGCCGCCGGCCTAGAGGGATAATAAAAGCGCGCCGGTTAAAGATCCATCTCAAGTCCCTTCTCAATTACAAAGGAGGTCAGCATTAATGACGCCAACAAAAGTAATCATCATGGGAGCCGCCGGCCGGGATTTTCACAATTTTAACGTCTACTTCAGGGACAATGAGAACTACCGGGTGGTCGCCTTTACCGCCACTCAGATCCCCAATATCGAGGGCCGGGTCTACCCCCCGGAGCTGGCCGGGCGTCTCTACCCCCAGGGGGTGCCCATCCATCCTGAAGAAGAGTTGGCCGATTTGATCAAGAAGTACGACGTGGACCAGGTTGTCTTCGCCTACAGCGATGTGCCGCACAGCTACGTCATGTCCAAGGCTTCCCAGGTGGCTGCCGCCGGGGCCGACTTCCGCCTGATGGGGCCGAAATCGACCATGCTCAAATCGAAGAAGCCGGTGGTGGCCGTAACCGCGGTCCGGACGGGGGTGGGAAAGAGCCAGACCACCCGCCGGGTCTGCGATATTCTCAAGGCCAAGGGGAAGCGGGTGGTGGCCGTCCGCCATCCCATGCCCTACGGCGACCTGGCCCGGCAGGCCTGCCAGCGTTTTGCTGACTACGGGGACCTGGATGCACACCGCTGCACCATTGAGGAGCGGGAAGAATACGAGCCCCACATCGACCGGGGGGTGATCGTCTACGCCGGGGTGGATTACGGCAAAATCCTGGCGGAGGCGGAAAAAGAGGCCGACGTGATCGTCTGGGACGGGGGCAACAACGACTTCTCCTTCTACTGGGCCGATCTCTATATTACCCTGGCCGACCCCCACCGGCCCGGGCACGAGCTGAGCTACCACCCCGGGGAGACCAACCTGCGCCTGGCCGACGTAGTGGTGCTGAACAAGGTGGAGACGGCGGATGCGCAGGGGATCAATACGGTGCGCGCCAATATTGCCCGGGTCAATCCCGGGGCGGTGGTCGTGGAGGCCGCTTCCCCCATCTTTGTGGAAAAGGGCGAACTGATCCGGGGCAAAAAGGTCCTGGTGGTGGAGGACGGGCCGACCCTGACTCACGGCGAGATGCTCTACGGCGCCGGCGTCATCGCCGCCAGGAAGTACGGGGCGGCTGAACTGGTCGACCCCCGTCCTTTCGCCGTGGGTACCATTGTCGACACTTACCGGAAGTACCCCCATATCGGTGCCCTGCTCCCGGCCATGGGCTACGGAGAGGAGCAGATCCGGGACCTGGAGGCAACCATCAACCGCTCCGATGCCGAATTGGTAGTGATCGCCACACCCATCGATTTGCGCCGGGTGATCAAGATCGAGAAGCCGGCCCTGCGGATCCGCTATGAACTCCAGGAGATCGGGGAGCCTACCCTGGAGCAGCTTCTCCAAAAGGTTCTCTAAGACTAAGGGGCTCTCCCGCAAGATTCGTGGGAGAGCCCCTTTTTGTCCCTTTGGCGCTGCTGTTCCCGGGCAGCCGGCCCGGCTTTTTGCTTTTCCGGCGCCGGTCCCTCCGCTGCCCGCCTCCGGCCGTGTATACTTCTTTCCCCGGGATGGCCGGGCCGGGAACCTGGCTCCAGGGGGGCCTTCACCGGTTGTGAATCATGAGATTTGATCCATTGGCTGGACTGGCACCATGGGAAACCGGTGGCGAGAATGTGCCGGAAGATCACGAGGATATTCCCTAGAAGATCACGATGAAAAACCAGATGATCATGGCTGCCGCCAGGATTAGCTTCAGGGGCAGCCCGCCCCAGAATCCCAGCAGGGCGCCGGCCCCTGAGCGCAGGGATTGGACCGGCTCTTGGGTGTAGATCAGCTCCGCGATAAAAGCGCCCAGGAAGGGTCCCAAAAATAGCCCCAGGGGAAAGAAGGAGAAGCCCGCCAGGAGGCCGATGGCCGCCCCCCACGTGGAGGCCTTGCTCCCTCCAAAGTAGCGGCTTCCGAGAGCGGCGGTGACATAGTCCAGGACCAGGGAGGCGACGGCCAGGAGGCCCTGGATGATGAGAAATTTGGCGCTCAGGGTTTGGAAGCCGGTCATTAAACCGTAAAGAAGCATCCCCACCCAGATCAGGGGAATGCCCGGCAGGGCGGGAAGAATTATGCCCGCCAGTCCGGTGAGGAAGAGAATAATGGCAAGCACCAGGGCAACAGTATTCATCTTTCACCACCTTTGACTTTTTAATCATACCATAAATCCGTATTTGGCAATACCGGTCTTTTCCCGGAGAGGGAGTCCTCCCTTGGGGAGCAAAGGGAGGGCGGCGGGGAAGGAAACGGCCCCGGCAGGGCGAAAGGTAATTCCAGGCCGGAGAGATACTCCCTGGCGGAGGAAAGCAGGCTGGGCGACCGGAAAAATTTTGATTTGCCGGAAGAAATTTTTAGGAAAGGATGATAACCGATGACGGAGGCAAATATTAATATTGAAGAGGCAGTAAAGGCGCTGGAGCGCAGGGCCATCCGGGCGTCGGTAGTGGAAGACGTGGCCGCCGCCCGGGAATACCTGCTGCAAAGAATCCCCCCTGGGGCAACGGTGGGGATAGGGGGCTCCATGACCATAAAGGAGCTGGGGATCTACGACCTGCTCCAGGAGCGGGGCAATACCGTTTTTTGGCACTGGCAGGTTCCCCCGGAGCAGATGAAGGAGACCGTCTACCGGGCCGCCGGGGCTGACTGCTATTTGTGCAGCGCCAATGCCTTGACCGCCGACGGGAAGATTATCAACACCGATGGTGCCGGGAACCGGGTGGGCAGCACCATCTTTGGTCCCCGCCGGGTAATTTTTGTGGTGGGCGAAAACAAGCTGGTGCGTGATGAAGAGGAAGGAAGAGAACGGATCCGGAAGGTGGCGGCCCCCCTTAACGCCCGCCGGCTGGGGCTGTCCAACCCGTGTGTCGACGAAGGCTGCACCGATTGCCGCGCCGCCACCCGCATCTGCAGCGTGACGGCCATCATCGAAGGGCCGCTTCGCTATACGGAGCTGGAAGTGCTTATTGTCAAGGCCCGGCTGGGATTTTAACCATACCGGAAAACCGGAAATAGGGGGCGGGGCCGTTGAAAAGGTTTGCCTTGCTGGGGTTTTTGTTGGCCTGGGCCGGCCTGATCCTGCTGGCCGGGGGATGCCTTTCCCATGGGCGGGGGGAGCAGTCCTCGCCCCAGAAAACCGTTGAGGCCTACTTGCAGGCTTTTCAGGAGAAGGATTGTGACCGGATGCTCCAGTTAAGCCGGGCTGCCCGGATCGAGCCGGAAGAGATGAAGTTGATTAAGATCATGGAGATAAAAGACTACCGGGTGGGCCCGGTGAAAAAGATCTCTTCCCAGGAGGTGGAAGTAGAGGTTAGCCTGGACATGGTCCTTTTCGGCGTCGAGACGGTGCACACGGACCGGCTCAGGCTGGTCAAGGAGGGAGGCCGCTGGTACCTGAAGCAAAAGCCCCTTGAGGACAAATAGCCCGGCCGCACTTTTCTTCAAGGGTGGCTGGTGGTATAATGAAATATATTTACAAATGCAATTAATTTTGTCCAGGAAAGGGGAGGACAAGGTGAATTCTTTGCCCCAGCGGGCTTACCTGGAGACCATTGCCAAAAGCCTTCCCGATCCCCTTTTTGTTACGGATTGTTCCCAGAAGGTGATCTGGTTCAGCGATAAGGCCCGGGAGATTTTCGGACCGGAGACGGAAAAAGGGCGCTCCCTGCACGAGATTACCGGCCTAGACAAGCTCCAGCAGCTCCTGGAAGAGGTGCTGAGCCGGGGCGAACCCCTGGAATGCTCCTATGAAGGGGCCACCATCAAGGTCAAGCATTTGGAAAAGAAGTATTTTTTTAAAGTTGCCATTAATCCCATCTTTTACGAGGGAAAGCTCCGGGGCGCCCTGGTCCAGCTCACCGACGTAACCCGGTTCTACGAGATGGAGAAGATTAAAAGCGACTTTGTCTCCATCGTCTCCCACGAATTCCGCACCCCTCTGACTACTATCCTAATGGGTACGGAGATGCTGCGCAAAGGGCTGCTGGGGGAGATTACCCCCCGGGGGAAGGAGATCCTGGAGGCCATCGATCAGGATTGCTCCCGCTTGACCAGGCTGGTGGATAATTTGCTGGAACTCTCCCGCATCGAGTCGGGGACCATTTACCTGGAGCAGGAGGCCATTGACGTGGCCGGCCTGGTCCAGGAGGCGGTCCGGCCCCTCTCCCTCCAGGCGGAGAAAAAGGGAGTCCGCCTGGTCGTCGACCTCCCCGACCACCTGCCTACCATCTACGGGGATTTCAACAAGGTGGTCTGGATCTTGACCAACCTGGTGGGCAACGCCCTGCGCTATACCGAGGCGGGGGGATCGATTACGGTAAAGGTTCGCCACCGGGGCAACCGCCTCTTTTTTTCCGTGCAGGATACCGGCTGCGGAATACCCCGTCAGTACCAGGACAAGCTTTTTCGAAAGTACGTCCAGGTGCGCTCCAAGGACCGGGCCGCCGGGGGCGCCGGGTTGGGGCTGGCCATCTGCAAGGAGATCGTTGTGGCCCATGGCGGCGAGATCTGGGTGGAAAGCGAGGAGGGCAAAGGCAGCACTTTTACCTTTACCATGCCTTTGTACCGCCAGGAAGAAGAGATTTAGGCGGGCAAGCAGTTTAAAAGGACAGGAGTGATAGGATGGGCAAGAAGATACTGCTGGTTGAAGACGAGAAGAATATTATTCTGGGAGTGCGGACCTGCCTGGATGCGGTAGGCTACCAGGTTGACGTGGTCGAAGACGGGGAAGACGCTCTCCAGTACATTAACCGGGAACAGCCCGACCTGATCTTGTTGGACCTGCTGCTTCCCAAGGTGGACGGCTTTGAGGTGCTGAGGATTCTTAAAGGCAACGCTTCCACCAGCAAGATCCCGGTTATTGTTTTAACCGCCAAAGCGGGGGAAGAATACCGGCAAAGGGCCCAGGAGCTGGGGGCCGACGCCTACATGACCAAGCCTTTTCGGCCCCAGGAGCTTTGGGATAAATTGAAGCAGTTTCTGCCGGAGGAAGGGGACCGGTAAAATCTTAGCCGGCCGGTACCGGCCGGGCGGGGCGCCTTTAAAGGCGCTCCCTTCAGTTAGCTGTCTTTACCGGCAACATCCAGCCGGGCTCTTTCCCAATGAAAAAATATAAAGCAGCAAAGGGGACCGGAGCAAGCGGCTTAAAGAGGAAGCGTGCTTAATGGCGGCCGCTCCGGTTTCCCCAAGGGTAGGTTGCTTATGACGGATCCGAAGAAAAAAAGGGCGGGGCTCGCCATGGTCATCGCCCCCAATGCCTTTAAAGGTTCCCTCTCCGCCGGCCGGGCGGCGGAAGCCATTGCCCGGGGGGTAAAGGCGGTTTTTCCCGAAGCAGAGCTGTACCTGGTGCCCATGGCCGACGGTGGGGACGGAACTACGGAATGTTTGATCCGGGCCACGGGAGGCCGTATCTTTCGAAAGCGGGTTGCCGGCCCCCTGGGGGAGCCGGTGGAGGGATTTTGGGGGCTTACCGGCGGCGGCCGGACGGCGGTGGTGGAGGTGGCCGCGGCTTCCGGTCTTGCCCTGGTCCCCGCCGACCGCCGCGACCCCTTGGGTGCCACCAGCCATGGTACGGGGGAGTTGATCCGGGAAGCCTTGGGCAGCGGCTGCCGGGAGATTTTTATCGGCCTGGGCGGCAGCGCCACCACCGATGCCGGGGCGGGGCTGCTTCAAGCCCTGGGGGTGCGGCTGCTGGATAGCCGCGGGCAGGAGATCGGCCGCGGCGGCGCCGCCTTGCAGGATTTGGACCGCATTGACCTTTCTTCGCTGGACCCCCGGCTGCGGGAGGTTTCCCTGGTGGCCGGCTGCGATGTGGACAACCCCCTGTACGGCCCTCAGGGAGCGGCCTATGTCTACGCTCCCCAGAAAGGGGCTTCCGGGGAGCAGCTTTCCTTCCTGGATTCGTGTCTGCGCCGTTTTGCCGCCGTGGTGGAGCGGGACCTGCAGGTAAAGGTGGGGGAGATGGCCGGCGGGGGAGCCGCCGGAGGAATCGGAGCGGCCCTGGCGGGCGTTCTGGGGGCCAGGCTGGTTTCCGGGGTCCAGGAAATTGTCCGGCTGACAGGCTTGCCGGAACTGCTCCGGCGGGAGGACATAAGCTTGCTGATTACGGGCGAAGGGGAGATTAACCCTCAGTCGCTCCGGGGAAAAGTGCCCGTGGGCCTGGCCCGGCTGGCCCGTCAATACGGGATTCCCGTGCTGGTCCTGGCGGGGGGCATAAGGCTGGATCCCCAGGAAGCGCACCGGGCCGGTATTTCTGCCCTGATGGCCATCGTGGATGCACCCATGGATCTCCCCACCGCCATGGAACGGGCGGAAGAACTCCTGGAAGGCGCCTCCCGGCGGGCCATGCAGCTGCTGGCCATCGGCCGGGGATGGGCTGAAGCTGAATCTTGATCAGGCGGGGAGCGGCCGGAACGGGGAACGAGCGAAAGCTAGAGGCCGAAGCGGGCCCGGGTCCGCTGCCAGAGGCTTTCCAGGGCCTCCTCCCCGTCGGGATGGAGTTCCGCCGCTTTAACCAGTTCTAGGGCGGAACGGGCCGCTTCCTGGGAGGCGGCTTCCTCCATTTCCCGGCTTTCTTCCCGGGCGGCCAGGGCCTGGCTCAGCTGTTCCAAGCGCCGGAAGAGCCCGGGATGGGAAGGGGCAATCTCCGACCAGGGGACCTCCTTCCAGCCAACGGGGCTTTTCTGCAAGGAGGCGAACAGCCCCGGGTAGCGCTGCTGCATCTCCTCCTGCAGCGCCTCCAGTTCCCGGCGGTTCATAACGGCTTCCAGGGGGTAGCCGTGCCGCTCCAGCTCCTCTCTGCCCCCTTCCATGCGGTCCACCAGGACATAGACGGCGCTGACCGTCCCGCCGGCGGCTTCCACCGCCTGGGCGGCGGCAAGCACCGAGGCGCCGGAGGTGAGCACATCGTCGACGATGATGGTTTTCAGGCCGGGGGCGAAGGGCCCCTCGATGCGGGAGCGCGTGCCGTGCGCCTTGGCCTCCTTGCGGACAATAAAGCAGGAGAGAGGATTCTCCGTTTCCACCTGGCTCAGGGCGGCTACAGCGGCGGCTATGGGATCGGCACCCAGGGTTAGGCCGCCCACCGCCTCCACCGGGTAGCGCTTTTGGGTCAGGGAGGCGAGGATATAGCGAGCGGTGCGGTAGATCCCCTCCCGGGACATGGTGACCATCTTGCCGTTGATGTAGTAGTTGCTCCTCCGGCCCGAGGAGAGCAGAAAAGAGCCCCTCTGGTAGCCGTGGATATAGGTTAAATGCAGCAGTTCCTTCTTCAGTTTCTCCAGCATGCCTCTCTCCTTTTCCCTCCGGTTAAACTTGGCAGTATTATTATAACACCACTTTGATCTTTTGTTGAGTTTGCCGTCAAGTTGGGTTATACTTTGGCTAGACCCGGGGGTAAGGTTGTGACGGATAAGACAAAAGCCTTATTCGAGCAAGGCCCCATCAGGCCTCCCAGCGAAGCCACCAGCCTCTTTATTCGCCTGACCCGCAACTGTCCCTGGAATCGCTGCCTCTTTTGCCCGGTCTATAAAGGGGAGCGGTTTAGCCGGCGGGAGGTGGCGGAGATCAAGGCGGATATCGATGCCATGGCCGATATTGTGGACCGGGTCCGGGCCTTTTCCTGGCGCCGGGGGAGCGGCGGACAGGTTACCCTGGAGATTGCCTCCCGGCTGCAGCGGGAAGAGCCCGCCTGGCTTCCGGTAGTGGCCTGGCTTTACTACGGCAGCGGGGCGGTGTTTCTACAGGATGCAGACAGCCTGGCGGCCCCCGTGGACGACCTGGTGGAGGTTTTGGAATACCTCCGCCGCCGGATTCCCGGCATCCGGCGCATAACCACCTACGCCCGCTCCCGGACGCTGTTCCGGCGCTCCGTGGCGGAGCTGCGCCGCCTGGTGGAAGCCGGCCTGAACCGGGTTCACGTCGGCTTGGAAAGCGGCTGGGATCCTCTCCTGGAATATATGCAGAAGGGGGTCCGTTCGGAGCAGCATGTGGAGGCGGGGCTTAAAGCCAAGGAGGCGGGCCTGGAGTTAAGCGAATACGTCATCCTCGGCCTCGGAGGGAGGAAGATGTGGAGGGAGCACGCCCTGGCTACCGCCCGGGTTTTGAACCGGATCAATCCCCATTTCATCCGGGTGCGCACCCTGATTATCCCCCCCTTCAGCCCTCTGTTCGAGGAGGTAAAAAGGGGGAGTTTTGTCCCCCTGGAGGAGGACCGGGTCCTGGAAGAAGAAAAATTGTTGCTGACGGAGCTGAAGGCCCTGGATGCCGTCTTTTGCAGCGACCACCATTCCAACCTCCTGCAGGAACTGCAGGGTCATCTGGCCCGGGACCGGGAACGCATGATTGATTTGATTGACAGCTATTTTAACTTGCCGGCAGAGCAGAAGAGTCTTTTCCGGCTGGGACGCAGAGCCGGCTACTTTCGCAGCCTCGACGATCTAAACAACGCCGCTCTTTCTGTTTCCGTGGAGCGCCTTGGCCGGCGTCTGGCCGAAGAGGGGTTATCCGTGGACGGCTACATCCAGAATTTGCTGCCGCGTTACCTTTAGAGGAAGGAGGCGTTTATCTTGATTCCCGTAAAGGTGAAGGAAGTTGTTCTCGATCCGATGCAGACCCCGCTACTGTTGCTGGTTGATACAGAAGAGACGATGGTCCTGCCCATTGGGATCGGTTTTTGGGAAGCCCAGGCCATTGTCTTAAAGCTGCAGGGCTATGTCACTCCCCGGCCGGTTACCCACGATCTCTTCAATTCTGTTTGCAAGCACCTGGGGGCCAGCATAGAGAAGGTCGTGGTTAACGATATGATAGAGAGCACTTTTTATGCGGAGCTGTACCTGCGCACTGCTGAAAACAAGCAAATTATCGTGGATGCCCGCCCCAGCGATGCCGTCGCCCTGGCCCTTACGGTGGGATGCCCCATCTATATCAGCGAGAAGCTGTCTCCGTATACCGTTTCCATCAGCGATTTGATGGAGCAGCAGGATATTGGGCCCATCGAATTCGACGGCTCCGGCGAAAGCGGGCCGCACCTGCACTAAAGCTCCGGCAGTTTTTCGCCGGGATTCCCTCCGGGCAAACAATGGCCCTGTTGGACTGCCGCCGGTATCGGCCGCCCTTCGGCCATTTTCCGGGGCGGACGGGGGGAAGGCTACCGGCACCATTTCAACGAGATTCTGCCGGCGGCTGGAACCGGTTAAGGCAAGGTGGTGACGCCTATCAGAGTAGCTGCCTGTTCCCTGGAACTGTACATCCCGTCAGCCTCCTCCTTGAAAACCAAGCGCCAAATTTTAAAAAGCTTGATCCAGCGGCTGCGCAACGAGTTCAATCTTTCCGTAACGGAGGTTGGCCAGCAGGATCTATGGCAGAAGGCGGAGCTGGGGCTGGCGGTAGTATGCCACAACAGCAACGGGGCGGACCGGATTCTTCAAAAAATCTTCGATTTTATAGAAAGCGATTACCGGGTGGAAATCATCGACCGGCGGGTGGAGATCTACTAGCCATGGCCTCCCCTCTTTCCAAGGTTTCTTTCTCCTTTCCCGGGCCAAACTAGTACCACAGCTTTTTCAGAAGGAGGGGACGGTACTGGCCGGGCTAATTTTTTTAAGAACCCTTTTGCTCTATATTACCGTTTTGGTCTTAATCCGGTTGATGGGCAAGCGGGAGATCGGGCAGCTTTCCGCTTTCGACCTGGTGGTGGCCATCATGATTGCCGAAATTGCCATACTGCCCATGGAACAGCCGGAAATGCCCCTGTACGTGTCGTTGATACCGATGTTTACCCTGGTGGGGGCGGAGATGCTCTTTTCATACCTCTCCTTGAAAAGTCACCGCTTCCGCCGGCTGGTTAACGGCTCGCCCAGCATTGTGGTCTACAACGGCGAGATCATGGAGCAGGAGATGCGCCGTTTAAGATACAATGTCAACGACCTGCTGGCCCAGATGAGGGAGAATAACGTAACCAACATCGCCGAAGTGGAGTACGCCATCCTGGAAACCTCCGGGGAGTTGAGCGTTATCTTAAAGCCGGAACACCGTCCCCTGACGCGGGCCGATTTAAAACTGCCGGCCGGCCCCTCCGGCTTGCCCGTTCCCCTTATTTTTGACGGCGTGATTCAAAAGGATAATCTGGAGCAGCTCGGCATGGACCCGAAATGGCTGGAAGAGAAGCTGGCGCAGGGCTGGCAGGCGGGGCCCGGGGAGGTGCTCTATGCCGGGCTTAACCCCGACGGCACTCTTTATGTCAGCTTAAAGGAGAATTGCAAGAGCAGGAGGAAGGGGTAGATGGTTTTTACCAAGGCTTATGAACTGGCCCAGCGCATCGTAGCGCCCTTTCTTGAGGAGGGGAGCCTGGCGGTGGACGCCACGGCGGGCAACGGGAAGGACACCCTGTTCCTGGCGCAGCGGGTGGGATCTTCCGGTCATGTTTACGCCTTTGACGTTCAGCCCCAGGCCCTGGAGAAGACGGAAGCGCTCCTGGCCCAGGCGGGCCTTCGCCAACGGGTTACCCTTTTCGAAGCCGGGCATGAACACCTGGCTGCCTATATCCACCGCCAAATCAAGGTGGTCATGTTCAACCTGGGCTATCTCCCGGGAGGGGATCATGCCATCATTACCAGGCCGGAGACTACCCGGGCCGCCCTGGAGAGCGCCCTGGAGCTGCTGGAAAAAGGGGGGATAATCAGCGTGGTGGCCTATACCGGACACCCGGGAAGCCTAAAGGAGAAGGAAGTCTTGGAGGAACTCTGCCGCGCCCTGGACCAGAGAGCGTTTACAGTGACCCACCACGCCTTTATCAACCAGGCGGGCTGCCCGCCGGAGCTCTTTACCATCCAGAAGCATTGATCCGGGGAAGGGAAAATTATAAAATTATTGCATAAATTTAAAATATTTGGCCTAAGGCAAGTTGCCTGCGCTTTTAAATTGTGTTATATAATAAATCAAAAGCGGCAAATTTTTCGCAGGCCCACCCTGGGAAGGAGGAGAACCGGTGGCCTCCCGCCCTGTATCCAAGTCCGTTGTCAAAAGATTGCCCGTTTACCTGCGCATCCTGGATAACTTAATACGCTGGGATGTGGAGATAATCTCTTCCAAAGAGTTGAGCGCCGAGTCTGGCTTCTCTGCGGAGCAGATTCGCAAGGATCTGGCTTATTTCGGGGCTTTTGGGACCCGGGGAACCGGCTATAACACCCATTTCTTGCGGGAAAAGATACTGAAGATTATCGGCCTGGACAAAAAGACTAATATCATAATTATCGGGGCGGGGCACCTGGGAACGGCGCTGACCCGCTACAACGCTACGAAAAATTCCTATGTCAACGTGGTGGCCGTTTTTGACCGGGATCCCCAGTTGATCGGCCAGAACATTGCCGGCATCCCCATTTATGATATTAAGGAAGTCGGCGGCATTATCGAGCAGTACAATATTAAAGTAGCGATCATTACCGTGCCGGCGGAGTCGGCCCAGGAAGTGGTGGACCAGATCGTCCCCTATGGGATCAAGGCCATATTGAATTTTGCCCCGGCCAGGATTGAGGTTCCCGAGGGGGTCCACCTGGACAATGCCGACCTGACCATCGAACTGCAAAGCCTGATCTATTATAGCTCCGCCGAAGAAGAGAGGCTGGCCCGGGTGCGTCGGGAGATGGAGGAAGAGAAGGCCTCCAAGATGCTGAGCCTGGATTGAACCGGGGAAGCCCGGGTAATATTTAAGCAGGCCGGAAATGTTGACTTTTCACAGGTCCTTGTGTATACTAAACTATGCTGGAGCTGTGGTGTAGTCGGTTAACATACCGGCCTGTCAAGCCGGAGACCGCGGGTTCAAGTCCCGTCAGCTCCGCCATACTTGCCGAGATAGCTCAGTTGGTAGAGCAGCGGACTGAAAATCCGCGTGTCCCCAGTTCGATTCTGGGTCTCGGCACCATATATATGCGGAAGTGGCTCAGTGGTAGAGCATCGCCTTGCCAAGGCGAGGGTCGCGGGTTCAAATCCCGTCTTCCGCTCCATTTTTTTAGGCGACATAGCCAAGTGGTAAGGCAGAGGACTGCAAATCCTTTATCCCCGGTTCGAATCCGGGTGTCGCCTCCATTTTTTTTTGCCGGGGTGGCGGAATTGGCAGACGCAAGGGACTTAAAATCCCTCGGGCCGTGAGGCCCGTACCGGTTCGATTCCGGTCCCCGGCACCAATTTTATTGGCGTTTTTGAAGAATAAGGCCACCTAAGGGGTGGCCGTTTTCTTTTTTCCAGTGCCGCCGGGGTGACCTAAATGTTTTTCAAGATTTTGTTATATCCGGGGAGTTTTTTCACCCTTCCACGGCCTCCTTTTCGACCATCCCAACCCGAGGGTTGGGCCGGGGTTGGGTTTGGCTATGCCTATTAATTAAGTCTTGGTCAAATAATCTATAAAATATGATTGAAATAGTTTGTCGCCAGAAGAAATATAAAGTACAATACTAATGATCAATACAAAGATTAAGTACAAAAGGAAAGGGCGGACAGGGCACCTCCTGATTGCCGATGGTGCCGGACCCTGATGAAAAGAAAAGCGAAAAGAAAAATGAAGAAGCGCCTCCTTCTGGCAATTATTTGCTTGGCCGCCATTGTCGCCGCCTTCGGCATTGGGAAGCTGGCCGAGCCCATCTTTTCCCGCCCGGTGGAGAACGACCCCGAAGAAGGTTTTGCCGGACCGGATAAACTTCTCCTGGTGATGATCCCTTTATCCGGAGACTATCTCCAGGAGCTCAGTTCCGGGCTGGAAGGAGAGCTTAAAGGCTCTTCCTGGCTCCCGGAAGGCTTGACCCAGGGAAAGCCGCCGGGAAGACTGGAGCAATTTCAGCTGCCGGCCCAGTTCTATGAAGCGGAGGGCCTGGTTTCCAGCAGCATAAACCGGTTGACCTTGGATCTGGCCGGCGCCCCCGCTGCTTTAAGCGGCGATGAGCTGAAACAGTTGCTGGCTGAGGATGAAGGCGGCTTCTACTACCTCTGGCTCCCTTTGAAAGAGGTGCAGGGGGACGACAGCCGGGCTTCTTTCCTGCTGGACCCGGAGCCGGCTGCCGCCGGGGCTGCCGATCAATCTGCGGTGTCTTCTCTGAGGGGAAATCTTAACGAAAGCCGGGGCTGCGAGCTGGTAGTAGCCAGGATCAAGGAGGAAGTCTTTGACCCCCGGGTCGGCCTTTATACCGGGAAGGGAACCTGGGAGGCCAACGTGGAGGCCCTGGCCAATTTTCTTGATTACTACGGCATCCGGTGGCAGGGGTTTGATGAGAACGATATCCTGGAGATGGACCTTCAGGCCAACTTCGATCTCCTCTGGTTCCCGGGCGGTTTTTCAGCGGAATATAAGTACAATATTCCGGATCATGGCAAAATCAGGGAGTTCGTGCGCAACGGGGGCAAATATATCGGCATCTGTGCCGGCGCGTACTATGCCGCGGATGTAATGGTATGGAAAGGGGAAAATTCAGACTACCCCCTGGACCTGTTTCCGGGCCGGGGCATCGGGCCGATGAGCAGGTATGTAAGCTGGGGAGAGAAAACAGCAATTCGATTGGAGGGGTCGCATCCGGCCAATAATGAGTTCTCCGAGCCCAGCCTGGAGATGTTCTACTTTGACGGCCCTTACTTTGCTCCTTTCGAGGAATTGGGGGATCAGGTCCAGGTGCTGGCCCGTTACGACGTCAACGGGGAGCCTGCGGCGGTGGCGGCGGCCCAGGGGCGGGGCAAAGCGCTGCTGCTGGGCATGCACCCGGAGCTCGGCTACGCCCCCCCCAGCGGCAGGGTAAACACTCACGGCGGAGAGGGTGCCCGCTGGGATTGGCTCTACGCCGTGCTGCGCTGGCTCGTCCAGGGGTAATTCTTTTATTGGGGATGACTTGGAGTTCCTGGTGCCGGGACAATGTGTTATAATCAATAAGTCAAGCACTAAAGGATTAAAGGCAGGGAGTGGACTTAATGCGCCGCAAGCACCTGATAGGCCTGGTTTTATTGGCGATGGCGATCTTTTTTGCCGCCGGCTACTATTTGGGAGTGCTCTTCGACAATGCCGAACCGAAGCTGCCCCCGGACAACGGTGACGAAAACCAGGAGCCGAAAGAGGATGAGGAGCCTGTTCCCGATATCCGCACCGCCACCATAGCCAACGTGGGAGCCATCTATCCCCACCGCCCGCAGATAGTGCAGGCCCACCTGGGGGACGGGAAGTACGATTTCAGCCCCAGCTTTGAAATCATCGCTCCTTTGATCAAGGCGGCGGATCTGGCGGTGGTCACTTTTGAAACCGCCCAGGCCGGACCGGGAGGCGGTTATACCGGCTACCCTACCTTTAATGCTCCCCTGGAGTTGACCAAGAATTTAAAAGATGCCGGCTTTGATGTCTTCAATACCGCCAACAATCATATCATGGACCGCGGCTATGAAGGACTGATGAAAACCATCGATCACATCCGCTCCCACGGCCTGACGGTGATCGGCACCTATAAGAGCTGGGAAGAGCGGAATACGCCTCATGTTCTCGATGTAAACGGCATTAAGGTCGGCTTTGTCTCTTACACTTACAATACCAACGGCTTCTATCCTCCTGCCGGCCACGAGTACGCCATCAACCACATCCCCAATTTTGAGACCGTCCAGCCGGTGGTGGAGGACATTATTAAGACGCGCCAGGCGGGGGCGGACCTGGTGGCCGTCTACATGCATTGGGGAGAAGAATACAATCATGAGCCTTCGGCCCGGCAGAAGGAGATCGCCCAGGAGCTGGCCAAGGCGGGAGCAGACCTGATCATCGGCACCCATCCCCATGTCTTGCAGCCCCTGGATTTAATTACCGTGGAGAAGGACGACGGCAGCGAACACCGGGCGGTGGTGATCAATGCCCTGGGCAACTTTTGCACCAACCAGCACCTCACCGACGGGGTCCCCACGGATTTAACCCGCTACGGAATTTTGGCCACCATCGAGCTGGCCAAGGACATGAACAGCGGCGAAGCGTGGATTGCCGATGTCAATTATGAAATCAATATCTGCCATATTGACTGGCGCCACCGGGTCATACCCGTTTCCATGATCCTGTCCAACCCCCCGGAAAAATATAATCACAGCGCCGCCCGCGTGGAAACCATCAAAAAACAGTACGACACCCTGGTCCAAATCCTGGAGAGATACAATTTCTCCAGCCGGAAAGAGGCCTTCTTCAGCCGGGAAGAGGAATAAACGGTAACCGATAGAGCCATAACTTTTCCTATCAATGAGGGCCGTTGCGGCCCTGATTTATTTTGGCCAGCTTCAAGCCAGGCTTCAAGCCAGGCTTCCGGCCAGGCTGGAGACAGCGCCCCCTTGCGGCCGCCTCTCATTTACAAACAAAATCAAACCCAGTCTTTAAATTAAGTTGAATAAGGATAAAATATAACCGCCTGATTAATCCTGTACCGAGAAGGTGATCCCCTTTGGACAGGTTCTTCCGAGGCCTGGTGTCGGGCCTTGTTGGCGGGATAGCGATGAATTTATGGTCTTTGGTTTCTCGCTTTGTCTTAAAATGGGAGCTGTTAAGTTTTATCGAATGGGCCGGGGTGGCGCTCTTCGGCGATTTGCCCCGGAGCCATTTGCAGGGAGCTTTTGCCCTGCTGATGCAGCTTCTCTGGACCGGGCTGCTGGGAGTGCTCTTTGCTTTCCTGGTCCCCGTAGTCACCTCCAGGGGATACCTCATCAAGGGGGCCTTCTTTGGAGTGATAACCGGCTTTGCCTTATATGCCGTGCCTATCCTTTTTCAAGCACCTTTTCTCACCAAGCACTCTTTTGCCACGGTGTTTTCCAACCATATGGGAGGTTTGCTCTGGGGGCTGGCCACGGCTCAATCTCTGCAGTGGCTGGATAGGAGGGTAAGGACATAATTTTCCGGGGCTCCAGGCCGGCCGGCAGGCGCCACGGAGCATTTAAGAGCACTAGTAAAGGGGTTTGAGGCATGCACCGGAAATTGGTAGAAGCGTCCTTGCTGGGAGTCTTGGCCACCATACCTTATGAAGTGCTGGCGCGGATCCTCCTGGCTTTCGATATCGGGAAATACAGCGAATACGAGCTCTCCAGCCTGATGATTACCATGGACCGGCCCGACCCCATCCTGGGGTTTATCGTCAGCGGCTTTATCGGCATGGTAGCCGCCGCGGCCTTCTACTATATGCTCCGCCTTGTTGGCGCCGATTACCCGGTCCTCAAGGGGATCCTGATCGGCTTGTTGGCCTGGCTAATCTCCGAGCTGCTTTTCACCTGGACCATTGAAGGGGGAGGCTTAATACAGCCCCGGCCCACGGAGGACTACTACCTGCACTTGGCGGGTGCGCTCATATTCGGTCTGACCCTGGGCCTGTTGTTTCAGCGGTATCTTTTGTCCTCCGCAAGCCGGAGGGACAGTGACTTTGGCCCACCTGAGCCGGGAAAACGGTGACTTTGGTTCACCTGAGCCAAGAAAACAGTGACTTTGGTTCAACCTTCACCCACGGGATTCATGGACTTACGAGAATATTGGCGCTGCCGCATATACTACCCCCTTATCTCTTGCCGGGTCTACGCCCCTTATATTCCTTCGTTCGATAAAAGCGGAGATATTGTTTTTAAGCTTGCTTGCCGCCTCAGCGGGATAATGGGGAAGATCTTCTTATACCCAGTGACATTTGCATAGAACAATTTCAGGGTGGCAATATCCCAGGCCGATAATAGGAAAGTTTAGATGGTCTTGACAAAATCTCCATTTTTTATTATAATAAAACTAAACAACTAAACAAAATGTTCATTTGTTTAGGAGAGTTGCGGCATGGATTCTCAACAGAAGCTTAACGAACTGTACCGGGCTGCCTTGAAGATCTTCTCCCGCTACGGCTACAAAAAAGCCACCCTGGAGGATATTGCCGCCGAACTGGGCATGACCAAGGGGGCCCTTTACCTCTATGTCAAGAACAAGCGGGATCTTTACGAGCGAACCGTTGCCGGAGCCTTAACCCGCTGGCAGGACCGGGTTGAGGAGGCTGTTAAAAAGGAGACCGAGCCCATCAACAAGCTCACGGTTTTGGCCTTTAGCGCTTTTCAATACCTTGCCGAAGATGAAGAAATGAGAAATGTGCTGGTGCAGGACCCCGAAATATTCCCCATGTTCCCCCGGGAAGACCCCTTTTTTGACATCAATGAACGATCAAGAAATATGCTGAAAGCTGTCCTGAAAGAAGGGATCGAGAAAAAAGTATTCCGAGAAGTGGATCTGGACAGCGTTGTCTGGCTGCTTTTTTCCATGTACAAGATGTTCATTATCGAGGCCTACATTATTCGGGGGAAGGAGTCAACTTTAAACCTGTTTAATCAAGCGCTGGAGCTGGTGCTCCATGGCTTGATTAATAAATAATTATAATAAGGAAGGTGAAGGAATTGCCGGTAAAGTACTTGAGCCCCGAGTGGAAGGAAGAAGTTGAAGCAAGGCTCAAAAAAGAGTTGACCCCCGAACGGATGAATTACGTCACCTCCTCCATGTCCAACATCTACCTGAATTGTCCCGACGGGAAACCCAGGTTCATGTTCTTCCGCTATGAAAACGGGGAACTGAAAGAGTTTCTCGTGGGCGAAGGGGAACCTCCGGAAGCGGAATTTAGGATTACCGGGGACTACGCCACCTTTGCCCAGATCTCCCAGGGGAAGCTGGGCTCCCAGCTGGCGCTGATGAGCGGCAAACTTAAGTTGAAAGGCAACATGGTGAAGGCTTTAAAACTGGCCTCCATAGCGGACCGGCTGAACAAAGTGCTGGCCAAGGTAGATGCCGAATATTAAAAAATCCTTTACAGAGAGGAGAAAGGAGAGAGGAGATGTCCACTAACCACGATCCCTATTACATTGATTTTCCCGGGCGGATAAAGATGATCCAGCAGGAGATGGAGAAGGAAGGCCTTGATGTGTACCTGGGTTCCAGGCTAAGAACCCTGTCCTGGACCATGGATGCCTTTTGCCCTTGGCGGAGCTACGTGGTTATCCCCCGGGAGGGATTGCCCGTGGCCTTCACCTTTGTTATCGATGCGGCCCGGGTGGCCGATGATTCCTGGCTGGATGAAGATCACGTCCGGGGTTATGCCCCCATGGGGGGACAGGACCAGATTACCCAGATTGCCGACTTCATTAAAGACGAGCTGAAGTGCGGAAAAGGAAGGATCGGCTACGAGACCGGCATTTCCAACTACCTGCCCGAGGGGAACCTGACCCAGTATGAATACGAGGCTTTCCGGGCCGCCCTTCCTGAGGCCACCTTTATCAATGCCCACCACATCGTTGACCGCCTCTCCCTGATTAAGGATGAGGGGACCATGAACCGGTTCCGGGAGGCGTCGCGCCTGACGGACATAGGGCACCGGGCCGTTTACGAAGCGTTAATAAACGGCGGCTTCAAGAATTTAACCGAGACGGAGATATCGGGGATCGCCACTTATGCCATGCGGAAGGCCGGCAGCGAATGGGAGTGGACCTTTACCGGAGGCAATGAAATTGCCAGCGGCTACCGGACGGGTTATGCCGGGGGTGCTTGCACTCCGGCCACCAGGCGCAAGCTGCAGCCCGGGGAGTCCCTGATGGTGGATCTCCATGCCGCGTTCAAGCTGGGCTTGGGCGACAGTACCGTTAATTACCTTCTTGCCCCGGTAACCGAGCGCCAGAGATGGCATGCCAACAACTACGTGACCATCGTCAAGGCTTGTCTGAAAAAATACCGGGCGGGGATTACCCCCTCGGAGATGGCCTCCGAGATGATGGCCATAGCCGAGGAAGGGGGGTTCTCCGACTACCTGGTGCCGGGATTTGAACACGGCATCGGGATGGTGGGGGACGAGTGGAGGATCGGGAGTCACGAGGGCCCCATTCCTTACTGGACCGATCCCAATCACCGCTACCAGGCGGGCGAGATGATCATCTGCGCCATCCAGTATGCCTGCCCCGAAGAGCAGATCGGCTTCCGCTACGAGGCGCCCATCATCATCTGGGAAAACGAGTGCGAACTGCTGCCCAAGTGCCCCCTGGAGGTCCTGGAGATCGAGTAGTTGGGACTCGGCGGAAAAACGGAGCCCCGGCTCTAAACAGGCCGGGGCTTTGTTTTTAATTGGAAGCCGAGAAGCAACTTGCTGCCGCCTTCTCCTTTCGACGGGGAAGGAGGACGGCGCAGTCTGCGGAGCTAAGCCAGCCTGTTGCCGCATTCCCCGCAGAAGCGGGCTTCGTGAGCATTCCGGGCTCCGCAGCGCTCGCACTCCACCATTTGCAATGAGGCGCCGCAGTTGATGCAGAACTTCCCTTCCCCCGCCGGCTTGCCGCATTGAGGGCACAGGGTCTGCTTGCTCTCGATCTTGCCGTGGAAAACCTTTGCCTTGGAGGCTTCCTCCTGGATCTCCTCTACCATCCGCTGCGCCTTGGCCGAGGCTATCTCCACGTTGACCCGGGGAGCGCACTCTACGCAGAGGCCCTCCTGTTCATTCCAATCGTTGGGGCAGACCCACTTGCGGCACTTGGGACAGCGATGGAAGCGGCCTTTGGCTTCGTTTTGGGCCAAGGCGAAGGCGGCTTCATGTTCCTTATGCCAATCGGGGGACATCCCGTGAAATCTTTCGCTGAGAATATCGGCGCCTCTTTCCAGGGTGCCGCCCAGGTTGTATCTCCCCGTCAGCGACGATACAGTGCTTACAATGCCGCCGAGGTTTCTAAAAAGGCGGCCCTTTTTATAGGTTTTTGACTCAATAAACTTGGTTTTGTAACCCTCCTGGCAGAGATCGCAGTAGAAGGTAAACTGGAATCCCGCCTCCGTGCTGTTATCCTCAAAATTGTCGGTAAAGGGCTGCATGCTCGTCTTTTTCACTCCCTTATCATGGATTAGCCCAGCGCCCGGCCGCACTTGATGCACTTGTCCCCCAGGGGAGGCTGTTCAGTGCGGCACTTGCGGTGGGGACAAGTAACCACCAGACGGCGGTCGCAGTGCTCGCAGTAGTCGGAAAAGAAGGTTTTCTGCCCGCAGAAGGGGCAGGTTATTTCCAGGGAGAGACCACAGGAACTGCAGGCCACCCAGCCTTTGCGGATGGGATGGGCGCACTTGGGACAACGGGCCTGAACGGGGTTGACCTTGCCGCAGGCCGGACAGGTATTGGCGTCGGGAGGAACCAGCTGCTGGCAATAGCGGCAGGGAATCATGTATCCCGGCAAGTGATGACCTCCTTTGCTGATAGAATAACTGCTGAAATCGGGCCTCCTGCTGACCGGCTTATCAGTTAAAGAGGGACCGCCTTTAACCGGCGGTTATTCCCCCCCGGTCTTCAAAAGACTCCTCCTCTTCCCCGTCGGCCTCTTCCCGCCAGCGCGCGTCATCCTCCGGGGTGGCGATGTTAAAGGCGAGCAGCTCCTCCACGTCCCGGCGCCACTGCTCGGGGGATTTATGCATAACCCGGCCGATATACAGTTCCCGCAGCTTCCGCAGGGCGGGCAGCCGCTGCAGGGCGTAAAGGTAGTGCACGTAGCGGGGCTGGCGGAGCTTTTCCCAGGAGAGGTAGATGGGCTCCCGGCGGAAATTCACCGCCAGCATGCAGTGATTTATTTGCCGGAGGATCTGCTCCACCTCCCCTTCCATCTCCCCCTCGCTCTTGAAGCCTGCCGCGTAAGCCTTCCGGCTGAAGAGACGGAAAAAGTATGTAGCCCGCCCGCTGCCGGTGTCGGAGAAGGATTCCAGGGCGACGGCGTTGCCCGGCTTTTGCGGGTCGGCGGAGCAGAGGGGTACCAGGAACCAGATATAGGTGCCCGTAAGCTCGCCCATAAGACCCCGCTTAATGCCCACGGCTCCCTGCCGGGACGAGGATAGGCTCTTTAAATATTTATATTCAGCGGAGGCGGGGGAGCTCTCCAGCTGTTTTTCCAACTGGTCCCACAGCTCGGGAGAGACGGCTTCAATCTCGCTCCGCAAAGCCGCTCTCCCATCGCGCATCAGCCTGGCTACCCGGGCCAACTGGTCCGGTTCCGCCAGGGGCAGGAGTTCCCGGACCAGGAGGAAGGCTTCCTGTTCCAGCTCGTGGAGCAGGGAGGCCAAAGCCTCCTTGAAACCCTCCCGCTGGTAGCCCATTTTGGAGAAGGTAAACTTTTCCCCGTAATCGGTGGCGATGGCAATCCGGTACTGGTCATCCTGTAGGGAAATTATTTCGCCGGCGGGTATGCGCACGGGGTCGCTTTTCTCCGGTATGATCACCAGGGCGGTCTGGTAAAGGCGAGGTTCGCAGCGGCCTTCTTCCAGGAGATTCCCGTTCCGGTCATGACGGCTGTAGGCGGCTTCGAAGCCGTGGTCCCTTACTTTTTCGTGCATCAGCATGTCCTGAAGCAGCATTTCTCCGCGCAGCTTAAAGAGCAGGCGCAGGAAATCTTCATAGCCGTAGCCCAGGCGCTCCAGGACCAGCCGCTCTCCCGAGGAAAGCCCGAGGGCAACCCGGTAGTCGCTGTGTTCAGTCTCGATTATGTTGCGGTAGGGAAGGCGCAAATGCTCGCCCTTTTCCCCCTGGAGGAAGAAGTGTTCCTGCTCCAGGAAAATCCGGCCCTTTCCTTCCGCAGCGGGGGTGTTGTCGGCTCCCAGTCGTTTGTAGGAAGCTTCACCGGAGAAGTATACCTGTGTTTCCTCCATATTTTTTTCCCTTCCAATGGGCGTCGAAAGCTTTGTTAAGTTTCCACGGTTTTTACATAAAATCCTGCCGGGACGCAAAAAAAGTAAGGAGCCGCCCGGGGGTGGTAAAGGGGGCGTCAAAGGGCGGCGTCAAAGGGCGGGCGGCAAAGGGGGAGGTCGCTTCCCGGCCTGCAAACCGCCGGCGGCAAGAATCCGTTCCGTGCGGGGCAGCCGGCGCGGCGGCGGTCCCCGGGTATAATTGGCCGCCCGTCGGCCATATTAAAGTCAGCCCGGGCAGGCATGCCCGGCCATAATGACTCGGAGGTGAGCCCGTTGCCCGCATATAAACAGGCCACCTTTGCCGGCGGCTGCTTCTGGTGCATGGTGGCTCCTTTTGAAAGCATACCGGGAGTAGTTAAGGTTGTTGCCGGATATACCGGGGGCCACAAAAAAGACCCCAGCTACCGGGAGGTGGCCTCCAAAACCACGGGCCACTACGAAGCGGTCCAGATAACTTATGATCCCGGGCGGGTAGCCTATGACCGGCTTCTGGAGGTCTTCTGGCGCCAGATAGATCCCACGGATCCCGGGGGACAATTTAGCGATCGGGGGGACCCTTACCGCACCGCCATTTTCTATCATGACCGGGAGCAGCGGGAGAAGGCGGAAGCCTCCAAGGAGGCCCTGGCCGCCTCCGGCAGGTTTGACCGCCCCATAGTTACCGCCATACTGCCGGCGGGGGACTTCTACCCGGCGGAGGAGTATCACCAGGCCTTTTACCGCAAGAATCCGGAACAGTACCGCCGCTACCGGCAGGGGTCGGGGCGGGAGGCCTTTATCCAAAAACACTGGGGGGAAAAGGGGGACCGGGCCCGGTGCTTCAAGGAACTCACCCCGCTGCAGTATGCCGTTACCCAGTTGAACGCCACCGAGCCCCCCTTCGCCAACGAGTACTGGAACAACCGGCGGGAAGGAATCTACGTGGATATTGTTTCGGGAGAACCCCTTTTCAGCACCCTCAGCCAGTACGATTCCGGGCACGGCTGGCCCAGCTTCAGCGAACCCCTGCACCCGGAAAACCTGGTGGAGAAGCCCGACCTGAGCCTGGCTGCGCCCCGGACCGAGGTGCGGAGCTTGAGAGGCGATTCCCACCTGGGGCACGTCTTCCAGGATGAGGCGGCCCCCACGGGCAGGCGCTACTGCATCAATTCGGCAGCCCTGCGCTTCATACCCGTGGAAGATCTGGAAAAGGAAGGCTACGGCCGCTACCGAGAGCTGTTCCAGGAAAAGCGGCCGAAGAAAGAAGGCTAGGCTGCCGCCTCTCTTTATTGATCCGGAGAAGTTCCAGGAAGGCCGCTCCCGTCCGGAGAAGGAGGGCCGTTCGCCCGCCATCGGCATGGCCGTCCGTTTGGCCGGCTATGCTTGAAAGCCGCCTGCAATTCAGGCGGCTTTCCCAATTGCCCAACATCATGATCTATTTTACTCCTTTTCTCGTCCCAGTCATCTATATTAAAATGATTGAATTGATTTAATACCCGCCAATAATAGAAGGAATTATGTATATAGGCAGCGAAGCATGTAAAATAATGAAACAGAGTTAATAATCAGCAGTATTTTACTATTAAAACAGAAAATTGAACCCGGTTGAATCGTAGTAAAAAAGGGGGAAAAAGTGACGAATGTCAAAAAAAAGTGTGGCTTTATTGTTAATTCTCCTGACGTTAGCAGCTTTTGTCCTCGCCGGCTGCGACCAGCAGGCCGCCGGGGACGACCGGGTAATCATCGCTCTCTGGAGCGAACCTGACGGGATCTTTAACCCCAATTTATCCAGCAGCACTTATGACTACTACGCCTATGCGCCCGTATTTGCCGGGCTGATGCGCTACGATCCCGATAATGAATACAACCTGGTACCGGAACTGGCGGAAAAGATGGAGATGAGCCAGGACAACAAGTCCATATACTTCAAGTTAAGGGACGATATCTATTTTCATGACGGAACGAAAGTTACCACGGCCGACGTAAAGTGGACCTTTGAATGGATGTGCCACCCCGACTATACCGGTCCCAACGCTTCCATGTGGCAGTTTATCGAAGGTTTCGAAGCTTATAACTCCGGCGAGGCCGATGAACTCTCCGGGATTGAAATTATCAACGAGCGGGAGATCCGGTTCCACTTGACCCAGGTGGATGCTCCCACTCCGGCCAACATCGCCACTTGGGGGATTTCTCCCCGCCATCTTTTTGAAGGAACTCCGGTAGGGGAACTGGACCAGCACCCGGCGATTGCCAAGCCGGTGGGAGCGGGTCCCTTCAAGTTCGTGCGCTACGTGGAAGGCCAGTTTATCGAGCTGGAGCGCTATGACCGCTACCATCGGGGCGCCCCCCGCCTGGAGCGCATCTTTGTCAAGGTGGCCAGCCCGGAAGTGGCCCTGGCCGAGATCCTGACGGGCTCCTCGGATATTGCCTGGGTTCAGCCCAATGACGAGGAGCTGGCCCTCTTTGAAGAGTACGGCCTGAAGGTGACCGAGTTTCCCTCCGGCCAGTACCAGTTTATGGGAATGAATTTAAAGCACCAAATCCTGAGCGACCGGCGGGTGCGCCTGGCCATTACCCACGCTCTGGATCGCGAAGCGATGATCGAGACCCTCTTTGACGGCCGCGGAATTGTCCCGGTAGGACATATTCCCGCCCAGTCCTGGGCTTTTAACCCTTCCCTGGAGCCCCTTCCCTATGACCGGAAGAAGGCCGAGGCGCTGCTGGAAGAAGCCGGCTGGTCCCTGGGGGACGACGGTTTCCGTTACAAGGACGGTCAGAAGTTGGCGCTGGACCTGCTCTGCGTGAAAGGTCCCGCCCACCGGCTGCAGAACGCGGAGATCATTCAGCAGATGCTCAAAGAGCTGGGCATTGAGATTCAAATAGAGCTGGTGGAGCCGGCCGTGGTAGGACCCCGTATTTTCGGGGAGCGCGATTTCGACCTCTTTCTCCTGGGCTGGAAGATGAATATTGACCCCGATCCCTCGGGGATCTGGCTCAGTACCGATATGCTGAATGCCGTGGGCTTTGACCACCCCGAGAACGACCGGCTGATTTACGCCGGGCGATCCGTCCTGGACCGGGAGGAGCGCAAGGCGGCTTACTACCAGTGGCAGGAGCTGCTTCTCCAGGAAGCTCCCTATGTATGGCTCTACTCGGAAAACGAAGCCTGGGTTTCCAACCCCAGGATTAAAGGCTTCCGTCCCGATCCCTTTGATATTTATTGGAACGTGTGGGAGTGGTATCTGGAGTAGGCGGTATCCGGAGTTTCAAGATGGCCCGGAAGGGGAAAGGCCCGGGGCCATCTTTCCTTGCTAGGCGGGAGAGGATCTTATGAGGCATTACCTGGCGCGGCGGCTGCTGCAGGTTATCCCCACTCTGGTGGGGATCTCTTTCCTGGTCTTTCTAATTATTAATGCCGTTCCGGGCAGCTCTCTCTCCTACTTGATTGGCCCGCACATGACCTGGGAGCAGATCGAGGCCCGGGAGAAGCAGCTGGGCCTGGACCGGCCGCTGCTCCAGCGCTATCTGACCTGGCTCTCGGAAACGGCCCGGGGGAACTTGGGCTACTCCATTCGCTATTCCGGGCGTTCCGTGGCCGATCTGATTCGGGCCCGGCTCGGGCCCACCTTGCTGTTGACTTTCACCGCGCTCTCTTTAAGCTTCCTGGTCGCCGTCCCCATCGGGGTCTACTCGGCCACGCACCAGTATTCCCGGGGCGACTACCTGGTAACTTTCCTGACCATGGCCGCCGTATCGGTGCCGGTGTTTTTTCTGGGCATCGCCGCCGTGAAGCTGTTTGCCTTCGACCTGGGCTGGTTTCCCGTGGGCGGTATGACGGATATCGGCAGGGAACACGGCAGCCGGCTGGGCTATCTCCTGGACCTGGCCCACCACCTGGTTCTTCCCGTCTCCGTCCTGGCCTGTGCCGAAACGGCCCGTTTTGTTCGCTTCATCCGCTCCAGCATGCTGGAGGTCCTGGGCCAGGACTACATCCGGACGGCCAGGGCCAAAGGCCTGGCCCAGCGGGTGGTGATCTATCGGCATGCCCTGCGCAATGCCCTGATCCCGGTGATCACTATCCTGGGGCTGAGCCTCCCCCTGCTCTTTTCCGGCGCCCTCCTCACGGAAATAGTTTTTGCCTGGCCGGGCATGGGTGTTCTCAGCCTGGAGGCGGTCCAAACCCTTGATTATCCCCTCTTGATGGGGATCAACCTTTTCCTGGCCCTGATGGTAATCCTGGGCAACCTGCTGGCGGATATCTTTTACGCCGCAGCCGACCCGCGGATCCGATATCGATAAAGGAGGAGCAAGCGTGAAAAGAACCGGCGGCGGCTTCATTGCAACCGCCCCGCCCTGGGGTTTCCCGGTAGAAGAGGGGCCCGGCCCGCTCAAGACGGTCTGGAGCCGTTTCAAGCGCAACAAGATCGCCCTGGCGGCCCTCTTCATCCTGCTGGCCCTTATTCTTCTCTCCCTGCTGGCCCCGGTGATCGCCCCCCATCCGCGGGACTACCAGTACCTCTCCTTGAAAGAGGCTCCCCCCAGCAGGGCTCATCCCCTGGGGAATGACAGCCTGGGCCGGGACAATCTAACCAGGCTTCTTTACGGGGGGCGGGTCTCCCTGGCCGTGGGGCTGGGAGCCACGGCCCTGCAGTTGTCTATCGGCATCCTTCTGGGCGCCCTGGCCGGCTACTACGGCAAATTTGTGGACACCCTGGTGATGCGCCTGGCGGATACGGTACTCTCCTTTCCCTCCCTGGCCCTGGCTCTTACCGCGGCCGCCGTTTTCGGCCCCAGCGTCTACAATACGATCCTGATCATCGGCCTGCTTTCCTGGACGGAAACCTGCCGCCTGGTTCGGGGGCAGTTTCTTAGCCTCAAGGAGGCGAATTTTGTCCTGGCCGCCCGTTCCCTGGGCCTGAAGGAGGGGCGCATTATCTTCCGCCACCTTCTGCCCAACGCCCTGGCGCCCCTCTTGATCAGCGCCACCTTTTCCATGGCCGGCGCCATCTTGATTGAAGCCGGGCTGAGCTTCCTGGGCATGGGAGTCCCCCGGCCGACGCCCAGCTGGGGGAACATGCTGGAGGCGGCCCGTAATATCCGGATAATCTCCAGCCGGTGGTGGATCTGGCTTCCTCCCGGCTTGATGATCTTCCTGGCGGTTTTAAGCATCAACCTCATCGGCGACGGGCTGAGGGATGCCCTGGATCCCCGCCAAAGGAGGTGACGGCCCTGGACTGCTTGCTGCAGGTGGAGGATTTGCGAGTTGCCTTTGATACTTTTCAGGGCCGCCTGACGGCCGTGGACGGCATCTCCTTCCGGGTTAAGCCCGGGGAGGTTCTGGGCCTGGTGGGCGAGTCGGGATCCGGGAAGAGCGTGACCTCTTTGAGCTTGCTCCGCCTGCTTCCCCAACCCCCCGGCAAAGTTGAAGCCCGGGCCCTCCTCTTTGACGGGAGGGAGCTCCAGGGGCTGGGGGAGAAAGAGATGCGCCGGATCCGGGGCGGAGAGATGGCGATGATCTTCCAGGCACCGGCCGGCGCTCTGAACCCCGTTTACACCATCGGCTGCCAGGTGGAGGAGGTCCTCAGGCTGCACCGGGGGCTGTCGAAAAAGGAGGCCCGGACCCGGGCCGTGGAGATGCTGCGGCTGGTGGGGCTGCCCCGGCCGGAGCGGGTGGCCCGGGAGTACCCGCACCGGCTCAGCGGGGGGATGCTTCAGCGGGCCATGATCGCCATGGCCCTCTCCGGGAAGCCGAAGCTGATTATTGCCGATGAGCCCACCACCGCCCTGGATGTTACCATCCAGGCCCAGGTCCTGGAGTTGATGAAAGAGATGCAGCGCCGCTTCAATACCGCCTTTATCCTGATTTCCCACGACTTGGGCGTGGTGGCCGAAATGGCCGACCGGGTGGCGGTGATGTACGCCGGAAGAATTGTGGAGGAGGCGGAGACGGCGGCTCTTTTAAAAAGGCCGCTGCACCCCTATACCGGGGGGCTGATTGCTTCCCGGCCGGCGCTGGCGGGGGAGCGGAAGCCGCTGCAGCCCATCCCGGGACAGGGGCCCGACCTTCTCAACCGGCCCCCGGGCTGCCTCTACCACCCCCGCTGCCACCGGCGGCGGGAGATCTGCCGGCAGGAGAGCCCGCCGGAACTCCAGCCGGAGCCCGGCCGAAGAGTGAGCTGTTGGCTGTACGCGGAGGAGCAAGAAGACGGGGGAGGCGACCGTTAATGCCCGCCGAGCCGCTAATCAGGGTGGAGAAGCTGACCAAGCATTATCTCAATTCTGCCGGCCTGGGGCCCGGTAGGGGAGAGCGGGTTAAGGCGGTGGACGGGGTGAGCTTTTTTATCCACCGGGGGGAGACCTACGGCCTGGTGGGAGAATCCGGGTGTGGCAAGTCCACCCTGGGCCGAACCATGCTCAAGCTGGAGCAGCCCACCGGGGGCCGGGTGTTTTTTGACGGCCGGGACATATTTGCCCTGGAGAAGGAGGCCCTGCGCCGCCTGCGCCGGGAGATGCAGATCATCCTCCAGGATCCCTACAGCTCCCTTAACCCGCGGATGACCGCCGGGGAAGCCGTGGGCGAGGCCCTGGAGGTTCACGGCCTGGCCCGGGGCCGGGAGAAGCGCCGCCGGACGGAGGAGATGCTGGCCATTTGCGGCCTTCCCGCCGGCATTTACCACCGCTACCCCCACGAGTTGTCCGCGGGGCAGTGCCAGCGGGTGGTCATCGCCCGGGCCCTGATCCTGAACCCCTCCTTTATCGTAGCCGATGAACCCATCGCCATGCTGGATCTTTCCGTCCAGGCCCAGATCGTTAACCTCCTGGAGCAGCTGCGGGAGCGCTTTGGCCTGACCTGCCTTTTTATCTCCCATGATCTGGGCATGGTAAGGCATATTGCGGACCGGATCGGGGTGATGTACAGGGGAGGTCTGGTGGAAGAGGCTCCCCAGGAGGAATTATTCCGCCGGACCCTGCACCCTTATACCCGGGCCCTGATTTCAGCGGTTCCCTCCCTGGAGCCCGGCAAGCCGAAGAGGCGCATTGTGCTGAAGGGGGAGCCGCCGGATCCTGCGGAAAGCTGGGAGGGCTGCAGCTTCCACCCCCGCTGCCCCCTGGCGGGCGAACGCTGCCGGGAGGAGAAGCCGCTGCTTCGGGAGGTCTCCCCTGGTCACCTGGTGGCCTGCCACCTGGCGGAGGGGGGCGATAAACCATGAAGGCCCCGGGGAACAAGGAAAAAGCTTCCTGCCGAGTGGAATGGAAGGATCTCCTGGCTTTCTGCATCGCCCTCTACCAGATCCTGGCGCCGCAGCTGCTGGCCACCATGGCCGCCGTGGGCATCATCGCCTTCCTGCTGCTGAGATTCTGGCTGAAATGAACCTGCCGCTCCCCTAGGTCTCCCTTTGGCGGGCTTCCTGCATCCCCTGCTGGATAAACCAGAACAGCCCCGCGGCCAGGAAGATGTCGCCCAGGCTGACCATATCCCCTCTTCCGTAGGGCAGCTGGAAGATATCCCCCAAAAAACTGAGCCTGGTCTCTTCCGTCAGGGCGCTGTGAAAGGGGGAACTGCTCCCGGACAGCAGTCTTTCCTGGTAACGGGGAGGCAGGTTCTCCAGGGATACCGGCATGGTTCCCCCGTTGGCGGCAATCACCGCCAGGTTTAGGGCCAGGCCCAGGCCTAAGACCAGTATCCCGGGCAGCTTGCGGTTCAGGAAAATAAAGGCCAGCAGGGGAAGGTAGGAGATAATGTGCAGGTAGGGGGCGAAGGAGGAGAGGTAGCCGCCGTAGCGGTAGTCCACCATGAGAAGGAGCTGGATCAGGAAGGCCAGCAAGACCAGGAACAGGCTTTTTAGAGGCAGCTTGCCCAGCCGGGAGAGCTTCCCTTTGCGGGCCCATCCAACCAGCAGGCCCAGAACCGCTGCTTCCAAAAACATTTTCTTCCTCCCCAGAAGACGGCCGCCCGCTAGGCCTTGGCGCTGTGCAAAGTTGTTGTTGTTTTGGCCGGGGCGGCTTCTTTCTTGGCCGCCTCCGCCGGTGCGGGCACGGCTTGTCCTACCAGCTGCGGGTATATTCTAACGAAGGCCTCCACCACTGCGGGATCATACTGGGTGCCTGCTCCCTTCAAAATCTCCTGCAGGGCCACGTCAAAACCCAAGGCCTTCCGGTAGGGCCGGTCGCTGGTCATGGCATCAAAAGAATCGGCTACCGCCAGGATCCGCGCTCCCATGGGGATCTCCTCCCCCCGCAAGCGGGCCGGGTAGCCCGTTCCGTCCCACCGTTCGTGGTGGTGCCTGATGATATCCGCTCCCTCGTCGAAATACTTGGTGTTGGCCATGATGGTGGCCCCGATCTCGGCATGGGTTTTCATCTCCTGGAACTCCTCTTCGTTTAGCCTGTCCGGCTTCTTTAATATGCTTTCCGGAACGGCTACCTTGCCCAGGTCGTGAACGACGGCCACGTACTGGAGGCGCTCCACCCGGTCATCGCTCCATTTCAGCTCCTTGGCCAGGGTGCCCACGTAATCGGCCACCCGGGTGGAGTGGCCCCGGGTATAGGGGTCCTTGGCTTCAATGGCCAGGGAGAGGGTTTCGATGGCGTCCAGGAAGCTTTGGCGAATATCTATGTAAGCTTGGAAAGAATAGCGGGCCAGAATTAGCGGGAAGAGGAAAAGGATCAGCCCCCACAAGCCCAGGTTGAGATAGATAAAGGCGATGAGAATGCCCAGGGGAGCGGTGCCGATATAGTTGGGGATGCTCCATTTCAAGTTGGAGAGCCAAAGCGGCCAAAAGCGTACCTGGTCGACCAGGGAGATGACCAGGGTGACTAAGAGGCTGTTTAAAACCAGAAAGACGAAGACGGCGGCAACGGCGGCTCCAATAAATTGAAGATCGAGCTTCGGCAGGCTTCCTTGGTAATAGTAATTGTAAACCAGGGCGGTGCAGCCCAGGGTTAGGGCCAACTGGGAGGCATTGAACAGGTACTGGACGGGGCGCTTGTTCTTCTGCCTCAGCCAGGATAAGAAATCGCTGAGCAGGACGATGATTACCACGATAATGGGGTGAAAAAGAAAGACCGAAGCCAGCATGGGGGCGAAGGAGACCGCCACCACGCCTCCCTTGGGCATTTTTACGGGAAAAGCGTCAAAAGAGAAAATTAGCAGCAGGAAAACAGCCATATCCAGCCACTTGATATTATTCCAGGTGAAAGATATGGCTAAATGGCTGATAAAGGCGACCGCTGTTGCTGTGATGATGGCTATGTATATTTTTGCGCTTAAAGGAAGCTTCTCATCCATAACGCTTTCCTTTTGCTATTGATAACTTTTTTATTGAAGCCGGGAACAGGTGTCAAAAGATTAGTACCACTTCCAAACTGCGCCCCCAGCTAAAACCAAGGCGGCGAGCGCGGTGAGAACCTTTACCAGAGTAACCCTCACGGTTGAACCTCCTCTGTGGTTTCTCAACGGTTTTCCGCTATCGACCGCTGGTTAGCCGCTTCGCTCGGGTTCCGCTCGTACTGATTGCCTTGGAAGTTTGTCCTGTTACCGGCTTCAATTTTTAGTCGCTGTTGTTGATCACAAGCAACCTCCGGTTTATAGCATCCAGGCTGGCTTTGGCTGCCGCCTCGCGGTCGTCGCCGTCCCTAATCAAGGCGACGCCCAGCAGGGTTTCCTCCCTGGAGTCTACAAAATAAGTAATGCTGACGATAACCGCCTCCTGCCCGGTTAAGGAAACCTTTTTGATATCGTCGACCACGAGGCGGGAATCGGTCCCCAGGTACTCTTCCACGGCCCCGATGGTAGACTTGGCCACCAGGCGCAGTCTGTTTTTGGAGCTGTACGGTCCTTTACAGGTAAAAGAATAACGGTCTTCGCCAAGAGTTACGGTAACGGTTACGCGAATCTCTCCCCCCTGGGAAGCATAGGCAATCTCATCCAGCAGCAGCCTGGGGCTGTTATTGACCAGGTGTCTCCCTTCGTGGCCCAGCTGGGCTACGCTGATCCGCTTGTGGTCCAGGTGGGTCCCGCTTTTGACCATTACGGCGGACTCGATATCCCTGACAATCTGCTTGGGGGAGCGGGTATGGTCGGCCAGGACGTGTACTTCGACAATTTCTTCTCCTTCAAAGACTACACGGGAGGACAAGACCCCTTGAACCTGGCAGATGACCGTCTCTATCTCTTTAGCTTTTTCCATGAGTTCGGACATTAAGCGGCTGTCCCTCCAGTTTGCTGGAAATTTAACTGTTAATTCGACGTTTGGGCTACTTATTCCTTTTTGTTTTTAAGTTAAAAACATTTTAAATCTAACCGGGCAGCAGCAAATTTTTTACATTTTGCAACTTTTTTTAAAAGCACCCCCCTTGCTCTAGGCGGGGAGAAATTTGCCGCCTCGGGGCAAGTAATCGCCATGGCGGGGCAATAATAAGAGATGTACCGGAGCGGCAGGCCAAGGGGCCGCATTCCAGGGCGCAGCATCTTTCTTCTCCCGACCGGGGGCGGCTCCCGGAGCGGCACTCATGCTGGCTGGAGCAAGCTCCTGGGAGCCCGGGCAGACCTGTCCCTGGCTATTCCCGCGGCGGCCCCATGGGGGGGCCATGGAGATAAAGCTTCTTTCTCCGGGGTTTTTTAGAAATTCCGGCAGGAATAACTGGATTTGCGGCGAACATAAGAACTTGTGGTTTTCGGGTTTCCCGGAAGGATAATTTAACGGTCCCCTTTTTTTATGACCCGGCTAGTGTTATAATAGCAAGGGTTGCCGTACTTCATTCGGCTATGGATATTGTCCTGGGATAAAGGAGGAGAAGGTTCTGGGTAAGAAAGAGTTAACCAGCAAACAGTTGAAGCGTCGGCGCAAGAAGAGACGGAGAGCCAAGAAAAGAAAGAGGCTTAAAGGCCGTACCTAGATCTTTTCTTCTCTTTAAGCTTGGATTGTCGGTTTCTTTGGCGGCGCTTATCCAGCGGCGAGCCCCAACTCCAGGGGAGCAGTCTAATCCGGGAACCTTTTTAACATTTATTTGCAGGGATCCCAATCCGTGACCGTTTTCGGTTGCGGTTTTTTGTTAGGGCTCGCCTTTTTGTTGGTGATCTCCCTTGAATCTCTATCTGATTGTGCTATGATTGATTCTAGCAGCAACACCTGTTTCTCTAGTTTTGTCGCAATAACTTGACTCCTGGAGGTGCCAGCTTGAAAGTAATTATCACCGACCCTCTATCCGAAGAAGGCGTGGCTGTCCTGGCCAAGCATGCTCAGGTGGATCAAAAGATCGGTTTAAGCCAGGAGCAGCTGGTGGAGATTATCGGCGACTACGATGCCCTGGTGGTCCGCAGCGGGACCAGGGTTACTGCTCCGATAATCAAGGCCGGAAAAAAGCTCAAGGTAATCGGAAGGGCCGGGGTTGGAGTTGATAATATCGACGTGGAGCAGGCTACCCGGCAGGGGATTATCGTCATTAACGCTCCCCAGGGGAATACCATTTCCGCGGCGGAGCATGCCATTGCCATGCTTACCTCCCTGGCCCGCAACATACCGGAAGCCAATGCTTATTTGAAATCCGGCAAGTGGGAGCGAAGCCGCTTTATGGGGGTGGAGCTGTACCATAAGACCCTGGGCATTATCGGGCTGGGGCGCATCGGCAGCGAGGTGGCCAAGCGGGCCCGAGCCATGGGGATGAAGATTATCGCCTACGACCCCTATGTGCCCCGGGAACAGGCAGAGAAGAAGGGAGTTGTCCTGACTGGCCTGGAGGAACTGCTCAGCAAGGCCGATTTCATTACCCTGCACCTGCCCCTGACGGAGGCCAGTTACCACATTATTGGCCCCCGGGCCTTTGAGTTAATGAAGCCCGGGGTGTACCTGGTCAATTGCGCACGGGGCGGCCTTATTGACGAAGAGGCTTTGTACAAAGCCCTGGTGGATAAGAAGGTGGCCGGCGCAGCCCTGGATGTGTTTGAAAAAGAGCCTCCCCTGGACAGCCCCCTCCTAAAGCTGCCCAATGTTCTGGTTACCCCGCACCTGGGAGCTTCTACCCGGGAAGCCCAGGTCAACGTGGCTATCCAGGTGGCGGAGCAGGTAGTGCATGCTCTGCGCGGGGAACCGGTCCTGACGGCGGTGAACATGCCGGCGATCCTGCCCGAGGTGATGGGCTCCCTGAAGCCCTTCCTCCCCCTGATGTACTTGCTGGGCAACTTTTATATGCAGGTTTTCGACGGGCAGCTGGAGGAGATCGAGCTCTTCTACGGCGGTGCCTTGGCGGAGCTGCCGGTGGCCCCCTTGACTACCTCCTGCTTGATCGGCATTCTGAACCACGTCCTGGGGGAACAGGTTAACTTTGTCAATGCTCCCCATATTGCCCGCGGCCGGGGAATCAAGGTGCGGGAGACCACCAGCGCCCACGTGGAGAACTTTACCAACCTGGTGGTAATGACCGCAAAGGCCGGCGGGAAGAGCTATACCCTGTCGGGGACCATATTCAACAATACCGACATCCGCATTGTCAACATCGGGGATTACCGGATCGAGGTCATCCCTTCGCCGTACATGCTCTATTGCACCTACATCGATCGCCCCGGAGTCATCGGCCGAGTCGGCACCTTCCTGGGCAATGCGGGGATCAATATTGCCGGGATGCAGGTGGGTCGCAAAGCGGTGGGCGGCGAGGCGGTCATGGTCTTGCAGGTGGATGAGCCCGTCCCGCCGGAACTGGTCCGGGAACTGGAGAAAAAGGACGGGATCCTTTCCACCAGGTTTATTCAGCTGAAAAGCAGCCAACTGCTGGCTTAACTGCTGAGAGGACAGCGGGAGCAAAAGGAGGTGTAGCTCTTGCCCCTGTACGAGTTTTACTGCTCCAGCTGCCGCCATAAGTTTGAGCGGCTCTGTTCCTATGGGGTTTCGGTTTACGCCTGTCCCCAATGCGGCGGCGAGTCCAAAAAGGTGTTTTCCACCTTCAGGTCGGGCCGCAGCAGCTCCGGGGGAGGGAGAGCCTCCGGAGGCTGCGGCGGTTGAACCAGCACCAACTGCAGCAGTTGCTGAGATCATCGCAAGCCCCTTCCTATACTGGGAAGGGGCTTGTTTTTGCATAGTACCGGTGGGGGAGGGAAAAATATATTCGCTTTCAGGCTGTACAAAACAGAGGCGGCAGGTAACAATGATCTATGCCAGATCTCCGGGTATCATGCTGGTGGTAATTGCCGCAGCGCTCCTCTTCCTCTTCCTGCTGCACCGGACCCTGGACCGGCTGCGCATGGGCAAATTCGAGGCCTTGCTGCTGATTGCGGCCATGCTCCTGGGAGGTCTTCTGCCGGCTATTCCCCTGGGCGGCGGACTGGCGGCCAATATCGGCGGCATGATTATCCCCGCGGCTATCTGCTTCTACCTTATCGCCCGGGCCTCCTCCCGGGAGGAGAAAGTGCGGGGGCTGATCACGGCGGTGCTGGTGGCTGCCGTCGTCTGGACTATTGACCGCCTGCTGCCCGTCACTCCCGGCTCCCTGGGGTACGAGCTGGATCCCATGTATCTTCCGGCGGTGGCGGCCGGGCTGATTGCCTGCGTGGCGGGGCNNCGTTCCCGCCGCTCTGCTTTCATCGGAGCCGTCCTTGGGGTAGTTCTCCTGGATTTAAGTGCCTGGGCGGAGAACTTGATCCGGGGTTTTCGGGATATCCCGGTCATCCTTGGCGGTGCGGGGGTGTACGACGCCACCCTGGTGGCCGGTGTTTTTGGCGTGATGCTGGCGGAGCTGGTGGGGGAGATCCGGGAGCGGGCCGGCAGCAGGTGATGGCGACAACAAGAAGACGCGGGTGAGAAAGATTAGACTCTGGTTCTGTCCCCTGGCTTTATTGGCACTAATCCTACTTCTGGCCGTTTCCCTCGGCTCTCCTTCCGCTTCTCGGCCGGTTTTAAGCGAGAGTACCGCCGCGGCCGGGGAAGGGGAGCTTCAGGCAGGGCTGGGCGGGGAAGATCCGGCCCGGGAGCGCTACTTCCGCCTGGTGGACGAAGAAGGGAAGACCCTGGCCGTTACGGGGCGCGTCCTCCGCCGGGGAGACCGCTTCCTCTCCCAGGAGAACAACCTCTACACGGTCTACCAGGTGGAGGGGAAGCTGGCCCGCGCCCGGCTGCAGCGCAAGGTCCAGATCCGGATTCCTCCGGCCCCCCTTTTGGCCGCTGCGTCCTCCCGGAGCCTTCCGGCTCCGGCGGCGGCGGCTGCCCTCCCCGCAGGTGGCGGCCGGGCTGCTGAACGGCTCCAGGCTGCCCAGGGTCCCCCTTATTACCGGATCGCCATTTATCACAGCCATAACGCGGAATCGTACCTGCCCAGCGACGGAACGGACTCCGTCTACGGGCGGGGAGGCATCCACCAGGTGGGGGTTTCCTTCAAAGAAGCCCTGGAGGAGAAAGGCATTACCGCCCTCCACTCCCAGCGCCTGCACCTTCCCCATGACCGGGGGGCGTACCGCCGCTCCCGGACGACGGCCCGGGAGCTGCTGGCCCAGCGACCGGACGCCATTTTCGATGTGCACCGGGATGCCGCTCCCTGGGAAGAGTACGCCCTGGAACTGGAGAACGGGGAATGGATTACCCAGATCTCCCTGGTAGTGGGACGCAGCAATCCCAACTATGCCGTCAATCAGAAATTTGCCTTCGACCTCAAAGGCTATGCCGACCGGCTGCACCCGGGCCTGATTCGCGGGGTATTCATCTTGTGGGGCAGCTACAACCAGGACCTCTCCCCCTTAAGCCTCTTGATGGAAGTCGGTGCCCATACCAATGCCAGGGAACACGCCTGCAAGGGAATCAGCCTTATGGCCGACGTGGTGGCCTATTATTTCTACGGTCCCAACTTTTTGCCCGGCGGCCGGATCGACCGGGACCGGGAACCCGGCGACCCGCGGCCGCCGGCCCTGTACCGCGATGCCGGGGGGATTTCCAGCGCCATTTCCGGCACGGTGATGGGGCTCTTTCTTACCGCCCTGGGGGCTTCTTTGGCCTTCTACTTTCTAAATAACCCGGGGTCCCTGGAAGCGCTGTTTCGCTGGTGGGAGAGCCTTCCCGAGCGGTGGCCCCTTTGGGTGGCGAGAATCAAGCAGTGGTTCCTTGGCTTGCCGGCCCGGCTAAGAGAAGCGGCCCGGGCCTCGCCGGCCAACATCAGGGAGGGCTGGTTCAGTCTGCTGGAAGATTTCCGGGCCTTCCCCGGATGGTGGCGGCGGCGGTGGGGGCGGGCCCGGGAGGCCCTGCTCCGGCTCCTGGCGGCTTACCGGCGCTGGCGGGAGGGGCTGCCGGACCGCTGGCACCAGTCCTGGACGACTTTGCAGGAGGAGGGGCGGCGTTTGCCGGAGCGCCTGGCCCTGCTGGGCCGCCGGCTGCCGGTGTGGTGGCGAAGAGGGGCGGCGGCGGGCCGGCAATGGTGGAACGAGATCCCCGAAAACTGGCGGCTGTCCTGGCGGCAGCTCCTGGAGGAACTCCGGGAGTGGGCCCTTTTCCTGCAGGAAAGAGTTGACCGCCTGTTAAGCCGCCGGCGAATTTGAGGCGGCACTCCCGGGAGCCGCCCCGGGGAATATCCTTTCCCGGCCCCGGCGGGTTTTTAAGTCTCCAGCCCCGGAAGATCGCCGGGGAATAGAACTGTTGCCTTGTTCCGGGAGAGGGCGCCAGTCATCCGGGCCGCCGGCGACAACCGGGCCCGGGAAGAGCTCCTGCTACCGCCCCCGCCGGGGCTTTCCCGGGAAGGAAAGCAGGCTCCGGCGGACCCTGGTGGCCGGGGTCCGGCAGAGGACTCTTTTTCAAGCTGCCGGCCCCCTGTCTGGCGCCGGAATTGTTAATAAATACTCCGGTTTTTTTCAATTTATAGATCTATTTCCAGGCCCTGTTATGGCAGATAGGTTATTGAATAGATGGTTAAAGAAAAAGGGAAGGGAATTTCCACGAAATATGGCAGGGAAAAAAGGCTTTTTGTAGAATTGAAACCAGGTGAATTGTTGTAAGTTTCCTTTACTGTTTGCGGACGGATCGGAGGCACAATAATGACCAAGTACGTTTTTATTACTGGGGGGGTGGTCTCTTCCTTGGGAAAAGGGATCACCGCCGCTTCTTTAGGGCGCTTGTTAAAAAGCAGGGGGCTGAAGTTAACCATCCAAAAATTTGATCCTTACATAAATTATGACCCCGGAACCATGAGTCCATATCAGCACGGGGAAATTTTTGTTACCGAAGACGGGGCGGAAACGGACCTGGACCTGGGGCATTACGAGCGCTTCATCGATGAAAACTTGAGCAGGGACAATAACGTTACCTCGGGGAGGGTCTACTGGTCGGTAATTCAAGCGGAGCGGGAAGGGCAGTTCCACGGGAAGACGGTCCAGGTAATCCCGCACATTACCGATGAGATCAAGAACCGCATCCAGAAGCTGGCGCGGGAACGCGACATAGACGTGGTGATCACGGAGATCGGCGGCACGGTGGGCGATATCGAGAGCCTGCCTTTCCTGGAGGCCGCCCGCCAGATGCGCGCGGACCTGGGCCGGGAAAACGTGATCTACATTCATGTCACCCTTTTGCCTTACCTGCCCATGTCCGGCGAACTGAAGACCAAGCCCACCCAGCACAGCGTCAAGGAGCTGCGCAGCATCGGGATTCATCCCGACCTCATCGTCTGCCGCACGGAGCACCCCATCGAAAAGGACCTCAAGGAGAAGCTGGCCCTTTTCTGCGATATTAAAGCGGAAGAAGTGGTGGAAAACCGGAGCACGGACATCATTTACGAAGTTCCCCTGCTGCTGCAGGCGGAAGGCTTGGACAGCCTGGTGGTGGAGAAGCTGGGTCTGAAGTGCCGGCCGGCGGAGATGAGCCCCTGGAGAGAGATGGTGGAGCGGGCCCGCCGCTTAAAGGACGAGGTGGTCATTGCCCTGGTGGGGAAATATGTCTCCCTGCGGGATGCCTATATCAGCATTAACGAGGCCCTCTGCCATGCCGGCCTGTACCATCAGACGGCGGTCAAGGTCCGCCTGGTCCAGGCCGAGGACCTGGAAAAAGAGGATCCAGAAGTTTTCCTGGAGGGCATCGACGGGCTCCTGGTCCCGGACGGCTACGGGAACCGGGGCATTGAAGGGAAGATTAACGCCATCCGCTACGCCCGGGAGAAGAAGATCCCCTTCTTGGGGCTCTGCCTGGGCATGCATTGCGCCGTGGTGGAATTTGCCCGCAACGTGGCCGGCTTGAAGGGGGCCCACAGTACCGAGTTCGACCCGGAAACGCCGCATCCGGTTATTGCCTCCCTCCCGCGGGGGGAGAATGAATACAACAACCGCCCGGGGGGACCGGTTCGCCTCGGCTCCTACCCCTGCACCATCAAGGCGGGAACCCTGGCGGAGAAGGCCTATTCCGGTCGGACTGCCAGCGAGCGCCACCGGCACCGGAACCAGTTTAACAACGACTACCGGGAGCCCCTGGCTGCCAAGGGGATGATTTTCAGCGGCATCAACGAAGAGAGCCAGGTGGTGGAGATAATCGAGTTGGCAGGGCATCCCTGGTTCGTGGGGGTCCAGTTCCACCCGGAATTTAAATCCCGCCCCCAGCGTCCCCATCCCCTTTACCGGGATTTCATCGGCAGCGCCCTGGCCAACAAGAAGAGGGGCAAAGGTTAAAATAAAATCTTCCAGCCAAAGCGGAACCGAAAATAATGCGGCCTAAATATTAAGGGGGGCGAAAGCCCCCCTTAATGCTTTATCTCTTAAACCTTAAAATGTGGACAGGTATTTTTCAATCTCCCAGTTGTGCACCTGCTGGCGGTACTCTTCCCACTCCTTTAAGCGGGCTTCCCGGAAGCGGTGGTAGATATGCTCCCCCAGGGCTTCCTGGATAACCCTGTTCTTGTCCAGCTCGCAGATGGCCTGGAAGAGATCGGCGGGGAGGCGATCGATGCCCCGCTTCTGCTTCTCTTCTTCAGACATCTGGTAGATATTCCCGTCCACGGGGGTAGGGGGCTCGATCTTGTTCTTGATTCCATCCAGGCCGGCCTGGAACATGACGGCCAGGGCCAGGTAGGGGTTGCAGGAGGGATCCGGGCTGCGCAGCTCCACCCGGGTTTCGATGCCCCGCCGGGCCGGCACCCGCACCAGGGGACTGCGGTTGCGGTGAGACCAGGCGATGTAAACCGGCGCCTCAAAGCCGGGCACCAGGCGCTTGTATGAATTGACCAGGGGATTGGTTACCGCCGTGTAAGCCTTGGCATGGCGGAGCAGGCCGCCGATAAAGTAGCGGCAGTCGGAACTGAGCCCTTCCGGGTCTTCCGGATTGTAAAAGGCATTTTTCCCCTCCCGGAACAGGGATAAATGAGTATGCATCCCGGAGCCGTGGACGGCAGTGATGGGCTTCGGCATGAAGGTGGCATGCAGCCCGTGCCTGTGGGCGATGGTCCGCACCACGAAGCGAAAGGTGGCCAGGTTGTCGGCCGTTCTCAGGGCGTCGCTGTATTTGAAATCGATCTCGTGCTGTCCCGGGGCCACTTCGTGATGAGAAGCCTCGATCTCGAAGCCCATTTCCTGGAGGCTGATGACCATGTCGCGGCGGGCGTTTTCCCCCAGGTCCGCCGGGGCCAGGTCAAAGTAGCCGCCCCGGTCCTGGGTATGCAGGGTCGGCCTCCCCTGGCTGTCGGTATGGAAGAGGAAAAATTCCGCTTCGGGGCCGGCGTAGAGGGAGTAGCCCAGTTCCGCAGCCTTGGCGATGATCCGCTTCAGCTGGCCCCGCGGGCATCCGGCGAATGGGGTCCCGTCGGGGTTGTAGACGTCGCACATCAGCCTGGCCACCCCGCCTTCCAGGGGCCGCCAGGGGAAGGCGGCAAAGGTGTCGGGATCCGGGCGCAGGAACATGTCCGATTCTTCGATGCGGACGAAACCCTCGATGGAGGAGCCGTCGAACATTATTTCTCCGTCCAGCGCCTTGGGCAGTTGATCGGCCAGGATGGCCACATTCTTCAACTGGCCCACGATATCGGTAAATTGCAGGCGGATAAACTTGATCCCCGTTTCTTTCACCAGGTGCAGAACGTCTTCCTTGGTCATACCCATCTTCGCTCACTCCTTTTGGGCAGGCTGCTATACATAAAAGCCCGCCGGCAGCCGACGACTTCACCAGCGGGCACCTGTGCCCATTGCTCCTTAGAGTATATTACCAGCTTCTTGTTTTGTCAATCTTTTTCCGGATTATACCAGGAGGATGTACACTTTGGCTCATTTCAATATCCTAATAGACAACCTTGCCAGGGCACACCTGCTGTGTGGATCGCGGGCGAGCCCAAGTACCGTCTCCCCTGGGTTCACAGGGTTCCTGTTTTTCCGGGTCACAAGAGAGGTCGAGAGTGGCCCCGCCGCCCCGCCAGGCGATGAGGTTTGCCGGGGCAGGGTCACCTGTTCCCCTGGGTCACAAGAGAGAGGAAAGCCTTGGGTTAAGGCTTTCCTCCGGGACGCAGATACTCCGGCTGATTCTAACTTATCCCTGCGGAGAGAGCGAGAATCTTATCCAGGATGATCCGGCCCAAGCGGTTAATCTCCTTAAAGCGCATATTGGGAATATAGTAGCTCTCCAGCTGGTCGTGCACCGCTTTGGTTTGGCTCAAGTACTGGACGGCGATGTCGAAGGTGCGCTGGTACAGTTCCCGGGCCACGTCTCGTTCCTTTTGGATGCCTGCCCCCGGCGATTTAACGAAAGCATCCGTCTCCACCACGGTATCCTCCGGGCGGGGGGTGAGGATGTGGGGCGTCACGCTGTTCAGGACCGCCACTTTAAGCCCCGGGATGATGATATGGTCAATTTTGTGGGGGTCCAGGGCGCAGTGAAATGCTTCCACAAAGTAGCTGCGCATTACGGCGGCGTCCTTGATGCGGGCGATAAGTTCATTCTTCCCGGTGCCGTCGTCGCCGGAGATAATGTAGCGCTTGTAGTCGGGAGGGATCAGGGTATCCAGGTGGCTGACGAAGCCGGCGGGGGTTATGGCGGTGGCAAAAAGATGGCGCTCCCGCCGGCGGTTGTCGCTGACGTAGACGTGGTCGTTGAAGATCTCCTTGATGATCTGCAGGGCCATCTTATCCAGCCCGGCCAGGTTCAAGGCGTTGTTCTCCCGGTAGAAGTCTTCCACTTCATCCAGGAAGAGCTTGGCGGCCGCCAGGTAGTGATAAGCCCGCCGGTAGAGGCGGCTGATTTCCCGATTGGCTTTGACAATGGCCTCCCGGTTGCTGATCATGACGTCCTCGTCCCAGAACTGGCCCAGATGTACAATTTCGTCCACGGCTCCCGGGTGCTTGGGGTCTACGATGTGAGGGGCGGTGCCGTCAATCAGGGCAATCTTCAGGGCCGGGATGACCACCCCGTCCAGGGATTCGTCGTCCGCCGAGCAGCAGTGGAACTCCACATCGTAGCCTTCGTTCATCAACTCCTGGGCGATATTGAGCATGAAAGTGGACTTGCCCACTCCCGGGCCTCCCTTGATCACGAAGATGCGCGCGGCATCGTCTTCGATGATCTGATCGTAAAAGGAGAAAAAACCGTATGCGGAGTTGGAAGCGGGGAATACTTTGCGCATTTTGCCCGTTAACATCTTCGCTTATACCCTCCTCGGCTTTCCGGTCCTGGAACTTCCTAATTTATATTATGATTTGGCAGGGCATTGTGTGGCCTGTTTATGGAGTCGGGAGCGGATATCCTTTCCGAGGGGAATGCGCCCATCATTTTAGGCTTGTACATTTTGGACTTGTAAATTGCAGTCCTGATTTGTATAATATCTCTAAGGTTTTCTAAGGTTTGGGCAGCGCTCTTTTTTGAAAAGACGGGGAGCGCTCTTTTTGGGGTTATTGGGGTTTGGATATAGTTGGGAACTAGCCAGGACATGCTGAAGGAGGGATAGCCCTGAAGGCGCTGCTGGTACTAGAAGACGGATTCAGCCTGACGGGAGAGTGTTTGACGGGCCGGGGAGAAGTTTTTGGCGAAGTGGTGTTTAACACCTCCATGTCGGGCTACCAGGAAATCATCACCGATCCAGCCAGCAAAGGTCAGCTTTTGACTTTAACTTACCCCTTGATTGGGAATTACGGTGTGAACAACGAAGATGTCGAGTCGGCCTCTCCCCAGGTAGAGGCCGTTTTAGTGCGGGAATACTGCCGCAAACCTTCCAACTGGCGCGCTACCGGAAGCCTGGTGCAATATCTTCAGGATCACGGGGTGCTGGGGGTGGAGGGCCTGGATACCCGTTCCCTGGTCCTGCACCTGCGGGAGAAAGGCACCATGCGTGGGGCAGTCTCCACGGAGACCCTGGAGGTGGAGGAGTTGCTCCGGCGGGTCAGGGCTTTCCCCAGCATCGAGGAGCGGGAACTGGTTCCGGCGGTAACCTGCCAGGAGAAATATGTCTGGACCGGGGAACAAGATCTAAAAGCTCCTTTTTCGACGGCCCCGGCCGGAGCCGCGGGGAACCGCTTGCACGTGGTGGTTTATGACCTGGGGGTTAGGTACAGCATTTTGCGCCAGCTTTCCCGCCGCGGCTGCCGGATTACGGTAGTCCCCGCCGGGACCAGCGCCGCGGAAATCCGTGAACTGAAGCCCGACGGGATTCTGATTTCCGACGGCCCCGGGAATCCCGCCCTCCTGAGCGGGGCGGCGGCGGAGATCGGCACCCTGCTGGGTCGCTATCCCTTTTTCGGCATCGGCCTGGGGCACCTGGTCCTGGCCTTGTCCCTGGGCTTGGAGACATACAAGCTGCCCTTGGGGCATCGGGGCGGCAACCACCCGGTCAGGGAGCTTGCCAGCGGGCAGGTTCAAATTACCACTCAAAATCACGGTTTCTGTGCCCGGCTGGAGGCGGCGAGAAACGGGACCAGCCCGACCCATGTCAACCTTAATGACGGAACCCTGGAGGGCTTGGAAAATCAGGAGATGCGTCTCTTCTCCGTCCAGTTTCATCCCCAGGAGATGCCAGGGAGGCCCGATCTCCTTTCTCCCTATGACCGCTTTATCCAAATGATGGCTGCAGGTAAATAGAGACAATTGGCCGGGGAGGGGGAGCGGTTATCCCCGTCGGCAGCCTAAGGCCTTTGGGCTTGCAAATTCCTAAGCATGAAGGGTGAAGAGCAATGAAGGCGGAACAATCTTCCGGCGGCGCCGGACCCAGGGAAAAGATCATCATCCTCGATTTTGGCGGCCCGGAGGGCATGCTGGTTGCCCGCCGGGTCAGGGAGGCCCAGGTTTACTGCGAGCTGCTTCCTTTTAATACCTCCTGGGCGGAGATCCGCAGGCATCAACCCAGGGGGATTATCCTGGCCGGCGGACCGGGCCGGGGGGGCGCCGGAGCGGGTCCCCGCTGCGACCCGCAGCTGTTCAAGGCCCAGGTGCCGCTCCTGGGGATCGGCTACGGGATGCAGCTGCTGGCCCTGGAGCGGGGAGGAGAGGTGGAGCCGGACCGGCTTTTGAAAGAAGGAGGCGGCCCCCTAAAGATCGAAGAGCCGGAGCCTCTGTTCCAGGAGCAGGAAGGAGCCGCCCCGGACGGGTTCAGCGGAGCAGGCTGGCGGGGGCTGGTCAAACGCGTACCCCCCGGGTTCAAGGTCCTGGCCCGGACGGAGGAGGGGGCGGTAGCCGCCATGGGCCATCCCCGGGACCGCCTCTACGGGATCGCTTTTAATCCTGCCTTTCCCGAGAGCCGGGGCGGCATGCACCTTCTTAAGCGCTTCCTCTACGATGTATGCGGCTGCAGCGCCGACTGGACGCCGCGCCGCTTTATCGACGCGGCCGTGGAGCAAATCCGCCAGACGGTGGGGCCGGCGGAGCGGGTGGTCTGCGGTTTAAGCGGAGGGATCGACTCTTCGGTGGTGGCCTGTCTCCTGGACCAGGCCATCGGCGAGCGCTGCGTCTCCATCTTTGTCGACCACGGCCTGCTGCGCAAGGGGGAAGGAGAAGAGGTCAGCCGCTTTTTCCGGGAGCGGCTCCGGGGGCCTTTTATCGCCGTTGATGCCCGGAAGCGCTTCCTGGAGCGGCTGAAAGGGGTGACCGACCCCGAAGCGAAGCGCAAAATCATCGGCACGGAATTTATCAATGTATTTGAAGAAGAGGCGCGCAAGCTGGGGGAGATTGCCTACCTGGCCCAGGGGACCATTTATCCCGACGTTATTGAGAGCGGCGTCGGCCCGGGGGGGACGGTGATCAAGTCGCACCACAACGTGGGCGGCCTTCCCGAGAAGCTGGGCTTCAAGCTTATCGAACCCCTGCGGGAGCTCTTTAAGGACGAGGTGCGCCTGGTGGCGCGAGAGCTGGGCTTGCCCGACAGAATTACCAACCGGCAGCCCTTTCCCGGCCCGGGTTTGGGGGTGCGCATTATCGGAGAGATAACGGCGGAAAGGCTGGAGCTGGTGAGGGAGGCCGATGCCATCCTGAGGGAAGAGGTGGAGCAGGCCGGGCTGGCCGGCGACCTGTGGCAGTTCTTCGCCGTGCTCATCGGGGTCAACGCCGTGGGCGTAAAAGAAGAGCGGCGCCATTACGGGCCGGTAATTTGCCTGCGGGCTGTTACTTCCACGGATGCCATGACGGCCGCCTGGGCCCGCCTGCCTTACGACCTCCTGGATCGGGTCTCCCGGCGCATTACCGGCGAAATCCCCGGCATCTCCCGGGTGGTCTACGACATCACCGCCAAGCCCCCCGGCACCATTGAATGGGAGTAAACAGCAAGCGCCACCATTTTTTCCGGCGGCGCTTAAAAGTTCAGAATATTCAATAAAGTTGACAAAGTTGACGTGCCAGGCACCGTTAGTTTTGGCAGAGGTGGAGGAAGTACCGGTGCATGCTTAAGTCGTCGGTCAGCTCCGGGTGGAAGGAGGTGGCCAGCAGCCTGCCGCTTTGGGCTGCTACGATGCCCTTCTCCAGGGCGCAGAGGACTTCCACCGTGGGCCCGGTCTGGACGATCAGGGGAGCCCGGATAAAGACCCCTTCGATGGGGTGATCGATGCCCTTTACGTCAAGCTTGGTTTCAAAGCTCTCCCTCTGCCGGCCGAAAGCGTTGCGCCGGACGGTGACATCCATCAAGCGCAAGAGGGGCTGTTTCCCTGCGGCGCCCTCCACCTCCTTGGCCATCAGGACCATTCCCGCGCAGGTGCCCCAGAGGGCCATGCCTTCCCGGCAGCGCTTAATTATGGCTTCATCCATCCCGCTGAAGGCCATCAGCTTCCCGATGGTGGTGCTCTCTCCGCCGGGGATGATGAGCCCGTCCAGTTCCGCCAGCTGCCCGGCTTCTCTTACCGGGACGGCTTCCACTCCGCAGCGTTTTAAAGCGGCCAGGTGTTCTGTTACTGCGCCTTGAAAATCCAGGACCCCTGCTTTAACGGCCACCTAGACACCCCTCTCCTGCATGCGATCCAACTCGCTAAGGGTGCCGATCTCCAGCCCCGGCATGGCGGCTCCCAGTCCCCGGGAGACGTTGGCCAGCACGGCGGGATTGTTATACTCCCGGGTAGCCTTGACGATGGCCGCGGCCCGGGCCTGGGGATCTTCGGATTTGAAGATGCCGGAGCCGACAAAGATTCCGTCCGCGCCCAGCTGCATCATCAGGGCGGCGTCGGCGGGAGTGGCGATCCCCCCGGCGGCAAAGTTGACTACCGGCAGGCGGCCCTCCTTTTTGACCTCCCGGAGCAGCTCCAGGGGGGCCCCCATCTCCTTGGCCAGGACTACCAGTTCATCCTCGGGAGCATTTACCACCTGGCGGATCTGCTCCATGACGCAGCGCATGTGGCGCACCGCTTCCACCACGTTGCCGGTACCGGGTTCTCCCTTGGTCCGGATCATGGCTGCTCCTTCGGCAATCCGGCGCAGCGCCTCGCCCAAATTCCTGGCTCCGCAAACAAAGGGCACTTTAAACTGGTGCTTGTTGATATGATAATGCTCATCGGCGGGGGTAAGCACTTCGCTCTCGTCGATATAGTCAACCCCCAACTCCTCCAGGATTTGGGCCTCGACGAAGTGACCGATGCGCACTTTGGCCATAACCGGGATGGTTACGGCATCCATGATGCGCAGGATTACTTCGGGGTCCGCCATGCGGGCAACGCCCCCGGCGGCACGAATATCAGCGGGGACCCTTTCCAAGGCCATAACGGCAACTGCCCCCGCTTCTTCGGCTATGCGCGCCTGTTCCGGAGTGGTAACATCCATGATTACGCCGCCTTTAAGCATTTGAGCCAAGCCTTTTTTGACCCTAAAGGTACCCTGCTCTTCCATGATTATCCTCCCAGCTAGTTGGTATTGACAGCGGCCTGCGGTGATGCGGCAGGCCTTTTTGTTTAAATGATTGCTTCGTATGCTGCGTCGTTAAATGACCTATAATTAACATAATATGCCATCGGGGCCTCCGGATTGCCCGGCGGATGGGCGCCGCTCGGAAATGAGGACCGGCGCGCTTTCCTCCGCCGAAGAAGGGGAAAGCCTGCTTAGCAAATTATGCAATGTGGATCGGCTATAATCTTACCAAACTTGATCAAGTGGTGCAAGTTTTCGGCCTGCATTTTTTTGAGGCAAACTGGAAAAAATAGGCCGGGGAAGTGTCCCGGGACCGGCCCGGCAATGCCCGCAGCGCTGGTGCCGGAGCAGCCGCCGGCGCCGCGAGAGGCCGCCCCCCGGTGCGGGCTATCCCTGGGCGGCCTTGGCGGGAACCCTTTCACCGGTGAGCCGGGCAAAAAGATCTCCCAGCCGTTGGATGCCCCGGTAGATATCTTCTTTCCCGGCCTGGCTGAAGGAGAAGCGGGCGCAATGACTTCCTCCCCCGTTGTAGAAGAAGCCTTCCCCGTGGACGAAAGCTACCCGCTGCTCCAGGGCCTTGTTCAGCAGCTCCTTGGCTTCGGGATAGCAGCCGGGGAAGGTGACCCAGATGAAGAAGCCGCCCTTGGGTCTGGTGAAGCCAATCTCCTCGGGGAAGAAGCGTTCCATGCAGTAGAGCATCAAATCCCTTTTCTCCCGGTAGAGGGAGACAAGCCGGCGCACATGCTCATCCAGGTACCCCTCCTGGGAAAGCCGGTAGGCCAGCCTCTGTCCCAGGGAGTTGGAGCAGAGGTCGGCGGTCTGCTTCAGCAGAACCACCTTTTCCAGAAGAGGGGCCGGAGCCGCCATCCAGCCGATGCGGATGCCCGGGACAAATATTTTGGAAAAAGAGCCCAGGTAGATTACCCGGCCCTCCCGGTCCAGGGATTTGTAACTGGGGGGGACGGGGCCTTCGTAGCTCAGTGCGCCGTACGGATTGTCTTCAATAATGAGGAAGTTGTAGTGGGAAGCCAGCTCCAGGATGGCCCGGCGCCGCTCCAGGGAGGTGGTATAGCCCGTGGGGTTCTGGAAGTTGGGGACGGTGTAGAAGAGCTTCGGCTTTTTCCCCTCCCGCTCCAGGGCGATTAGCTTATTCTTCATCCTCTGGGGATCAACGCCTTCCGCATCCATGGGGACGCCCACCGGCACACCGCCGCAGGAGCGAAGGGCGCCCATGCCCCCGATATAGGCCGGCTCCTCCACCAGGACCGGTTCCCCGGGGTTGACCAGGATGCGGCTGAGCAGATCCAGGCCCTGCTGGGAGCCGTTGGTGATGATGACATCCTCGGCCTCGCAGCGAGCCCCTTCCCGGCGCATTTTGTAAGCCAGGTAGGCGCGCAGTTCATAATTGCCTTCCGTGGGGCCGTACTGGAGAGCAGCCCGGCCTTCTTCCTCCATCATTTCGGCCAGGACCCGGGAGAGGTCTTGGCTGGGGAAGAAGCTGCTTCCCGGAAAGCCGCCGGCAAAGGAGATCACCTCCGGGCGTTCCGTTAGCTGGAAGAAACTGCGGATTTGGGAACCGGTTATCCGTCCCACCCGTTGGGCAAACTGCTCGCGCCAGTTGATAGTCATGATGCCAGGCCTCCTTTAGCTTATATGGCAAGGGCGGCTCCTCCGGGCAAAAATTAAACCCGCCTCCCAAAAGAGACGGGTTGCTTCCCGCGGTACCACTCTTGTTGCTCCCCTGGCCGGGGAGCCACCTCGACATTGATAACGGTATTCCTACCGGCCAGGCTTACTTGCCGCACGCAGTGTTCAGCCGGCCACTCCGGGGCGGCTTATCCCTTTACCCTTCCAGGGCCCTTGCAGCCGGGGGGCCCCTCTCTGCCGTCGGGATAAAGGATTTCTCCCCTTCAAAGTGTTTCCGTATGAATATTTGTATGCATTATAGCAGAAGAAGTTACCGGCTTCAAGACCTAATTGTTTTTACTTTTTTTCTTTTTTATTTGCGCCCCGCTGTGGGGATCGATGTAGTAGTCCTCCTGGTAGATCAACTCCGAGACGGGCAGTATTTCGTACTTGTGCTCCCGGTAGTACTTGATAATCTCCGGGAGCGCTTCCGCGGTGTGCAGGCCGTTGTTGTGGAAAAGAATGATGGCGCCCTTGTGGGAGCGGCTGGTAACCCGCTCCGTAATCTCGGGGGCCGTTAAATTTTGCCAGTCCAGGGAATCGATGCTCCATTGGATGGTCTTGTATCCCAGTTCAGTGGCGGCCTTGATCACCTCGTTGCTGTACTCGCCGAAGGGAGGCCGGAATAAGGTAGTCCGGACGCCGGCGGCCTGGTGAATCATCTCCTCCACATTTTTAATCTCTTCCTTAATCTGTTCCAGGGTAAGGCTGGCCAGGTGGGGATGGGTGGCGGTATGATTGCCGATTTCGTGGCCTTCTTTCACGATCAATTTTACCAGTTCGGGGTATTCGGAGACCCAAAAACCGGTCAAGAAAAAGGTGGTTTTTATGTCGTTATTTCTTAAAATGGAGAGTATCTCTTCCGTGCGTTCCGCTCCCCAGCTGGCATCGAAGGAGAAGGCTACTTTCTTTTCGTTGGTATCCACGTAGTAGATGGGGACCAACCGCTCCGTAGGGTTGACTGCCTGGGCCAGGCGCTCCGGCAGGTCGAGCAAGGGGGTGGCCAGCATCAGGAGCAGAACCGCTCCCACCGCTAGCGCCAGGATCAATTTCCGCCTGGTAATAGCCAGGGATAAGAACAATGGAAGTCACCCCCTAAATAGCTATGCCTGCGGAAAGGGGAATATGCTATATGCTATTTCGGGGGTGCCCCCCTTGGTGTATAATGGATACAACCGTAGATCTGTCTTTTTTGATTGGAGGCGCACACGATGACCAAACCCTTGATCCGCAACTGCCTGACGGCGATCAAGCCATATGTTCCCGGGAAACCGGTGGAAGAAGTTGAGCGCGAGCTGGGCCTGCGGGATGTAATCAAGCTGGCTTCCAACGAGAACCCCCTGGGGCCTTCGCCCCTGGCGGTAGAGACGCTGAAGAAGCAGCTGGCCTGCCTGCACTACTATCCCGACGGAAACTGCTATTACCTGAAACAGGAGCTGGCGGAACGGCTAAAGGTCGGTCCGGAAAACCTGATCTTCGGCAACGGTTCCGACGAGCTCCTTTCTTTGATCACCCTGGCCTACTTGAATCCCGGCGAGGAAGCGCTGGCGGTGCAGCCCACTTTCTCGGAGTATGAATTTGCCGTCCGCCTCATGGAGGGGACCATGCGCTATGTCCCCCTTTCGGGCCGGGATTTCGACTTTGACCTGGAAGGGTTGGTGGGCGAGGTAAACGAGAAGACCCGGCTGCTCTTCATTTGCAGCCCCAACAATCCCACCGGCTCCATAATGCGCCGGCGCCAGCTGGAGGCCCTCCTGGACAGGCTGCCGCCCGGGGTGCTGGTGGTGCTGGACCAGGCTTACTACGAATATGTAACGGATCCCGATTACCCCTCCGGCCTGGAGTATGTCCAGGAGGGGCGGCCGGTTATCCTTTTGCGCACCTTCTCCAAGATTTACGGCCTGGCCGGCCTGCGCATCGGCTACGGCATTGCCTCCCGGGAGATTGTTCAGGATCTGAACCGCGTCCGGGAGCCCTTTAACGTAAATTCCGTTGCCCAGGTGGCCGCCCGGGCCGCCCTGGGCGACCAGGGCCACCTGGAAAGGAGCAGGGCCCTGGTGGAGAAGGGAAGGAAGCAGCTGCAGGAGGGGCTGGCCAGAATAGGCCTCCGCCCCGTTCCCTCCCAGGCCAACTTCTATTTTATTGATGTGGGGATTGACTCCCGGGCGGTATTCCAGGCCATGCTCCGGCGCGGGGTTATCATCCGTACCGGGGATATCTTCGGCTACCCCACCTACATCCGGGTCAACTTTGGAACGGAAGAACAGAACCGCCGCTTCCTGGCCGCCCTGGAAGAGGTCTTGAAGGAATTGAAGGGCAACTAGGAAGCCGGGCGGATTTAACGATTTAACATAAAGAATAAAGAGGCCGCTGCTCTGGCTGCCTGCCGGGGCCCGGCAGCTGCGGGGATTGTAACCGGGGGCGGATTTCCAGCAAAGGATCGGCGGCCGGCTTATCTCGGCCCTCTTCGCCGGCTTATGGCTGCCGCCCGGAGATTTCTTTCAAAGCCCTGTAAATCTCCAGGGCGCCGGGAGGACATCCCTGAACGCCCCGCTCCTCGCCCGTTAGCCGGCAGCCGCATTTGCCGATGCCCCACCAGTCCGGCCCTGCTTCCCCGGCGTGGGAGGCGGCCACCTTTTGGCCCAGGGCTACTGTCAACTTTACCTTTTTTCCCTCTTTGGCCAGGCGCTGCAAGGCTGTGTAGAGGGCCCCCAGGCAGGGGGTGCAGGCCCCGTCCTCCACCAGCTTCAGGCCCGGTATTTTGCGGGAAAACCTCCCTTTCGGGACAGGCTCCCTTTTGGCCCGGACTTTTTCCAGAGGGGAGAGGTTTTCTAGTTCTATGGCCTCCCTCCTAGTTGAGCCCAGACCGTGTTCTTCGGCCAGCAGGAAATGGCGAATCTCTTCCGGGTTGTAGCCCAGCAGGGTGGCGGCGAAACTGTCCACCGCCAGCACGTTGGTACCCGCGATGACGGTGTCCAGCCTTACCGGGTCGCCCCCTTCTTCCCAGGCCAGGGAGCAGAGGGTGGCATCGACAATTACCAGGTCCGATTTTATCACCGTGTTCAAATCGGCGATGCACTGTTCCAGGTCGAGCCGGTGGAAGCGCTTTTTCTCGGCGTCGCTGATGCATCCTTTGAGATTCTTTAAGCCGGCGGTAACCCTGGTCTGGCTGTGCACCTTTAAAATCGGCAGATTGATCAGGAAATCCGCTTTCAACACTGTCTCCGCCACCTGCACCGCCGCTATGGACCGGCCCCGGGGGACGGAGAGCTCCACCTGGCGATCTTTTTTAAAGTCCACCAGGCGAACCCCTCGCTTCCGGGCCACCTCGGCGATGCCGCTGACCCGGTAGGCTTCCATGGTGGAGTGGCTGACGGCGGCGCTCTCCCCGATAATGATCTCCCGGAGCGGAACCCGGGCCAGCTGTTCCAAGACGGCGTCAACGACAACCGGGCTGGTAGTGGCCCCGGAGCTGTTGGGCTTCTCTACCACCAGGTTTGGCTTGAGGAGAACGGTGGAACCGGGAGGCACCAGTCGGCGGATGCCCCCCAGGCTCTCCAGGCAGCTTTCCACCAGGTCATATATGTTTTCCCCGCTCTTGGTGGCAATCCTGTACTTTTGAACCATCTCCGGCCAGGCCCTCCCCGGGTTGGATTGGCAATGTTTATTTATATTTCTGCCTCCCCAAAAAATTACCTTCCCGGATTTTCCCCCTGCGTATACTGGCACCAATAGAAAAATCAGGGGAAAAGAGAGTTGACCAAATATCAGAAAATTGTTATAATTCAGTCGTCCCCGAGGCAAAAAAATTTTTCGGAGAGGGATCTGGAATGAGGAAATTTGGTGTAGCGCTGCTCTGTCTTATTGTGACGGCGTTTTTTTGTGCCTGGGTGCTGGGCGGTTGTGCCCCGGAAAAGACAGGGATATTTGACTGGTTGAAGTGGTATGCCAACCAGGAAAGCGGCCTTCCGGTATACGAAGGCGTTATTACCACCGGCGTGGAATCCGAGGTGAAGGTCTATTTTGACGATTACGGGGTAGCTCATATTTTTGCCGAAAATGAGCCTGACCTGATTTTTGCCCAGGGCTATGTTCACGCCATGGAGCGTATTTTCCAGATGGACCTGACCAGGCGGGCTATTGCCGGGCGTCTTTCTGAAATCGTGGGACCGGATTACATAGAAGATGATATTTTCTCCCGGACCATTGGATTCCGGCGGGCCGCGGAACGGAGCCTGGAAGCCCTTTCGGAAGAGTGCCGGATGTTGCTGGAGAGCTATGCGGCCGGCGTGAATGCCTATATTGAGCAGAATCGCGATAATCTTCCTCCCGAGTTTATTCTCCTCGATTATCATCCGGAGCCCTGGGAGCCGGTGGACACTCTCTCCATTGCCAAGTTGATGGCTTGGCACCTCGGCGGCAATATGGATACGGAGCTTTTCCTGGCCGCCTTGGTAGAAGAGGTCGGTGCCGAGATGGCGGCGGAGCTTTTCCCCGCCTACGCCGATTACGGCCCCTCCATTATCGAGAGGGCAGGGCAGCTTGTGGACAGCGCTGCGGCGGCGAAGCTAATGCGATTGGGCCGGTTTGGCGGGCTTGCTCCCGCCGGATGGGGCATCGGCTCAAACAACTGGGTGGTCGCGCCTGAACGCAGCGCCTCGGGGGGCGCCTTGCTGGGCAGCGATATGCATCTTACGCTGGATCTGCCTCCGATCTGGTATGCCAATTATCTCTCTGTCCCCGGGTTTAGTGTTACCGGGGTCATCTTCCCCGGCATTCCCGGGGTTATTGCCGGCTTTAATGAACATATTGCCTGGGGTGAAACCAATTTAAATCCCGATGTCATGGACCTCTACGAGATCAAGTTCAACGAGGAGGATGATACCCTCTATCTTTATAACGGCGAGTGGTGCCGGGCGAAGGTTTATGAAGAAGTGATCAAGGTCCGGGGCGGCGAGGATGTCCCCCTTCGCATCAGGGAAACTCCGCACCACGGGCCTGTAATCTCCGACATGGTCGGCCTGGAAAGGCCGCTGGCGCTGCGCTGGACCGGGCTGGATGCCACCCTGGAGGCGGAAGCAATGCTGCGCATGATCCGGGCCACTAATTTTGAAGAGTTTCGCGCCGCCCTGACATATTTCATGGCTCCGGCTCAGAATTTCGTCTATGCCGATGTGGAGGGGAATATCGGCTACCTGGGCAACGGTCTCTTCCCCATCCGCAGCGAGAGCCATCGTGAAGCGGGCAACGGCTTGCTGCCGGTTCCGGGCTGGACGGATGAATACGCCTGGGAAGGCTTTGTTCCTTGGGAAGAGATCCCCTCCCTTTACAACCCGCCGGCGGGACTGATCGTTACCGCCAACCATAAAGTGGTGGGGGATGATTATCCCTACCACCTGACCTACGAGTGGGTGTCGCCGTCGCGGGCGCTCTCCATCCTGCGCCAGCTGGAGGAACGCAGCGACCTTACCCTGGAGGATATGATGGCGGTGCAGGCCAGCTTTTACAACCACCATGCAGAGACGTTGGTGCCGGTGCTGCTGGAGAGGCTGGCAGGAGCGGAGCTGAGCGAAATCGAGGCCAGCGCCCTGGCCGAGCTGGAGCGCTACGGGGCGAATCCCGTTGACGCCGCTGATTCTGCGGGGGCGGCCATATTCCATACCCTTTATCCTATTATCGCTAAGGAGATTTTTGGTCCCCATGTTTCTGAAGAGCTGCTGGAGCGCTTCTTCGAATACTGGCCCCTACAGGATGTGCTCGACCGCATGCTCATCACCGGGGAGAGCAGCTGGACCGATGACCTCGACCGGGCGGTGCAGCAGGCATTCCGCGAAACGGTAAACATTTTGCGCCAGAGATTGGGCGACACGGTGGAGAAGTGGGAGTGGGGTGAAATTCATACCCTGACCTTTAACCACTACCTGGGAGATGATGTAAGCGAGAGCAAGTACAACCGCGGCCCCTTTCCCGTGGGCGGCAGCTACTCCACACCGGGGATGGCGGGATTTACCGCCAAACCGGAGCTGCCCTATGATGTTGACCTGGGCGCTCCCTGGCGCTACGTTATCGACATGTCCGATCATACCGCTCGTGATGTGCTGGCCATCGGCAATTCGGGCCACTTCAGGAGTAAGCACTATGATGATCAGCTGGAAATGTGGCTGGGGATGGAATACAAGGAGCGCCTTTTTGACCCGGCGGCGATCAAGTCCCTGGACCGGCTGCTGCTCCTGCAGCCCCGCTGACCTGGCGGCGGGGGTTAAAAAACGGCTAAATGGCCGGCAATGTTAAAATTAGCGGCCGCCCCAAAAGGGCGGCCTACTGATGCACACGGGCCTGTCTTTGCGCAGCAAGAGGATATATTTTTAAAATATATTTTTCTGGATATATTTTTCTGGTTGCCGGGGCCGGCTCGGCCCGGCCCCAATAAAACCAATTATCGCGCCCAGGGGCTGGATTTAGATAATGACTGGCATAACTAACCAAAGTCTGCCCGGTTAAAAAAGTAGATCCCGGTAACCGCCCCCCCGATATATTGATTAATTTTGTTGGTACTTATTGTTCCTAGATAGAAAATTTGCTATATTATAATCAGTTTGATTTGTGGCAACAATGCTTCCAGGCCAGGCAAAAGAAAAATATTAAAGTAGGAGGGATTTATTTGCTGAGGGAATGCGTAATTGTCGATGGGGTCAGGACTCCCAACGGGAGAGCCCATGCCCAGAAAGGCTGGTTTAGGAACAAGCGCCCCGATGAGCTGTTGACGGCGGTGTATGATGCCCTTTTTGCCCGGAACAAGCAGATTGACCCGGAACAGGTGGAGGCCGTGTACGTGGGAACCGCCAACCAGACCGGCGTGACCAATGATATCGCCCGTCTGGCCTGGCTCGCCGGCGGCTTCCCCGAGTCCGTGGCTACCAACGCCATCGGCCAGCAATGTCCTTCGGGGATGGCAGCCGTAGAGCATGCCGCCCGGGCGATCATGTGCGGGGAAGGCGACATATACATAGCCGCCGGCGTGGAGGACATGCTCAAGGTGCCCATGGGCGAGGGAATGGACTTCCCTCCGCGGCTGGCCATGCGCTATCCCCCTGAAGAGCTGCCCATGGGACCCACTGCGGAGAAGGTGGCCGAGCTGTGGAAGGTCTCCCGGGAGGACATGGAAAGGATGGCTTACTACAGCCACAAGCGGGCCGCTGAAGCTCGGGACGCCGGCAAGTTTAAGAACGAGATCGTCCCCATCGAAGGGGAGAAGGAAGACGGAACTCCATTCATCGTGGACCGGGATCAGTGGATCCGGGATGATGTCTCCTTGGAGAGCATGGCGACCATGGTTTCTCCCTTTAAACCGGGCGGCGTGATCACGGCGGCTACCTCTTCGCCCCTCACCACGGGGGCCTGCGCCCTGCTGCTGATGGAGCGGAAGTTGGCGGACCGGCTGGGCTGCGAATACCACCTGGTCTACCGGGGCGGAGCCATGGCCGGCTGCGATCCCACCATTATGGGCGTCGGACCCATCTATGCGGTGCGCAAGCTGCTGCAGCGCACCGGCGTCAGCATCGACGAAATAGACGTGGTGGAGATCAACGAAGCCTTTGCCAGCCAGTCCCTGGTCTGCTTGCGGGAGCTGGGGATTGAAGAAAACGCCCCCTTCAAGAAGACCAACCTCTGGGGCGGGGCCTTGGCCCTGGGCCATCCTCTGGGCGAGTCGGGGGCGCGAATTATTATCACCCTAAACAACATCATGAAAACCGATTGCCCCGAAGCCCGTTACGGGCTGGCCACCCTGTGCGGCGGCTTTGGAAATGCCAACGCCACCCTCTGGGAGAAAGCCTCCTAATTATATATGCGCCGCTGGTGCGGCTGCAGTTAAGGGGCTGCCCCTTCGGGGACAGCCCCTGTTATTTGCCTTTTTGGCCAAGGCGGTGAAAGGGGCTGCCTCCCTGGAGCTTCTTGGGGGACAGCCCCGATTGGTGGTATTAATATGCCTAGTAATATGCCCTTGGGCGTCTGCGGGAGCCGGTGCCTTAGAATTCTCTCCTGGTGTAGAAGTAAAGGGAGATTCCGTAGGAGATCAGCAATATAAGCAGGCTAAACCCCACCAGGAGGACAATGGCTGCCGGCTGGGGCAGGGCGGCAAAAAAATTGAGCATTTGCCGGACCCAGGGTTCCCCTTGATGTGCCGCCAGGTAATTGGAGATGGCGGCAATCCCGGCGAAGGCCGCCAGGAAGACGACAAAGAACAGCATCCGGGATTTAATATAGCCCAGTTTAAAATAGAAGGGGAAATAGACGCTGTTCATAAAAGCCACGGCGAGGAATGCAATCAGCAAACCCTCAATGGTGATGGGATAGGCGCGAAGGGAGATCCCCGCAGCGTTGATGGCCAGGTAAAGGATATAGTAAAACAAGCTGGCCACCAGGAAAAGGAGGACCAGGGTAATGTACTTGGCCAGGACTACCGCTTTCCGGCTGAGGGGGAGGCTGTTCAGCAATATGTCCCCCCTGTTTTTTTCTTCGCAGGCGCAGGAGGTCATTGCCAGCAAGTAGGCAACGGGCATAACGGCCGCGATAAACATCTTTTCCTCCAGGGACTGGAAAGCGAAGATAAACAGCAGGATAAAAGCCAGCCCCAGGAGAAGCTGCCTCCTGATCAATAACAGTTCCTTATAAAGCAGGCTGAGCACCGTTATCCCTCCTCGTATAGTAAAGCATGATCTCCTCCAGGGTCGGTCTCTCCACAGCAACCCGGTCTCCCCAGATTTTCAGGGCCCCGGCCCGATTATCCACCAGGGCTTCAAACCCGTAGCGGTGCTCCCTAATCCCGATGCAGTTCTCCCGGCCTTTCGACAGCAGCTCCTTGCCGCCTTTGACCAGGGCATGGGTTTCCAGGAGTTCGTCTTTCGGCTTGCTGAAGAGGATCCGGCCGTCGTTGATGAGGGTGATGTAATCGGCGATTTTATCCAGGTCCGAGGTCACGTGGGTGGAGAAGAAAATTCCTTTTTGCTCATCCTGGATCAGCTCGGCCAGGATCTCCAGGAGCTCGCTCCTGACCAGGGGATCCAGGCCCGAGGTGGGTTCATCCATGATTAGCAGGTCGGCCCGGTGGGATAGCGCCACCGCCAGGGAAAACTTCATCTTCATCCCCCTGGAAAGCTCCTTGATTTTGGCATTCGTCGGCAGGTCGAACTTCTTCAGGCAGCGCTGAAAAGCCCCTTCATCCCAGGTTTTGTAGATCCCGGCCACCATGTTTTTCATCTCCGATACCGTCAACTCTTCGTAAAAGCAGTTTTCATCGTAGACGAAGCCAATCCGATTTTTTATCTCTTTTTCGTGGCGGAGATGGTCCAGGCCGAAAACCTTGATCTCCCCGGCATCCTTCCGGAGAAGATTCATAATCAGCTTAATGGTGGTACTCTTGCCCGCCCCGTTGGGGCCGATAAAACCCATTATATAGCCGGGGTTTAAAAAGAAGCTGACTTCTTTTAAACGGAAGTTTGGAAAAGACTTGCTTAAGTTTTTGATTTCCAGAATAGCCCCCATATATTAAGCCTCCTCGTAAAGGATTTTTAGCATCTCCTGCATCTCTTCCAGGGAGAGGCCGATAGACTTCCCCGCCGCGGCGGCTTCCAGCAGCTTTTCTTCTACCAGGCGCAGCCTGGATTCTTGCAGCAGCTCCTTGTTTTGAGCGGCCACGTAGGTGCCTTTCCCCGGTATGGTAACCAGGTACCCATCCTTCTCCAGTTCATCGTAAGCTCTCTTGGTAGTGATCACGCTAATCTGCAGCTCCTTGGCCAGGTTGCGGATGGAGGGCATCAGTTCCGCCTCGGCAAGCTTTCCGTTAATAATCATTTCCTTTATTTGCAGCACGATTTGTTCGTAGATCGGTTTGTCGGACGTGTTGGAGATAATGATATCCAAGCGGCGGCACCTCCCATGTTTATACCGTATATACTGTACATAAACAGTATAAACTGCCTGGCTCAAAAAGTCAAGCCAATTTGCCCGCAGGAGGAAAATTTTTCTTGGCGGCCGAAGGGGGGCCGGGCCACATATCGTGTGAGCTTTGCATTATTAAGAATCCCTGCGCGCTATCACCACAATTATTAATTTAAATAGAGTCAAATTCCGCTCATCCCCAGAAATCTTTGGACTTGCCCCTAGAAATAATAGAGGTGCTTAAAGAGATTGCCATCATGAAAGAGACTATCATGATAGTAACAAACTACTATTTATCTTGGTATAAAACGCCCTTGGTTAACTTCGATTAATAGATTAAATTGCTATCGAGCTATATTCTATGGAAAGAGCCTGAATAACTTGGGAAACGATTTCCGTGTTACAGGTAGCCTGGTCCAGGCCTACACGGTCTGCCCACGCCAGGCGTGGCTGGCTTCCAGGAAGATCTGCCCCGATGAGGACAACGTCTACCTGGCTTTGGGCCGGCTCATTGATCAGCAATCTTACGAGCGTGAGAAAAAAGAGATTCGCCTGGGCCACCTCTGCCTCGACCTGGTCCGCCGCGGCAAAAAGCAGCTGGTTGTCGGAGAAGTAAAAAAATCTTCCCGCGCCCGGGAGGCGGCAAAACTTCAGCTAGCTTTCTACTTGCATGAGCTGGCGGCAATGGGGATAGAAGCCGAGGGCGAGCTGCTTTTTCCCGAGGAGCGGCGCAAAGAGCGGGTAATTCTCGACGAAGCCATGTCCCAGCAAGTTGCAGAGATTAAGGCCTCTATAACCGCCTTGGTTAGCGAGGAGAAGCCCCCGCCTCCCGATAAAAAGAGGCGCTGCTCCAAGTGCGCTTATGTTGAGCTATGCTGGGCTTAAGGAACCATCTAATCCTGCCGGCATTGGAAAATACAGGGGGAACAGGGATATGCAGAAAACCCTCTACCTTTTTCAAAGCGGATGCTTAAAAAGAAAAGGTAATACAATCTGCGTGGAAACGGAAGAAGCCAAGCGCTACTTTCCCGTTACCGGCGTGCGCGATATTTTCATTTTCGGCGAGGTTGATGTGAATAAAAGGTTCCTTGAATTTGCCCACGAAAATGAAATAATCCTTCATTTTTTTGGCTATCACGGCCAGTATGTCGGCAGCTTCTATCCTCGCGAGCATTACAACTCAGGCTACATGATCTTGAAGCAGGCCGAACACTACCTAGATTTTGCAAAGCGCCTCCAGCTATCGAAGCAATTTGTTGGCGGTGCCCTGGCCAACATCATGCAGGTTTTGCGCTATTACCAAAACCGGGGCAGAGATGTGCAAAAGCAGCTTTCTGCAATAACCAACCTTTATCAAAAATGCAACGCTTCCTGCAGCATAGAAGAGCTGATGGCGCTCGAAGGGAACGCCCGAACCCATTATTTCAGCTCCTTTAACCAAATTATCGGCGACGAGGACTTTAAGTACCGAAGCCGCAGCAGGCGCCCTCCCGCAGATCCGCTCAACGCTTTAATTAGCTTCGGAAACACCCTTGTTTACATGAAAGTTTTAACTGAAATCTACAAAACCCATCTTGATCCGCGCATCGGTTTTTTGCATGCCACCAACTTCCGCCGCTTTACCTTGCACCTTGATGTCGCTGAAGTCTTTAAGCCCATTCTTGCCGATCGCACTCTTTTCAGCCTGGTGGGCAAAAAAATTTTGACCAAAAAGAACTTCGAGCAACGCGGCGGGGTCAGCCTTTTAAATGAGCAGGGGCGCAAGCTTTATGTACAGGAGCTGGAAGAAAAGCTGGCAAGCACCTTCTACCATCGCCGGTTTAGGCGCAATGTCAGCTACCAGACGCTGATCCGGATGGAGCTCTACAAGCTGGAGAAGCATCTCATCGGTGAACAGTCCTACCAGCCCTTTGTCAGTCGTTGGTAGACGAGCGAGGATAACAATAATGTATGTTATTTTAGTTTACGATGTCAATGTGAAGCGCGTTGCCAAGGTTTTAAAAATTTCCCGGCGCTACCTTACCTGGGTCCAAAACTCGGTCCTGGAAGGTGAACTAACCGAAGCCACCTTCCGCTCTCTGCTCATTGAGCTCAGGAAGGCAATTAGCGAAGAAGAAGATTCTCTGCTTTTTTACATACTGGGCGAGCAGAAGTACGCGGAACGCAAGTCGATTGGTGTAAAAAAAGGCGGCGAAGAATGGATTTATTGATAATTATGGCTGCCATTATTTAAAAAAAACGGCAAAATAATCTAATAATATGGTATAATGTAAACATCAAATTTTTGAGATAAGGAATTTTATATTTGATTTGCCCACACCATGACAAAAATCATACGATCATAAGCTCTAAAATTGTCAAAGAGAGGTAGAACGATGGTATCTCTGACTGGCAAGGCTGAAGCAATGATCGCCACCCTCGGTGTTGAGCCGCAAGTAGTAACCATCGCCCTCGACTATCTCATCAATCAAGGAAAAAACATCATCGAAGTTACCGTCCTTTACACCGCTGATCCGGCCATCCTAAATGCGCTGGCTATCCTGGAAGAAGAATTTAAAGCCGGCGTTTACCCCGGTATTTCTTTCCACGCCAGGGTGATCTCCACCGCCAAAGGCCCGGTGAGAGATTTCCAGGGCGAAGAAGAACTGCGAGCCCTGCTGCGCACTCTCTATACCGAAATACGCCAGGCCCGTCAAAAGAGACTTCCCATTCATCTATGCATCTCCGGCGGACGCAAGGTAATGGGAGTAATGGCCATGACCGTAGCCCAGCTCCTCTTTGGCCCCGAAGACCGGGTCTGGTACCTGATTACTGAAGGATGGAAACCGGGCGCCGGCCGCCAGCTGCACGCCAATGGCAGCGCGCAGACTCGGCTGATCCCGGTGCCGGTCTTGCGGTGGCAGGAGGCCGGCATTCTAATGGAGGCCGTGACCGAACTTGACGACCCCCGGGAGATGCTGGCCTGGTATCAGCGGCTAACGAAGCAGGCAGAAAAAAAACGGCAGGCTGAATTCATTAAGCATTGGTTAACTCCCGCGGAACGCCAGGTCACCGAGCTTGCCTGCCGCGGCTACGACAATGCCACTATCGCCGCCCAGTTGAACAAGCGGGAACAGACCGTGGCCAACCAGCTGCGCAGCGTCTATGAAAAGCTCCGCGAATGGCTGGGCTTTCCCGATTACAACGTGGACCGTAGTATCTTGATTGCCCGCTTCGCACCCTACTTTACCATGATAGAGCCTAGGGAGATGGACTATGCAGATTCTTAACTTTGCCCACCCGCTCACCGAGGAACAACTCTCGAGAATCGAGGAGCTTGCCGGAGCGAAGATCACCGGGGTGATCAACATAGACAGCCAGATCGACACCGCCAAGCCTATCGAGGAGCAGATCGCGGCAATGCTGGATCGTACGGGGCTGACATCGGAAGAATGGCAGACCAAGCCGCTGCTGGTTAATTTGCCCTCTCTCAATTACAGCGCTGCGGCCATGCTGGCCCAGCTGCATGGCAGGATGGGCTACTTCCCCCCAATCTTGCGGCTGCGCCCGGTCACCGATAGCATCGCGCCCCGCTTCGAGGCCGCCGAAATCTTAAACCTTCAGGCCATGCGCGAGCGGGCGAGGGAGAAACGATAACAACAGCACACAAAATGGGGACATTTTAAAAAGGAGGGAGAAGGACAGTGTATTGGGATGCAACCTACCGGGTTGCAACACCACTATTTCTAGGTGGTGCCAAAGCGAAAGACAAGGCCGAATTACGTCCATCATCCATTAAAGGACTGCTTCGTTTTTGGTTTAGAGCAATTGCGTGGCCCCGGTTGCAAAAATGGGAAAAGGTTAAGGACCTTGAAAGCACAATATTTGGCTCTACAGAAAAGCAGGCATCTTTTCTCCTGACAATACAGAAGCAGGAAGGGCTTACCGAAATAAAATCAGACAGATGGCCCAACCTTTATGGGTTACACTACTTGGGGTATGGTTTGACGACGTTCAAAGGTGAAGTAATACGTCCTTACTTGAAAGCCGGAGGCTGTTTCACTATACGTCTCCATTTAAAAAAGGAAATGCCTCAAGACGCCATTCACTATTTACCTTTAACCCTCCAGGCACTTGGTTTATTTGGCGCTGCCGGCGCACGTTCTCGTAAAGGCTTCGGCTCACTTTCACTAGAAACTCTAACCTGTAACGGAGAAGAGATCTGGAAAGCTCCAAAAACAGTAGAAGAGTTGTATACCTCCATAAAGACCTTTCTCCAAGAAATCGACATTGCCGGCAGCCAAAACTCTTTACCGGAATACACAGCATTCAGCAGCCACAGCCGCGTCTGGATTGCCCTCACAGGAACCAATGCATTGAATTTGCTCAATAGTGTGGGCTACGAAATGCTAAGTTATCGCATCTACGGTCGGGAAAGCAAGGGCAAGCATGTATTACCTGACGGTAAAGACGCTGAACAAAATTTTAGCCCCGACCATAATTTAATGTTGAATTTTTGCCGAGGAAAGCAAATAAGCACTCACCCGGAGCGGGTAGTGTTTGGGCTACCTCATAATTATTACTTTAAAACTACAGGGGATAAAATAGAAATCGCTCCCGCGAGTAAAGATTACAACCGCAGGGCTAGCCCCCTTTTCATCCACATCCATGCCTTCGCCCAACGCAGCTATGCGGTTGTAATTACCCTTCTTCCGGCAGTTTTCCTCCCTGCGAGAGAAAGGATTGAAATTTCAAGCAAACATCATAAGATGTCTGTAAACTGCAATGTTAATTATAACCATATTATCAATTTCATGAATCGTTCAGCATTCAGCCGGGACAAGGTGGTGGTTTGGCCTTGAGCAATACAAATATTTTGAACTTTTCCATCGGACCGGTTCAGGGCTTTATCGCTTGTGCAAAAAAGACGCGCGACTTTTGGGCAGGTTCCTTTCTACTCTCTTATCTGGCCGGGCAAGCCATGGCGGTAATTCTAGAGCACCAGGGAAGGTTAATTTTACCCGCAGTTGCAGAAAGCGAAGAGAAAATTTTAGATCCCCTTTTGAAAGCAATCGTGGAATCGAGAAAGGGACAAAAAGCAGCCCGCCAAGAACGTGTTAAACTCATCAACGCTTCTCTGCCTAATCGCTTCCGGGCAAAGATTCCAGACAACTTCGATCCGATCCTCTGCGTGGAGGCCATTGAAGAAAAATGGTCTAAGCTGGCGCAAATGATCTGGGATCGTTATCTTGCCGGGCCTTCCGCTCTGGGAAATACCACGGCAGAGATCTGGGACAGACAGGTTAAGAATTTCTGGGAGATAAACTGGATCATAGGGGAAGACCCTGCCGTCCTGGACCTGCGCAAGAACTGGCGCAGCCATATCCCCACTGTTGAGGATGGAGACAAGTGCACCCTTTTCGGGGATCTCCAGGAGCTTTCCGGCTACTTGCGCATCCATGAAGCAAAAAAGCAGGATGAATTCTGGAAAGCCGTGCGGCAGCAGAAGCAGGTTGGTATATCTTATGACCTGGAAGAAAACGAGCGCCTCTGCGCCATCGCCCTGGTTAAGCGACTCTTCCCCCACGTTCTTCCGGAGCTGATACCTTGCGAAGTGCCTGTCAGCTACCCCTCCACCCCCTACCTCGCGGCAGTCAACTGGATTGGTGAAGTTGTCAGGGAAAAGCCAGAAGTAGCGCGTAGTTACTATGCCCTTGCCTCTAGCTTGCCTGAAGTCAAAGGACGTGAAAACCCGGATCTCTTACAGATCCTTCAAAAGGAGTTGGCCGAACACCCACAAGCCCGGGAATTTGCAACCCTTGAAGGCAACTGTTTCTTTAAAGCAGCCCTTGAGAATCCCAATCTTTGGGACAAACCTCCAGGAACCGCTTCGAAAACGGAACAGCTGAGAAAAGATTTGGTTCAAAAACTTGCTGAATTTAAATCTACTTCTTCTCCTTTCTATGCCATGCTGCTGATGGACGGAGACTGGCTCGGCGCTCTTTTGCAAAAGCACGCAGACAAAGCAGGAGATATCAGCAGTGCATTAAACCAATTCAGTCTTCAAGTTCCTGAACTCATCAAAGAAGGCAACGGGGTTACAGTTTTTGCCGGCGGTGATGACGTCCTTGCCCTGCTGCCCCTGGAAAACGCGCTGAATACTGCAATTGAATTGCGTTCTGCATACTTGGAGGCTTTTGCTGCTAAAAATCTGAGCCAGTTTACCATATCCGGTGCCATTGTCTATGCGCATTACAATACCCCGCTCACCGAGGTGTACCTTGAAGCACAACACCTGCTTTCAAGTGTGGCCAAGGATAAAACTGGTCGGGACAGCCTCGCCATAACTGTCTGGAAGGGCGCCGGTAAAGTGCTGACCTGGGCGGCACCATGGGATAGCTTTGTATACACAGAAGGGAAAGGAAACAAGATTGATGATTTTGTTAATAGCTTCCGCGAAGGATTCGATAAGAAGAAGGAACCCGGCGAATTTAGCAATACCTTCTTCTACAATCTTCAGACCAGGCTCGCCATATTTTCTGACGAGGAAATTGTTCCCCCTACTCTTGGCATAGACGAAGAGAAATCGCTTCTTAAAGAAATTCTCATTGCCGAGTATATGAAGAGCGGAGCAAAGCCCAGCCGCGAAGAAGCCGAAGCCAGAATGGGTAAGCTGCTCGAATTATGCCGCCGGGCCTGGCGAGATGCCGACGGAAAAGTTCAATATGACCCCAACAGGCTATACCTGAATAGCATATTTCTCGTTAAATTCCTGGTCGAGAAAGGGGTGGAAAGATGACATTGCAAAGCTGGGATTTTAGTTTGCTCGATACCGGCTTTTTCCGCTCCGGGCAACCTTTTCACGCCGGAGAAGGGGGATACAATCGCATCATCGGCCATTTTCCACCGCCCATGAGCACGCTCCAAGGCACCATCCGTACTGCCCTGGCGGCAGCCCGAGGTTGGCGCCCCCTTCAAAGCAGCAAGTTGCCCGATGGACTTGGTGATGCAGACAGTCTCGGCCTATTGTCTCTACGAGGGCCGTACCTGCTGTGGGAAGAAAAGCTCCTTTTCCCGGCGCCGCTGAGCGTCCTCATCAAAAAAATTGAAGGCAACTCCTCATTAGGCGGGGAGTGGGAATTAAGAAGTACCCACCTCATCCCTCGCAGAAGATACAAGTGCGATCTTGGCCAGGAAGTGCTCCTGCCCGAGAAAAAAGAAAAACTGGATGGAGCCTATCCGCCGGAAAAACTTTACCTCACCCGCACAGGCTATAGCACCGTTGCAGGGGGAGAGCTGGTACCGAAAGATGAGGCTTTCTTCCAAGATAAATTGTGGAACGAAGAAGCCCGAACCGGCCTTAAACGTAACGCTGCAACCCGCACCGCTGAAGATCGCAACCTTTACCGCATCGTGTATATCCGGCCGGACTACCGCCTGAAGATAAGAGTCGTCGTCGAAGGGATACCTGGCGACTGGCCGGCGCTGCAGCAGCAGATTCTTCCCTTGGGCGGTGAGGGGCGCCTAGCAGCGGTGGATATAAACACAATTACCGCTGAGGATTACCAAAAGATGCTCCCTGATCCCCCCCATCCCCAACCAGCGACAGACGGCGTAGTGCGCTATACTATTTCCCTGGTCACTCCTTTTCCTTCCAGCAGCGGGGAGCAGCTTAAAGAGCTCGTACTGAAGGGGCCTTCAAACGCTCCCGGCAAATGCATCAGTGCCTGCATAGGCAAACCGCACCTTTATGGCGGCTGGAACCTTGAAAAGCAGGTGCCCCGCCCGCTGAAGCCCTTTTTGCCGCCTGGCAGCACCTGGTTTTTTGAAGCCGCGGCGGAGGATGTAGAGGAAATAAAAAAGCTGCATGGAAGCCTGATTGTAGATAAAGAAGCTTCCTCTTATGGTTACGGACAAGTATTAATTGGAAAATGGGAGGTAGAGTAAATATGGCCAGTGTAATTATGGGCATGCTGGCGGAAACCAGTTTGCACCCCGGAATTGGGCAGGTTAGCGGCGCCATCGACCTGCCGGTTGCTCGTGAAAAAACTACCAATTACCCGGTAATTGTTGGTTCCAGCCTGAAGGGCGCACTGAAAGATACCACTGAGCAAATTGTAAAGCTTAAAAAAATCAACCTTGATCTCGAGCGAGTATTTGGCACCCAAAAACAGGCCGGAGCCGTCGCTGTTACCGACGGCCGCCTCCTGCTGCTGCCGGTGCGCTCATTGAACAGCCATTACAAATGGGTTACCTGCCCTTACCTCCTGGAGCGCTTTGAGCGCGACTGCAAGTTGGCCGGCTTAACAAGCGTTTCAATCGATTTTCAATACCTGCGCGACTTGAAGGACGGTAAGGCCTTAACTGCTGGAAAGGGAAAACTCTATTTAGAAGACATCCAATTTGAGATTGTTGAAGCACCTGAGGGAAAGCTGGCCTCCTTTGCCGAGGCTATAAAACCCCTCATACAGCATGATTCAATAAAAGAGCGCCTAGCTGAAGACCTCGTTGTCATAAATGATGATGAATTTGCCTTCTTCGCTACCTATGGCTTAGCTGTAAACGCGCGCAACCAACTGGACGACAACAAAATAAGCCAAAACCTCTGGTACGAGGAGACCATACCGCCCGACAGCCTCTTCTACACCATTCTGTTTGCCCGCCCCGGTGAAGACGAAGTCCTGGTCTCTTTAGTTCAATTGTTCAAACAACAACCCTACCTGCAGGTTGGAGGTAACGAAACAGTAGGCCAGGGATGGTGTGCCATAAGCTGTGTGTATGGCGGAGGTGAAAACAGATGAAAAAACTTAAGCAGACTTTGCAGCAGGAACGGGCCCAACATGCCCTTAAGAGGATTCAAGACGCTGCTGAAAAATACGAGGACAATGAAGATAGGAAAAAATTTGTGTCCTATGCCGAAAGCACCCCGGCTTCCATTCTCATCAACGGCCTGGGGCAGGCAATGGCCACCCTTCTGGCCCAGGCCAAAGGCGATCAGAATGACCCTCATTGGGCTATTTATGATGCCCTGAAGGACTGGCTTTGCCGGGACAACCCCATCGCCCCCTACAAAGGCTGTAGAGATTTGATCACAGCTATCACCGAAGGCGATCGCGACAGCTACCTGTACGCTCAGGCGGAGGCGCTGGCCTACCTGGAATGGTACAAAAAATTCGCGGTTGCATTCATGAAAACTGACTAACGAGGAGGGGAAAAACGTGCGCTTGCCACTTTATCAGTCAGAGATGCTTAAAAACGAACCCCTCATAAAGCAGATAGGCCGAGGCAATGCCGGGCTTAGATTTAACAAGTTTTTCATGCACTGGGGAAAAGATTGGAGAATTGAAGAAGGAGATAAAGACAAAGAAGGAGGCAAAATGCGGTGGATTAAAACTATCAGCGAACACCTGGTGGGCAACAGAAGCCTCCTCTCTGAAGCGGTAGAACGCCTTATTAATTTAGTCGACAATAGGGGTGGAGAATTCCGCTGTTATCGCACTATCTGGCGTTTCGCCACCGGCTTGGGATTGAATCATCCCATTGAAAACGGGATGACCTGGCACCACACCCTGGGTGTTCCCTACTTGCCCGGGTCCTCGTTCAAAGGGCTGGTCCGTGCCTGGGTTGAGCAATGGTTGGGGCTCTCTGATGACGAAATAAACCGCATTTTCGGTTCGCAGGAAACCGGCAGCAACAACGAAAAGATCGGCGTCGGCAGCATCATTTTCTTTGATGCTCTTCCCGTTGCTCCTGTCCGGCTTGCTGCCGACGTGATGACGCCCCACTATCAAAAATATTACAGTGGAAGCGAAGCCCCAGGCGACTGGCAAGATCCCAACCCCATTCCGTTCTTGACGGTCGATGAACAGCAGGTGTTCCTATTTGCCCTGGCTCCCAGAAAAATAGGAGTCCCGGAAAACCAGTCTGACATAGAGAAAGTATGGCAATGGGTGGACCAAGCCTTGCAAAACGTAGGCGCCGGGGCCAAAACTGCTGTTGGTTACGGACGCTTTGAACGCTGCGAGCAGGAAGAAAATAAGCTCAGAACCGCCTTAATGCAGCGTAAAGAAAAGCAGGAAGCGGAAAAAGCCTCCACAATTCCGCCGCAACTATCTGGCCCCATAGCCGATGAGATGCTTAAGGATCAATACGATGCCGATCCTGACAAGTTCCTAAACATCTTGAAAACAAAGTGGATAAATAAAATGCAATCGGATGACACGTCTCCAGAAGACCAAAAAAAGATTGCCCTGCTGCTAAAGAATTGGTACCAGGTGCATCGCGAAGGGCAATGGGAAAAGCCAAACAAAAAGAATGCGCCCATAATTGAAGCCATCCGCAAAACCTTGGGAGAAATTGCATAATAACAGTATGTCCAGGGGTGTTTAAATGCAGCTAACTATTACCTTGACCGCGCCGGAGCCGGTGAAGCTGCCGGTGCACTACGGCCATCTTATCCAGGGGATGATCTATAGAGGTATGGAAAATCCGCTCCTCAGCCGCTACCTTCACGAGCAGGGCTTCCAGCTGGAAAAAAGACGGTTTAAGCTTTTCACGTTCTCCAGGCTGATGGGGCAAAAATCACATTTGGACCGGGCCAATAAAAAAATAACGCTGATCCCGCCTCTGCAACTGGTCATCTGTTCGCCCATCCCCTTTATCCTGCAAGAGCTGGGCACCGGATTACTGCGCCAGGGCCAGGTGCGCATCGGGCCTGCGCGGCTCACTGTAAAAGAGATCTCTACGGCACAGCCCCATGTGGAGATGGACCGCATCCAGGTGCGCATGCTTTCACCGATAACTGTTTACAGCACCATGCCCTACGCTGATGGCCGCAAGTACACCTACTTCTACTCTCCCTTCGAACCCAAGTTCAGCGAATTAGTCGGTGCAAACCTGGTTAAAAAACACTACCTAATCCATGGAGTTCCTCCCCTTTCAGAGTTCTTTTCGATAAAGCCAGTCCGGGTAACCGACGCGGATTACAAGATCACCACTTATAAGGGCTTTACCATCAAGGGCTGGATGGGCACATATGAACTGCAAGGGGATCCTGCCCTTTTACAGATTGCCCTCTCCGCCGGGCTGGGGGCAAAAAATTCGCAGGGTTACGGGTGCTGTTTAATGGATGAATAAATTAGTTTAAATAATCTTGAAAACTTGTACAATGTTTAACGGACATCGTAAAGAAAATCGCACACGTCGAAACTCTTAGCCGATAAAGAATTCATAAAAATCTTTTTAAGAAATGACCGCTACCTTTCATATAGGGACCATGTTAGGCACTTACCAACGCTCTAATCCATTACATGAATTAGTCTACTTGTTCCGCGATTTGCCATAAATTCAGTGAAAAGACGGAGAATCTTGTAGTGAAAACTAAAACAGATTGGTACTGGTATTTAATTCAATGAACGTGTTTAATTCAAGTAAAGGAGGATTAAGATTTGGAAACATTACAAGTACTTCTTGTTGGGGGAAGACAAATTCCTAATTTTCTTGGAGTAATGCTACTGCGTCCTAACAAAGTTCATTTTCTTTTATCCAAGGGCAGCGAAAACTTGTTGGATCCTCTTTATGAAACACTTACTAAAGTAGAAGGGCTAGTTTTGCCGGATAGGGATCAAATTAAACCTATAGATGCCAACGATTTTCAGGCAAACATATCCGCATTAGAACACGTTTTAAATGAATACCCCAACGCACAGATTTCTTTTAACCTTACCTGCAGCAGTAAGGTCATGGCAATTGCCGCCTATGAAGTGGCTCGCGAACGTAAAGATATAAAAACTTTTTACGCTGATACATCAAACGGGCGGATAGTCTGGTTTAAGGGCAAAGAAGCAGATGAAATGCCGATAAAAATCAGTATTGAGCAGTATCTAACTATGTATGGCAGAAAACCTGTTTTTAAAGACATTTTCAGTAAACTTACTTTTTCTCAAGAAGCTGCCATTAAGTCTGCAAACATCTTAGCATCAGGATGTGGTAAATACCTTGCCTTTTTAGAACGCATAAGAGGAACTCAAGGCAGCGGTTCTCGCAAAGTTGCCATTAAGAATGAAATAGAAATCAATTTAGCATTACGTCTTGCTGAACTTGGAATCGTTGATTACAGCGAAGAAAATGGTTACTTAATTATTCGTTCAAATGAAGATTGGAATTTTTTGAAAGGAGAGTGGTTGGAAGTTTTTGTTTGGCATGAAGTGAAAAAGCTGCAAGAGCAAACTCAAGAACCATTTTTCGATGATTTTGCTGTAAGTTTGGAAATACCGATGGAAGGAGCCAAAAAAGAAATTGACCTAGCCTGTATTTATCGTGCACAATTAATTCATTGTTCCTGTAAAACTGGTAAGAATTCCTTTGAAACAAGACATTTAGATGAACTCAGTGCGATTAGTAATCTTATCGGTGGCCGCTTTTGCACACGTGTGTTTGCAACTGACAGGTTACTTCCTAATGATCTTTCCACAGCAAAAAGTTTTTTAGATCAAGCTAAGCAACGTGAAATTGTCGTGGTTACAGGTAAAGAACTTCCTTCAATTGGCGATATTCTTAAGAAGCAAGCAAAAAATCCTGACTATCAAAGAATCTGAGATATCATCTACCGCTCTATTATTTCTACTCATCGAAGCTTTCTCAATACTAAACTGAAATAATTTAAACGAATTTGGTGAATAGGAAGGTTTAAATTGTTACCTCTTGATAACTGTTTTTTCTATAATAGTATTTCAATCCTAAATAAAAGAGTATGCCATAACCTGTTTCTCAACTAATTTCTCCAGTAACATAGCAGCATGATAATCATTGCGCTTCATCACTAACGACTAAAAGGAGGTGGAAAAATGCTGGAAGCCATTGCCACGTATGGCAAGGCCCTCTCCATGGAAGAGGATCCCCTGGCCATTCTGACAATGCCCGCCCGCCGGCCGCGGGATGAGATGGTCTGCCTGGTCCAGCTTGATCTGCGCGATGATGCGGGTAAGCCGCAGCTGGCTGCAAAGCCCATCGAGATTGACGACGACACCTGCACCCGCTATCGCTGGGTCGGCAATGTAGTCGGCAACCGCCCCCAAACGTACTTGACCACGGATAGGCTCGAATACCTGGTAGGCGCAAACGTGGACAACCTTCTGGCCCAGCTGAAAGAGGCTGATCTTGGGCAAAGCTCCTTATACAGTGAGCTTTTATGGCTCCTGGAAAGCTTCTATCGCCGCCTGCCGGACAACACCCCTGTTCTGGACGTGGAAAAGTTAAATCTCGCCGAAGCAGGCTTTATGGAGGAGAGTTGGAAAAGCAGGAATGGCAATGCCAAAAATGTCGTGGCCGATGTTGCAGCGGCCTTGAAAAAAAAGCTGCTGGCCGACCTGGAGTTAAAGGCCTCGCAGGTGGCTCTGTGGACGCTGGCCTACAATGGGCGCCCGCTGGTCTTTGACCAGACCTACGACCAGGCCATTCTGCACAGCAAGGAGCCGCCTTACTTGGGAAAGAAAGCCCGAGACAAAGGCAGCGGTGAAGCCGGCACGGTTTGCACCATCTGCGGCGCCATCGGGCGGCCGGTCACCGACAATTTTGCCACCCTCGACTTCCTTAAGTACTACATTAACGACAAGCTGGGCTTCGCCTCAGGCTTGAACGATTTCTCCCGCAACTTCACCGCCTGCAGCGAATGCTACCGCGGGCTGCTCCTGGCGGAGAAGTTTCTGCCCCAACGGATGTCCTTTAGGGTCGGCCCGCTGCGGTTTATGGTGCTGCCGTCCTTTTTAACGGAAGTCCCCCTGCAGAGCGCTGACTTAAAGTTTTGGTCTCAGCACTTTCGTGATCGGGTCGACGGGATGCTGGACATGGCCGCCTGGCTTCAGAAATTAGGGGGGACTGGCGGGCTGGAAGACGATCTGGCCGATTACCTTGACGAACTACCAGAAGAAAATATGGCCCTGCTTAATTTTCTCTTCTACCAGAAAAACCAGAGCGAACTGCGCATTCATGCCCTGGTGCGCGACGTGGCTCCCAGCTGGATCAGCCATCTTATGAAAGAGGCCCACGGGCTCGCCAATCGCGCCGCGGAGCTCCTCGGCAGGGACCGCTGGCATCTCGATTTAACGGCAATTTATCGGCTAATCCCGCTGCGCAGCGGACAGCGGGAAGAATACAAGAAGCTGCTGCACATCTACCAGTCCCTTTTAGCTCGCCGGCCGATCTCGTATAGCTCGCTTATCGGCGAATTCATCGACCTGGCGGCCATATACCTCACCGGCAATTTTACGGGAACCAGCGTCCCGCAGCCGGAAAAGGGCTACGAGGAGCTGAATATGGCCCGCCGCCTCTTGCAGGCCAACCTTTTCTTGACTTTCCTGCAGAGAGTAAAGCTGCTGAAAGGAGGTAGTCTTATGAGCACTGCTGCCGACACGATGCGCGGCCGCGAATATCTCAAAGAAGAGATGCAGCGCTATCTTCAGGAGATGGGCTACGGCGAACCGCATACCGCCCTCTTCCTGCTGGGCTATCTGCTGCACCAGGTCGGCCGTTCCCAGAGGCTTAGCGGTTACGAGCATAAGCCGGTTTTGGACAAGGTCAACTACAGCGGGATGAACTGGCCCCGGGTGATTCGCCTGAGCAATCTGTTGGTGGATCAGTTGCGCCAACACCGCATCTTCAGCTATAATGAAAGAATTTACGCCGCCGCAAAAGAGCTTCTCGACGCCCATGCGGCCAACTGGCCGCTCTCGCCGGAGGAGAATGTTTTCTACATCCTCTCCGGCTACGCCTGGGCCACGCGGGCCGCCTACCAGGCTGGTATAGAGAAACAAAATGAAGCCGCTGCCGCTGAAGAGGGCGCGGATATTGAAGAGGCAGAATAACCCCAAATTTAAAGGAGGCCTGACAAGATGAGTGTAATTGAGAAAAACAGCGAGATTCTTTTTCTCTATGATGCCAAAATGTGCAATCCCAACGGGGACCCCGACGATGAGAACCGCCCCCGCATGGACTACGACCGGGAGCGCTGCCTTGTCTCCGACGTTCGCCTGAAGCGCTACCTGCGCGACTACCTCGAGGAGAAAGGCCACACCATCTACGTGACCAAGTCGGCAGGCATAGTCCAGGCCATGGGAAGGATCCAGGAAGTGCTGGGCAAAGAAAAAGTCAGTGGGGACGATCTCCCCGAACTCCTAGAAAAGCTGATCGACGCGCGCCTCTTTGGCGCGACCATGCCCATCAAGGGCGAGCGCCGCGGCGGCGGCGAGGCGGTTAACCTTACCGGTCCCGTGCAATTCACCTGGGGCTACTCGTTGAACAGGGTGCAGCCCGTGGATTCTTCGACCATTTCCTCGCAATTCGCCGCGCGGGAAGAAGCCGGCCAGGGCACTTTCGGCAAGGACTACCGCCTCTACTATGCCCTGATCGCATTCCATGGCGTCGTCAGCGCCCGGCGGGCCCAAAGCATGCTTGAGCGCTGCGGCAACCGGATCCAAAGCACCACCAGTGAAGAAGATCTCGCCCTGATGGACGAGGCAATGATCCGCGCCATCCCCCTGCTGGCCACCCGCTCCAAGATCGGGCAGTACCCGCGCCTTTATGCCCGCTTCGTCTTTAGCGATGCCGACACCTTCATGGGCGACCTGCGCGAAGACCTGCAGTTAAGCGAAACGGTGGGCTTGCGGGAAATCGGCGATTACAGCATCGAGCTTGGCGGCCTCTCCGGACATCTGGAGCAAGTAAAAGACCGCCTGGATTATGTCCTGGTCTGGCAAGATCCGGCCTTGAAAACCACTGCTGCCGGAGAAGCCATCACCCTGGCGGACTGGCTGGCCGAGCAGGTCGGCAAAGAGCGGGTCCGCACCTGGGAAGGAGAATGATCACCTTGGCAGAAATTGAAGCTGTGGCCGTGTTCGATTTAACCGGCCCCATGGCGCATTTTCGCAAATACTACACCAATTCCTCCTCCCTTACTTACGGTTTTCCGCCGCGAACCGTCCTCATGGGTATCGTCGCCGCGATCCTGGGGATGGAGCGCGATTCGTACTACGGGATTCTCGACCGCGGCCGATTCGGCGTCGCGGTCAAGGTTCCGGGGAGGCGGCTGATGCAGACAGTCAACTATACCCGCACCAAAAAGGAAGACCTGGGGGTGATAAAGAGGGGCGGCTTGGTTCCTGGCACCCAGGTTCCGCTGGAGCTGCTGATGCCCGAAGCAGCTCATCCCCGGCTGCGCTTTCGTGTCTTCTTTAGCCACCCCGACGGAGAGTTGCTGGCGGAGACGGTGCAGCGCCTGCGGGAAAGACGCAGCTACTACCCCCTTTACCTGGGCCTGACTGAGTGCCCGGCCATGTTTGAGTTTCGCGGTCTTTTTAAGAGAGGCGAGTACCAGCAGCTGCCCCGGGGCACGCCGGTTGAACTAACTTCTGTTTTAAACATTGCCCTGCTAGAGAAGCTGGTGCTAAATGGCAATGCCCCAGGGCGCATCTTTCGCGAACGGGCTCCCCATTCCTTCGGTGAAGGGCGAACCCTGTGCCCACCGGCCACGCTGCTCTATACCGAGGGGGAACCTTTAACCGTTCGCCTGCGCACAGAAGCCTATCAATTTGAGTTCGGCGGCGCGGAAAAAGATACAGTTGCCTTCATGGAGGAATAACACATGCCCTACTATGCCCACAGGGAAGGGAAGCGCTATTTTTTGCTCAGTGCGCACCTGGCTGAAACCGCCGCAGGCGCAGCGGCGCGCCTGGAAATCAACCCGCGTCGCGATGAGTTGACAGAAGCGGTCCTTCTTGCTGGGCTGGCCCACGACTTCGGCAAGCATACCCCCTTCTTTCAGCGCTACCTGCGTACAGGGCGCGGCGGCCCAGAGAAGCAGCACGCTTTCATATCGGCGCTCTGGGCCGCCCACCTTGCCGAAGAAGTTGGCCTAGCCCCCTTCCTCTCCCTGGCCCTCTTTATAGCCATCTGCCAACATCACCGCCACCTGGCCGATCCCGAGGAAATACTGCTGCCGCCCCGTGAATTAAGCGGCCCCTCCTGGGACCACCTGGAACCGGCCCACAGCGAACGGCTGAAAATAACGCAAAGGCAAATCGAGGCGCTGCGACAGGAAGCAGAAGCAGTAGCTTGCTCCTTAAAGGTGGCAGCTCGCCATACTGCCAAGCTGCTTGAACAGAACAATAGACCGGTGCCGGCTTGGATAGGTAGTGATTGGCTTGAACTGCTGGAGCGCTTCTTTGACAACTGGATTCATCCTTACGGCCGCCTCTACCGTCATCGCAGGCAGCAAATCAGGGCCACAAATTACTCCTTCTCCCTGCAAGAGTACTTTGACCTGCTTGCTCTTTTTTCAGCACTCATTGACGCCGACAAGATCCATTCCGCTCGGCTCAAAGACACGGAAAGGGCTGTTTTGCCCCTGCACCCGGTTCAAACATACCGGGATAAACAATTTGGTCCTCCGCGCAATGCTGTAGACCGACTTCGTGAAGATCTGTACGATACCGTCTGCCGAACCATTGAAAAAGCTCCGCTATCCCAAAAGCTCTTTACAATCACCGCGCCCACTGGGAGCGGCAAGACCCTGGCCGGCCTGGCCGCCGCCTTTATCTTAAGGGAAAGGATGGGCAGTTCGGTCAACGAAAAACCGCGCATCATCTACGCGCTCCCCTTTACCAGCATTGTGGATCAGACCTTTCGCGTGGCGAAGAAAGTCCTGCAAGCCGGCAGCAGGGCCGATAAGAGCGATCCCCCCATTCTCTCCGCCTGGCTGCTCAAACACCACCACCTTGCCGAAACCACTTACTACCGGCCGGGCGATGAAGAAGAAACCCTCTCCCTGGACCGGGCTCTTCTTCTCATTGAAAGCTGGCAGAGCGAAATCATTATCACCACCTTTGTGCAGCTGCTACACACCCTTATCGGAAGTGAAAACCGCATGCTTAAAAAATTTCACCGCCTGCAGAACGCCATCCTGATTCTCGACGAAGTCCAGAACATTCCCGTGGAATACTGGCCCCTGGTAGAAAATGCACTGCGAGGTGCATGCAACCATCTGGGAGCCCGTGTTTTGCTGATGACAGCCACCCGCCCGGAATGGTTTGAAAAAGGAGAGGCCCTGGAGCTGGCCGGCCCAGAACCGCAACTGCGAGAGCGCTTTGCCATCCTAAACAGGGTCATGGTCACGGCAAACCCGAAGCCGCTCACCGTAGAAGAGTTGGCCGAAGCTTTTATAAGAAGCTACCAACCCCATCGCTCTTACCTAGTCATTTTAAACACGATTAAGAGTTCCATTGTTTTTTATAAATTGCTTAAAGAAAAGTTGGGCTTAAGCAAGCTCTATTATCTTTCAACAAACATTACTCCACTGCAGCGGGCTGCTCGCCTTCAACAGCTGCGAGATTTGCTTCAACGCGGGGAGAAGCCGGTTCTTGTGTCTACCCAAGTGGTCGAAGCCGGAGTGGACCTCGACTTCGACGAGGTGTGGCGCGATCTCGGTCCAGTCGACGCGGTGGTGCAGGCAGCCGGACGTTGCAACAGACATTTTTCACGCGACCGCGGCCTTGTACAGGTTTGGCAACTGGTGGACCGCAGGGAAAAGGGTGAAGCTACGCTGGCACAGTATGTTTACGGTAAAATACACACCCACGCAGCAAAGAAAATCTTTGGTGAAAAAACACTCCTTTATGAAAAGGATTTTTACGAAACCGTTGCAAACTACTTTGAAGAGATCCGGCAGGCTAAATCGGCTGCAGTAAGCAAAGCGCTTTTGGAGGCGATGCAATACTGGCGCTTCTCTCCCCGCGACCACGATTCAGAGTTGCTCGGCGTAGCCAACTTTGCCCTGATTAAAAACCAACCTCATTATGTCAATGTCTTCGTTGAACTTGACGATACCGCAGCTGAGGTCTGGCAATTTTACCAAAACACTGTGGTAAACGAGAAAGATTTCTGGAAGCGCCAGCGAGCTTTCCTATCTATTAAGAAAGACTTCTCAAGCTATCTGCTTTCTGTTCCCGCCCAACTGCTGGCCGGTCGCCTGGATGAAACTACTACTCCCATGTATATACCTGGGGATATGCTGGAACACTTTTACGACTTGGAAACCGGGTTTAACCGCATTGATGACCATAATATGTACGTGTTTTAATGAGCTATATAATCTACAGGCAGTATTTATATCGTTCATAAGTTTTCACTTGTTGATTAATGGGTCGGTTTTCCGCCTGCAGAGTAAGTTATAACAATCATTCTTGCATCTTATAATAACCATCCTGCTCCAAAGCAGGGAAATATATTTCAATGCAGAAATTGTCAATAGTGTTCTTAGTATTAAAAAATCCTGGCAAAGCATATGTCGTCGACCTCCGGTAGTGCAAAAACCCCTGGGGATCGACGACACTCTAAAATATAGCAGGCAGGAACCTAAAACCCTTGGCAGATAACACTTTGTACGTTTAGGTGACGTAATAAATGTCCCTTGCACATGAAAGTATTTTGACATACCACTATTTAACAGACGCTTGTATCTCAGGCACTTAACGGGTATCCAGCCTACCTATGAGGAATTGAAACCTGCATGAATCGACACAACCCCAGGGTAGTCAGGGTATCCAGCCTACCTATGAGGAATTGAAACCCTGGA